>Ga0073928_10003012_pt1 | contig 27403 bp, 26 predicted proteins | sample PaiPotPPA55metaG_FD_76969 | JGI IMG/M metagenome (GOLD analysis project Ga0073928, IMG submission 76969) | Iron sulfur acid spring bacterial and archeal communities from Banff, Canada, to study Microbial Dark Matter (Phase II) - Paint Pots PPA... ...
CCGGTTCCTCGTACGGGCCACGCTGCCGCTGGTGCTGACGTGCCGGCGGGGGACCGCCCACGTCGCCCGCTCCTCGGGACAGGCTTCGTCGTCCTCCCTCCGGTCGTCCTCTACGCGTACGCAAAGCAAAGCGGCATCTGACGTCGCATCGGCTCGTGACGTACGTCCACCCCTCTCCTGGGCAACGGATGCACGGTCAGGGCGGACACCGGAGACCACACCAAGTGGATCTGCGGCTGCGGCCAGCACTCTGCCAATTTCCCGCGACACGGAACGATCTCACCCGGCGTGATCGCGCACACGATCAAGCGCCTCGCGCGCCGACCTGAGGGATGACTCCAGTGACCAGAGAGACAGGGCTACGCTGGGGTTGGACTTCAACCAACCGCAGTTTATGGCCCACCGTCAGACGTCAGCCAGACGCCGAGGCGCGAACGCCACACACTGCCCGCCTGGAAACGGCATGCCACCGTGGCCCAGCAACCGCGCGTCCTCAATCCGGCCGGCTCGCCTGAGCAGCTCTTCGGCGCCCAGTTGCGCGGCCGCCGCACCGCGCTCGACCTTTCCCAGGAAGCGGTCGCGCGCCGCGTCAGCTACACCAGCGCCGTCATCGGCAAATGGGAAAAGGGCCAGTCCCTGCCGGACCAGGCCACTGCGATCCTGCTGGACCAGGTGCTCGGGGACGACGGCGTCCTGCTCGCCGCATGGCGGTACGCCACCACACACCGCGCCGCCGGCGGCCGCGAGCTGCAGCCCTGGCAGCAGATGGACGCCATCACCCGGACGCACATCGGCCCGGACACCCTCGACATGATGGGCCGCGCCGTGCTGGCCGCGGCGGCCCGCTACCCGTCCACGCCGCCGGACCTGCTCTGGCCCATCGTCAACGAGCACATCCAGCGCCTGCGCGACGCTATCGCAGAGACCGGGTCCGCCCGCACCCTTAGGCGCATGGTCCAGCTGACCGGCGTGTGCGCGGGCATCGCCGGAACCCTGCACAACGACCTCGGCGACCTGGCACGCGCGGCAGACTACTTCGAGATCGGACGCCGCGCCGGCCTCGAAGCCGAGGATCCGGCGCTTACCGCGTGGGTGCTGACGACCGAGAGCATCGGGCCGCTGCACACCCGTCGGCCACGGGACGCCGCCGTGCTCGTCGACCAGGCGCTCACGCTCGTCTCCGGCACCCGTAATCTGCGGCGTGAGGCCTGGGTCGCTGCGATGGCCGCGCGCGCTCACGCCGCGCTCGGCGAACAGGACGCTGCGATCGGCGCCCTCACCCGGTCGGGTAACGCGCTCGGGGCGGCCGTTGAGGCGACGGGCATGGACTTCTTCGATACCGCGCGCCTCGAGGGCATAGCCGGCACCGTGCACCTGCACCTCGGGCACACCGCAGCGTCCGTCGAGCACCTCATTGCGGCCATCGCCCACCGCAACCAGGCGGACGCCAAAGGCCGCGCCCTGCTCACGTTCGACCTAGCCGAATGCGCCATCCGCTCCGGGCAGCCGGACCACGGCGCCGACCTTGCGCACCGGGCCCTCGACACTGCGGCCGGCCAGTACGTGGCGCCGATCGTCGAACGCGCCCAAACGCTGCACGCGCAGCTCGCCGGCTTCCCGCAACTGCCGCAGGCGGCCGACTACCGTGAACGCCTGCGCGAACTGGCGCCAGTCTGACTCCCGAAGAAAGAGCGCTCACCATGAAGTGGATCGAATACGGCCGCCGCACCGTCTACACCAGCCCTTGGGTTCGCGTGGAGCTCGCGGACGTGGAGATCCCCGGCGGGTCGAGGTTCGAGCATCACGTCCTGGCGATGCCCCGCACCTCCAATACCGCCGTCGTTACCGACGACCAGGACCGGGTGCTGCTGCTGTGGCGCCACCGATTCATCACCGGCCGATGGGGCTGGGAGGTGCCCGGCGGGTGGGGCGATCCCGGCGAGCAGCCGCTCGAGACGATCCGCCGGGAGATCGAGGAAGAGACCGGCTGGCGCCCAGGTGAGGTGTCGGTGATGACCGAGTACTTCGCCATGGCCGGCATCTCGGATGCGCACTTCACAGTGTTCCACGCAACCGGATGCGAGCGGATCGGCGAGCCCGAGGACGCGTCGGAGTCTTCGCGCGTCGAGTGGGTGCCGCTTAGCGAGGCGCGCAAGCTCGCCGCCGCAGGAGAGATCACGGACGGTCCGTCGCTCGCGGCACTGACCTACTACCTGGGGATCTACCGGCCCGGCACCTGAGCACGAACGGGCGCCGGCGGATGCTGACGGTTCGCACCGTCAGCATCCAGGTCCTCGCTCCGGGGCGCCGGGGGCGCGTCAATGGTGGTGGATATTGACGCTGACGCGACGAGGGCGCGCAGACTCCCGGAGGCACGTGTGACCGACAACGACACGACCCACACGCTCACGGCAAAGGAAGCCGGCTGGTACGTCGCTGGGCCGCTCGACCAAGACGCGCTCGCCGACGCACTGCGTGCCGTGTACACCGAGCTCGCGAGGGTACGCGGCCACGACGTTTACAGCGCATTGTACGACGCGGACCGGGGCGCGAAGACCCGCTACGGCATGCCGCAGTTCGAGCAGATCGCGCGCGTCGTCCTCGCCGTACTGTTCGGGATCGGCGCGCTTGAGGTCAACGACCCGGTCCGTTCGTTGCAGGTCTGGCGGGCGCGGAACACGGATGTGACGCTGACGTGGGCGTTCGGCGAAGCCGTGGCGCTGATCAGTGCGAAGGATCGGGCAACGGTCGAAAAGGCCCGCGCGGAGGAGCGCGAACGCCGCGGAATGGCGGCCTAGCGCCTGCTTTTTGACGCTCGCCATCGCCGGGGGCGCGAAGCCAGCGCAGGCGCGGAGCGACGGTGTGCCGCCTGTCGCCTCGGTCTCGATCCGGGCACGGCACGGATACGTGCTGCTGAGCATGTCGCAGCCCCCTGTAATCTCCGGGCATCGACTGCCTGCTGAGGGGATCCGCAATGGGGAAGAACGACGCACCGCTGTCGCCGGGCACCACGCGTGCACAAGGTGTGGATGGCGAGATCCTGTTCGACGGACAGTTCGTGACGGTCAAACACAAGTGGAATGCGAAAGCCGGCCGCGGTGAATCCCGGTACCCAATCGGCGCAGTCATGGGCGTCGAGGTCAAGCCCGGGTTCATTACGAGCATCTTCACCCTCGTCGTCTCGGGTGGCATGCAGCGTGGCGACGCGAAGGCCAACCGAAAGGGCGATCCGCTGTCAGTCGAGGGCGGGAAAGCGAGTCTGCCCGGGTTCCAGGCGATGCGGGACCGAATCTTGCAGGCGGTAGCGGACCGGGACCGGCCCGTGGCGCCCATGGCTTCGATTCCCGCGCCCACGCCTGCCGCGCCCGCAGCGCCAGGTCTGGTGGAACAGATTCAGCAGCTCGCTGCCCTGCACGCACAGGGCATCCTGTCCGATCCGGAGTTCGCCGCCGCGAAGGCCCGACTGCTCGGCCAGCCGACAGGACCACAGGACCAGCCCCCGACTCAATGGTGAACCACCATACTGACGAACGGTGAGCTCGCACTTCTCTCGCCGGTGTTCAGGTTCCTCGGCGTCTCCGGCGGGCACGCCGGTGACGGTCCATGTCGTACCGCCGAACCACCTGCGTAAGGCGATGGATAACTGGCAGCTGGATCCGGTGCCGAATGGCTGGCTGACGGCCTAGACGGGGGTCAGCCAGCCGCGTCAGTTCTTCGTCACTGCGATGACGCCGAGGATGATCCCGACGATGGCGAGCAGTACAAAGAAGGTCATGGACTTGCGGATCATGTTGAGATAGATCGCAGCCCGCTCTTCCGGGCTCATGGCCGCGAGCGCGGCGGGATCGCTCGGCAATTGGTCGACCTGCGGTCTGGGCGTCTCCTGCTGACTGGCCATGGCGTCCCCTCGAGTCGGCACGATGTGCGGCATCGTATTCGTTCTCTGTCCCGCTCGTGGTGCTTCCACGCACTTGATGGCGTGTTCTCTCCGCAGGCTGCCGACGCTACCGAGACGCGCTGGAACTGGGGCGGGTGGGTAACGCACCGGCAGATAACTCACGGACTCCGGACATAGACCAGCGAGCACCCGCAGACGATCGGGCGGAATCCTCCCCAGCCCGAGGGCACCCCAAGGGCACCCCGAAGCCAGCCCGAAGGCCGGCGCCTCCTTCCTCGAGAGCTTCTGTGAAACGATCGGGACCATGCGCCCCCGCCTGATCGCCACCGACCTCGACGGCACCCTGCTCGACGACCAGCGCGACCTGAGTGAGCGCACGGTCGCCGCGGTGCGCGCTGCGGTGGCCGAAGGGGTCGAGTTCGTGCTGGTGACGGCGCGGCCGCCGCGTACTGTGGCGCCGCTCGCGGAGCGGCTCGGCGGACGGATCGAGGCGCTGTGCGGCAACGGCACGTTGCTGGCCGAGTTCGCGACCGGGCGCACGACGCTGATCCACTCCTTCGATGCCGCCGCGGCGATCGAGATCGTCCGGCAGTTGCGCCCGGTGCTGCCGGAGGCCGGGTTCGCGCTGGAGACCGGGTTCGAGGTGCACTACGAGGCGGCGTTCCGGGTGGGCGCGGTGGGCGATGACCGCAGGATCCTGACCGAGGACTTGGCCGACGCGGCGCCGACGGCGAGCAGTATTATCAAGGTGCTGTCGCGATCTGCGGAGCGCAGCGCCGACGAGATGGTCGAGCTCGCCCGCAGGACGTTGACCGTGCCGGCCGAGATCAGCCATTCCGGCGGCCGCGGGCTGCTGGAGATCGCGCCGCCGGGAGCGTCGAAGGCGAGCGCGCTCGAGTGGCTGTGCGCGCGGCGCGGGATCACCGCCGCACGGGTGGCGGCCTTCGGGGACATGCCGAACGATCTGCCGATGCTGCGCTGGGCCGGCATCGGGTACGCCGTGGCGAATGCGCATCCTGAGGTACTCGCCGCGGCCGACCGGGTGATCGGGCACCACGCGGAGGACGGCGTGGCGATGGCCATCGAGACGTTGTTGATCTGAGCCCGCCCACCAGAGGAGCCGGCGGCCTCTCCGGCGCCCCGCATACCGCCGCCGCGCCCGGCATACTTGGGTTTTACCTGCTTGACTCCGTTGCGGAGGTGCCTTACCGTAACCTCAATAAGTAAGGAAACTTTCCTTATTAGAGAGGTGCGATGGACCAGGTACCGGGTACCCCGAGCCTGCTGCGGGCGATCAACGATCGCACCGCCCTGCAGCTGCTCAGCGAGCAGGGCCCGCTCACCCGAGCCAGGCTCGGCGCCCTCACCGGCTTGTCCAAACCGACCGCCACCCAGCTGATGGACCGGCTCGAGGCGGCGGGGCTGGTCGAGGCGCTGCCCGGCGAAGGGCGCACCGCGCGTCTCTACCGGGTGCGTCCGGGCGCCGCGTACGTCGCAGGACTCGACGTCACCCCGTCGAACATCCGGGTCCGGGTGTGCGACCTGACCGGCGAGACCATCGCGCAGACCACGTTGGCCACCCCGCGCCGGGAAGTCAAGGACGCGCTCGAGCGCATCCGCGAGGCGCTCACCGCCGCCTGCGCGGCGGCCGGCATCACCGTCCCGCAGCTCAACCGGGTGGTCATCGGGATCGGCGGCGCGCCGGATCCGCAGACCGGCCGGCTCGGCTACGCCAGGCACCTGCCGGGCTGGCACGACCCCGAGCTCACCAGCCGGCTGCGCGCCGAGCTGACCGGGCCCGGCGAGCCGGATCCGGCGGTGGAGCTGGAGAACGACGTCAACCTGGCCGCGATCGCCGAGCAGTCCCTCGGCGTCACCCGCAAGGGCTCGCCGCAGGCCTGCCGGGACTTCGCCGTGCTGTGGATCGGCGAGGGCATCGGCGCCGCACTGGTCATCGACGGCCGGCTGCACCGCGGCTTCACCGGCGGCGCGGGCGAGATCGGTTACATGCCGGTGGCCGGACTGCCGCCGGTACGCAACATCAGCCGCGGCAGCAACGGCGGCTTCCAGAGCCTGGCCGGCGCGCCCGCGGTGCTGAAACTCGCCAGGGCGAAGGGCTTTCCGGGCTCCGACGCGGCCGCCGCGCTGCGCCGGGCCTCCTCCTCCGGGGCACTCGGCACGCCGCTGCTCACGGAGGTGGCCGACCGGCTCGCGGTCGGTCTCGCGCCGCTGGTGGCCGTGCTCGACCCCGAACTCATCGTGCTGACCGGCGCGATGCTGCAGGCCGGCGGCGAGCCGCTGCGCGGTCTTGTCGCCTCCTCGCTCTACGAACTGGTGATCCCCCGGCCGCGTCTGGTGCTCTCCGAGGTCGCCCAGGACCCGGTGCTGGCCGGCGCGATCGAGTCGGCGCTTGCGCAGACCAAGAAAGAACTCTTCGACAACACCCGCAAGGGCCGAGGACTGTAAGGAACCCTATGAAGCTCGCCATCATCGGCGGCGGCTCCACGTACACGCCCGAACTCGTCGACGGGTTCGCCCGGCTGCACGACACGCTGCCCGTGGAGCAGCTCGCCCTGGTCGATCCGGATCCCGAGCGCCTTGACGCGGTGGGCGCGATATCCCGGCGCATCTTCGCCAAGCAGGGTCATCCCGCCGAGGTGCTCGCCACCTCCGACGTGGTGGCCGGGATCGAGGACGCGGACGCCGTGCTCTTCCAGCTGCGCGTCGGCGGACAGGCCGCACGCAACGTCGACGAGACGCTGCCGCTCGATTTCTGCTGCGTGGGCCAGGAGACGACCGGAGCGGGCGGCCTCGCCAAGGCCTTGCGCACGGTCCCGATCGTGCTCGATCTCGCCGAGCAGGTGCGCAAGCACGCGCCGAACGCGCGGATCGTGGACTTCACCAACCCGGTGGGCATCGTCACCCGCGCACTGCTCGACGCCGGGCACGACGCGGTCGGCCTGTGCAATGTGGCGATCGGCTTCCAACGCCGCTTCGCCGCCGCGGCCGGAGTGTCGCCGGACCAGGTCGAGTTGGACCACGTCGGGCTCAACCATCTGACCTGGATTCGCGGCGTGCGGATCGCCGGCGAGGAGCGCCTGGACGAGATCATCGCGACGCGCAGCGGCGAGATCGCCGAGGACCTCGAGCTTCCGGCCAGCGTTCTGACTGATCTGCACGCGATCCCCTCGTACTACTTGCGCTACTACTACGAGCACGACGCCGTGGTGCGCGAGCTCAAGGTGTCCGAGTCGCGGGCCGAGCAGGTCGCCGCGATGGAACGCCGGCTCCTTGAGATGTATCGGGACCCTTCGGTCGACGAGAAGCCGGAACTGCTCGCCAAGCGCGGCGGCGCCTTCTATTCGGAGGCCGCCGTGGAGCTGATCGCCTCGCTCACCGGTCCGGCCGGCCAGTCCGATCGGCGCGTGGTGAACAAGCGCAACAACGGCACGCTGCCCTTCCTGTCCGACGAGACGGTGATCGAGGTCTCCGCGACGGTTGGCTCAGACGGCATCACGGCACTCCCGCAGGCCCCGCTGCCCGCCCACATGCGAGGTCTGATCGCGCACGTGAGCGCGTACGAGGAGCTTGCTCTGGACGCGGCAATCCACGGCGGCCGGGACCGCGTGGTCCAGGCGCTGCTGGCGCACCCGCTGATCGGCCAGTACGACCTGGCGAACCGGCTGGCGGACGCGCTGATCGCCGCGAACCAGAAGTTCCTGCCGTGGGCTGTGGCAGGTTGAGCCGCGACTTGGAAACGAGGGTGACGGCCGTCGACGAAGACGCTGCGGCCGGATCGCATCCCGGCCTGATCCTGGCCGTAGACGGCGGGAACAGTAAAACTGACGTCGTGCTCGCCGCCGCGGACGGCGAGGTGCTCGCCCAAGTCCGGGTCGGGCCGTTCACCCCGCAGTCCACCGGCGTGCAGGACGCGCTGGACACGGTGGCCAAGGCGGTCGGGCAGATTCGTGCCCAGCTCTCCCTGACCGAGGACGCGCCGCTGGCTCGGCACGTGTCCGCCTTCGTGGCCGGCGCGGACCTGCCGCAGGAGGAGGCCGTGCTCGCCGAGGCGTTCAGCGCGCGCGGCTGGGCCGAGACGGTCGAGGTGGGCAACGACACCTTCGCGGTGCTGCGGGCCGGGGCGTCCCAGCCCTGGGGCGTCGCAGTGGTCTGTGGCGCCGGGATCAACTGCGTGGGCATCGCGCCGGACGGCCGGCGGGCCCGCTACCCGGCGCTCGGCGAGCTGACCGGTGACTGGGGCGGTGGCGGCACGCTCAGCCGGGCCGCCATCTTCACGGCGGTGCGCGGCGAGGACGGCCGGGGTCCGCGCACGGCGCTCTCCGCCGCCGTGGCCGCGCACTTCGGCACCGAGACCGCCGTGGACGCCGCGGTCGGCTTCCACCTCGGCACTTTCGCCGACGAACGCCTGCACGAACTGCCGCCGCTGCTGATGCGAGTGGCCACGGCGGGCGACGCGGCCGCACTCGAGATCGTCGACCGACAGGCGCAGGAGGTCGTGGGCTGGGCCCGGGCCACCCTGCACCAGCTGGACCTGTTGGACCGGGATGCAGAGGTCGTGCTCGGCGGCGGCGTGCTGCGCGCGGCGGAACCGGTGCTGATGGACCGGATCGCCGCGCTCGCCCGCGAACAGATCCCCGCCGCGCGTCTGGTCGTACCGACCAGAAGACCGATCCACGGCGCCGTATTGCTGGGCCTGGATCGACTCCGCACCGCCCTGGCGAGCTGACGCCCGCCCGACGGCAGGCAACACCGCCGCCGAGTTATTCCCCTCGGCGCTCCGCCGTTGCGCACCCGTTATTAATCCTTTGCTCGTGGCCGTTGCACTCGCCCGAGTTAGGGTAGTTAACTTTACTTACACTTCGCCCATGCTCACCGGACACCTGCAGGGCCCTGAAGCTCCACTCCGACCTACCCCCTTCTTCCGAGAGGTCTCAGGATGAGGCGCACACGATTTCTCGCCGCCGGCGCGGCGATAGGCCTGGCCACCGCCGCCATGGCCGGATGCAGTTCGACTCAGCACACCGGCGCGACCGGCGGCACCGCCGCCGCGGGGAACACCGTGCCCGCCCTGGGCGCCAACCTCAAGGCGGGCGGCACCGTCACGATCTCGAATGAGTCGGGCGCGACCTGGAACTGCCAGTTCAATCCGCTGACCACCGACCAGCAGGAGGCCAACGGCACCGTCTACGAGTCGCTCCTGTACATCAACCCGCTGCAGGACACCTCAGCGCCGACTCCGCTGCTGGCCTCGACCTACTCGTGGAACTCCAACGACACCCAGCTGACCTTCCAGGTCCGGCAGGGCGTGAAGTGGAACGACGGCACGGCCTTCAGCGCCGCGGACGTCGCCTACACCTTCAACCTGCTCAAGCAGAACAGCGCGCTGGACACCTTCTCGCTCTGGTCCAGCCCGAGCAGCGGCGGCGCGGGGCTGACCAGCGTGAGCGCCACCGGCAGCACCGTCACCATGACCTTCTCCGCCAACGCCTCGGTCTACTTCTACGACGTGGCCAACATGGTCCCGATCGTGCCCGAGCACATCTGGCAGACCGTCGGCAACCCGGCGAACTACACCGACACCAAGCCGGTCGGCACCGGGCCGTTCGAGGTCGGCAACTGCAGCGCGGACAACATCAAGTACACGGCGAACCCGAGCTACTGGATGCCGAACGAGCCGCACGTGCAGACCGTGAACTACCCGGCCTACCTGAGCAACGACCCGGCGAACAACGACCTGGCCAGCGGCAAGGACAACTGGGGCGGCCAGTACATCCCGAACATCAACAGCTTCTACCTGTCGAAGTCCACGAACTTCCACATCTGGTCCCCGCCGGTCTCCAACGTCTCGCTGATCCCGAACATGGCGCAGGGACCGACCGCGAACCTGGACGTGCGCGAGGCCATCGCCTACGCCCTGAACCGGGCCCAGATCGCCTCGATCGGCGAGCAGGGCGAGGAGCAGGCCGCGAACCAGACCGGCGTCATCAACCCGACTTTCAGCGCGTACTTCAACCAGTCCGCGCTGAGCTCCTCGGGCTATGAGGCGGCGAACCTGACGAAGGCCGCGCAACTGCTGTCGCAGGCCGGGTATTCGACCTCGCACCCGCTCAGCCTGACCATCAAGAACACCACCGGTTACTCCGACTGGGACGCCGACCTCCAGGTGGTCAAGCAAGAACTGGGCGGCATCGGCATCAACGTGACGACCCAGGACGAGGCGGGTAACACCTTCACCTCCGACCTGCAGAACGGCAACTTCCAACTGGCGTTCTACGGCCCGCCCGGCGGCCCGACCCCGTACTACGAGCTGCACCTGATGCTCGACTCGGCCAACATGCAGCCGGTCGGCCAGTCCGCCCAGGGCGACTACGGACGCTACAAGAACACGACCGTGGACCAGCTGTTCGGCCAGTACGCCTCAGCCACCAGCGCCGCCGGCCAGGAGGCGGCGATCCAGCAGATCAGCACCTACATGATCAACGACGTGCCGCTGATCCCGGTCATCGAGGCGGTCGACTGGTACCAGTACTCGACCGCGCAGCTCCAGGGCTGGCCGTCGGCGGCCGACCCGTACGCCCAGCCGGCCCCGTGGAACTACCCGGACATCGAGCAGGTCCTGCTGCACCTCTACTCGAAGTCCTCGCAGTAACCGAACCGGTCACTTGTCAGCGCCGGCGGCCTCGGCCGCCGGCGCTCCTCCCCAGCACCACCAACACCTCCGCAATATCGAGCTCGCAACGAAGGGAGTGAGACAGCCGTGAGATTCGTAGTGCGCCGGTTGGGTGTGTTCCTCTTCACGCTCTGGGCGGCGATGACACTGAACTTCTTCATACCGCGGTTCATGCCGGGAAATCCGCTGCAGGCGCTGGAAGCGCGCACCCGCGGCAAGGTCTCGCCCGCTACCCTGCAGGACATCCTCTCCAGCTTCGGCTACAAGCCGAACGCCGGGCTGGTCCCGCAGTACTTCACCTATCTCAAGGACATGCTCACCGGCGCCTGGGGCCAGTCCGTCGGCCTCTCCCTCGGCCAGCCGGTGCGCGACATCGTCTTCCAGGCGCTGCCGTGGACCCTCGGTTTGATCGGCCTGACCACGGTCGTCGCCTTCCTCCTCGGCAACGTCGTGGGCATCGTGGCCGGCTGGCGGCGCGGCGGTGCGCTCGACTCCTGGCTGCCGTCCACGCTGGTGATCACCGCGAACCTGCCGTACTACTGGGTCGGCATGCTGCTGATCCTGCTGTTCGCCACGACGCTGAACTGGCTTCCGCCGGACTTCAACTACGACCCGTCCATCGTGCCCGGCCTCTCCCCCGGCTTCGTCGGCAGCGTCCTGCAACACGCCGCGCTGCCCGCGTTCACGCTGCTGCTCACCTCGATCGGCGGCTGGATCCTGACCATGCGCAACAACATGATCACCACGCTGGCCGAGGACTACGTGCGGATGGCCAGGGCCAAGGGCCTGCCCGACCGCAAGATCATGTTCGGGTATGCGGCGCGCAACGCCATGCTGCCGAACATCTCCGGGTTCGCCATGTCGCTCGGCTTCGTGCTCTCCGGCTCGGTGCTGGTCGAGTACGTCTTCAACTACCCCGGCCTCGGCTACCAGCTGCTGAACGCCGTGGACAACAACGACTACCCGCTCATGCAGGTGCTGTTCATGCTCTACACCATCGCGGTGCTGATCTCGCTGCTCGCCGCGGACTTCTTCATGGTGTGGCTGGACCCGCGCGCCCGGGCGAAGGGCTGAGGTGCTGTCATGAAGTTCGCCTCGCTGGTCAACAACCGCAAAGCCCTGGCCGGCCTGATCCTGTTCGCGCTGACCGTACTCGTCGCGGCGTTCCCCGGGCTGTTCACCACGGACCACAGTCCCGGCATCATCGGCACGTACCCGATCAACCTCGGTCCGTCGACCGGGCACCTGCTCGGCACCACGTCCTACGGCCAGGACATCTACAGCGAGCTGATCTACGGCGCGCGCCAGGTGCTGGAGATCGCGCTGATCGCAGGGGCCTGTGCCACCGTGCTCTCGGTGCTGATCGGCATCACCGCCGCGTATGTGGGCGGGATCGTGGACGAGCTGCTCTCGCTGCTCACCAACGTGGTGCTGATCCTGCCGACCTTCCCGCTGATGATCATCCTGGCGAAGTACGCCGGCCAGTCCAACGCGGTCATGATCATCGTCCTGGTGGTCACGGGCTGGTCGTACGGCGCCAACCAGCTGCGCGCCCAGGCGCTCTCGCTGCGCGACCGGGACTTCCTGGAGGCCGCACGGGTGCGCGGTGAGCGGCGCCTGTACGTGATCCTGTTCGAGATGATGCCGACGATGACGTCGCTGATCGTGGCGAACTTCCTCGGCTCCGCGCTCTATTCGGTGCTCGCGTCCTCGGGCTTGCAGTTCATCGGCCTCGGCAACACCTCCTCGATGAGCTGGGGAACGATGCTCTACAACGCCGACCAGATGGAGGCGCTGCAGTCCGGCAACGCGTTGTGGATCATCGCTCCGGGCCTGGCGATCGCCGTCCTGAGCGCCGCCTTCGCGCTGATGAACTACGCCTTCGACGAGATCGGCAACCCGGCGCTGCGTCCGGTGCGCCGCAAGGACCTGCGCAAGGCACGCAAGTCCGCACGAGCCGAGTTCGCCGATCCGGCCAACGCCGAGAACGCCGAGAACTCCGAGAAGGGAGCCGGAGATGTCGAAGTCCTCGCCGACGCGTCCTGAGCGATCCGCCCTGGTGTCCGAGGGTGCGGCCCTGCTCGACGTCAGGGACCTGCGGATCGTCTACGACTCACCGCGCGGCCCGGTCGAGGCCTGCTCCGGGGTGAACCTGACGGTGCAGCCGGGCGAGTTCGTCGGCATCGTCGGCGAGTCCGGCTGCGGCAAGTCGACCCTGCTGTTCGGCATCGCGCAGCTGCACAGCGCGCCCGCCCGGATCGCCGGCGGACACGTGCTGTTCCGTGGCGAGGACCTCGTCACGATGCCGACGAAGGAACTCAACGACCTGCGCTGGCGCAAAATCGCCGTGGTGATGCAGAGCGCGATGAACGCGCTGAACCCGGTGCGCACCATCGGCGACCAGTTCAAGGACGCGATCCTGGCGCACGAGAAGTGGGACGCACGGCAGATCCGCGAGCGCAGCGCCGAGGTGCTGGATCTCGTCGCGATCGACCCGATCCACCTGGCGAGCTACCCGCACCAGCTCTCCGGCGGCATGCGGCAACGCGCGATGATCGCGATGGCGCTGCTGTTCACGCCGGACCTGATCGTCATGGACGAGCCGACCTCCGCGCTCGACGTGGTGGCGCAGCGTTCGCTGATGGTGCAGATCAAGGAACTGCAGCAGCAGCTGGGCTTCGCAGTCGTCTTCGTCACCCACGACATGTCGCTGGTCAGCCACTTCTCCGACCGGCTGCTGGTGATGTACGCGGGACAGGTGGTCGAGTTCGGCCCGACGCGTACGGTCTTCGACACGCCGTCGCATCCGTACAGCAAGAGCCTGCTCGAGGCCTTCCCCTCGATCCGCGGCCCGAAGGTGCCGCTGACCGGAATCCCCGGCGACCCGCCCAACCTGGCGGAGCCGCCGGCCGGCTGCCGGTTCCACCCGCGTTGCCCGCTCGTCCAGGACCGCTGCCGTACCGAGCCGCCCGAGCTGTTCACGGTGGACGCCGAGCAGTCTCCGGCGGTCGAGCCGACGACTGGAAATACGACCGGTGATACGAACGGCAATACGAACGGGAACGGGACCGTGCTGTCCCGCTGCCTCATCCACCACCCCGACCAGCCGCTCGGCATCGGACTCGCCACGGAGGCGCACGTATGACGGCCCTGCTTGAGACCACGGGTCTGAGCCGCCACTTCAAGGTCGGCGGCAATCTGTTCTCGCATCAGCTGCTGCATGCCGTGGACGACGTCAATCTGACGATCAACGAGCGCGAGATCGTCGCACTAGTCGGTGAAAGCGGCAGCGGAAAGAGCACCATGGCGCGGCTGCTCGCCCAGGTGCACAAGCCGACGTCGGGCGAGATCCGGTTCGAGGGCAAGTCGATCGCGCACCTGCGCGGCCGCAGAGACCAGCTGAAGTACCGCAGCGACGTGCCGATGGTGTTCCAGGACCCCTTCGCGTCGCTGAACCCGGTGTACAAGGTCTCCCACGGCATCATGCGGGGCCTGAAACTCCACCGTCCGGAGCTCGACGCCGCCGGGCGCAAGCAGGAGCTGCTGCGCGTGGTGGCGGCGGTGGGCTTGAACCCGCCGGAGGAGATCATCGAGCGGTATCCGTACGAGCTGAGCGGGGGCCAGCGTCAGCGCATCGGCTTCGCGCAGGCGCTGGCATACCGGCCCAAACTGATCCTGGCGGACGAGCCGGTCTCGATGCTGGACGTCTCGATCCGCATCGGGCTGCTCAACGTGATGGCGAAGCTGCGCGATGTGGAGGGCGTGTCCATCCTCTACATCACGCACGACATCGCCAGCGCGCGGTACGTCTCCGACCGGGTCATGGTGATGTACGGCGGCCACGTCGTGGAATCCGGCCCGACCGAGAACGTCCTGTCCGACCCGAAGCACCCGTACACGCAGCTGCTGCTGTCCGCGGTCCCCGATCCTCGGGCCCCCTTGGAGATCACGACCGAGGCCGCGAAGGCCGAGCCGCCCGCGGTGATCGATCCGAAGCCGGGCTGCCGCTTCCGTGCGCGGTGCCCGATCGCGGTCGACACGTGCGCAACCGTCACTCCGTTGCTGCAGCCCGTGGACCCGAACCACACGGCTGCCTGCCATGTGACCGCACCTGCACCGGTCGCTGCGTGACCCGGAATGACACCTTCATGAAATCTGTATCAGAACCGTGACGGAAAGCACTTCAACCATGCCTCCCTATCGATGTCTACTTGTTTCGACAACTTGACACGCCATGCGTCGACCGCATGGAATCACCAAGGGGAGGCCGCGGTGAATCACCGCAGGTTCTTGGTTCCTATAGCTCTCGTCGGTGCCTTCGGTACCGCGCTCACGCCCGCTCTCGCCAGTGCCTCGACCCAGTCGACACCGGGCACTGCGACGTCGCGCGCGGCCAACTCCACCTCTGCCGGCTATGAGTACAGCAGCCCGGCCGCCAACTCGGTCTTCCACCGCACGTCCGCCACCTCGCCGAACCCGGGGATGTTCGTGGACATGGCCGGCGGGAACACGAGCACCTACAGCGTGCAGTTCCAGATCACCCTCGGCAACCTGCAGTCGGGGACTGTGACGATCTCCACCGGCTGGGGCGACGGGTCATCGGACGCCCAGACCGTGACCGCCCCGGTGAAGAACGGGCAGGCCGTACTCGAGTTCTCCCACACCTACTCCGCGCTCGGCATCTACCGGGTCCTGGTCATGGCCTCGGACGGCCAGGGCGATGACGCGATGAACGCGACCGTGATCGAGACCGGCTCCGAGTACGTGCCCTACGGACCGACGCGCATCCTCGACACGCGCACCCTCGGGGCCGGTGGTGCGATCGCGCCGCACGGTACGTATGCGCTGAAGGTCGTCGGCGCCGGTACCGCGGGCGCTACGATTCCCGCGGGCGTCACCGCGGTCGCCCTCAACATCACCGCGACCCAGGGCACCGGCAACGGATTTCTGACGGTGTACGGGGACGACACCTACGGCAACATCCCGACGCCGCTGCCCGCGACGTCGAACCTGAACTACGCGGCGAACCAGACTGTCGCAAACCTCGTGATCGCCCCGGTCGGCGCGGACGGAACCGTCGACATCTACAACGGTGCGCCGAAGGGTTCGGTGCACGTCGTCGCCGACGTCGCCGGCTACTTCACCGCCTCGACCCAGAGCGCCTTCCTCGCAGTCGGCCCTCAGCGGATCCTGGACACGCGCAGTGGCGTCGGTGCGGCCAAGGCACCGATCGGGGCCGGCAAGACCCTGAACGTGACCGTGGCAGGCGGCGCGGACGGCGTGCCGGCGACCGCCAGCGCCGTGGTCATCCACTTCACCACCGTGGATTCCACGCGCAACGGCCTCATCAGCGCCTTCCCCGCCGGGCAGGCCGCGCCGAACGTCTCGAACCTGAACTACGCGGCGGGATCGATAACCTCGAACACGGCTGTGGTTCCGGTCGGCAAGGACGGTCAGATCTCCCTCGAGAACACCAGCACCGGCACCACCGACGTCGTCGGGGACCTCGCCGGGTACTTCACGACGACCCCGGGTACGGGCGCGAGCTCCTACATTCCGCTCCCGGCGCCGGTGCGCTACATCGACTCGCGCCCCGGCGCGACCGACGCGCTCAACGGTCAGGGTCCGCTCGTCGGGCCGCTTGGCGCGCTCACCGCCTATCCGTTCCCGATGCCGTTCACCGATATGACGACCGCGGCCGTGCCCGACGTGGTGACCAATGCGACCGTGACCTCGCCGACGGGCAACGGGGATCTCGCGCTGTACCCGTACAACCCGGCTCAGCCGTCGGTGCCGACGACCTCGAACCTCAATTACGCGAGCGGGCAGACTCTCTCGAACCTCGCATTCGTGGCGCCGAGCACGATCGCGGACGTGTCCGGGAACCACGATTCGGCGATCTACCTCGGCGGCAAGGGCACGGCCGAGGTGATTGTCGACGAGTTCGGCGAGTTCATCGAATAGCCGGCCTTGCGCTGCGAGGGCGCCGGATCCGCAAGGGTCCGGCGCCCTCGCCGTATCGCAGCCGTGTGCAAGAACTGACGCTGATCCGCTGTCGCAGCTCAGGAAGCGCCGAGATGCGCGAGGACCGCCTGGTGCGCGGCCCAACCATCGGGGAACTTGACGGCGACGCCGAGACGGACTGGCTCGGCGTGCGGATGTGCGTCCAGGAGGTCTGCGATACCGGCCCGGCCCACGACGATGCACGCGTGCCGGTGGCGGGACAGCAGGACGCAGAGCCGACCCGTCTCCAGGTGGAACGCGGTGGCGTCGCGACGACCGGAGAGCGGGTGCAGCACGATGGTGACGTCGTACTCGCGCCCCTGCAGCCGGTTCGCCGTGTCCACGGTGACTTCCGTCAGCCCGCGGCTCGCGCGGTCGCTCCGAGCGAGCGCGGCCCGGACCGCCGCCGCCTGGTCGCGGTGCGCGGTGCCGATCGCGATCCGATCGGGCGTGACCGTACGCTGATACCCTGCCGCCCGGTCCACGGCTGCTGCCTCGCGCTGCACCAGGCGGTCCGCCAACGCGGCGCAAGCCTCGACGGCCTCTGCGTCGGTGCGGATCGTGTGCGCCGCGGGCAGGCCGTACCAGGCCCACCCTTCGGCGGCCGCGAGCTCAAGGGCCTGATCGATTCCGCTGCCGTCCGCCTCTCCCGGCTGTGCCGACTGCCCAGCCGGTCCCGCCTGCGCTGGCGCACTGCCGAGCAGGAGGCTGCGATCGTCGGCGTCGCTGCCCGCGTCGAAGGGCGTGAACGGGTAGAACGCCTTGGCCACCAGGGGCGCGGCCGTCGACGGGAGCCGCCACGAGTAGGGCAGCCGGTGCACCGGCAGGTCGGGGTTGTGCGCGCGGACGACCGCGACCGCGCTGTCGCTCGGGTCCCAGGGGGATCCGGCCCAGGCGTCGGTCTCGACGGTGGCGAACGGGTCGAGCTGGCCGGGGTCGCCGACGAACAGTGCCGTTCCATCGGCGAAGCGCGGCGCGACGGCGAGCAGGCCGTCCGAGCGCATCTGGTAGGCCTCGTCGAGGATCGCCCAAGGGAACTCCCCCTCTTTCACCAGCGCCCACTTCGCGGCCGTGGCGAGCACGATCGAGGCCGGCGCGAGCTCCGGCAGCTTCGAGGAGAAGGCAAGGGCGGGCCCGCGTAGCGGCGCGAGCCGCTCCGGCACCTCGTAGTCCCCGGCGGTGAGTCGGCCGAGGATCACCTCGGGATGCGCCGCCGCCAGCCTGGCCACGAGGTCGTCGACCTGTTCGTTGGTCTGCGCGACGATCATCACCCGCTCCCCCGTCGCGGCCAGCCGGCCGGCCAGCTCGACGACGAGGGTTGATTTGCCCGCGCCGGGCGGCGAGTCGACGATGACGCCGCGGTGCGCACGGGAAAGCAGGTCGTCAGTGACGGCCTCGATGACGGCGCGGGCTTCGGCGGAACGCTGCGAGCTCAATGCCAGTCCTCTGCCTGTTCTTCGGCGCGCGGCACGTAGGGCCAGGGCGGCCCGCCGTGCGTCCACGGGGTCTGATCCACGTCCGGAAGTTCGGGGCGGGTGCCGCGCTGCTCGGCCAGGAAGGTCGCGTAGCAACGCTCCTCGCCCACAGTCGGCAGCGAACCCCCCTCGGGGGTCTTGCCGCGGCCCATGCCGCTCTGTAGCTCGAGTTCGACCTCGAACCCGGCAGCCGTCGGATGCGGGCGCACCGCGCGGAGCCGGGCCGTCTGGCTCACCCGTGCCGGGCTGGCGACCTTGGCCCCCGGCCGCAGAATCACCTCGTCCAACGTGTGCAGCAGCACCAGCGGGCGCGGCCAAGCGCGCTTGCCCTTGAACTCCTGACGCTCCGCGTCGACGAAGGTGATCCGCCCGGCGAACGCCTCCCCGCCGACGCGGTAGCGGGCCAGGATGAGCGGGTCGTCAACGGCCTGGGAGCGGTCGTAGCTCTGCTGAGCGGATTCGAGGTCCGCGAGTCTGCGCGCGGCCGAGACGGCGCTCGGCCGCTTGGGCTGCGGAGGCACGCCCTCGGCGATGCCGGTCACGAAGTCGGTGAACCGGCCGCGGTCGACCTGCCAACGGAGCTCATCTGAGGCTGCCGCCGGCAAGCCACGCAGCACGTCGACGGCGCGCCACGCCGTCTCCCAGGTCGGCTGCATCTGCGCAGCGAGCGCCGCGCGAAGTTCTTCTTCCGCTTTGGCCACGGCACGCAGGTCGTCCAGTGCACGTGCCTCTTCCTGCGCGCGAACCAGAGGTGCAAGCACGCCGGTGTCGAAAGCGGGGTCGGTGGTCGGGCCGGCCGGTGGCACCCGGTCCGGGTCCTCGGCCAGCAGCGCCGCCGACGCGCCGTCCATTCCCGGAGGCGGGTCTATCCAGCTCAGCAGGGCGGGCAGATGCTGGTCCTCCAGCGCACTCTGACCGGTGGCCCAGTGCTGGGCAAGGGCGGTGGTCAGCGCGAGACAGACGCTGGAGCCCGGCATGGGCGCGCGGTCCTCAGCGAACCAGGTGAGGTGTCGGCCGAGCAGCGGCACCAGCGGGTCGACCGGGTACGGGCCGTCGACGGTGCGGAACCGGGCGGACCGGCCGAGCAGGCGAAGTGCGTCGATGCCGCCCGGATTCGGCAGGATCAGCTGCGGTGCGTCTGTGCAGCGCTGCCACTCCTCATGGTTCTTCGTGGCCTCGACCGTCTCGGTGTGCGTGCTCAGTTCGTCGAGGTACGGAATGAGCAGCTTGGCGAAGTCGGTGAGGAAGGCGAAGCGCTGATCCCGGTTTCGCGGCTGGCCCACGACGAGCAGGTGCGGCGCGGAGCGGTCGGTGCCCGCCATGACGGCGAGCGGGGCCGCGGCCTCACCTGCCTGCATCAGCGGGATGAGGACGAAAGGCCGGTCGGTGAGGTGGACGTGGCGGACGGCGGCGATCGGCACGGCGCGGCCTGCGTGGGCGGCCCGTGCCCGGGCGAGCGCGGTCAGGGTGCTCATGGGGTGGTCACCGCCGCTGCGAGTACCGACAGGGATGCTGCCGACGCCACGGTCGGGGCGGGGTCGAGAGGGATCAGCGTGCTCATGCCGGGATCACCTCCGCCGTGAGTGTCGCCGGGGTCGCCGCTGACACCGGGTTCCGGGCGTGACCGAGAAGGATTAGTGCGCTCATACCGCGGTCACCGCCGTCGGCTGCGTCTCCGGGAACGCCGCTGACACCGGGTTCCGGGCGTGACCGAGAAGGATCAATGTACTCATGCCGGGGTCACCGCCGACGCCACGATCCGGGCGGAGCCGGCAAGAATTAGTGTGCTCATGCCGCCTTCAGGCCCTCGCTGCTTCCTGCTCCGCCACGCGCGGCGGCACCAGCAGAGCCTCGTCGTATGCCCGAGCCGCAGCGCGCAACAGCCGTGCTGCTCCCTGTCGGTCGGCCCCACCTCCACCGCCGGCCGCACCGCTCATCCTGCCGCTGATCCCGACTCCGCCACTGATCCCGCCGCCGCCTCCGCCTCCGACCCCGGCCACTGCAGTCGTGGAGGCGGTCATGGAATCGGTCGCGGAGTCGGCGAGCGCCAGGGCCTCGTCGATCGACTCGATTCCGCCGAGTGCGTCGCGCACCGATCGCCCCAATGCATCCGCAGCGGCTGCGGCCCGCGACTCGGCGCGGCAGTGGAATGCCAGCTCGCAGCGGGTGACGCACTCCGGGGCGTATCTGGCCTCGATCACCGAGAGCGACTTCGTCAGTTCGGCGCCGCTGCGGTGCTCGCGACCCGTCTCGCCCTCGGCGGCCGGCGGGTCGACGGCTAGGTCGAAGTCCACGGTCGGGTCCAGGTCCGCGACCAGGGCACCTATCCGCGGCAGTCGGGCCAGCTGCCGCTCGACTGCGGCGAGCTGACGGCGCACGTCCAGCACGTGCACGCCGGGCCGGTTGGCGAAATCCTGCGGGCAGACGAGCAGAACGTCGTCGGCCACAAGTCCGGGGTCCGCGCCGAGGGCGGCGAAGAGACCGCGCAGCGCGAGGACGTAGACCGCCGCCTGGGTGGCGGCCGCGCCCACCTTTGCCGGGTCGGCCTGACCGTCGATCACCGCGAAGGACTTGATCTCGGCGACGTACAGCCGGGGCGGCGACGTCGCGGACGCGCCGGCCGGCCGCGCGCTCAGGGCCACCACGTCCGGCTCCACATACGCGGTACGCCCGCCGACGTCGAGGCGGAGTAGCGGATGGTCGGCCAATAGCGGCTCGCCTGCGGCTACCCGGGCGAAGAGGGCGCGCGTGCGTTCGTAGCGCGTCGCGCGGTCCACGCTCGCCCCGCCGACCGCGCCCCCTTTAGGGTCGGCAGTCGGCTCGGCACCTAGGTCTACGTATTCGTGCTCTGGCACGGTGAAGCCGAGCGAGGAGCGCAACAGCTCCATCAGCGCCGCGCAGCCGTCGGCCTTGACCTGCTTCTCGAAGGCCAGACCGCGGGTGATCGCGAAGGGCGACTGGCCGTACCGCGCGGGGAAGCCGATCCGCTCGGCGAGCTTCCGCTTGTCCACGCCCGCAGCGTCGAGCACGGCCCGTCGCGAGCAGCCCGGGTTGACGGTGAGCGCCGCGATCGTGCGCGCGTCGTGACTGCGCGGCGGCACCGGCCCGCGCAGCGCGTCGAGCCGCGCCGCCGTAGTGGCGGCCGGGCCTGCTGCGGCCTGAGGGGCTGAAGGTGACGTCGGCATTTGCCCACCCACGATAGCCCAAAGCGCGTGTGGGTACTGCGGATTCCGACCTTCGGCTGCGATATGTCGGCTCGGCGCCGACGAGTCCCGCACCGACCGGCGCGCCGGCTACCCGAGCGTCACCGGCAGGGTCTCGTAGCCGCGCAGCACGAGGCGGTCCCGCCTGGTCGGCGTCCCGGCCGGCGCGATGTCCGGGAAGCGCTCGAACAGCTTCTCGAACGCGACCTGCGCCTCGAGCTTGGCCAGGCCTTGGCCGAGGCAGTAGTGGATGCCGGCGCCGAAGCTCAGCGGGACGTTGTCCGGGCGGGTCGGATCGAACGCATCCGGGTACTGGAAGCGCTTCGGGTCCCGATGCGCCGCGCCGATCAGCATCAGCACCTGGTCGCCCCTCTCGACCTCCTGCTCGCCCACCTTCGCGCCGTCGACCAGCGCGAAGCGCGAGGTGAGCTGGACCGGCGAGTCGTAGCGCAGGACCTCTTCGACGAAAGCGGAGACCGGGATCGCCCCCTTGCGCACCTCCTCGAGCACCTGCGGGTTCTCGAAGCCGAGGAACAGGCCGTTGCCGAGCAGGTGGGTGGTCGTCTCGAACCCGGCCACCAGCAGCAGGATCAGGTTGGCGACGAGCTCGGCGCCACTGAGCCGGCCGTCGTGCGCGTCGTTGACCTGCACCAGGGCGCTTACGAGGTCGTCCTGCGGCTCCCGCCGCCGTTGCTCGGCCAATTCGTCGAAGTACACGCGCAGCTCCCGTGCGGCCTCGTCGGCCGTCCCGAGGCTCTCGAAGTCCGCGATCAGCTCAAGCGCTGCGGTCAGTTCGTGGGCGAGCGGACGGAAGCGGTGACGGTCCTTCTCCGGCACGCCGATGAGTTCGCAGATCACCGTCACCGGCAGGCTGAACGCGAAGGACTCCATGAAGTCCACGCTCGCCCCGCCCGCGCCGCGCTCTGCCAGCTCGTCGAGCAGCGCCTCCGCCACCCGCGCGATGGCCGACTCGAGCCCTGATATTCGACGTTGGGTGAACGCCGAGCTGATCAGCGAGCGCACCCTGCGGTGGTCCGGCGGGTTCATGTCCAGGATCGACTGCCCGATCGCCCGCACCGCGCCGTCCTCGGGCAGCACGGCCAGCAGCTCCGGCGGCCAGGACTCGAACACCTGCTTTCCGAAGGTACCGTCCCGCAGGACCGCGTTGATCTCCGCATAGCCGGTGCACAGGTATGCGGGCATGTCGGTGAGCTTGCGCAGCGGGCCGAGCTCGCGCGCGGCGGCGTAGAGCGGATAGGGATCCACCCGCCCCTCCGGCGTCATCAGCGCACCGACGATCTCCTCGGCCTTCATCATCCCCATGCTCCCCGGCTCCCTCCCCGCGCTCCCGCTGCCCTACGGGATTCATGACCGCGACCGCCTGGTTCAACGAACCTCAGTGCGGGCCGGGTTCCCGGGGTCCCTGCCCGGGCGTGTCGCGCTCTCCGTCTTGCCCGTGCCCGTGCCCGTGCCCGTGCTCTTGACCGTGCCCTTCCCCACGGTCTTCCCCGCGCCGCTGGCCGCCCTCGCCTTTGTCGGCGGCGGGCAGCGCGTCGAGCAGCGCCACCAGCGGCATCTTGGAGAGCTTCATCGGGTTGCCCTGCGGATCGACTTCCGGGAACAGGTGCAGCAGCGTGATCCGCATCAGCAGCCTGACCCGGTGGATCAGGAAGAACGCCAGCGGCAGCTCGAGGAACACGGCCGAGGCGAGCGAGGTCCAGATCGCCGGTGTGCCGAGGTCGAGCGCGATGTCGAACCAGGCGTCGCAGATCAGCAGCGTCGCGGCGGCCAGGGCCGTGCCTATCAGCGCCTGGCGGCCGCGCCAGCCGTAGTAGGCGGTGGCGCCGAGGGCAAGGATCTCGAGCCCGTCGAAGCCGGCCCAGGCGAGGTCCCAGTGTTTCGTGTTGTAGTCACGGGGGAGCGACAGACCGAGGTAGATCGCCCACGGCACCAGAGCGATCGTGCATACCCACAGCACTTCGAGGGTCAGCCGTCGGCGCCGGAGTATCTGCTCGGGCGTCAGCCGGGTCAGTCGTTGGAGGGACATCGTCGGGCCTCGGTCTCGTTTGCCGTGTCGCTGGTCTCCGTACCGCTGTTTCTCCGTGCCGATGGTTTTCGTGGTGCCGTCAGTACCCGTGCACGACGGCGTTCAACGGCTGCCCGCCGTCGATCCACAGCGTCAGGTTCTCCCGCACCACCTGGAAGCACCGCTCCCGGTTGTCCGCGACCAGCGAGCCGATGTGCGGGGTGATCAGCACTCCCGGGCTGCTCCAGAGCGGGTGGCCCGCCGGCAGCGGCTCGGGGTCCGTCACGTCGAGGAACGCCTGGATCCCGCGCTCCCGGGTCGCCCGCAGCAGCGCCTCGGTGTCCACGCAGGCCCCGCGCGCGCCGTTGACCAGCAGCGCCCCGGGCTTCATCCGGCCGAGGAACGCGTCGTCGACCATTCCGCGCGTCTGCTCGGTCAGCGGCGTGAGCAGGACGACGATGTCGGCCTCGGGCAGCAGCCCGGGCAGGGCGTCGAGGGACGCGACGTCGTCCCGCGCGGTGCGCGCGACCTTCAGCGACTTGACCTTGAACGGCTCCAGGTACCTTTCGAGGCACTGCGCGATCGAGCCGTACCCGACGTAGAGCACTGTCTTGCCCTGGACGAGGCGCACCTCCTTGGGATGCCAGCCACCCTCGTCCTGCGCGTGCACGTAGTGCGGGACCTCCTTGTACACGCTGAGGATTCCGGCCACCAGCAGTTCGGCCATGAGCTCGTCGTACGCGCCGCGCACCGAGCACAGCAGCACGCCCGACGGCACCAGGTCGACGATGTTGTCCACGCCCGCCGACAGGGCCTGGATGTACTCCAGGCCCTTTGCCCGCTCCATCACAGTCCTGAGGGCAGGGCCCTCATCGGCCTTGTTGCGCATCAGCGGCGGAATCAGCACCCGCACCTCTTCAAGGCGCGGGTCGGCCAGCGGGTCGGCCGGGGTCTCGACGATCTCCAACCGCTCGTCGAGTCCGGTCAGCCACTCGGCCGTACCTTCGGCGGTCCACACCAATACGCTCATGGCTCTCAGTATCCCGTGTGCCTCACTGCTCCATGCATCTGCCCCGGCACTTAGAAGATCATCGGGTTATGGGGGGCGATCCCGGTCGCGAACAGCGTGCTCAGCCGAGCCACCGCGCCCTGCGTGTGCTCCTCGATGAGGTCGAGCGCACCGAGCCTCGCCGCCGTGTAGCCACCGAGGTAGATCGAGGCGAGACGTTCGACCGGGAGCGTGACGTCGGCCGACTCCAGGGTCGGGCTGCACGCCGCCGAACCGTCCTCGGCGACCTCGAGCGCATACGTGCCCTGTGCGTAGCCGTCCTTGTCGACCACTCGCAGGACGATGCGATCCGCCCTCGCATACGTCCGGGCCTCCAGTGCCGCGACCGGGTCGAGCACCCGCAGCCAGACGAAGTCCCAGCTGCTCGACGGCACGACCATCCGCCGGTCGACCAGCAGGTCCCGCCACAGGGCGTCGACGCGGTCGAACTCGGGGCCGACGACCTTCGTCACCCAGTCGTGGTCGGCCAGATGCTTCCACAGCCGTGCCTCGTAGAACGGGTCGGTCGCGATCAGCAGGGGCGAGAGGATCTCGTTGTCCGGACGCTGGTTCGTCCACCTCTCGGTGAACCGGTACGAGGTGTAGCCGACGATCTGGCCGGACTCGTCGCGGCACAGCGCGTGCAGCACCTCCTTCGGCGGTTGGGCGCCGCCGGGCAGGTTCTGGCCGGTGTCCCGATCCCAGCGCCGGTCCTCCCGGCTGACCGCCCCGACCTGCCGCTCCCGGATCCGGTCGTAGAGCGCGGCCGCCTCCCTACGCGCCGTCGCCGGGTCGACGAGCTCGATCGTGCCGGGCAGTTCCCGGTTGAAGCGCAGGTCCCGTGCGTCCGCGGTCCACTGGGCCGACTCGGTCGCGGGACCGTAGCCGAACCGGCCGTAGATCGGATACTCGGCGGCCACGAGCCCGGCCAGCGCGTCCCCGCGCTCCTTCGCCCGGCCGAGTTCGGCGGCCATCATCCGGCTCGCCAGACCCCGCCGCCGGTGCGTGGTCGCCACGGTCACGCCGCTGACGCCGTCCAACGGGAGCTGCGCGCAACCGGGCACCGTCACCCGCAGGTCGATGCTCAGAAAGGTGCTGACCACCTGCCTGCCGTCGAAGCCGGCCCAGACGCGGCTCAGATCGGGGTGGTTGGCCCGGCGGTCAGGCCCGCCGCCGCGCTCCTGCGGGACGTAGAAGCCGATGTCCATGGTGTCGGACCAGGCATTGAACTCTTCGTCGTCGGCGACATTGCGTACTTCGATGGCCATGCCAAGACCCTAATCCGAGCGCTGCACGGCGGCCAATCGATATTAAGTGCAGATCTTGGGCGTGAGGTGGTCGGCGATTACCTCGGCCCATCGCCGGTAACCGGTGGCGGAGGGATGGAAGCGGTCGGACGCGAAGAAGTCCGAGGACGGGACTCCGGGCATGGTCGCCCAGGTCGCGGCGGGGCGCGTCGTGCAGATCTGTCGGGAGACGTCGTCGAAGGCGGCGGCCCGCTCGCTCCAGGTGCGGCCGAGGGCGGCTGGAAGCGACGGAAAGTGCGCGAACGGCGGCATGCCGGTGACCAGCACATGGTCGGCGCGTTCCGCGAGGTCCTTCACGATGGCCGAGAGGTCCTCGCGCCACTGATCGGGGCTGCGTTCGTTCATGACGTCGTTTCCGCCGGCCAAGAGCACGGCAACGTCGAGATCCTCGCCGAGCTGCGGCAGGAGTCGGTAGCGGATCCGTCGGGCGGTGGCACCGAACTGCCCGACCACCTGCCATTGGACAGACCGACCGGTCCGCATATTGAGCTCATGAGCCAGACACCCCGCAAACCCCTCGTCGTGGCTCTCCACCCCGGACCCGGCCGCGGTGGAATCTCCCACCACGGCGATACGCAGCGGCGCGCCCGACACCGCCCCCACGATCCCGCTGGTCGGGCCGGTCGCCGGTGCAGCCAGCTTCGCCGGATTCATCTCACGGTGCCCCCGATTCATGTATACGATGGCGTATAGAAGCAGGCTAGCGCAGTTATACGCTGGCGTATACAGGAAAGTTGGGTGCATCGTGGGCACGACCCGCACGCCGCGCGACAGATGGATGGAACAGGGCCTCAAGGCGCTGGCCGAAGGCGGCCCTGACGCCGTGCGCGTCGAGGCGCTGGCCAAGCAGCTCGGCGTCACCAAGGGCGGGTTCTACGGCTACTTCGCCGACCGCGACGCGCTGCTGGTGGCGATGCTGGACGCGTGGGAACGGGAGAGCATCGACGAGGTGATCGACCGCGTCGAGCGCGAGGGCGGCGATCCGAGGACCAAAATCGCTCGCGCGGGCGTACTCACCTTCTCCAGCGACCGGCTGCTGCCGATCGACCTCGCGATCCGCGACTGGGCCCGACGCGACCAGACCGTCGCCGACCGCCTGCGACGGGTGGACAACCGCCGCATGGCGCTGCTGCGCGAGATGATCGGCACTTTCTGCTCCGATGCCGACGAGGTCGAGGCCCGTAGCCTGCTCGCCTTCTGCGTAGCTATCGGCGCACACTTCCTCGCCGCCGACCACGGTGACCGCACCCGGGCCCAGGTCCTCGACCGCGCCGCCGACCTGCTGCTCGACCGCCCCGCAACTTGATGGACTGGCGGACTCAGGCCGGCCGCTGCGGATCATCCCGCAGCGGCTCGACCACCTTGTCGGTGATCTCGGCGAGCGCCTCGATCTCAGCCGGGGTGAGCCGGTCGAAGAAATGGGCGCGGACGGACGCGACGTGTCCCGGGGCGCCCCCTTCGATCGCGTGTCGACCGCCGGGCGCGAGGACGACGACGGCCCCGCGGCCGTCTTCCGGATGCGCCTCCCGCGTGACCAGCCCGCAGGTCTCAATCCGGGCGATGTGATGGGAAAGACGGCTGCGCGACCACAGCATGTAGTCCGCTAGTCCGCGAGCTCGCTGATCCGGTAGCGCGCGTCTGGCGACTCGGTCAGCGCGGAGAGCACGTCGTAGTCGGGTTCGGACAGCCCGCTCTGGATGGTCAGGTCGCGGGCGATGCGCGCGTTGAGCCGGAGCGACATGCGTCGATAAC
>Ga0073928_10003013_pt1 | contig 27398 bp, 31 predicted proteins | sample PaiPotPPA55metaG_FD_76969 | JGI IMG/M metagenome (GOLD analysis project Ga0073928, IMG submission 76969) | Iron sulfur acid spring bacterial and archeal communities from Banff, Canada, to study Microbial Dark Matter (Phase II) - Paint Pots PPA... ...
CAGGATTAAAAGTCATTGTGCCTGTACGAGCTCGCGCCGCCATCTTCGATGCGGACAAGGACCGCTCGCGGCAATTGCAAAATTGTACTCGCGGATGTAGTGGTGTGACATCTCTCGATGTCAGAGGCAAAAGATCAAGTTCTATTGAATTCAATGCTTTAGCGGCGATTTGGTAGCGGGAGAGGGACTCGAACCCCCGACCCCAGGATTATGATTCCCGTGCTCTAACCAGCTGAGCTACCCCGCCACGGCGTCGGCAAACGCGGCTTCATATACCGCAGTCGCGAACGCGCGGCATATAAGAAGCAGGTCTTGGCCCTGTCAAGCAAACCCGCCGGAGCCCGCTTCGTGCGCCAAATGCCCGCCATAAACGGCTATTTCGGGCGGATGTCGGGATTGCCGCCGGGGCTGCCGGGCGGCGGGATCACCGGCGTGTTGCCGGTATCGGGTGTCGGCGCATGGATTTCCGGATCAATGCCGGCAGGCGGACACAGCACGCCGTCGGATTTGGCCAGCCTGTCGCCGAGCGGTTCGGCCCGCTGCCCGGTTGTTGTACCCTCCGGTGCGACCGTGCCGCGCGGCGGCACCGGCTGCATCGGCGTGCAATTATTGGCTGAGCCCGGAGGAGCCGTTTGGGCGGGAGGCATCGCCGGCCCGGGTGGGGCTTGCGCACTGGCGCCGCCGGACGCCGCCATCAGCGCGTAAGAGAACAGAGCTACGTATTTCGTTCGCATCCGGGGCAACGGCCGGCGCGCATGGAGGTTCCGCAGAGAATCGGGAGCTTTCAGGCTTTGCGGTAACGGATCAGCGAGAAATGCCCCATCGGCGGCATCGGGCGACGCTCGGCCAGGCTGACGCCGCCATGTTTGGCAGCCCAGTTGGCCAGACGCGCCCAGGGAAATTCGGGCCGCCAGCCGAGCCGGCGTGCCAGCGGCGCAAACGCCAGTTCGAAGACCCGGCGGGGGCCGCTCTCGGCGCCGATGTGATTGACCAGGATCAGTTCGCCGCCGGGCTTCAGCACGCGGATGAAATCATCGAGGGTGGCTTCGGGATCCGGCACCGCGGTGATGACATATTGCGCCACCACCGCGTCAAAAAACGAATCCGCGAACGCCAGATTCCTGGCGTCCATCACCGCAAGCGTCTCGACATTGCCGAGGCCCAGCGCCCGCACGCGGCTCTGCGCCTTGCGCAGCATCGGCTCGGAGATATCGACGCCGCACAATTTGGTGGTGGGGGAATAATCCGACAGCGACAGGCCGGTGCCGACGCCGACATCCAGAATCCGCCCACCGATCCTGTCGGCTTCCGCGATGGTCGATTGACGGCCGTGATCGAAAACCTTGCCGAACACCAGATCGTAGACCGGCGCCCAGCGCCCATATGCCTTTGCGACCCCCGCGCGGTCGATGTCTGCAGCCATGCCCCTGCCCTGAAATATTATCCGCGCATCGCTTCGACGAACGGCGGCGCTGCGACAGTTCCCCTTGCCGCGCCCTTCTCCGGGACGCCCTTCGCCGTGGCGCTCTGGATGAAACCGCCACCGAGCACGCGGGCCTGGCCCGAAGCCGCATCGTAGAACACGCAGGCCTGGCCGGGAGAAACACCCTCTTCGCCCGCGACCAGCTCGACCTCATAGCCGCCATCGGCCGCGCGCAGCCACGCCGGCTGCGGCGTGCGGGTCGACCGCACACGCACGAAAATCTCGACACCCTCGCCGACCGCGCGATCAAGCGCGCCATCGCCGATCCAGTTGACGTCGCGCAGCGCGATCCGATCGGTCCGCAGCGCCTCGCGCGGACCTACCACGACGCGGCGGCTCGCGGCTTCCAATCGCACCACATAGAGCGGCGCCGTGGCGGCGATGCCCAGTCCGCGCCGCTGGCCGACGGTGAAATGGACGATGCCCTGATGCCTGCCGATGACGCGGCCGTCGAGGTCGACGATATCGCCGGGCAGAACCGCATTCGGCCGCAACCGGCCGATGATATCGGTATAGCGCCCCGTCGGAACGAAGCAGATGTCCTGGCTATCCTGCTTGTCGGCGACGTCAAGTCCGAAGCGCCGCGCCAGCTCACGCGCCTGCGGCTTGGTCATGTCGCCAAGCGGAAAGCGAAGATATTGCAGTTGTTCGCGGGTGGTCGCGAACAGGAAATAACTCTGGTCGCGGTCGGCGTCGGCGGCGCAGACAAGCGCGCGCGAACCGTCGGCCAGGGGCCGCGAAGCGACGTAGTGCCCGGTTGCAAGCGCGGAAGCGCCGAGCTCGCGCGCGGTCGCCAGCAGATCGCGAAACTTGATCGAACGGTTGCACTCGATGCAGGGCACCGGCGTCTCGCCGAGCGCGTAGCTTTCGGCGAAATTGTCGATCACCGATTCACGAAAGCGGTTCTCATAGTCGAGCACGTAATGCGGGATGCCGATCCGCTCGGCGACATTGCGCGCGTCGTGGATGTCCTGGCCGGCGCAGCACGCGCCCTTGCGATGGGTGGCCGCACCATGATCGTAAAGCTGCAGCGTAATGCCGACGACGTCGTACCCTTCCGACTTCAACAGCGCGGCCGTCACCGAGGAATCGACGCCGCCGGACATGGCGACGACGATCCGTGTGTCCTGTGGACGGCCTTGAAGATCCAGACTGTTGAGCATGGTTCCGGTCATTGATGCGATCGCGACAGCGCCTAACGCTTCGCGACCAGGAAGCCACCTTGCGGTTAGAGGCTTTTGGAGCGGTTCCCTCAGAAAGCGGGCTCGCCTTGTGGGGGCAGCTGAAAAGCCACTCTCTAATATAGGCCGTATTCCTGCGAGGCAATCACGCTCACCGCTTTTGCCTGCCGCAAACGGCAAATCTTGCCGCCGGGCAGAAAAGGGACCGCCGCCGGGATCGCCATCCCCGGCCGGCCCCTCCGTAAGCCATTGAAATATATCTGTATTTTTTAACGAACCGGGGTGGCCCGGTCCTTGCTGATCCCAGGTCCAGTTTCATCGCGAGAGGCCTGCCCTGTGTTCAGCGTCACTTCAGAAGCCGCAGCAAATGCAGCGTTCCAGGCCGCGCCGCATTGGTCCACACGGTCCGACCAGCCGCCGGCAAATGACGTTTTCGGGGGACTGGTCAACCAAAACACGGCCGCCGACACCGCAACGGCGCCTCCGCCGCGCCGCACCGACGACACGCCTCCGCCGCGCCGCAGCGACGACACGCCGCCGCCCGCCGACAACGCGGGAGCGGCGAACGCCGCGTCCAATCAGGCGGCAAGCAACGATCCGAACAGCAACGCCAATGCCGGACCGCCCTCCAACAACAATGCCAACAATGCCAGCAGCAGCGGCCCAACCGGCAATGGTGCAACCCAGCCATCCCAGGCGAAGTCCACCGGCGCCCCGAAAGCCGATCCTTCGAAGTCAACGGACAAGCCGGCCAGCGGAGTTACGTCTGCGGCAGATCTGACCACCCAGGCCCAGCAGGCCGCTCTCACCGCGACGACGCCGAACCCGGTCGCAGTCGCAATTCCGGTCACCACCGCGGCAGCGAATGTCCCTGCGGCTACTCCGTCCGGCAATTCCACCGCGCCGCTGGCGATCGCCGCGGCTGCCATCGCAGCCAGCACACAAGCGGTCTCGGCGCAGGCGGCCTCGTCAACCCAAATCAAGACCGATTCGAACACGGCCGCTGCCGACGCGGCGGCGACGAGAGCGGCGGCGACCGCCGGAACCGCGACCGCAAAGACCGCGATTGCCGTGGCGACTAGCGGAGCCGCTCCTGTGATCCAGCAAACGACGCAGGCCAATGCCACGCCCGCGAATGCTGCGGCATTGACGAGCGCCGTGGCCGCGACGGCGCCGGTCACACCGAAGGCGACAACCGGAAAATCGTCGGCAGCCGCCGCGGCACCCGATGGCTCGACCACGACGTCGGGTACGGCCGATCCGTCCGCGACCACCTCGCCCGCGGGGGCTCAAAACGGCCCACTGCAGCAATCCTCGGCCACAGCCAAGCCGGTGGCGGCAAACCCGGCCGCCGACGCGGCAACCGCAGATGCCGCCGCCTCTTCAACATTAGCGGCCGCGGTATCGGCCCATGAACATTCGCCGGCCGCCGGTAGCGAACATGCGCTCACCAATTCGCCGGATCCCAGCACTCAGGTGACCGGCACGATTCAGCCGCAGCTCAATTCGCCGGCCACCAGCGCTGCACCGGGCGGAGCATTCACCGTCACCGCGCAGGCGAGCGGGCCGGTGCCCTTGAGCGGGCTGGCGATGGAGATCGCCGCCTCGGCAAAGAGCGGCAAGAGCCGCTTCGAAATCCGGCTCGATCCGGCCGATCTTGGCCGCATCGACGTTCGCATCGATATCGATCGCAACGGCCAGGTCACGTCGCATTTGACGGTCGAAAAGCCGGAAACGCTGTCCATGTTGCGCCAGGACGCCCCCCAGCTGCAGCGCGCGCTGGACGACGCCGGGCTCAAGACCGGTAACGGCGGCCTGCAATTCAGCCTGCGCGACCAGTCTTCTTCCGGCCAGAACAGCGGCAACGACTCCAGCCCCAACGCCCAGCGGCTGGTCGTCAGCGCCGACGACGCCATTCCCGCGGCGGTCGCGGGACGAACCTATGGCCGCTCGCTCGGATCGAGCAGCGGCGTCGATATCAGAGTCTGAGGAGACTGACATGACAGCAGCAGCAGGCACGTCCAACCCGGTCGTATCAGGCACGACGCCGTTACCGGCCTCATCTTCATCTTCACCCGGCTCCTCGGCCGCGGCTTCGAGCGCGCTGGCTTCCTCGCAGATCGCCGGCAACTTTCAGAGCTTTCTGACGCTGCTGACGACGCAATTGCAGAACCAGAATCCGCTCAGTCCGCTGGACACCAACCAGTTTACCCAGCAGCTCGTCGAATTCGCCGGCGTTCAGCAGCAGCTCAACACCAACGATTCGCTGGCGACGCTGGTATCCCTGCAGCAGACCGCGCAATCGACCCAGGCACTGGGATTTGTCGGCAAAACAGCGGTGGTCAATGGCAGCACCGCGACCGTGACGAACAGCACGGCGACCTGGCAGCTCAGCGTTCCCACCGCTTCGACCGTCACCGTCAACATTACCAACAGCAGCGGTCAGACTGTCTTCACCGGCAACTACGCCGCCGCCGCCGGCAACAACCAGCCGTTCACCTGGAATGGCAAGGGCAACGACGGCACCCAATGGCCTGACGGCAGTTACAAGCTCACGGCTACCGCGAAGGACTCCGGGAACAACTCCGTGGCCATCGCAACCCAGATCGAGGGCGTGGTCAATTCGGTCGATCTCACCCAGTCGCCGCCGCTGCTGTCGATCGACGGCCAGACCTATACGGTCAACCAGATCCAGAGCATCGTGAACTGACGACGGCAGGTCCCAGCCGCCATCGTCTGACACCGCCGACTTGCAGCCTTAACCGGCCCCGCGGGGCCCCCCGACCGGTCGTCCGGGCGCCCTGAGCGGCGCCCGGCCGGCCGCCGTCGAAGCATTTTCAAGGAGATTCGTATTGAAGCCTTGGGCTTAGGCAAATTTTAAGTCGCTGGGCGTAGGTTGTTATTGTGAGTTCAGTGGTTGAGAGTTTGTGAGTACGCCATGACAGAGCCCCATCGCCCGAGGGTAAAATACGTCATCGGGCCTGACGGTAGTCCGTTAACAATTGCGGATCTGCCCGCGCCTGGAACCAAGCGGTGGGTTATCCGCCGTAAGGCCGAGGTCGTGGCCGCGGTTCGCGGCGGCCTGCTTTCCCTCGAGGAAGCCTGCAGCCGCTACACGCTGACCGTCGACGAATTCCTGTCCTGGCAGTTTTCCATCGATCAGCACGGTCTTGCGGGGCTGCGCACCACCCGGATCCAGCAATATCGCCAATAGCCGCGCTCTCCCGGAGCCGTCGGCATTTGAGTAAAATCGGCTTCGCCCTGCGAAGCCGATTTTTTCTGTTTTGAACTTTTCCGCCGGCCCTTAACCTTCGTTAACCATATCGAAACCATCCCATAGGCAATAATTGCCCAGTCGGCTCCTGGAGCCGAATCTGAGGGGCGGTTGGTTTTGCAGAGTCTCGTAAGCTTCCTGAGGGGCCTCGGTGCTGCGCGGTTGATGGCGATGGTCGCGGTGACAATCGCGCTGCTCGGCTTCTTCGCGTTCGTCATCATGCGCGTCACCACGCCGCAGATGACCACTCTCTACACCGACCTCAGCGTCGAGGACTCTTCCGCGGTCATCAAGGACCTGGAACGCCAGGCGATTCCCTTCGAACTGCGCAACGACGGCGCCATGATCATGGTGCCGAAGGACAAGGTCACGCGGCTGCGCATGAAGCTGGCCGAGGGCGGCCTGCCCAAGGGCGGCGGCGTCGGTTACGAGATCTTCGACAAATCCGACGCGCTCGGCACCACGAGCTTCGTCCAGAACATCAATCATCTGCGCGCGCTCGAAGGCGAGCTTGCCCGCACCATCCGCGCCATCGACCGCATCCAGGCGGCGCGCGTCCATCTGGTGCTGCCGGAACGCCCGCTGTTTTCCCGCGAGACGCCCGAGCCGTCGGCCTCGATCGTCGTACGCGTGCGCGGCGCCCTCGAACCGCAGCAGATCAGAGCCATCCGCCATTTGGTCGCTTCGGCCGTCAACGGCCTGAAGCCGCAGCGGGTGTCGATCGTCGACGAAGCCGGGCAATTGCTGGCCGATGGCGCCAGCGGCGCGACCGACAACGCCGTCGGAGACGAGCGCCGCGCCGGTTTCGAGAAGCGGATGCGCAATGAAATCGAGGCGATCGTGTCGTCGGTGGTCGGCGCAGGCCGCGCCCGTGTCCAGCTCTCGGCCGACTTCGACTACAACAAGATCACCCAGACCTCGGACCGCTTCGACCCCGAAGGCCGGGTACTGCGCTCGAGCCAGACCCGCGAAGAATCCAGCGCCACGGCCGAGAACAGCGGCCAGGTCACCGTCAATAACGAGCTGCCGGGCAACCCGGGCCAGAACAATGCGGCGCCGGCCGCGCGCGACCAAAGCAAGAAGACCGAGGAAACCAACAATTACGAGATTTCGCGCACCACCAAGACCGAGGTAACCGAGGCCGGAAGGGTCAACCGCATCTCGGTCGCCGTCCTGGTCGACGGCAGCTACGCCAAGAATGAAAAAGGCGAGATGGTCTATCAGGACCGCGGCAAGGAGCAGCTCGATCGCATCGCGGCGCTGGTGCGCTCGGCAATCGGCTTCGACCAGAAACGCGGGGATCAGGTCGAGGTCGTCAACCTCAGATTCGCCGAAGCCCCGGTCGTCGCTCCGCTCACAGAGCCGACGGGCCTGTTCGGGCTGCTGCAGTTCACCAAGGACGACGTGATGTACATCATCGAACTCGGCGTCATGATGCTGCTCGGCCTGGCCGTGTTGTTCATGGTGATCCGGCCGCTGGTCAGGCGCATCCTCGCCTCCGAAGAGACCGCCTTACCCTCCGGCGAGCTGCCGGCGCTGACCGACGCGCAAGCCGGCGGTTCAACCGGCCACAGCCTGGTGCCCGGCACCAACGCCACCGCGCAGATGATCGATGTCGCCCAGGTTCAGGGCCAGGTCCACGCCCAATCGGTCCATCGCGTCGGTGAACTGGCCGAGCGAAATCCTAATGAAACCGCGTCCATTGTTCGTCAATGGCTCAGCGAAACCCCGGCGTGATCTGAAATGGCCGTACCGCAAACCGTAAACGCCAACGATATCACCAGCGTCATCGCCTCGCTGGCGGCGCGTCAGGGCAACCGCGAGAAGAGCCCTCCGCTGAGTGGCCCGAAACGGGCCGCGATCCTGATGCTGGCGCTGGGAGAGAAATATGGCGGCAAGGTCTGGTCGCTGCTCGACGATGATGAAGTGCGGGAGCTGTCGATGGTGATGTCGACGCTCGGCACGGTCGAGGCTGACGTGGTCGAAGACCTGCTGCTCGAATTCGTCTCCAGGATGTCGGCATCAGGGGCGTTGATGGGAACTTTCGACGGCACCGAGCGGCTGCTGCAGCTCTACCTTCCCGCCGAGCGCGTCACCGGCATCATGGACGAGATCCGCGGACCCGCCGGCCGCAACATGTGGGAGAAACTTTCCAACGTCCAGGAAGAGGTACTGGCCAACTATCTCAAGAATGAATATCCGCAGACGATCGCCGTGGTGCTGTCAAAACTCAAGCCGGAGCACTCCGCGCGGGTGCTCGCGATCCTGCCCGAGGACATGGCGCTCGACGTGGTCAACCGGATGCTGAGAATGGAGGCGGTGCAGAAGGAAGTGATCGAACGCGTCGAGCAGACGCTTCGCACCGAATTCATGTCGAACCTTTCGCAGACCCGACGCCGCGACGCCCACGAGGTGATGGCCGAGATCTTCAACAACTTCGATCGCCAGACCGAAACCCGCTTCATCACCTCGCTGGAGGAGGACAACCGCGAGTCCGCCGAGCGCATCAAGGCGCTGATGTTCACTTTCGACGACCTCATCAAGCTCGACTCCGGGTCGGCGCAAACGCTGATGCGCAACATCGACAAGGACAAGCTCGGCATCGCGCTGAAAAGCGCCAACGAGGATGTCCGCGGCTTCTTCCTCGGCAACATGTCGTCTCGCGCCGGCAAGATGCTGCTCGACGACATGGCCGCGATGGGGCCGGTGCGGTTGCGCGATGTCGACGAGGCGCAGGCGCTGCTCGTCAACCTCGCCAAGGACCTCGCTGCCAAGGGGGAAATCACATTGACCAAGAACCGCGCCGACGACGAGCTGGTGTATTGATGGCTGCTCCCGCAAAATTCCTGTTCGACATGGATTTCTCGGCGCCGGACAAGATGCGGGAACGAGCCGCCACGCCGTCGGAGATCGCCCAGAAGATCGCCTCAGCCGAGGCCCGCGCCTATCGCGACGGCTACGACGCCGCGCTGCGCGAGGCGAAGGTGGAGAGCGACCGCCGCGTCGCGCTGGCGCTGGAGGAAATCGGAATTGCCGTCAAGGGCATCGCGGCGCGCTTTTCCGGCATAGAGGTCCGGATGGAAACCGAGGCCGTCGACGTTGCGGTCGCGGTGGCGCGCAAACTGTGCAGCGCGTTGATCGTCCGCGAGCCGCTTGGCGAGATCACCGCACTGGTGAGCGATTGCTTTGCGCAGCTGGTTTCGACGCCGCATCTGGTGGTCCGGATCAACGATTCGCTTTACGAGGCGGCGCACGAGCGCATCGAACGGCTGGCGAAGCAAAGCGGCTTCGCGGGACGCCTGGTGATTCTGGCCGAACCCGAGATCGAGACCGGCGACTGCCGGATCGAATGGGCGGACGGCGGCGTGGTGCTGGAGCGTGCGGCGATCGACGCAAAGATCAACGAACTCGTCGGGCGCTACATAGCGTCCCGCAATCAGGCCTGAGCCATGGTCGAGAAGATGGCCGAGAGGAATGAACCATGAGTGACACCGACGCACAGGTTCCGCTCCCCGATCTCAACGCCCCGCACACGGCGGCGACGGATGACGTGGCATATCATGAGGACGAGCAGGCTTCGCGCATTGCCGCAGATCTCGAGGCCGTATTCGACGTGCCGGTGCAGGTCTCTGCGGTGCTCGGCCGCTCCAAGATGGATGTCGGCGAACTGCTCAAGCTCGGGCCCGGCACCGTGCTCGAACTCGACCGCCGCGTCGGCGAAGCCATCGACATCTACGTCAACAACCGGCTGGTGGCGCGTGGCGAGGTAGTGCTGGTGGAAGACAAGCTTGGCGTGACCATGACGGAAATCATCAAGGCCGAACGGACCTGACGCTTTCACATTAGCGATACGCGCATTACGGGCGCGAACAGACGAACAGGAGATTACCATGCGGCTTCTCATCGTTGGCACCCTGAAGGGCCAGCTCACGACAGCCACCAAGATCGCCATGGACAACGGCGCTTCCGTTACCCATGCGGAGGACCACGAACAGGCCATGCGGGTGTTGCGCGGCGGCAAGGGCGCCGACCTGCTGCTGGTCGACGTTGCCCTCGACATCCGCGATCTGGTGATGCGGCTCGAGGCCGAACACATTCACGTGCCGATCGTCGCCTGCGGCATCTCCAACGACGCCCGGGCGGCCGTGGCCGCGATCCATGCCGGCGCCAAGGAATACATCCCGCTGCCGCCCGATCCGGAATTGATCGCCGCGGTGCTCGCCGCCGTCGCCAATGATTCGCGCGACATGGTCTACCGCGACGAAGCGATGGCCAAGGTGATCAAGCTGGCTCAGCAGATCGCCGGCTCGGACGCCTCCGTCATGGTCACCGGCGAATCCGGCACCGGCAAGGAGGTGCTGGCGCGCTATGTCCACTCCCGCTCCAACCGCGCCAAGAAGCCGTTCATATCGATCAATTGCGCGGCAATTCCCGAGCACCTGCTTGAATCCGAACTGTTCGGTCATGAGAAGGGCGCGTTCACCGGGGCCATTGCGCGGCGTATCGGAAAATTCGAAGAGGCCACGGGCGGCACATTGCTGCTCGACGAAATCTCCGAGATGGATGTGCGGCTGCAATCCAAATTGCTTCGCGCGATCCAGGAGCGCGTCATCGATCGCGTCGGCGGCACCAGGCCGGTTCCGGTCGACATCCGCATCATCGCCACCTCGAACCGCAACCTGGCCGACGCGGTGCGCGAAGGCACTTTCCGTGAGGATCTCCTGTTCCGGCTCAACGTCGTGAACCTGAAGATACCGCCGTTGCGCGAACGCCCGGCGGATATTCTCGAACTGGCGCAGCACTTCGCCAAGAAATATGCCGACGCCAACGGCGTGCCGTTGCGGCCGATTTCCGCCGACGCAAGGCGGGTGCTGACCTCCAACCGCTGGCAAGGCAATGTCCGCGAACTGGAGAACACCATCCATCGTTCGGTGCTGATGGCGCAGGGCGACGAGATCGGCGTCGACGCCATCCTGACGCCGGACGGCGACCGTCTCGATGCGCCGAAGACCGTGCCCGCAGTGGCGCACGCCACCTTCGCCGCCGAACAGGTGACCCGGGCACTGGTCGGACGCACGGTTGCCGACGTCGAGCGCGATCTCATCCTGGAGACACTGAAACATTGCCTCGGCAACCGCACCCATGCGGCCAACATCCTGGGCATCTCGATCCGCACGCTGCGCAACAAGCTGAACGAATATGCCGATGGCGGCCTGCCGATTACGCCGGCAGGGGCCGGAGAAATTCACCGCGTCACCGCGACGGCGTGACCGCTTAGCGCAGCGTTCCCCGGATGCAGCGCCGCGCCGGGGCGGCGCCGCACCGCGCCCGGGACACCAGGGTTTCAGGAATAATCCGGCGCGTCGGGATTGCGAAAGATGTGAATCGGACCGCCCGGCTGCAGCCCACGCCCGGTGAATGCTGCATGGGCGTAGAGCGCGAGATAGAGAATCGCGAGCGCGGCGATCCCGTAAAATGCCCAGACTGCGAGACGTTTCATCAGGTCAGCGCGCCGCGTTGCGCGACCCGGGCGGCATGGCCCTGCCACAGCCACAGTAGCGGCGCGAAGATCAGTTCTCCCGCCAGACCGATCAGGATTCCGATGGTCGGCACGCCGTGACCGATTACCGCCATCAGGCGTGGAACGGCGCCGAGCACCAGAATGAACGTCACCAGCGAAATCCGCTCGCCTTGCCGCTCGATATCGGGAACCGCTGACCAGTAAACCAGGCCGATCGCGACCAGCATCCCCTTGAGAAACCGGATATAGCTGTCCATTACCACATTGCCGGAAAGGTCCGTGAAGCCGGCGCCGAAGAAAACGCCGGCGAGACCAAACCCGACCAGCACCAGGCCCGCAAGCGCAAAGGCGAACTGAAGAAGTTTGCGTTCCATCGCGTGACCTCCCCTGGCTGCCGTGCCGCAGGACACCGGGGAGCCTTTTAGGCTGCGAACGGCGAAAAGGCTACCTTCTCCGGCTTGGCACTTCAGGATGCCAAGTCAGTTGCCAAGTCAAATGGCAGCGTCAGATTCCACGCAGGACGCGCGACGTTCCACGCAGGCAGCGCGAAGCCGGAAGGCTCACTTCCGCAAGTTTCATCGCATCCTCGTTCTGGTCGATCGCGACATATTGCCCCTGCCAATAGGCCAGCGCCGCGGTACGCGACGAGAGCCGCAAATCCAGTACACGCCCGATTACTATGGCATGGGAATGACGTTCGAACACATTCTCGACCTCACAATCGATCGCCGCCAGGGCGCTTACCAGCAGCGGCACACCCGACGCACCGGTGATCCATTCGGCCCCGGCAAACCGCTCCGCTCCATTTAGCCCGCCCTTGCCGGCAAAGCGCTCGGCGACCTCGACCTGATCGGCGTTTAGAATGTTCACGCCGAAGAATCCGTAACGTTCCATCAGCGGCCAGGAAGACGATGCCCGGTTGATGCTGACGATCAGCGCCGGCGGATCGACCGACAGCGACGATACCGACGTAACGGTCATCCCCGCGACATCCTTGCCGCGCCCGACCGTGATGACGCTGACGCCGCCCGCCAAATGACGCATGGCGTTGCGGAAGTCACCAGAAGTAACGTCGCGACCGATTCCGGTATTGCGTATGGCGGTGTTCATGTCAGCCTCTTGGGGAATAATGGTGCTGCTCCAAATAAGTGTCGAGTGCTCTGCAAAAAATAGCAATGACAGCGCTGCGCAAGGGCTTCGCGACGATGTGTTTATTGCCATTTCACAATCTATTCCGGCGCATTTTTCCTGGCACTCGCGTCGTGCAAAATGGTTAATCTGGGGCGCGCAGGGGAACTCGAGTTTCCGTGAACGCGCCGCTAATGTTGGCGGCAACGCCGTGACAGCACCGACCCCGGGGACTAACAATCTGGGTGCTTTTATGGCACACCGTACCGCAGCCTTCTGATGGCTGAAGAACCCACCGCTTTTCGAGCTCAACATGCCCGCACCAAGGCCGCCCGCTTTTGAGACCCTGAGCCTGCATGCCGGCCAGCATCCGGATCCCGTTACGGGCGCCCGTGCAGTTCCGATCTATCAGACCACTTCCTACGTCTTTCAGGATTCCGAGCATGCCGCGGCGTTGTTCAATCTGGAGCGCGCAGGGCACATCTATACGCGCATTTCCAACCCGACCACGGCGGTGCTCGAGGAGCGACTGGCGGCACTGGAAGGCGGCGTCGGCGCGATCTGCACAGCGAGCGGCATGGCGGCACTGCATCTGGCGATCGCGACCCTGCTGAACGCGGGCGACCACATCGTCGCCTCTGCCTCGCTCTATGGCGGCAGTATCAACCTGCTCACGCATACGCTGCCGCGCTTCGGCATCACGACCACTTTCGTCAAGCCGCGTGCGCTGGACCAGTTCCGCTCGGCGATCCAACCCAACACACGGCTCCTGATCGGGGAGACCATCGGCAATCCCGGCCTCGAAGTGCTGGATATTCCAGCCGTTGCACACATCGCGCATGACGCGAAAATCCCGCTCTTGATCGACAATACATTCGCGACCCCCTATCTCAGCCGGCCGATCGAGCTTGGCGCCGACATCGTGATGAATTCGACCACCAAGTGGATCGGCGGCCACGGCATCGCCATCGGCGGAGTGCTCGTCGACGGCGGCAGGTTCGATTGGCGAGCTTCCGGAAAATTCGCGGTCCTGACCGAACCCTATGCCGGGTATCACGGCATTGTCTTCGACGAGCAGTTCGGCCAGGCGGCGTTCATCATGCGGGCGCGCACCGAAGGCCTGCGCGACTTCGGCGCGTGCCTGTCGCCGACCAATGCTTTTCAACTGCTGCAGGGCGTCGAGACGCTGGGCATTCGCATGGAGCGCCATATCGCCAATACGCATGCGGTGCTTGAGGCGCTCGCCGCCAACAAGGCGGTCGACTGGGTTCTGCACCCGGCGCTGGAAAGCCATCCTGACCATGAACTTGCCAAGCGATTGCTGCCGCGCGGGGCCGGATCGATCGTCAGCTTCGGCATCAAGGGCGGTCGGCCCGCGGGGCGGAAGTTCATCGAGTCCCTGCGGCTGATCAGCCATCTAGCCAATGTCGGCGATGCCAAGACCCTGGTCATTCATCCCGCCAGCACCACCCATCAGCAGATGGATGCCACCCAGCTCCAGGCCGCGGGCATCGGCGAAGAACTGGTACGGCTGTCGATCGGAATCGAATCCGCAGCCGACATCATCGATGACCTCGGCCAGGCGCTCCGTATTTCGCAGAAGGCTTGAGCGATGCAGTTGACCGTGAACGGCGTCGATACCTTCATCGCCACCGGCGGCCGCGAGTTCGATTCATCGCAGCCGACCATCGTGCTGCTGCACGGCGCCGGCCTCGATCATACCACCTGGGCCCTGCACAGCCGGTGGTTTGCGCATCATGGCTACGGCGTGCTGGCTCCGGACCTGCCCGGCCATGGCCGGTCAGCCGGCGCGCCCTTGCCCGCGATTGCCGACATGGCCGACTGGACCGCTGGCCTGCTCGATGCCGCCGGCGCTGCCAAGGCGCGGCTTGTCGGTCATTCCATGGGTTCGTTGATTGCGCTTGAGACCGCCGCACGGCACCCGGCAAAAGTCTCCGCGCTCGGTCTGATCGCAACGGCGGCAACCATGACGGTCGGACCCGACCTGCTCAACGCTGCCGAGGCCAACGATCACGGCGCCGTCGACATGGTCTCGATCTGGGGTCTTGGCTATCAGGCGGAACTGGGCGGCAGCCTCGCGCCGGGCTTGTGGATGCACGGCGGCGCCCAGCGCGTGCTTGAACAAGGCCGGCCCGGTGTGCTGTTCAACGATCTGTCCGCGTGCAACGCCTACCGGAATGCGCTTGCCGCCGCCGCCAGGATCACCGTCCCGACCACGCTAGTTCTCGGCGAGCGCGACATGATGACCCCTGCAAAGGCCGGCCAGGCGCTGGCCGCCGCGCTGCCGAATTCACGCACCGTCGTGTTGCGCGGCGCCGGCCACATGATGATGGCCGAGCGGCCCGACGAGTTGCTCGCGGCGCTGACCGGCTAAGCCCTTCGCCGCAAACAAGGCGGACATTCACCAGGCCGGCAGCACCGCTCCCTTGAACTTCGTGAGAACGAAGTCGCGGATCTCCGGCGTCTGATAGCTTTGGACCAGAAGCTTGACCCACGGTTTGTCCTTGTCGGCGCTACGCACCGCGATGAGATTCGTGTAAGGCCCCTTGGGATCTTCGCGGAGGATCGCATCCTTAACCGGATCAAGCCCCGCCTGCGTGGCATAGTTGGTGTTGATCCCGGCGGCATCGACGTCGTCCAGGGTCCGCGCCGTCTGCGCCGCGTCCACTTCGACGATTTTGAACTTCTTTGGATTGTCGGTGATATCGGCAACCGTCGGCTTGAATCCGACGCCCTGCTTGAGTTTCAGGACGCCCTTGTCCTGCAGCAGCAGCAGGAAACGACCGCCATTGGTCGGATCGTTGGGGATCGACAGCGTTGCGCCTTGCGGCACCGCATCCCAGCTCTTGTACTTCTTCGAGTAGACACCCATCGGAAAATTGACGGTGAGGCCGACCGAATCAATTTTGTATCCGCGGTCTGCCTTTTGGTTGTCGAGATAGGGCTGATTTTGGAACGAATTCGCCTGCAGGTCGCCGGCGTCCAGCGCGGCGTTGGGAACCACGTAGTCGGTGAACTCGATGATCTGGATGTCGAGACCGTTCTTGGCGGCGATCGGCTTGACGGCTTCGAGGATCTGGGCGTGGGGGCCCGCGGTGACGCCGACCTTGATGGTTTCGGCGCGCGCGGCGCTTGCAACAACTGCGAGGACAGCGACCGAGACCATGAGATGACGTAGCGACATGATGTTTTCGTCCTTTGAGTGGCTATGACTCATGAATTCCGGGTGCGCTTGTCGAGCCGGCGCGCGATCGCCTCGCCCAGGGTTTGTACACCCTGCACCAGCGCAATCAGCACAAGCACGACGGTCGCCATCACTTCCGGCATGAAACGCTGGTAACCGTAGCGAATCCCGAGATCGCCCAACCCGCCGCCGCCCACCGCCCCGACCATGGCCGAATAGCCGAGCAGGCTGACAACCGTCAACGTCAGTGCCAGCGTCAAGGCCGGCATGGCCTCTGGCAGGAGAACTTTCTCCACGATCTGCAGGGGGCTGGCGCCGAATGCGCGGGCGGCCTCCACCAGTCCCTGGTCGACTTCGCGGATGGCGGCCTCGATGACGCGGGCGATAAAGGGAATCGCGGCAATGGTCAAAGGCACCACCGCCGCGCGGGTACCGATCGAGGTTCCCGCGATCAACCGGGTCAGCGGAACAATGGCGACGACGAGAATGATAAAGGGCGTCGAACGCGTGGCATTTACGACGAGGCCGAGAATGCGATTGGCCACTGGCGCCGGAAACAGCTCATTGGCCCGGCTCGTCGCCAGAAAGATACCGAGCGGGAGTCCCAATAGCGTTCCGAACAGACCGGACAGTCCCACCATCACCAGGGTATCCAGGGTCGACCAGACAATGAGCTCGAGTATTTCAGGAGACATAGCCGAGGTGCTCCACGGTGTTTTGGCCTGCGCGCAATTCCCCGATGATCCCGCGCAACATCTCCGGATCGGCCGAGACCGAAATGAACAGCGAGCCGAAGGGATGCCCCGCGATCGTCTCCACTTGCCCATGCAGGATGTTGACATCGACGCCAAGGGTTCGCGCCAGACGCGACAACACCGGCTGGTCGGCGTCTCCGCCGACAAACCCGACGTGCAACACCGCACTGTCGCCGTCGCGGCGGTCAGGTCTTAGTTTCGCAACCAGCCATTCCGGCACCGTGCCGCCGGTAATCGAGCCGACAAATTTCCTGGTCGTCTCGTGGCAAGGGTGCGTGAATATTTCATAAGTCGTTCCCTGCTCGACGATGCGTCCGCCTTCGAGCACGGCGACCCGGTCGGCGAGCTTTTTCACAACCGACATCTCATGGGTGATGAAAACGATGGTCAATTTCAGTTCGGCATTGATCGTCTTCAACAGCGACAGGATCTGGTCGGTGGTTTCCGGATCGAGCGCAGAGGTGGCCTCGTCCGACAGCAGGACCTTCGGTTTGGTGGCGAGCGCGCGGGCGATCCCCACGCGCTGCTTCTGTCCGCCGGACAATTCCGCAGGATACCGGTCGCGCTTGTCGGACAGCCCGACCATCGCCAGCAGCGGCTCAACGACATCAGCTATCCCGCTTTTGGCGATACCGGCAATTTCCAGCGGCAACGCAATATTCTCGAAAGCGGTTCGGGAGGACAGCAGATTGAAATGCTGGAAGATCATGCCGATGGAACGACGGGCCTGGCGCAGGCCGCGTTCGTCGAGCGCCGTCACGTCGGTTCCGTTGACCAGCACGCGACCGCTGCTCGGACGCTCCAAACCGTTGATCAGACGAATCAGCGTCGATTTACCCGCGCCGCTTTTGCCGATCACCCCGACAATGGCGCCTTCAGGCACCTGCAGCTCAATGTCATCGAGCGCCACCACCTCCGCCGATTCCTTTCGCGAGGGGTAAACCTTGCTGACATTGGCGAACGCAATGATGGGACGAGTTTGCACATCGCTCGGCAGCGGCACGGGCGCTCCGGACAGGATCGGGAATGAAGCGTTCATAAGAGGCTAATTCTGCGCTGATGGGAAGATCAAGCCAGGCCCGGTCAGCGAATAACCGAACGGAGGCGCCAAACCGGCCGCGCCGGAGCGGCGCTCCCGTCGACCGGCCTGTCCTTCCATGCCGCTACAATTTGATCGGCACGAAATGATTGACGGCGATCAGCACGGCCAGCAACGCGATGCCGAGCCCGAGACTCCATCCAATCAGCTTCTTCTCGATCGGCAGCAGCGGCTCGACTTCCGCGGCATTGATTTCATTCTTGAGATCGGATTGCGACATGCAGTTTTCCTTATTCGACTAGCTGGCAAGCGGCGGCTTGAAGCCGCTGAAGAACAACCATGAAATCAATAGCCCGACCCAGATCACAAACCCGAACAGGCTGACGAAATAGACCGCCGCGAGCTTGGCAAAACCCTGTTGCCAAAGTTTCCGGAAATCCGACAGTACGCCAATCGAAAAGAAGGTCAGGACAAAGAAAATTACGCGGAAAACGTTCGCTTCCCCCGCCGCTGCTGGCAGCGCCTTGGCGATCTGAGGCGTCGAACCCACCGCGAGCCAGAGCGACAGCGCAAACACCAGGAGGAAACCGAGAATGAACTTCGGGAATCGCTGCCAGATTTCCGACGGCTTGGCCTTGTCCGGCCCCTTGTCGATGTGGTTGGTCCAGATGTAGCCGAGAATGAACGCCCAGATGCCGATGAAGATATCGATGAATATCTTGACGGTGGTCGTGGTCGCGAGAATCCAGCCCGGCTGGTAGTTGATGCCTTCCGCCGCGTTCTTCGCCATGATCAGCGACTCGGTGATGCCGCCGCCGGCGACCGCCGCGCCGTCGGTCTTGATGGCCAATCCGATCCAGGCGCCCGCCACCAGCGGTTCCTGCCACAGGAAGGTTTGCGCCAGAAACGGCAGAATCAGAACTTCAACGACCGCGAACACCACGACCAGGGACGACACCAGGATCGGCACCGCCGGCCTCGCCCTGATGGCCCCGCCGGTTGCGATCGCCGCCGCCACCCCGCAGATCGAAATGCCGGACGCGAGCGGAACCGACCATTCCCGGCTGAAGCCGAACCATTTGCGCGCGATGTAGTAGATGACGGCCCAGTAGATCAGATAGGCCTCCACGATCGCGGCCGCGCCGCGCAGCAGCAGCGAGGATGCGAGGTTCAACCGGCCCGCCGCCGTGACGGCGACGGTGGCGCCGAGAATGACGATCGCGATCTTGATGTAGAGCTCGGGCCGTATCGCCTCCTTCAGCCAGTCGGCGAAGCGGGGAAAGAAATTGGCGATGACCAATCCCGAGAGCAAGGCCACGATGAAGCCGCCCTCATTGGTCAGTTTGAGTGACCAGGACAGCCCGAATTTCTGCTGTTCGGCCGGCGTCACCGCGGCGACATAGGCATAGCTGCCGAAAATCCAGCTCGCATAGGCGATCGCGAACACCGCGGTGAACGCCAGCGCGAATTTCCTGACATCCGCGCCAAGCGCGGCCACGCCGGCGCTCAGCACGACGAGCAAAGCGGCGTAGGTGGCGAGCAGCGCGCCGCCGCCGCCGAGCCAGGCATAGGCCTTGGCAAACGGATTAAGCGCCTGCGCGATGTCGGTATAAACCGAGGTGGTGACCGCCCAGCCCAGCAGGTCGGTCCCGCCGATGCTGGCCAGCGCCGATCCGAAGACCAGCAGACCGATGACGACGGCGAGCCAGTCCTCGTTCAATCGCGCCCGCAACGCAACGGGCTGTGAGACCTTAACCGCAATATCCGACATTCCACGTCCCCAGGTGACCCTTGAACAGAAGGCTCGGCGATCCATTCACTCTATTTCGGGATGATTCCGGGTCAGGATGATGGGGCCCGCTGCGGGTGTCGAGGACCCCTGGAAAATAGCGATATCCGGCCTGTCGCATCGGCGACGGACGCGATGTTTTTTCCAATGATCCGATGAATTGTAGTCTAATCGTCTTCCGCCGTTTGTGGCGGCCTTCCCGGCAAAAACGCCCGCTATCCCACCGCCGCGGCCGCCGGCCTCGCCGACGCGACGCCGGCCGCCAATTTGCCGTAGCGATCGGTAAAGGCCTCGGTGTCGATTTCCTCGAGCTGGATCGCGCCGCTCATCACGCCCGCCTTCCATGCCTCGTGTTCGGGGTCCTCACGGAATTCCGGCATCACTTCGCGCGCGAACAGTTCGAGGGATTCGCAGATGTGCTCATGGCTGTTCTTGCCGGCCTGGTTGAGCAGGATGACCTGGTCGATGTGGGAGGTCCGGAACCGGCGCAATTTTTTGGCGATCGTTTCCGGCGAGCCGATCAGGCCGCCGCGCAGCGCCGCCTCCTGCGCTTGCGGATTCTCGCGCTTCCATTTGTTGTATTCGTCCCACATGTTGACGGTGCCGGGCGCCGGACGCTGGCGGTTCTGCGAGGCGCCGTAGAAGCGCAGCGCGAACTGGAAGAACGTCGCGCCGTCGGCCCGCGCGCGGGCCTCCTCGTCGGTCTTGGCGCACATGAAGAACGACACCAGCGCCATGTTCGGATTGATCTGGTAGTCGGCGAGCTTCTTCAGCCGCCTGGTGATCGCGTTGTAATAGGCGTGCACCCAGGCATGCGCGGCATCGGCGCTGACGAACTGGAAGCCGCGCGCGCCGAAGCCGCTCTCGCCCGCGCGCTCGATGGTCGGAAGCTGCGAGCATGCCATCCACAGCGGCGGATGCGGCTTCTGGACCGGCTTGGGCACCACATTGCGCAGCGGAATATCGAAATACTTGCCGTGATGCTCGCTGCCGCCATCCCCGAACATCGGAAAAATCGCGCGGACGGCCTCCTCAAAGACTTCCCGCTTGGTTTCCATGTCGCGGCCGAACGGCGTCAGCTCGGTGATCGAGGCGCTCTCTCCCATCCCGAATTCGCAGCGGCCGTTGCTGAGGAGATCGAGCACCGCGACACGCTCGGCGACGCGCGCGGGATGGTTGGTGGTGAGCTGGAAAATGCCGTGGCCGAGCCGGATGTTTTTGGTGCGCTGGCTGGCGGCGGCGAGAAAGGATTCCGGCGACGGCGAATGCGAATATTCCTCCAGGAAATGATGCTCGACCACCCAGGCATGGTCGTAGCCAAGCCGGTCGGCGGTCTCCAGTTGCGTCAGCGCATCCTGATAAAGCCTGAGCTCATCGCCGGCTTCCCAGGGGCGCGGCAATTGCAGCTCATAGAAGATGCCAAATTTCATGACGTTCTCCGGGGATCGGCGCGTTGTTTTTGCGCAGTGTAGGCCCGGGAAAAGCCGAGTCCAGCGTCTCGCCCATTCCGCGCGGCGGAAGCCGGCTTGCACCTGCCGTATGAATGGTTAGTTTTGCGGACCATGAGTCGTTGCTTCGTGCACGGCCCGCTCCCACCGAGACCGCATGACAACGTTTACGCCGCATCAGGATTCCGCGCTGAAGGCCGTTGCCGACTGGCTGAAGGCGAAACCCGGCAAGAACGGCACGCCGCCGGTATTCCGGCTGTTCGGCTATGCCGGCACCGGCAAGACCACGCTGGCCCGCCACATCGCCGACGACGTCGACGGCGAGGTGAAATTCGCAGCCTTCACCGGCAAGGCGGCGCTGGTGATGCGCAACAAGGGCTGCGACAACGCGTCCACCATCCACTCGCTGATCTACCGCGCCCGCGAATCCGGCGTCGAACAGCCGAGCTTCGAGCTGTGGGACGACGCGCCGGCCTCGAAAGCAAAACTGATCGTGATCGACGAATGCTCGATGGTGGACGCCGAGCTCGGCCGCGACCTGATGTCGTTCGATTGCCCGCTCCTGGTGCTCGGCGACCCCGCGCAGCTGCCGCCGATCCAGGGCGGTGGCTTCTTCACCGATTGCGAGCCCGACGCGATGCTGACCGAAGTGCACCGCCAGGCGCAGAACGATCCGATCGTACGGATGTCGATGGATATCCGTGAGGGCCGCGATCTCGAAATCGGCCGCTACGGCGAAAGCGAAGTGGTGTCGCGCGCCGAGCTCGATCCCGACCGGGTGATGAGCGCCGACCAGGTGCTGGTCGGCCGCAACAACACCCGCCGCGCCTACAACATGCGGGTGCGGCAGAAGCAGAACATCGAGGATCCCTTACCGGTCGCCGGCGACAAGCTGGTCTGCCTGCGCAACAATCGCAAGAAGGGGCTGTTCAACGGCGGCTTATGGCGCGTCAAGTCGCGCGCGCAGTCGAAATCGAAGATCGTCACCATGCGGCTGTCGCCCGATGAGGATTTCGGCCACAAGGTGACCAAGGTTTCGGTGCGCGGCGACTGCTTCGGCGGCGCCATCGAGACCATCCCGTGGGAACAGCGCAAGCCCTATGACGAGTTCGACTACGGCTACGTGCTCACGGTGCACAAGTCGCAGGGCTCGCAATGGGACGATGTGGTGCTGTTCGACGAGAGCTTTGCCTTTCAGGACAGCCGCGCCCGCTGGCTCTATACCGGCATCACGCGGGCGGCGAAGCGGCTGAGCATCGTGGTGTAGAGTGGCCGGCCTCATCCTGAGGGGCCGCGCCCTTACTCACGAATTCGTGTGCATCCGGCGGTAACAAACCCCGCTTTGCCGCGTATTTTGGGAGAACGGCCAGAGGGCCGATTGCGAAGCGCCGCTGCCGCGCCAGACTGACTTTCTTCCGCCGAGCTTTTAACTTCCGCCAAGCTTTTAACTTCCGCCGAGCCCCAAAAGGAGGCCCCATGTCCCCCAGCCCATTCAGCCGCCTTTGCGCCGCCGTCACCGGCGCGCTCGCGATCATCGCCTTCATGGTCGCGCCTGCGCAGGCCGCGGAAGACGCCGTGATCGTCCCTGCGCCCGCCGTCGACGTTCAGGCCGCGAGCGGCATCCAGACCGCCGTGCTCGCGGGCGGATGTTTCTGGGGCGTACAGGGCGTGTTCCAGCACACCGCCGGCGTCGTCAACGCGGTGTCGGGTTATGCCGGCGGCAGCAAGACGACCGCCGATTACAACATGGTCTCCACCGGGACGACCGGGCATGCAGAATCCGTCGAGATCAAATACGATCCGAACAAGATCAGCTTCGGCAAGATCCTGCAGATCTTCTTTTCGGTGGTGCACGATCCGACGCAATTGAACCGCCAGGGACCGGATTCAGGCACGCAATATCGCTCGGCGATCTTCACCACCAATGACGAACAGAAGAAGGTTGCGGACGCCTATATCGCGCAGCTCAACGCCGCAAAGGTCTACAAGAAGCCGATCGTGACCAAGGTCGGGCCACTGGAAGGGTTTTATGCGGCAGAGGCCTATCATCAGGACTACCTGACGCTGCACCCGAACCAGCCCTATATTGCCTATAACGACATTCCGAAGGTCGAAAATCTGAAGAAGATTTTCGCCGGCAATTATATCGAGAAGCCGACCCTGGTGAGCAGCGTCAAGGTCATCAACTGAGGTCGGAGATTGAGACAGGAGATTCCATGCCCGACACCAAGACGATGCCAAAGGTCGCAAAGAGCGAGGCGGAGTGGCGCAAGGAACTGACGCCGATGCAGTATGCGGTGCTGCGCGAGAAGGCGACCGAACGGCCGTTCTCGGGCGAATATGAGCACGAGTACCGGCCCGGCGCGTACATCTGCGCCGGCTGCGGACAGACGCTGTTCGAATCCGACGCCAAGTTCGATTCCGGCTGCGGCTGGCCGAGTTTTTCGCAGCCGGCGGTGGAGAGCCATGTCGCCGAGGAGCGCGACATCAGCCACGGCATGGTCCGCACCGAAGTGCTGTGCTCGAGTTGCAACGGCCATCTCGGCCACGTGTTCGAGGACGGCCCCGGCCCGACCGGATTGCGCTATTGCATCAATTCAGCGGCGCTGAAGCTGCAGCCGAAATAGGCGCTTCCGGTTCCGTCGCTGGAACCAAAGGCCGGGATATGCTTTTCTCTCCGGGCGGGGTGGCGGATTTCCGGCCGCCGCCGCCGGTTGGGGGAGAGTGTAATGTCGCTCGGAACAATTCTCATCATCCTCGTCATCATTTACCTGCTCGGCGGGTTCAGCGGCCGGTTTGGCGGTTATGGCTATGGCATGGGCCATTCCGGAATGGGTATTGGCGGCGTGATTTTGGTGGTGCTGATCATCCTGCTGCTGCTCGGCAAGCTCTGAAGCCCGCAAGTCATTGTAAATACAGAGTTTATCTTTGAGCCTGGGCCGTGAGGCCGGGATTCATCATCAGGCCCGGCAGGAGTCGCATTTCTCGCAAACGAGCCTATATTAAGGACTGTCCTGAAATGACGTGTACCGGCGCCCGGTTGATTTGCGCCCGTGCGATCTGTTCGCGATTCCGTTCGCGTTCTCACTAAGAAGATCAGAGGTCCCTGACCATGGCTTCCTTCAGCTTCAACACTGCTGCCGAATTGTTTCCCGCCGCGATCCGCAAGAAAAAGCGGGCGGGTTTCGCCTATCGGCGATTTGGCACCGCGGCCGAAGCGGTGCGCTTCGCGATCGAGGAATTGCCGGCGGATTCGCTGAACGGCGCCTATCTGCAGGTCGATGAAGCCCGCTTCGATCAGAGCGGCATCCGCACGCTGTATGAGAGCCAGGATTTTCCGCTGCCGCGCCGGCCCCGCGCGCCCGAGCCTGACAGCGACAAGGCGGACACCGAGGCGGCTTAACTTCACGCAGCAGGCAATAAGCCCTCGGATCAGGTCCGAGGGCTTGCTTTTTATGTCATGCGCTAACGCGGCTGCTTGTCCATCCAGCGCCGCAGCAGCCGCACGTTGCGGATGTTGGCGCGGAACAGCACGTCGAAGGCATCGCCCGCGAGCGGCACCATTCCGACCACGCCATCGACCGCGACATTGCCGAGCATCCGCACGGTGACATGCCAGGGCGCGCCAAGCGCGCGCGCCTCGCGCACCAGCCACAGCGCAAACGCGGTTGCGAACAGATCGCCGATCACCGGGATCAAGCGGATGATGCCGTCGATGCCGTAACGGACCTTGGTGCCCGGCAGGATGAAGGCGATGTCCAGAAGCTTCGCCAGCGCTTCAAGCCGCGCCAGCCGCTGCTCGCGGGTCAGGTCGCCGAACGGGTTGGCGCTGGAATGGCCGAAATCGAACCGGAAGCGCTGGAACTGCTCGCCCAGGGTTTCAGGGCGGATTTCGCGCCCGTCCTGATCGATGATCGGGCCACGCGCGAATGTTGCAGCGGACGTCCTCCGGGGACTGTCGCCCCCGAAGCGGGTATTGCCGGGATTTAGGATTTCTTCGTTCGACATCACCAACACATGGGTAACGCGCAACGCGAACGCAAGTTGCGTTAACTTCAGGCCATCACCGGCTTGTCGATCACCTGATGCGCCAGCCATGACGAGACCGTCACGGGGATAAAGCCGACCAGGCCGTAGAGGATGAACTGGAGGAAGCCGCTGTCCGGCCCACGCGAGCCGTAGAGCAGCTCCGCGGCGGTGAAGGCGATCAGGCCCACGATCAGCATGCGGACGACCGGACCAATTCTTTTGACGTGAGACAGAATATCATCCACCGCGCCGATCATCAGCGCCGGCAGGATGCCGAACAGATAGCTGTATTGCAGCGTCGTTGCGAACACCGCGAGCAGCTTTTCCGTTTCCAGCAGGCTCGGCGGGCGGCTCCAGTAACCGGACACCACGGTGCTCGTCAGCAGCAGCCAAAATCCACCGAGCAACGGCCCCAGCGCTGCAAAGATCACATACCGCTTCATGCAACAACTCGCGCGTTTTGGGCAAGCCTAGCATATCGTGAAACTCGTTAAACAGACCGAGGACTTGAGAATGGCGAGACAGTGGGTAAAACTTCCAGGATGAACCGCCTCTCCTGTCAGAGCGCCGCAAGCTGAAACCCGACACTCTGCAATACCGCGTCACCGACCACGGCATCCTACGACACGGCGACGGCGAAGGCGGTTGCGCAGAGTTTGAAGGGATTTTTGGGAGGCGCGTAACGCGTATGCGCATATCGCGCCGGTGAAAAATACAAGCCGTCCGGCAGGCTGACTGCCGAATCGACCGCTGCTTTGCCCCCTACTCGCCCCAGGCCGCGAAGGCTTCGTTGAAGGCGCGCTCGCCGGGGGCGCCCTTTTCGATGGCGATGATGGCGCGGCGCTGGTTGACATAGACCAGCGGCACGTCGAACCACGAGCGTTCCTTCAGGAGCTGCAGGTTGCGCGCGCGGTCGGCGTCGACGTTCGACAGGCCGACCAGGAAGAAGCCGTCGGTGACCTTGACGGCGAGGCCGGCGAGCGGCGTGCCGCGCGCCTGCTCGTTGGATTTCATCAGGATGCCCGGCACGTTGCTGACGCCGCCGCCGGCGAAATCCGGCGGCAGGATGAAGGTCAGTTCCGCGGTGTGGCTCGCCGGCAGCGAGGTGTCGGTGTTGCGGCGGAACGACATCGTCATCTTGAACTTGCGGTCGGGTATCTCGATGTCGGCGCGCACCGCGATATCCGCCTTCTGGTTGCCCGACGCCTTGATCTGCTCGGTGCGCCAGATCACCGAGCCGACATATTGCTTGCCCTTGGGATCGGCGGGATCCTCGTCATACAGCACCACGCGCTGCGCCACCGGGGCGATCTGGTCGCTCGACGACGGCTGGCCGACCCGATCGGGGATCTTCGGTTTGGTCAGCGGCGCACCGCTGTCCTTTGGCGCCTCGACCACGGTCTGCTGCGACTTGAACAGGCCGCTCACCGTGGTCACCACCGACTTGCCCCACAGGATCGCGGCGCCGACCAGGATCAGAACGAGGCCGACCGCAATCGCGCTCTTGAACGGAAATACCGTGCCCGAGCGCGCGCCTTTTTTCGGCTCGCGGCCGCGCTCCTGCGCGGGACGCGGACGCGGCGCGGGTTGTTGCGACGGCGCGTAGCGTTCGGCTTCCTCGATGGATTCGTCGTACGAATAGGGCGCGTCGGGATCGGCGCCCCGGTTCTCCATGTTCGGCTCGAGCCGGTCGAATTCCGGCGAGGGCGAGGGCACGTTGGCATAGGTTTTCCGCGCGGCGCGGCTGGCCTGCGCCGCGGCGCGGCCGAGATCGTCGGCGTCGGCGGCGATGTCGCGGAAGCCGCGCACCCCCGGCGCCTGCGGCGCCGTGTTGTCGGGGCCGCGGCGCGGCGCCCCGGTCCGTTCGCGGGTCGGCGGCAGCTGCGGATCCTGTATCGGGACCTGCGGCTGGCGCGGCGGCGCGTCGGGACGAAGGTTGCGCGGCGGGCGCTGGTCTTGAAACTCCTGCCGGTCTTCCTGCCCGAGCGGCGACCGCTCGTTACGCTGTGGCGAGGGCGATGGCGGTCGCGGTGGACGCGGCGGCTGCGACAAAGGCGGAGCCGCCGGTTCGCCCGGTCGCGCGGGAGGACGGGTGTTGGCGCGGAACGAATCGCCGGCACGGGCAGCGCCGCGCGAAGCGTCGCCGGAACGGGAAGCGTCCCCGGAGCGCGAAGCGTCCCGCGCCCGCTGCGCCGCTTCGGACTCGACCTTCCGCACGGCTTCTTCCAGTGACAACCGCTCGCGGGTGATTTCGGATTCGCTCAAGGGCGGTTCCACGCTGCGCAGCTGCGCGATCAGCGCGGCGCGTGCCCGCTCATAGAGCGCGCGGCGGCTCTCACCAGGGGCACTGGGGTCCAGTCCGGCGATGGCTCGGGCGATCAGCGGGTAGTAATCAGCCATTTCTACTCAACAATGCAGGCTTGCCGGTAACATCTCGTTAAGCCTCGAACGGGTTCTGAACCAGGATAGTATCCTCGCGTTCCGGGCTGGTGGAAAGCAGGGCAATTGGGCAGCCCACCAGTTCCTCGACCCGGCGGACATATTTA
>Ga0073928_10003015_pt1 | contig 27395 bp, 20 predicted proteins | sample PaiPotPPA55metaG_FD_76969 | JGI IMG/M metagenome (GOLD analysis project Ga0073928, IMG submission 76969) | Iron sulfur acid spring bacterial and archeal communities from Banff, Canada, to study Microbial Dark Matter (Phase II) - Paint Pots PPA... ...
CCCTGCGCCGCATGCAGCGCCATGAAGATGCCGCCGACCAGGTTCCCGATGAGAATCGCGAAGACCGCTGCGATCAGTGACAGCTGGAACTGCACCGTCGCGAGCGCACCGGTCACGATGGTCAGTATCATGATATTCGAGCCGAACCATACCGTGAAGAGATCACGGGCCCGCCCGTGTCGTTCATTGGCCGGAATCGGATAGATGGTGTGTTGCTCGATGCGCGCGGCTTGTTCTGTCATTGGAGCTGTTCCGTGCTTATTCCTGCGGCACTCAGCAAGCTGCTCAACCCGGCGAGCTCCGCCGCGTAGTGCCGCCACTGGGAAACAGAGGAATCATACAAGGGCCGCCGTACCTGCGCGGCGCTGGCCGTAGTCGTCGGCGACGGATTGCGATGAAACGCCACGCAGGAGTCTTCCCATTCAAGGCCGCAAAAATCCAGAAGCTTGCGCGTCTCACCGAGCTGATCCGCAACCAGCGCCTCGTAGCTCAATGGATAAATGACTGCCGGCATCGTCGCCTGCCAATGATCCATCAAGCGCCGATACCCGACATAGTAGCGGCCGACTTCGCCGAGATCATAGGAGAAGGGATACCCATCCTTGAACAGGGTCTTGTACATCGCGTAGCAGGCAGCCATGGGCCGCCGCGCCACGTGCACGATTTTCGCATTCGGCAGCGCGCGCCGAATCAATCCGCAATACAGGTAGTTCAGCGGCATTTTGTCGGTGAATCGAGCGGCGCCTGCGGCCACGTGCCGCACCCTGTCTAGATATTCGCGCCCGAGCGCGGGGAAGTCCAGGTCTGCAGACCGGGCGATGAGCTCGCGGCGAGCCAATTGCGCACCGCCGCTGCGGCGGCGCGCGGCGTCGACGATGCATAGGGCGAAGTGATCCAGTTCGCCGGCGGAATAGACCTTTGAATGGCTGCCCAGAATTCGATCGACGAGGGTGGTGCCGCTGCGCGGCAGACCGACGATGAAGATGGGATCGTCGCTCGGCGCAGGCAAAAGGTGCGGCGCGCTCTCGCTCGGCGCGGCCGGAAATGCCTCCATGATCCAGTCGACCGTCGCCAAATCGACCGCGATGTCGTATCGCATGTGTTCCCGGCGCTTCTTTGCCCCCTGCCGCAGGTGCTGAAAAGACCTCGCGTGGTCGCCGATGTCTTCATATTCCTTGGCGAGGGCATACCGAACCTGAACGTCGCCTCGCCAATCCGAAATGCCCTGCGCAATGAGCGCCTCGAGCTCGCCGATGTGGTTCGCGTCCACGGACTGGGCGCGCAGCTCGGAGCGATTCGCGTACGCCTCGTAGTCTGCCGGTTTGAGGGCGATCACGCGGTCGTAATCCGTCTCTGCCTCGGCAAGCCGCCCGAGAAACCGATACACCGTCGCCCGATTGAAAATGAAATGGGGATTCTTCGGCGCCAGCGTCACTGCCCGGTCGTACGCCGACAATGCGCGCTGCTGGTCATTGGCGCGGCTGAAGAGACTTCCGAGCGCATCGTATAGCACGGGATCGGGCGGCGCCTTCAGCTGCGCCGTGGCGGCGGCTTCGCACGCTTCCGGCAAACGACCAAGCGCCAGCAGGCATTGTGCCCGCTTGATCAGCATGGCTGCGTCATGCGGCTCGATGCTCAATGCCCGATCGATGCAACCCAGTGCGCCACGCCAGTCCTTGGCCTGAATGAGCCGCAGCGCTTCTTGACGCAGGTTGGGAGCGGATGGCATCTTGGAGCGAATCTTAAGGCTTATGCCGCCAATGTGACTCACAGATCGCCGGGCACGCCGTAGCTGGGGGCGCGGCTGGGGTCGATCGCTCGCCGCACATAGTCGTCGATTTGCGGCGCGTACAGCCGCCAAATCGTGCCGAGGGCCGCTACCGGATCCTCGTCGCTCCAATCGACGCGCAAATCGACGATCGGCCAACTCACGTCGCGCACGATGAGCAGGCCGGCAGAATGCACCGGTCCGGCCTCGCCTCCCGTGTCGAGCCCCGCGCGCAGGGCCTGCAGAAGGCAGTCGCCGAGATGCCCTGAGGCTGCCTCGAACGCCGCGATCATGGCGGCCGGGACCGCGGGACTCGCCAAGAGATTTCCGGCCGCCGCGGCGTTGGCGCCGACGGCCGCATTCACCACTCCCAGCCCGTGCGCGCCGGAGTGGATCGCCGGCGGGCCGTCACTGCCGATCGCGAGCAGCTGCCGGTAAGCGGCAAACGGCGTCGCGGACAGCACCTCGTCGAGAGCCGCCCGGGGGTTCAACCCTCGCCCGAGGACATCGAGCACGCCGGGGCCGAGGCTGGGATCGGTGATGTTCTGAGTGGCCACCGCTCCAACCCCGGCGCGGCCGTGTACGCAGCGCGCGGCCACCGCCGGCGAGGAAGAGGCGATCGCCACGCCGAACAGTCGTGCATCGGCGGATCGGGCGACTATCGACAACGTCATGCCTCAGGTCTCGTCGGGTATGACCGCAATCACGTCGATCTCAACCAGCCACTCGGGTCGCGCGAGTCCTGCGACCACGATGCCGGTGGAGACCGGGTAGACGCCGCGCAGCCAACGGCCGATGGTCCGATACACCGCCTCGCGAAACCGTGGATCCGTCAGATAGATCGTGACTTTGCAGATGTGCTCGAGGCGGGCGCCGGCTTCGCTCAGAAGTTGTTTGATGTTGGCCATCGCCTGCTCGGCCTGCGCCGCCGCATCCCCCACTCCCACATTGACCGCAGTGTCGAGGTCCTGGCCGACCTGGCCGCGCACGAACACCATTCGACCGCGTGCCACGACGGTCTGGCACAAGTCGTTGTCGAGCTTTTGTTCCGGGTAGGTATCCCGCGTGTTGAACTTGCGGATCCGGGTATGCATGTCGCTCATGTCGCAGTCCCCGTCCTCATGACGCGATCGGAAAGGTCCGCGGCCTTGCGCACGAATTCGAGCGGGCCTTCCCAATCGAAATTCCGATACACCGCGGCCAGGTGCGCAAACGGCGGCGACTGTGCGAACAGCTGGAAAGTCAGGCGATGGCCGGCGTAGTCCGAATTCAGCATGTCGCGCGCGAATGCCAGAAGCTTGCGCCGGTCATCGGCGATCCAGTTCTCGTTGACCGAATAGAACTTATCCAACCATGGTTTGGTCTCCGGAGAGTCGAACGAGGCCTTGTCCGGAGTCACGCAAATCTGTCCGCCGCAGAGCTCGCGCGCGATGTGCATCATGTGGTGAAGCTGCGAACAAGCAAGCACGCGCCCGGTGTACAGCAGCGACTGATTCGGCATCAAAAGGCCGGCCGGGCTTTTCTCCGCGAGCGCAATCGCCGCGGTGAGGTGCGCATTGATGCCCTCACGGTAGACGGCAAGTTCCGCGAGTTTCTCCTGAACTGCCTGCTGCTTGTCCAGCCCAGTCTGCCGCGCATTGAACAGCGCGGCGCCGATCATCATGTCCGCGAGTTTCAGATTGCGCTGCACGAAGGCGAACGCCGAGTAGCGGTGCAAGGTCGCGCGAATGAATGCCGCGGCCTTGGTGTGCCGGTAAAAGAGCACGTTCTCCCAAGGGACCAGGACATTGTCGAAGATGACCAGGGAATCCACCTCGTCGAACTTGTTGGACAGCGGGTAATCCGCCGCCGGCGCACGCCCGGCGAAACCCGTTCGGCAGATGAATTTAAGATTGGGGGACCCAAGGTCGCAGATGAATCCGACGGCGTAGTCCGACAGGGCGGAGTTTCCCCAATTGGCGTTGGTAGGCTTGACGAAAGCCTGATTCGCATAGGGTGCGGCCGTCTCGTACTTCGCGCCGCGCACGATGATGCCGGCGTCGGTCTCCTTCACGACGTGCAGGAGCATGTCGGGATCCTGTTCCTGGGGAGGCTTCGAGCGATCGCCCTTGGGATCCGTATTGGCGGATACGTGGAAAGGATCGCCGTGGAGCACCGCGTCGATATGCGTGCGAATGTTCGCCGAGAATTGCGGATCGACTTCGTTGAGCACGTTCTGACCGTCGAACAGAGACCACATTTCGCCGACGGTTTCATCGCCCACCCGAGTGACGACGCCGCCGATGGCCTCGAGGATGGTGTCCGTCGCCCGGCGCTTGTCCGACCAATCCGCTTGCACCCGCGGCAGCTTGTTGGCGACCGCGTTCCACTCGCCGTCGACCTGATACGCCAGTAGTTCGCGCGACGGAGCCTCGTGCTGCATGGCGTAGATTCGCGCACGAATGTCGATCAAGGGCTTCATCATGGAATGCCGGGTCACGTCCTTGACGCGCTCCCCATTGATGTAGACCTCACGACCGTCGCGAATGGAATCCAGGTACTGATTTCCGGTCCGGATCATGGCGGCTACCTATTCGACGATCGAACTAGATTACGCGAGACGGGCGACCACGGATAGGTTTCACCCCGTGTTGATCGGGACGCCCTCACGATTGCGGTAAGCTCCGGTACAATCCGGGGCTCAAAGCCAATAAAGGGGTGCCGCATGCCGTCCATACACGAAGTTCCCGCACGCCAGGGGCGTGCCGTCAAAGTCGGCCGCGGACAGGCGCTGCAGATCATCAATACCTTCGGAACCCAGGTCGTCGACTTCTGGGCCTTCGACGCGCGCGACCTCGGCACCTATCTTTCGATGGAGCATACGCGCGCCTCCCTCAGCCGGCTCACGCCGCGTGCCGGTGATGTTCTCGTCGATAATTGGCGCGAACCCATGCTCGCCTTCGAAGCCGATACGTCACCCGGCGTTCACGATACGGTGATCGCCCCCTGCGACCGGGCGCGCTATGTAAAGCTCGGGTGTGCCGAAGATCATGCGAGTTGCGCCGACAATCTCCATAAAGCTCTCGAAATGCTCGATCTTTCCGCCCCCGTCTGCCCTGCGTCCTTCAATCTATGGATGAACATCCCGGTGCTTCCGACCGGAGATCTGGAGTGGCGGGAAACCGTGTCGAAGCCGGGCGACAGCGTTACCTTTCGCGCGCTCATCGATTGCGTCATGGTAATGTCGGCATGCCCCCAGGACGTCATTCGCATCAATGCCTGCAACCCCGTTTCAGCCCAATACACCGTTCTCGACGGTTGACGGGCAACCACGGCTTTGACAGTCGGGTAACCTGTTCGTGGGTGTTCATGGCACTTGCACTCCTCGCTGCGTGATTCCGCCGTCTGCGGAACGTATTGACCCTTTGCCGAAGATCACGATCAGCACGCCGGATATCAGGACCGCGACGCCGATATACCATGCCTGGTACTTGTCCTTCGGCTCGGCCGGCTCCGCACCTGCCGAGTACATCAAATATCCGAGAACGGCGATCGCCAGCAGGGGCAGCACCGATGCCGCCGCCGCTCGCACGAACGAGTGACGTGCGAACATCAATCGGATGAACGCGGCCAGCGCTGACATGTAGGCGAGCGCCAGCGTCACGACGACCGTGTTGTAGTAGAACGTCACATCGGACAGCGGTTTGCACCAGATGAATGCGATCGCGATCGCGCCGATAACGGCCACGCTCACCCACGGTGCGTGGTAACGATTCGTGCTGCCGAACGCGCGGGGCAGATGGCCTTCCTGCGCCATCCGATAGGCGGTCCGCGCTCCGGCAGTCATCGAGACCTGCAGCCCCGCCATTGCGGAACTGATCACGACGAGGATCGCGATCCAAGACAGCGTTGGCGGCAGATAAACCCTGGCGATCGCGCCGATGGGGCCGCCGTCGCCATTCTCGGTAATCTTCGCCAGCACCTCTACAGGGACCGCGTACTGCCAGCCGATGGCAGCGATCGTGTAGATCACGAACGCCGACGTGAGCACGATGAGAAGCGCGCGCTGCACCGTCCGGACCGGAATTCGCGCCTCTTCGATGTAATTGATGGCCGAGTCGAAGTTGGCCAGCATCCACATGCCGAGAAGCACTCCTGAACCCAGCACCGACCAGTGCTGCGGCGGGCGGTAGAGGCTCGCGAACGGCACCGCGACATGCGGCGACACGATGCCGAGGATGCCGAGACCGACGATCACGGTGATTTCGCACACCAGGAAAACCGTCGTCACGCGCGCCGTCAGCAGGACGCCTCGCAAGCACACCAGCATGAACATCACGGTGAGCACAGTGCCGATGAGGTTGGCGGCGAATGCGCCCTTGAGTGCGGGCAAGAGCGCCTGCAGGTATTGCGTGCCGATGATCGCGGTCATCGGCACCACCGCAGCGCAGGAGATCGTATACGCCCATCCAAGAACGGTTCCCGCGGCCGGGTGAAGAAAGCGGCTGCTGAACGTGAAAATCCCGCCGGCGGAAGGCGCCTCGCGTGTGAGATAGATGAGACACAGCGCCAGCACCAGCATCGGGAACAGGAAGGAAATCAGAATGGCAAGCGGCGCGGCCGCACCGACCACCGAGTAGAGAACGGACATCGACACGGCCGCGATCCATGCGGGAGCGTTGAATCCCAAGGCTGCCAGGGCCACATCACGGGTATTCAGCACGTTCTTCTGCAGCGTTGTCTTGCATTCTTTGACTTCGCCGTGCCGATCATAACCAAAGAGCTCCAAGATCATCGCCGAACATCCTGTGCGTGAGGAGTGGCGGATGCCGGCTCCGTTCCGACGGCTCGCGGTGGGCTCAGCAGTGGTTGTGTGCGGGGCACCCAGCTTCCGTCCGCAATACATCTGCGCACGTGAGCGGCGATCTCACGCATCGGCGCGAACCACACCTGACCCTTGGCGAGCATCTTGCCGATCATGCGATGCGTATGGCGCCAGCGCGCGAGACGCCCGGACAAGAACGGATGCCAGACGGGAACCCACAGGCCTCCAAACTCCCACATCACCTCGAATTCCTCCCACCAAGCCTCCCAGGCTCGGGCGGCCGACTGAATCGGCATCTCGAATTCAAGCTCGCTCGAGTGCATGAACGGCGGCCAGTCATCCATGCCCCAATGGGAGGGCAGCTCGAGCAGCGTGCCGCGCGGCGTTTCGATGAGATAGGGAATGTCGTCGCCCATCAATGATGCATCGTATGCAACGCCCGCTTCGAGCAGCAATTCCGCGGAGCGGTGCGAGAACCGATACAGCGGTGCGCGCCATCCGGCGGACGGCTCACCGGTCACCGACTGCACGGCCGCCAGGCTGCGCAGCAGCCAATGCTTTTCATCGGCATCCGACTGCTCGTTGGGATGCTCGTGCATGTAGCCGTGGGCGGAAACCTCATGTCCTTCGCGCGCCATCGCCTCGACGGCGTACGGATAGCGCTCCGCGCACCAGCCCGGCACGTAGAAAGTTTGCTGAATGCCATAGTGCCGGTACGTGTCGAGAATGCGCGGCACGGCCACATCAGGTCCGTAGCGCAACATGGAGGCGGCGGAAACCATGCTGTGTGCCTGCTGCGGATGCGCCAAATGCAAAAGACTCTCGGCGTCCATGTCGAGCGTGAAACAAGCGGCGCATTTTGCCCCGTTCGGCCATGGCACGGGATTGCGAATCAAGCCATTCTCCCGGGCGGCCGCCGATCGCGCCGGTATTGTGCACTCGGTATCATCGGGCCGTCTTCCCGCCGTCGACGCACCAAACGGCGCCGGTCACGAATGCCGCCGCATCGCTCGCCAGGAACGCGACAACCGGGGCAATATCGCTCGGCAAGCCCAGCCGCGAGAGCGGGACCGCCGCGATCTCGGCGGCTCGCGCCGCGTACGGATTCCCGTGGGTGGTGAATTCCTCCTGCAGCAACACGGTGTCGACCGGTCCCGGACACACCGCATTGACTCGAATGTGCTGCCCGGCCAGCTCGAGCGCCAGCGCTCGGCTCCAGGCGAGCACGGCGCCTTTGGTTGCGCAATACGCGCTGTAGTCCGGTTGGCCCACCAGGGCAAGCTCGGAGGCGATGTTGACGACGGAGCCGCGGCCGCTCGCGCACAGCGCCGGAAGCAGAGTCCGGGTGATCCGAAACGCCGCCGTGAAGTTCACCGAGAACATCCAATCGAGCAAGACATCGTCCGTATCGTTAAGCGAGCGCAAGCGGCTCACGCCCGCGTTGTTCACCAGAATGTCGCAACGCCGGTCCAAACGATCGAGCAAATCGACGAGGACACCATCGACATCGGTCCGGTTCGCCAGATCCACCGTGTACGCCACGAACGACCCAGCCCCCAATTCCCGCGCCGCCCGCTCGAGACCGCCGCCGTCGCGATCGAGACCGTGCACCGTTGCGCCTTGCGCGATCAATTGCCGCGAGATCGCGTTGCCAATGCCGCCCGCCGCGCCGGTGACGACTGCGCGCAGACCCGACAGCGGTTGATGGGATCGAGCGGCGTTCATGCTGTCGGGTGTTGCGCTCATGGGCCTGCGCGGCCTAGACCACCGTCAGAAACGACACGCCGTGCGCGCCGACGAAGTGGTCGGCGCGGCCCGGTCCCTCTGACGGGGCGCCGTAGTCGTCCGAAATCACGCGCCGAACGCGATTGCGATGCCAGGTCCGCAGCAGCTCGGGCAGCGGCAGCACGGCGTCCCATTGCCCGCCGTAGAGATCTTTGTGAAGCGCGGGCAATCGATGCCAGGGCACCGAGGCGCGATGGTGATGCGCGTTGTGATAACCGAAGTTCAAGGTCAAGAGATTGAGCCATGGATGCCGTCGGGAAATCACGTTGGAATAGGTATTGGCGTGCTCATACCGTCGGTCCCGGCCGGCCATGGGCACCGGCTCGTCGGCGGCTACGAAGTATTGCTCGAAGGTATGGTGAAAGGCATCGAAGAAATTCAGCACATGCAGAAACAACGCCGTGGCGACGATATACAGCAGCAGCGCCTTCCAAGACCAGAGGCCGAGCAGCGCCAGGAGTCCGCCGCGCGCGATGAGCATTGCTGCCGCGCGCGGCAGATGCCGGCGCTGCGAGGCGACGAAGAGCGGCCGCGCGATGACCTGCCAATGCATCAACACCTCGGTCGCCGGGACGTAGGCCCATTCGAGGATTTGCAAGGTCCGGCGAACCAGGGGCCGCCGCCGCATCAAGCCCTTGAAATCGAAGCAGGTCAGATCCGCGCGGTCGAGATGATGCCGGATGTGCATGTGGCGGATGCGTTCGAAGGACGCGTAAGCAGAGCCGGCGACGAAACTCATCACCTCCCCGGCGAAGGCGTTGGCCCCGTGCGCGGCAAACAGGGTCTGATGCGCAGCCTCGTGGACCAGGTACGCGGCGAAAATCATCGCATGCGCACAGAGCAGCACGCCGGCGATATTCAGGATCACGGCGTGCGCGCCCATGAGCGCAAACGACCCGAGCCAGCCGGCGCAGGTCCACGCCAGCACCAGGGTGTTGGCCAGCGCGGCCTCGCGGTCCCGAAACAGACCGCGAGGTACGATCGACGACGACGTGTTCATCGGTGCGATCTCACTTCTCTTTGAAGGAATACCCCAGCGTCAGCCCGACGGTGCGCGGCCGCGATACCACCGCTTGAGTGCGATTGCCCCAAAATGTCGGGTCCGTAATGGCGTTGATACCGAGTGTGTTCGTGATGTTGTCGACATAGACGGTTGCCAGCCAATGCGAGCGGGTGAAACTGATGCGGCCATCCAGCATCGTGTAGCCGGGCACGACCGGAGCGGTTGCCGAAATCGACGACAGAAGCTTGCTCTGGTAGTGCGAGTCGAGCTCGTACCGCAACTCACCTCCAGCGAACTGCATGTGGGCGTATTCCAGCTCGAGTGCGGCGCTGTTCTTGGGCGTGCCGGGCAAGGGGCCGCCCGTCGATGGGAGCGGAACGGTGACATTCTGCGCAAATACGAAGTCGAACGACGTCACCTTGGTCTGGTCGTAGGTATAACCCAGCCTCGCCGCCACATGCTGCGTGATGCCCGCGGTCAGCTCGAGTTCCACGCCGCGGCTGGTGGCATTACCGACATTGGCTGCCGAGGGCAACGAGAGCGGCGTCAGGGACGTGCCTTCCTGGACATTGTGCCACTCGATGTCGTAGACGGCCGCCGAATAGCTCACGCGATTCTGCACTACGCCTTTGACGCCGATCTCGTAGTTGTCCGCCTTGTCAGGCTGATAGGTCAGGAGCGACGGACTGAGGCAGTAGAAACCCGCATTAGGACCCCCCGTCGGGCAGGTCGTCCCAACCGTCCCCTGGCGTGCCGGAACGGGCTGATTCGACGGCAGCGCGTTGACGCCGCCGCGCCGAAAACCCTGCGACCAGGTTGCATAGACGAGATTCGTCTTGTCCAGCTGATAAGCAGTGTTGACCTTCCACAGCGCCTTTCTCCATTCATCGCTGAGACTGTTGCCCGACACGAAACCCTTGCCGTCGAACAGCAGACCCGTTTGCTGAGCCTGGGACACGGTCTGCTTGAACACGCGGGTTCCGCCGGTCACGCTCCAGTCAGAGGTCAAGTGCCAGGTCAGCTCGCCGAACGCAGCGATGTCCTTGAAAGTCGTTTCGATGTCGCCGATGTAGGTTTGGTCGAGGGGGTTCGTGATGCCATCGATGACGGTCCCCGGAGGCTGTTCGCCGGCTCCGCAGGCGGAGGCATTGACGCCCCCATAGTCGGTCGGGGGATACAAGCCCGAATTGGCGCAGGCATTGTAAAACGCATTGTACCCCGGGTAGTACTCATGCTCCTGGATGAAGGTTTTCTGGTGCTTGTAGAAAAGTCCCGCGATCCAATCGAAGGTGCCGCCGGTCTTGGAGGCCAGGCGGAATTCTTGGGCGTAGATCTTGTCGTCCAGCTGATCCGAGGCGTTGATGATGTTGCGCGGATTTTGACCGTATAGATTCTGGTAGAAATTGAAGTTCACGTACTCGGCCGTCAGGTCGTCGTGAGTCGTGTTGTTGTGATGCGCCCAAGAGCTGGACGAGGTCAGCGTGGCAAAACCGAAATCGTAGTCCACGTTCAACGCGGCCACGTTGACGTCATCGGCGGTGCCCTCCAGGCTGTTGGCCGCGCTGGTCAGGCGATCCGTTCCTGCGGGCACGGTAGCCGGGGCAAGAGACAAGAGGTTCGGCGGCGAGGACACCGGCGTTTGCGTTCCGTTGGGAAGGAACTGATTCGCCGCCGCAATCGGCTGCGTGAATGCGAGCGGGTTCGTCGCCACATAGGGAAAGCCGTTGGCGGTCGACCTCTGGAAGTAATATGAGAGTTGGGCCTTGAGTTCATCGTTCGGCTTCCACAACATCGATATTCGCCCGTTCCGGTACTGGTAGGAATTGACGCCGTCCTGGGAATACGTTTTCGGCGCGATTTGCGGATTCAAGCCGACCGGATTGCCCGGGGTCGTCGGCTGCGACAACACCGGCACGCCCGTAGCCACGCCCGGAGAGTCGAGCACGTACAAGTTGGTTTGATTGATGAAGCCCGCATCGTCGCTGGCGCCGGCGCTGATGCGCACCGCCAAGGTATCCGACAGCGGCAGATTGATCATGCCCTTGATGTCTTCGTTGGTGGTATGCGTGTGGGCGGTTTTGCTCAAGCCGATCTCGCCCTTGGCATCGAAACCGCTGGGGTCGGGCGCATTCAGCACGAAGCGAATGGTGCCGCCGAGCGAGCCGGAGCCGTAGAGAGTGCCCTGGGGGCCGCGCAGCACCTCGACGCGATCGAGGTCCTCCAAGCGCATGTTGAAGAACAACGCCGTATCGTCGACGTAGGTAGCCACGGGGGGCACGACCGACGTCGCGAGTCCTTCCTGGAATGCCGTCGACTCGCTGTTCAAGCCGCGCATGATCAGCGTGCTGCCGTTGACGCCGCCGAAGGGGCCCTTATCCGTGTAATTGACTCCGGCCATCGAATGCGCAAGACCGGCGATATCCTCGATACCCTTTTGCTCCAATGCGGCGCCGGATACCGCGGTAATACTGATGGGAAGATCCTGGGCGGAAACTGCGCGGCGGGACGCGGTGACCACGACCTCCATCAGGGCGGTATCCTCATTCGGTGCCGGTGTCGGTGCGGGCGCAGGAGCCGGTGCGGGCGCAGGAGCCGGCGCCGGCGCGGCGCCGGCGGAGGCACCGTAAAGAGCGGTCAGCACCCCCGCAGTGAGCAACGACACTGCGCCGAATTGACGACGCATGCACCCTGCTGCAATCAAGGAATGTCGCGCTCGGGGACGGATCTTCATAGGGAACTCCTCGCCTCGACGTGGTCGTGCCACCCATGAGGAGATTCATCGCGAGATTCGGGATTTTTTTCCCAGACTAGGGAGACCATCCCGAGGACGCGCAAGCCTCCTCGACATTGTTCTCCCGGGCTTTTGTCCCGCCGTGTATCCCTTTTTTAAGGACTGCCTCTCTCGGACCAGCCGCCCGCCGAAGCAGGCCGGAACCCTAGACGCACATTTGATCAATGTTTGTGCAAATGTCGTGCCTGATGCGTCGCGATTGCTACGAGCGCACGGATTTGTCAGAAAAAGCCGGGGTTTAGGCGTTGTGTCGGCGCGTCGCAGACCCTTTGGATCGCTGCGCAAGATGCTGCTGTCGCACTATGAGCGAACAATTCCTGACGGCGACGCCCCAGATTCGCGCGCGTCGCCGGCTCAGCGCTGGCGCAGCTGCGCGTAGTACAGAGACACCATCCAGCACACCTCCGCCGTGATTTGCGCTTCCTGCGCCGGCGCCTCGAGGGCCATTTCGGTGGCAGCGTACATGACTTCCGTCGAGAGCCGCGTGGCTGCCAGCAGGCGCTTGTGCGGAAGATTGGGATATTGCGGCTGCAAGGCCTTGGCCAGACGCCGTGCCACCAGGTCGCGCGATTCGATCCGTACGGCGTGCAGCAGCGGCACGGCGCGCATCGCGCGCATGATCCAGATGCCGCCCGGTTGACGGCGCGTAATGGTATTCACTTCGGTCTGCAGCCGTCGATTGCTCTCGACGGTCGCCGCCAGACTCGAGGAATTCAAACCGCCCTCCGCCATCCAGGCGAACACGGCATAGTCTTGGGCACGCATCAGTCGCCGGCCCAGCTCCTGAAGCACCGCGTACTTGTTCGGGAAATAGCGGTACAGCGCCGGCGGCGTCATACCGGCACGCTTGCAAATGAGGTTGGTGGACAGCCCCTCGAAACCTACCTCACCCAGGAGCTGTCCGGCCGTGCTCAATAAGTACTCGAAGGTCGATACCCCGGTTGGACGCGACGGCGTGATCTTGGTACCCAGTTTGACCGAGCCGGACGCGCGCTTGGCGGCCACCCTGTTCCTTCTCATGCCTTATGCCTCGCGCGGCCGCGTGACCACGCGGAGCCCAGTGGCAATCGCGAAGCAGGCGGCAAGACAGCCTGCGCCCAACCAGAGCGCTCCGCGGGTATTGTCGGGACTGATGAGCAGCGCCGCCGCCGTGGGTCCGATGCTGCCGCCCAGCAGGCCCACCCCGCTGGTCAGCACCGCTGCGCGCCGCGACGGGTCCGCTTCGATGAGCATGGGAACCATGAACGGCAAGATGAACAGCCAAATAAATCCAAAGATCGCGGCGTCGATGAAAAACAGCGCTGCCGTCGGCCGAGTGCCCAAAATCCACACCATGGCAAAATCCACCACCGTGCACGCCAGCAGCGTGGGATACCAGCGCAATCGTCCCGCAAACAGCGTGGCGGCCGTGCCGCCCAACACCTGAAACCCCAACGACACCTGCACCGCCGAGTCCGACACCTTGCTGGACAGTCCCGCCTCGCGGGCAATGGGATCGTAGTAAACCCAGATGCTGACGATGAACATCATCAACAGGAAATTGACGACGAGACCCGCCACGCCCAACGGCGGCGGAAGTCCGCCGGCAGGCGAGTGGCCCGTTTTTGGCAGAGGCACGAAGGCGCGCGGCAGCAACAGGGAAGCCGCGCCGCTCGCGAGACTGGCCATTGCCAGCAGCGCGAAGTCCCCCTGCGCGCCCCACTTGGGCTCGGCCCAGACACTCATCGCAGCCACGAACAACAGCTGGGTGAGCGTCTGCACGGTGAGATAAATGCCGGCCCAGCGATCCGGTGCGGCCGAGCGCGCAATCATGCAGGCGGCTACCCAGATGAGAATGCCGCCGGTGAATCCGGTGAGAGCGCGCAGCGCCGTCACCATCTCGCCCATGGCGAAGGATGTGAGCCAGTTGCCGCCCGCCAGCACCAGGCTGGTGATGAGCGCAATTGCCGGCAAGCGCCGCGGCGGCAAAACCGCGGCTGCGCACGCGGCGGCCAACCCCATGCTCAATAGCTCAACCGAGGCCGCGTGCCCCAGCTGCGTGAGGGTGATGTGCTGTTCCGCCAGGAGCGCCGCCAGTACCACGGGTTGCACGCCGGGAATCAGTATCCCGATGGTGCCGACAAAAAGAATCATGCCGATCTGCAGTCCGGCAGGACGCGGCCCGATCCATTGAGCGTGCGGCACCGTTCAATAGCGCCAGTTGAACTCAACCCCGGCGATGCGCGGCGTCCCCACGATACCCTGGATGAATCCGAAGGTGCTGGTGAGATCGAACTTGTCGGAATAATATTCCTTGTTGGCCACGTTGTTGACGTACGCGCCGATCTCCAGGTGCTTCGTGAACTCATACGAGGCGCGCAAATTGCCGATCCAGTACGCGTCTTGCTGAATATAGGGATCATTGTAGACGTCAAAGAACACGTGGCTCTTGTAGTTGGCGTTACCCTCCAAGTTGAGCGCGCCCTCGCCCAAGGGAATTCGGTACTGCACCAGTGTGGACGCCGACACGCGCGGCGCCAGCGGCAGCTGATTGCCGGTAAAGCTGGAGAGTGCTGCGGCCAGGTCGGCATTCGACCTATCCACCTTGGTTTGCAGCAAACCGAGTTGCAGTGTCGCCGTCAGCTGCGATGTCGGCTTGACCGTGATCTGCAAGTCGAGGCCTTTGGTGTGAGCGTCGGCGTTGACGAGGTCGTTGACCGGCAAGCTACCAGGCACGTTGATGAGCTGGAACACCTGCATATCGTGGTATTTGTTGTAGAACAGCGAGGCGTCGACGATGAGACGGCGGTCGAGCAAGGTTGACTTAATACCCAACTCGAACGTCTCAACGTGCTCCGGTTTCACCGGCCTCAATTGAAACTCGATCTCCGCAGGCACCAAACTCAAGAAGCTACCGTTGAAGTCGCCGCTTTTGAAGCCGGTGGCGACGCTGGCATAGGCGAGAATGTCCTTGGTGAAATTGAAATTGAGTCCGGTGCGCCAGGAAAAGGCGCCGTTCTGCAGGAACTCGTGCGCACTGCCGACGGGCAGGGTCGGACCGAAATTGCCTTCTCCGCCCTGCTGGTATCGGATCGTTCCGACATAGTCGAAAGTTCGATGCTCATCCGTGAATCGCCCGCCGAGAATCAACTTCAACTGATCCGTCAACAGATACTCGCCTTGTCCGAACAGCGCACGTGCGTCGGTGAATTGCTGGCTCACGTCGAACGCCTGGAAAGCGATGCCGTCGAAAGCGCCCGGAAACCCGACGACCGTATCGCCGCTCAGGCCGAAAAACAGCGGCTGGTTCTGATGAAGTTTCTCGTGCAGGTAGTAGGCGCCTGCGACCCAATTGTACGAATCGCGGTTCTGCGAAACCCGAACCTCCTGTGAATAATTGGTCGAGCGCACGCCGTAGTTGATCTCGAGCAGCTGATTCGGCGACGTATCCGTGTCCTCAGGATGAAGTTTGTCGTTGTAGTCGATCGCCGAGATCGAAGTGACATTCACGACCCCGGTGTCGTAGTCGACGCGCAGGTAGGAGCCTGCCGTCGTGACCCGCAAATGCTGTTGCCGATTGTAGGCGCCGTCGTAGAACTTGCCCGGCGTGCCGTAACCGAACAAGTCGGTGCACTGGCCGGCGTAGGCGGCCGCCGGCGAGCACACCGTGGGAGAAGGGTTACCCAGCGTGGTTGGATCGAACGTACCGATATGCCGGTACTCCACCGGCCGGTTGTTGACCTGCCCGGCGTGCACATTGAAAAGAATCTTCAAGCCGTCGAGGGGTTTGAACAACAGCATGCCGCGTGCCGCGTAATTGTTGGCGCCGTTTTCGTTGTCGCCCGTGAGCAGATTGTGCATGTAGCCGTCGGAGCGGTTCGCGTTGAACGCGAATCGCCCATCGACCGTCGAGGTGATGGGGCCGCCGATGGCTCCCTCGAGATTGGCGGTGTTGTAGCTTCCGTAGTCCGCGTGCATATTGGCGGAAAAGTCATCGGAGGGTTTTACCGTCGTCATATTGATGGCGCCGCCGTTGGTGTTGCGCCCGTAGAGCGTACCTTGTGGGCCCTTCAACACTTCGATGCCCTGCAAATCGTAGGTCGCGAAGGTCTGCGAGGACGGCGAGCTTAGATACACTTCGTCCACGTAAACGCCATTCGGACCGGCGTTGTTGGTGTCGTAATCGTTGAGCCCGATGCCGCGAATGCTGATCAGCGGCTGATTGCCCGCCCCCGCAGGCAGCGCAATCTCCACGTTCGATGCGAATTGGCCGATATCCGAGGACGAACGGATTCCGAGCTGCTCGATGTCCCGGGCGGTAAAGGCTTGGATGCTGATGGGCACGCTTTGGATATCTTCGGCGCGCCGCTGGGCCGTGACCACGATCGTTTGCAGTTCGTTATCGTTCTCGCTCGCTGCCCCGCCTGCGCTCTGCGCCGTAGCGAGACTGCCGCCGGTCAAGGGGATGAGCGCCGCAAGCACGAACCCCGGAGTAATCCGCCACGCCGTCAATCTCGTGACATCCCGCATCGTTGGCTCCCTAGTTTTATTCCGAGTGCTAGTTGGCGCTACTGTGGACGCCTTCAACCCACTGTAGTAAATGCCACACACTCACCGGTGTCAACGCCGAAATGACGACATTTTTTCGCAACGCGGGGCGTCAAACGTGTTGGCGGAGGACCGCTTCCGGATTGCGCTTGACTGCCTGCAGTACTATTCACTATCGTAGTGAACCCCATGGCCCACCCTCCCTCGCTGCTCTGCATCGGCCTGACCACCGTGGATGTGGTGGCGCTTCCGCTGCGGATGGAGCCCTTTGACGGCGTGCGGCTCATCGATGCCGTGCAGATGGCACCCGCCGGGACGGCGGCGGGCACGGCCCTGGTGGCCGCCAAGCTTCGAGTGGCGACGCAACTGGCGGGTGCCGTGGGCCCGGACGCAGCGGGACGATTCATTCGCGGTGAGCTCATTCACGCCGGGGTGGATGTCGCCTTGCTGGAGGTGTTGCCGGGTCTGCCCACCTCCGCCACGCTGATACCCATCGATGCGGCGGGTAACCGCATGATTTACCATTCCCCGGGTGCCGCCGCGCTGATGAGTTTGAGCGATGCGCTCAAGACGGCGGCGGCAAGCGCGAGTGCAGTGCACTATGCCGGCGTCGGCGCCCGCAATCTCGACGGCCATGCCGCGGAGTTGCTGGCACCCGCCAAAGCGCGCGGGGCCTTGATCACTTGCGACTTGATTGCTCCCGGGCCCGACAGCGCCGCGGAACTGCGCCGGCTGCTGCCGTACATCGATGTATTCATGCCGAGCGCGGTCGAGGCGCGCTTCGTCACCGGCGAAAGCGATCTGCCGCGGGCGGCGCATGCCTTGCGCGACTGGGGCGCCGGCGCCATCGTGATCAAGAACGGCGCGGACGGCGCACTCGCCCTGGATAAGACGGGCCGCCTGGAGAGCGTTCCAGCGGTCAAAATCGACCGCGTCGTCGACACCACCAGCTGCGGTGACGGCTTCTGCGCCGGATTCATCGCCGCCACCTTGCGCGGCCGACCCTGGGATCAGGCCCTGAGGTTCGCGACCGCGACCGCCTCGTTGGTGGCGCGCGGCCCGGCAACCTTGGGCGTACTTGAATCCTACGCCCACGCGGATGCCATTGCTGCCGCGGCATCGGCATGATGCCGCCGCTGCAGATGGACGAGGTCCTGCAACGCTTCCGCGATTATGGTCAACGGAGATAAACGATGACTGCATCCACGCCTAGGGACTCACAGCTGCGCCGCCGGGCCGAGGCGGTGATTCCCGGCGGCATGTACGGACACCAATCGGTGGCGGCCTTGCCGGACGACTATCCGCAGTTCTTCGCGCGCGGCGCGGGTGCGTACCTGTGGGACGCCAACGGATCGCGCTATCTCGACCTGATGTGCGCCTACGGGCCGCAGCTGTTCGGGTACGCGCATGACTCGATCGACGACGCCGCCATCGACCGCATTCGTCAAGGCGATCCGCTGACAGGCCCGACGGAATACATGGTGAGCTTCGCCGAGCGCATGACGGCATTGGTGACGCACGCCCAATGGGCGATGTTCTGCAAGAACGGTACGGACGCGACCACCATGGCCTTGGTTACGGCACGCGCCCACACCGGCCGCAAGACCGTGGTGCTTGCCAAGGGCGCTTATCACGGTGCGGCGCCCTGGTGCACACCACGCACTGCGGGCACGACGCCGGAGGATCGCGCCAATCAGCTCTTCTGTAATTACAACGACATCGAAAGCCTCGAAGCCGCCGTGGCACGCGCCGGCGACGATCTGGCCGCCATCCTTGCCTCGCCGTTCAAGCACGATGCGCTGGTGGATCAGGCGCTGCCGGATCCTGCCTATGCACGCCGTGCGCGAGAGCTCTGCGATGAACGCGGTGCCTTGTTGATCGTGGACGATGTGCGGGGCGGGCTGCGCGTGGCGCGCGATTGCTCATGGTCGGTGGTCGGTGTGCAGCCGGATCTGTCGAGCTGGGGTAAGTGCATTGCCAACGGTCATCCCATCTCGGCGCTGATGGGCGCCGAGAAAGCGCGCGCGGCCGCGACTCAAATCTTCGTGACCGGCTCCTACTGGTATGCCGCATCGCCCATGGCCGCCGGCCTCGAAACATTGCGCTTGGTCCAAGAAACCGACTACCTGGAGAGGATGCAGTCCTTGGGAGAGCGATTGCGCACCGGGCTCGCGCAGCGCGCCGCGGCGCACGGATTCGGATTGCGCCAAACCGGACCCGTGCAAATGCCGCTGTTCCTGTTCGATGAGGATGCGGATCTTCGCGTCGGCTTTGCCTGGAGCAGCGAGATGCTCGGGCGCGGGATTTACGTGCATCCCTGGCACAACATGTTCCTCAGCGCCGCGATGACGGAGGCGGATATCGACGCCGCCTTGGACGCCGCGGAGGGGGCTTTTGCCGCCGTCAAAGCGCGCCGCGCAACCCTGCGTCCTGCCGAGAAGTTACAGGCCTTTCGCCGATAAGGCATCACGCGGGCTTGCGGCGCAGGCCCGAGTACAAATGGTTGTCAGGGTCCGGCCACGCGAACTTTTCCCGCAATCCGGCGAGCGTGCGGCGATACACGCTGACTTCGACGTAGTTGGCATGGCGCGGCGAATCGATGTAGTTCACCGTGCCGCGCAAGTTGGGTCGATCATCGGATTTCAGCGCCGACCACTCCTCCGCGCCGGCCCCCGACTGCCGAATATAGGCATCCATGGCCGCCATCTGCGCCATTTCGTCGAAGCGCTGGTAGCCCGCCGAGGCGAACTCGACGAAGCCGACCACGGACAGTCCCTGCAGGCGCCGATGGAAGATATTCAAGTAAAGCTCCGGATGTCCTTGCTTCCAAGTGAACAGCTTGGGATCGATATAGGGAATTCGATACTCGTAGCCGGTGGCAAACAGAATCAGATCGATGTCTTCGACCGACCCGTCGACGAACCGCACTCCGTCGGCGGTGAAATTCTGGATGTCACCCTTGGCCTGCAGGTCGCCGTGCGCCAAGTAGTGCAGGATCTGCGTATTCATGATGGGATGCGATTCGAGCGCCTTATGGTCGGGAGCCGGCAGCCCATAGCGCGTCAAATCGCCCACCAGCGCCGACAGCATTTTACTGGGGTCATCCGGCACCGCCACGCCCTTGGGAAGCGTTACTTGTCCCGATAGAAACACATCGGTCGGAACGCCGAACATGTGCTTCGGTACGAAGTGATACCCACGGCGCAGGCTGATAAAGGCGCGCGCCGCGCTGCGCGCGGCATCGCACGCAATATCCACGCCCGAGTTGCCCGCGCCGACGATCAAGACGCGCTTGCCTGCGAGACTCTCCGGGGATCGGTACTCGACCGTGTGGCGCACTTCGCCCTTGAACTCATCCAGTCCCGGATACGACGGCAGGTTGGGGTGCCAGGTGACGCCGTTCGCGCAGATCACGCCCTTGTACACCGCGGTTTCGCCGCTGCTCGTGGTCACCCGCCAACCATCGATGGCGTTTTCGCCGAGAGGTTCGGCCTGCATAACCTGCGTGCTGAAGCGTATGCCGGCGCGCAGCTCGAAGGCGTCGGCAAATTCCCGTATGTAGCGCAGCAACTGGCGGTGGTCCGGATAGTCCGGATAGTCCTTGGGCATGGGCAGCCCAAAAAAGGACGAGGTGTATTTCGAGGAGATGAAGTGCGCCGATTCGTACATGGAGGAGCCGGGATTGTCGATATCCCAGATGCCCCCGACATCGGAGTGCCGTTCGAACTGGTCATAAGGAATGCCGGCGAGCTTGAATGCTCGGGCTGCCAGGAGCCCGCAGGGTCCCGCGCCCACGATGCAATACTTGCCGTCATAGTGAATCCTGGGAAGCGGCCGCGTACTGTCGGCGCGGAGGTCGGATTCCGCCAGTGCGGAAAAGGTGCGCGGTCTGTTCCGCCGCAGCCAAAACGCGAAACCGATGCCGAACGTGACGGTCGCGACGTAGATGAGCGGCAGCCATTCCACTCCCGGCAAGGCGCTGGTGGACAATAAACGGAACTTGGCGGCCACCAAACCGGTGGCCAGCGCCAGTCCGATCGCGCCCAATGCAGAAGCCGCCAGCACCATGGGTTTTATTTCCCGGCGCCGCCGGCCCAAATAAAACACGATGGCGACTGCCGCAAAACCCTGCAGAAAAATAATGCCGAGGGTCCCGAATCCAATCAGCACCGGCACACCGGATTTGTAGGGATCCACTCCCGTCATGCCGAACGCCGCGACGCATACGACTGTCGTGAGGGTCACGGCAACGCTGGCATTCGAGGGGGCAAAGCGGTTCAGCCGGCCCAATGCCACCGGCAATAGTTTTTCGCGGCTCAGCGCGAACACATAACGCGAAGCGGCGTTATGGATGGCGAGATAAGTCGCCAGCAACGACGTGCAAACGAAAATGCCCATGAGGTCGGATACGGACTTGCCGCTGAAAGTCGACACCAGATTGAACATCAGCAGCCCGCTCTGCTCAGCCGCCGCGCTCGCCGCCATCCCGGCGCCCAGCGCGCCGACGGTGACCCAGGAGGTGAGTAGATAGAACGCCGCGATCAGAAACACCGAGGTGTACGTCGCGATGGGCACGCTGGTGGTCGGTGTCTTGCTCTCCTCGCCGTACAGCGCGGCCGATTCGAATCCGATAAAGGATGTAAAGGCCACCATCAAACCGGCGCCCAGTCCCGGCGCCATCACCACCGAGGGTGCGAACGACTCGAGCGGAAACGCCGCAGCGCCTTTGGCGGCGATGACGCTGATGTCGAAAATGGCGAGGATCGCCACTTCCGCCGCCATGAGCACGCCCAAGATCTTGGAGGATAAATCGATGGACCGGTAACCGAGGATGGCGACCGCCGCCATCCCGCCGGCCGCGTACAGCAGCCATGAGAAATGGATGTCGAGCTCGCTGAGCACCAGGTCGAGAAAATAACCGAAGAAGGCAGCCAGTCCGATGGTGAAGGACACATAGGCGATTACGGCTGTATACGCGGCGCCGACTCCGGCGCGTTTGCCCAAGCCTTTGGCGACATAAGTGTAGAAGGCGCCGGTGTTCACCACGCGGCGGCTCATGGCGGCATAGCCCACGGCGAAGCAAATCAGCGTGACCCCCGCGAACAGAAATGCCCCTGGCGTTCCCGCGCCATTGCCGCGCGCGAGCGCGATCGGCAGGTTGCCGATCATTGCCGCCAGCGGCGCTGCGGCCGCGACGACCAAAAAGACGATTCGCTGCGTCGAGAGTACGCGGCGCTTTTTGCCCTGATCGAATTGGCGCGCCGTGGCGCGCAGGCTCTCATCCACCGGGTTTGAGCCCGCGTGAACTGAGATAGCGCTGCATGCCGCTTTCGCCCTTCTTCTGCAATCGCGGCAGCACCAACGGTATCAGCCCCGGCGCCACGCTGAAAATGCGCGCGGTGATGCCGTCGGAAAACGGCAGATAAGTTTCAAGCGATTTCCCGTCCATGGCGCGCATGCACGCTGCCGCGACCTGCGCCGGAGATAACACCTCTTTATTGAGAAAATTGAGCGGCGAACCGCCGTGCGTGGCCTCATAACGCAGCATGGGCGTGTCGACGGCTCCCGGAAATACGCTGCGCACCTTGACGCCGTGGCGGACAACCTCCTGACTCAGGGCCGTCAGGAATCCGCGCAAGCCGAACTTCGAGGCGCTGTACGCCGCGCTGCCCGGCAGGGACACGACACCGGCAGCCGAGACAATGGACAAGATACAGCCGCTGCGGCGGCTGATCATGGGGCCGATTGCGGCGTGGGTAAGCCGCATCGGCGCCAGCAGGTTAATGGCGACGTGCCGCTCCAACGTGGCGTACGGCAAATCAGCGACATCACCCGGTTCGATGATGCCGGCGTTGTTCACCAGCAGCTCTAGATCCGGCGTTCCGGCGATGAGGGTCGCGGCACGTTCCAAATCGCGGGGATCGGTGAGATCGGCGGTGACGCAGCGGACGACGCCGCCGAGGCTTCGCGCGCGCTCGCTCAAACGGTGCTCATCTCTATCCAGAAGCAGCAGCTGGAAGCCGCGCTTCAGCAACAGGGGGGCAAGTTCGCCTGCGATCCCGCCGGCGCCGCCCGTGATGATGGCTGTTCCTGTCATGAGTTTCCCGGCTCGCAATTTGCGCCAATAGTAAATATGATAAACACTCACGTTTGAAGACGCAACTCAATGGAGCGAGAAGTCCCAATGGCAACCCGTAAACCGGCCGGCAGGCGCAGTGCCAGCCAAGCTCGATCCAAAGCCACGGTGGAACGCATCCTCGACTCGGCGGCCTCGCTCATTGTCGAGAAAGGGGCGGACGGCGTAACCATGACCGAAATCGCGCGGCGCTCAGATGTGGTCATCGGATCGCTTTACCAATATTTCGCGGATAAATCCGCGATCAACCGCGCCCTGTTGGTGCGCCACCACGAAGAAGTGGGACGGATGCTGAGGGGGTACTTGTCCGATGTCGGAACGTTCAACGATTTCGCGGCCGGCATCGAGGCGGCCGCCGCAAAATACTATGAGTTGCATCAATCGGACCCCCTGTTCAACGGCATTTGGTCGGCCGTTCAGACCGATGCCGAATTGCAGCGCATCGATCTTGCGGACACGCTGCAAAATGCCCGTCAATTGCATGCCATCAGCAGGCCCCTGCTTCCTGCCGTCGATTCCGATGAACTAATGGCTACTTGCGCCCTGTTGATTCAGTTCGCACTGACCACGGGCCGTTTCGCGCTGGCGATGCCGGCGCCGCTGAAGCGCCAGATGCTGCCCATTTACAGGAGGATCATGCGCGGAGCGCTGGACGCGCTCTATGCGGAGAATGCCCATAACCGGCCCGGCAAAAATACCGAGCGCCGCGGTCGCGGGGAGCGATGAAACCGGTTCAGCTTCATCACCCAGGGCGCACGTAATCTGTTAAATTAATGTTGCATAGTAGAGAATGAGCGTATCCTGTTGTTTTTCATAATCATCGTGACTTCCGTGAATCGCGACTTGGGCGACTGACTTGACACACTAGCACCATGCTGTCTAGTCTGTCGGGGTGAACATAACGCAAACCCCGGAGGCAGAACCCGCCGACGCGCGCCAAGCGGCAGTGCTGGAGGCCGCCGTAGGTGTCTTTGCCCGCTATGGATATCGTAAGACATCGATGGATGAAGTGGCCCGCGCGGCCGGCGTGTCGCGGCAAGGGCTCTATCTGCAGTTCGCCAACAAAGAAGAGCTGTTCCGCAAAGCGGTCGAGCAATCGCTCAATAGTCAGCTGAATGCAGCCGTCTCCGCCCTCTCCCGCCGAGAAGACAGCCTGGAGCGGAGGCTGATTGCCGCCTGCGATGCATGGTCGGGACGGTTTGTCGGGTCTCTCGGATCGGACGCGGCGGACCTCATGTGCGCAAGCACCTCGCTCGCCGGAGCGACTCTCGCCCACTACGAGACTCAGTTCGAACTCGCGGTTGCCCGCGCCATCGCGGATTCGCCGCTGAACGGTTTTTGCGCTACGGCCGGGCTGTCGCCGGCGGATTTGGCTCGCGCGCTGCATGCCACCGCGCGCGGCTTCAAGCAGCGTTCGGCATCTCGAGAAGAATTCGTCAAGGGGATGACGGTTGCGGCGCGCATGTTCTGCGCGCCGCTGAATCAACCCAGGTAGAGAGGTATTTTCTGATGGTCAAGTCGACTCCATTTGGCGCCCGCTCGACGGCGGACAAGGTGCTTGCGGGCATCGACCTCACCGGCAAGCGCATGGTGGTGACGGGCTGCAATTCCGGGATCGGATTCGAAACGATGAACGCGCTCAGCGCCAACGGCGCGCAGGTGATCGGGCTCGCGAGGTCGCTGCGGGACGCCGAAATCGCCTGCGCCAAAGCAGGCCCTTCCTGCACCCCCGTGGCCTGCGATCTCTCAGATCTCGAGTCGGTCGCCGCGGCGGGCGGCGCGATCCGCGCGCTTCAAGTCCCACTGGACGCCGTCGTGGCCAATGCCGGCATCGCCAATCTATCGACCCTGCAAACCCGGTACGGCGTGGAAATGCAGTTTCTGGTCAATCATATCGGCCACTTTGCCTTGGTGAACGAGCTGTCGGGCCTGCTGCGCGACGGCACCGGCCGCATCGTGATCGTGAGCAGCAGCGCCAGCGTCAATCAGGCCCCGGCCGAAGGCATCATGTTCGACAACCTCGACGGACATCGATTCTACAAGCCGTTCACGTTTTACGGGCAGTCGAAATTAGCAAACGCCCTGTTCGCCAAGGAGCTGGCGCGCCGCTTACGCGCCCGCGGCATAGCCGTCAATTCGCTTCATCCCGGCGCGACGAGAAACACCCGCCTCAACCAGCATCTGAGTCTGCCCCTCAAGATCGCATTGTCGGCGGCGCAATGGTTCATGAAATCGGCGCAGCGCGGTGCGGCAACTCAGGCATTGCTCGCGGGAAATCCCGGCGTCAGCGGAATCACCGGAGAATTTTGGTCGGATTGCCAGATCGCCAAGGGTAATCCCTTGCTGGAGGATGCCGACCTGGCCGGGCGCCTCTGGGAAGTATCGGAAGACATCGTCGCTCGAAATACCGCCTCCACTCCGAAATCACTGCAGCAAGCGGCTTGAACCGGAGCGGGCAATTTCCGGAATTGGCTGTCCCGGCCTATAATAGGGGCATATGCCCCTGCACCGCCGCAATAAATCCATGCCAAGCTCTTTGACCGTGCCGCGCAATGCATGCACTTGCGGCAGCCTGCGCAAGGCGTCGCGCCGGATTTCGCAGTTCTACGATACTGCCTTGGCTCCCGCAGGCATCAAATCGACACAATATTCCATTCTCTCCGAAGTGGATCGCGGCAGCCGCGAGGGCCCGGTCACCATGTGCGAGCTCGCAACGGCGATGGTCATGGATAGGTCCACCTTGGGACACAACCTCAAGCCTTTGGAGCGGGACGACCTGGTGGTGCTGAAGCTGTCGGCCGACGATGGGCGCAAGCGTTACGTCGAGTTGACGAGAAAAGGCCGGCTGATGCTGCGCAAATCCCGCCATCTGTGGCAGCACGCCGAAGGCCGTTTCGAAGCCATCTTCGGCAAAGAGCCCGCGGCGGAACTCAGAGCGGTCCTGCTGAACATTGCAAGCAACAAGGAACTGAACTCGCTGCCGAATCTTTAGCGCGGACGTCTGCTTCGGCATCCTGCCTCCGCATTGACGCGAGCCCATCCTGTGCCCGCGCCCTTCGGGCGCCACTGCCGGCGTCTGCTTCGGCATCCTGCCTCCGCATTGACTTGTCGGGCGGTTTAACCTACATTGCCGGCAATTAAGGGCATATGCCCCCATTTCTCGAGTCCATGCACACAAGCTTCCGCGCGATTGTCGTATTCACAACCCTTCGAACCCGGTGAACGCACGGTTATACAATCAAGCCACGGCGCAGCGATGCAAGATGCGTCGCGCGCCGCAGCATATTTTGCGGCGTCGCCCGGCCGTGGCATGCTCATCACTTGGGTTTTTGCCTAGTCCCTCGCTGTCGGAAGTCCGGCCGGCCGATCGCCGGTAGCTTCTGCGTTCCAATCGGAGCCGATCATGTGGATTGTCAAAGTAGCCCTGCAACGCCCCTACACCTTCATCATGTTGGCGGTGTTGATCGTGTTGATGGGCGGCTACGCCATCCTGAACACGGCGACGGACATCTTTCCGAACATCAGGATTCCGATTGCCGCGGTGATCTGGCGCTACAACGGCATCCTGCCGGAGGAAATCGCGAATCGCATCGTGCTGTTCTCCGAGCGCATCGCACAAACAACCGTCAATGACGTCGAGCACACCGAATCGCAGTCGGTCTACGGCACCGCGGTGGTCAAGTATTTCTTCCAGCCCGACGTCGACCAGGATCTATCCTTCGCCCAGATTACCGCCGTGTCGCAGACCCAGCTGACGTTTTCGCCGCCCGGCACCACCCCGCCCTTCGTCTTGTCTTACAACGCCTCCAGCGTGCCGATCCTGCAATTGGCGCTGTCGAGCGATAGCTTGCCGGAGTCTCAAATCTACGATCTCGGCAATACCATCCTGCGCACCCAGTTGGCGACGGTCGCCGGCGCCTCAATCCCCTTTCCGTTCGGCGGCAAGCAGCGGCAGGTGCAGGTGGATCTCGATCCGCAAGCATTGCGCGCGAACGGTCTGTCCGCGAACGATGTGGTCAACGCGATCGGCGCTCAGAACCTGATTCTGCCGGCAGGCACGCAGAAAATGGGCCCGCTCGAGTACTTCATCAAGCTCAACGCCAGCCCGAATCAGATCGAGGATTTGAATAATCTGCCGATACGCACGCGCAACGGCACCGTGACCTATGTCCGCGATGTGGCGCATGTCCGCGACGGCTACTCGCCGCAGACCAACATGGTGCGTTTGGAGGGCCGGCGGGCCGTGCTCATGAGCGTTCTGAAGACCGGCAAAGCGTCCACGATCGACATCATCAACAGCATCAACCAGAAGCTGCCGCAGATCCGCGCGTCGCTGCCGACCAATCTGAAGATCGAGGCGCTCAGCGACCAATCGGTGTTCGTGCGCGGAGCCATTTCCGGCGTCGTCCGCGAAGCGGTGATCGCCGGAGCACTGACGGGCTTGTTGATCCTGTTGTTCCTCGGCAGCTGGCGCAACACGCTGATCATCACGATTTCGATCCCGCTGTCGATCTTGGCGTCGATTTGCTGTCTGTCCGCGCTCGGCGAGACGATCAACATCATGACCCTGGGCGGACTCGC
>Ga0073928_10003016_pt1 | contig 27386 bp, 18 predicted proteins | sample PaiPotPPA55metaG_FD_76969 | JGI IMG/M metagenome (GOLD analysis project Ga0073928, IMG submission 76969) | Iron sulfur acid spring bacterial and archeal communities from Banff, Canada, to study Microbial Dark Matter (Phase II) - Paint Pots PPA... ...
AAGCGGCTTCATAAAGTCTTCGAGCAGGATTTCGCCGGGATGAACCGGAGACATTAACTTACGCATTTTGGCCATGGCGATTCTTTTCATCTCCTAGTGATAATCCACAATCTCGACTTCGTGGCAGTGCCCGTTCCGCCAAACAAAACAGATTCGCCATTGCTGGTTAATCCGGATGGAATATTGGCCTTTGCGGCTGCCACGCAAGGCTTGGCAATTGATTTCCAGGCGGCGACGAAAGGACGCGAAGTTCCGTCGACGCATGAAGTTGTAGCAATTTCCGCAGCGCGACGCGCGCAAAAGCGCGAAACCTTCTGCTCTGCTGATAATGAAACAGCTCCTCGGGTTCTCTGCACGCGAAGCTCTGGATCATACGTTCAGCATACTACGCAATACGTTCTACGTAGAGCATAGCATGAATCACGGAACGCCACAGCGGGCGGCAATTAAACCAATCACTGCGGGGGAACGTTAAAAGATTTTTTCCTGGCGACGGAGGTTGCCGAAGGTGCCGATGTTGGCGATGTTTAAGGCGATGCGGAATTGATTTTCGGTGCGTACCTGGCCCAGCGCGATGCGACGGTATTCGAACGACAGCCCGCAACAGTTGCCGTTGTAGGTGACTTGCGCGATCTGGTTTTGCAATGCGCCGTTCTGGATGTCGTAGCTCACGCCGCCGGTAAAATTCAGGCCTTTGCGGTTAAAGCTTCCGTAACCGACCAGCGCGCGGATCTGGTTGGAGAGCGGCTGAAGAATCGGATCATCCTGAATGTGAAAGTGGGCCACGGTGACGAAGAATTCGCTGTAAGGTTTTATTTTGACTAGTGTTCCTTCGGCCACGATCTTGTTCAATTGCGGATCGTACTCAATCAACTGTTCGGCATCGTACTTTCCGCCAGGAGTGATTTTGAAATCACTGACGATCGGTGAAGAGTTGCGCGGCCCTGCGGCAAACGCAAATGGAGTGATGGAATTCAATGGCTGCAAAACGTTACGTTCGCCATCCACAATTGCCCCGCCAAAGGCCGGATCGAAATAATGTTTCTGGACTACGCTCCAGGTTAAAAATTCCAAGGGTTGATCGTCGCCGTTTTTCACATAGAGGCGCTGCGTGAAGCCGTACTCGACTTCGTTGGTGTTGGAAAGGGTGGCGTCGGAATCGAAGCGGATAAAGCGCTCGAAATCGTTGATGCCGGTGACGTAGCGATAGGTAACTTCCGGCTCGATGGTGTGCTTGTATTTTCGTTTGGACTTCGGGCGGTCGAAATATTTTTCCAGGATTGGCGGACGAAGCTCGAGAGAAAATTCGCCGTCGTTGCGCGTTAGCGGCTGCGTGTTTAAGTTGCCCGCTGCGTCGAGCGATGCGCCATAGCGCGTGGTGCGCACTGCGGCCGTGGCAGTGACATCAAGCCAGGGGCCGAAATGAAGCGGGACAGTTACCTTGGGCGCGATCTCCGAGCGCTGTACGGCTGCGGGCGTTGCCAAATTGTCGTCCCGGCGATGCAGCGCGCCGATCGAAGAATCGAAGCTGAAATAGATTGGCAGACTGCGCCACGGCGCTTGTTCCAGCGAGCCGAATCGGGCTTCGGGCACATTGCGGAGCGACACGCTGGTTTCCGGGCTGATGGTCAGGAAACTTTTGTCATTCACGCCCGCGAAATTCAGGCTGAAGCCGCGAAAATTGTTACTCAGAAAAACCGCGCTGTTCACTTCGGAATTAATCGCGTCTCCGTAGGTATCGGCGAACGCCAGCCGAAACGTGAGAGAAGACAGCTGATTGACGTCGGCCACGAACCGCCAGCCGTGCGGCAATAAGGATTGCAATTCGAGGCGCTGCTGATGGCCGCCCTGCGATACCAGTGCGCCATTCGCGTCAGGCAGGCCGCGGTCGATTACGCCGTAATAGGTATAGCTGAACGAGGTATCTTCAGCTGGCCGCAAGCGAATTTCGGCGCGTTGCGAGGAGCCGCGTTTGGTGTAGTCCTGCGCGGCGATGGTAGCGTCTGCCCAGGTCGTCGGCGCCCAATAATAGGCATCGCCGAAAACGTAACCCTTGGTGGAGCTGTTGCCGATATCGGGAAGCAGGAATCCGGATTGGCGAATTTTCTGCCCGGCGGGCGCGGTCGCATACGGCAGCCAGATCAGCGGAACTTTGAATAGGCGGAAATTCGCGTTGACCAGCGCGACCGATTTGTTCAAGCGAATCTTGGCGCGCGGCGCGAACATCTGCCACGTTGGGCGCTCTTGATCGCAAATTGTGATCCACGCCTGATGCACCACGAAGACATTGTTGGCGTAGCGTTCGACCTGGCGCGCTTCGAAATATAGGGGATTGTCCGATACCAGCACCACCGGGTTCGGCCGGCGCAGAATTCTTATGCTGCCACGCACGTTCGCGAATGTGCCTACGCCAGTCGTAAAGTTATAATGCGCCTCGTCGGCCTCGAGATGTTCGTTTTCGTAGTCGAATTGCACGTGGCCCTGCGCCAGCGAATCATGCGTGGTGTCGTTGTATTCCAGGTGGTCGGCGCGCAGGCGCATCGTCGCGTACTGCAAATCCACGTTTTTGTCGGCGATAAAGAGGTCGCCTTTGCGAGTCTGCGGCCCGTCGGAAGAAAGGTCCGCGTACTGCCCTTTCCCGGAGGGCAGCCGCACCTGCTGGGCGTGGCAGGGTACTGCCAGCAAAAGCAAAATTGCCGCGCACAGTGCGAACAGATTGCGGCGCACGGTTACAGACATGCTCTGCAGAGTCGGATGAGTGCGCAACATGCGGTAGTAAAAACAGTTCGATAGCTTATCACGCGCTTTGGGTTGCGTGCCGCGCCGGAAAATCCCGGTGGTGACGCGGCCCGGTTGGTTGCGTGCTGCATCTACGCCGATTCGTTTGAAGTCGAATCCAACCCTATTCACCTGAAATTCATTTGCTGCATACCGGCGTCCAGCGCGGTATCATTCGCGACTCCGCTCCAGGCCGCGGAAAAATATTGTTGGAGCCTTCATGACGACGAAGTGTATGCGTTTGATTCTGGCGTGCTGCTCGATGGTATTTCTGCTAGCGCTTTCAACTCCCGGCCAAAAAGAGCAGAAGAAGAATAACAAAGGCAAAGAAAAACCCGCTGCCGCAGCGAATACAGATGTTGCCAGTGCACCTGCGTTGACCGACAAATTCAAGGCAGTGGAGTTTCGCGAGATTGGTCCCGCCGTCATGGGTGGCCGGATTGACGATTTCGCCGCCGTGGAAAGCAATCCCAATGTCGTGTACGTAGGAGTGGCCTCTGGCGGAGTATGGAAAACGACGAACAACGGTACTACTTGGGAACCCGTTTTTGACAAGGAAGGGGTGTCGACGGTCGGAGATATTGCGATTGCGCTTTCTGATCCGTCGGTCGTGTGGGTTGGCAGCGGCGAACCGAACAATCGGCAGAGTTCTTCGTGGGGCGACGGAATTTATAAGTCCACCGATGCCGGCAAAAGCTGGAAGAACATGGGACTGGCGGAAACGCACCACATTGGACGGGTGGTTATTCATCCCAAAAATCCCGATGTGGTTTACGCAGCGGCACTTGGCCATTTGTGGGGAGCAAATTCAGAACGCGGGGTGTACAAAACATCCGATGGGGGCAAAACGTGGAATCAGGTGCTGAAAATCAGCAACGATACTGGAGTCAGCGACCTCGCCATGGATCCAGAAAGTCCGGACACTCTTTACGCCGCGGCATACACCCGGAGGCGCACTCCATTCGGCTTTAATGGTGGCAGCACGGAAAGTGCAATTTACAAAACTAGCGACGGCGGAGCGAACTGGAAAAAACTCGTTAAAGGTTTGCCTTATGAAAATGGTGGCGAAACCGGACGCATCGGCCTGGATATCTATCGGAAAGATCCCAACATCGTGTACGCACTGGTGCAACATGAGAAGGGCGGCATCTATCGCAGCGAAGATAAAGGCGAAACGTGGAAGAAGATGAGCGACAGCGATCCGCGCCCGTCTTATTACAGCCAGGTGCGCGTTGATCCCAATAATGATTTGCGGATTTGGGTGCTGGGCGCGGCTATGTTTTTCTCCGAGGATGGCGGAAAAACTTTCAGCACGCGGCGCGTGCAGAAAATTCACGGCGACTTTCACGCGCTATGGATCGATCCTTCCAATTCGAATCACATTATTGCCGGAAGCGATGGCGGCATTCACTGGAGCTACGACAACGGCAAGACCTGGGATTTTCTGAACAACATCGCCATTGGCCAGTTTTATGAAATCGGGCTGGACAACGAAAAGCCGTACCACATTTGCGGCGGTTTGCAGGATAACGGGAGTTGGTGCGGACCGAGCGCAACTCCTACGCGTGACGGCATCGTCAATGAAGACTGGACTCTGATTCACGGTGGCGACGGCTTCTACGCTCAGATTGACAATGTGGAACCCTGGATCGTTTACACCGAATCGCAGGATGGCTATCTGGCGCGGCGCAATTTACGCACTGCGCAGGAACGCTCTATCAAGCCTGAAGCAAAGTTTGGCGAACCGCACTATCGTTTCCAGTGGAATTCACCTGTGGCCGTTTCGGTTCACGACCACAACACGATTTACTACGGCGGAAATTATTTGTTTAAGTCCACAGATCGCGGCGATTCCTGGACGCGGCTGGGCAATGATTTGACCAGTGGCATCGATCGCAACAAGCTGCAAATCTTCGGCAAGACGCCGGACAAGCAGACGCTCTCGCGTCACGATGGTGTTCAGGAATATCCCACCATCACTACCATCAGTGAATCGCCGGTCACCGCCGACGTGCTTTGGGCGGGCACCGACGACGGCAACGTACAAGTTACGCGCGACGGCGGCAAGAGCTGGAAAAATGTTGCGCCACAGGTGCCGGGCGTTCCGCGCGGGACATACGCCAGCCGTGTAGCGGCTTCGAAATATGCCGCTGGTTCGGCCTATCTGACGTTCGATGGGCACCGCACGGATGATTATGCGGTGTACATTTTCGCTACATCGGATTACGGCGAAACGTGGCAGGCCATTCACCACGGCATTCCCGATACCGCCGGATCAGTTCACGTGGTTCGCGAACATCCGCGCAACGCCAATCTGCTTTTTGCCGGCACTGAATTTGGCCTGTGGATCTCGTGGGACCGCGGCGCGAACTGGACTGCCTTCAAGAATAATTTCCCCACGGTTCCGGTGGACGATATCGAATTGCAAGCGCGCGAAAACGATCTGGTGCTGGCAACGCACGGGCGCTCCATCTGGATTTTCGACGACCTCACGCCATTGGAAAAGATGGACGCAACGGTCGCGGCAAGCGACTTGACATTTTTTCTGCCGCGCACGGCGAATGTGTGGCACATCCACAACCGGCGTTGGAGCGCGGGGCAAAAAGCTTTCGCGGCCAAGAATCCGCCAGCCGGAGCAGTCATTAACTATTACCTGAAGTCGGCGCTGCCTCCGGCCGAGCCCAAGCCGGATTCTGCGGAGAAGAAAGAGGCAACGGCGGAATCGCAAAAACCCAAAACGGATGAGCCTGAAGCCAAGCCCACTGGTAAGCTTTCGGAAAAACCCTCCGAAACGCCGACTGCGGGGAGCGCGGAAAAAACTACGGATAAGAAGGAAGAAAAACAGGAAACGAAAAAGGAAGGCAAAGTCAAAATCGTCGTCACTGACAAGGACGGGAAAATTGTACGCGAACTGGACGGGCCGGGAGCAGCGGGAGTGAACCGCACCAATTGGGATTTGCGTTACAACCCGCCCGCCGAGCCTACGCCTGAACAATTGGAAGCAATCGCCGCAGGATACGGTCTTGGCCCGCGTGGGCCGTACGCTGAACCCGGGGAATACACCATCAAGATTACCGCCGGCAGCAAGGAAGCTAGCCAGAAAGTTACCGTCGAAGATGATCCGCGGCTGCAATTGAGCGCTGAAGATCGCGCCGCGCGTCGCGCTGTCATCGAGCAGCTTTACGCTATGGCAAAATCCAACGACCAGGACCGCAAAACTATTCTCGGTATTCAGAGCGCGCTAAAAACGGCGCGCGAGAATTGGAAAACGGAAGCCGCCAAGCCTAAGGGCACGAAAATGCCGGAGGCCATTGTAAAGAGTGCCGACGAACTGCAGAAAAAAGTTGACCAGGTTGCTTTGAAGTACGAACGCGAGCAGCAAGGCTTGGGCAATGCCGGGCCGCCGTTCGAATGGAAACCCGAGCCTCTTCCCGCCCAGGTGCAGGATTTGATGCAAGACCTGGACGACTTTGCGGCTGCGCCGGGCGCACAGCAGAAAGAAAAGCTGGCCGAGTTCACGCCACTGGTGGCTGAGGCTTCCGCGCAGGTGAAAAAAATAGTCGACGAGGATTTGGCGGCGCTCAATAAAAAGATGAATGAAGCGGGAATCCCTCATATAGTGCCAGCGTCGCCGGCGCCGCGAGGTGGCGGCGGGAGTGACCAAGACGATGACGACGGTGGACGCTGAAAATGGCGATCCGTGGAAACCATTTAGCGCACGATGCGTCTAATCGCCATCAGAGCGGGTGTGGATAATCACGTTTGGATTCGAAGGACATAACACAATTGGTCCTGGTTGTAGCCGGTCTGAACTTTGCCAAAAGCAAAAGTGCTGCGCCGACATGTGCGCATCGGTGCATCGCGGGCGACGGGAATTCTAAGGAGCAAAGCATGAATGGGACGTATCGCAACTGGCGGTCGCTAGCGTTTTGTGTGCTGGTCTTGACTCTTAGCCTAAGCGGCTTGACCGCAACTGCGCATCTGCGTGCCCAGGACATTGCGCAGGAAAAAGATAAAAAGGAAGAGAAGAAAGATGAAAAGAAGGACGAGAAAAAAGGGCTGCCGCTGAAGTCGGATCGCAAGATCAGCTTCACCACGGACGAAGGCACCTGGCTCTCGCTCGATGCTTCGCCTGACGGCAAGACGATTGCGTTCGAATTGCTCGGTGACATTTATACCCTGCCAATCGAAGGCGGCAAGGCAAAGTTGATTGATGGCGGCATGGCGTTTGACAGTCAGCCGAAATTTTCGCCCGACGGACAGTGGATCGCGTTTCTGTCTGACCGCGAGGGCAGCGACAACATTTGGATCATGCATCCGGATGGAACCGGTGCTAAACAAGTTTCCAAAGATCCCAACAGCGAATTCGCTTCGCCCAGTTGGGATCCCGGCGGCAGGTACATCTACGTTTCCAAAACCCGCTTCGGCATCGGTCCGCGGGAAATCTGGATGTACCACGTGGATGGCGGCACCGGAGTTCAGATCACCAAATCAAAACCCACGCCCACGACAAAGAGGGAAGATCGCACGAACGACATGGGTGTTGTGGCGTCTGGCGACGGAAAATATCTTTATTACGCGGAACGGCGCCGAGATTTTTCGTACAACTCGATGTTTCCTCTGTGGCAGATCAAACGCAAAGATCGCAAGACCGGCGAAGAAGACACGATTATTGAGCAGCCACGCAGCGCCATGCGGCCGCTCCTTTCACCGGACGGAAAATTTCTGTTGTATGTAACCCGGCACGAAACGGAGAGCGGATTGCGGTTTCGCAACCTGGAAACCGGTGAAGATCACTGGGTGCGGTATCCCGTTACGCGCGATGACCAGGAAGCCATTTTTTCCCGCGACCTCTTTCCGGGGTACGCGTTTCTGCCCGGCGGCAAAGAAATTGTTTACAATCAGGACGGAAAAATTCGCAGGCTTAATCTCGAATCCGGCGCCGAATCCGTGATTCCGTTTAGCGCCGAAGTTTCGCAGGATCTCGGGCCGAAGCTCGATTTTCCGCAAAAGGTGGAGCAAGGTCCAGTCAAGGTTCGGTTGATTCATGATCCTGCCGAATCGCCGGATGGAAAAAAGCTGGCCTTCTCCGCGATGACCCATCTGTACACGCTCGATTTGCCGGGCGGAAAGGCACAGCGCCTCAGCAACGGAAAAAGCACCGAATTTCAACCGGCGTGGTCGCCCGACGGAAAGTGGATCACTTACGTTTCGTGGTCCAGCGAAGGTGGACAGCTCTGGAAAATTTCTGCGGACGGCGGAACGCTGGTGCAACTTTCCAAGTCCCTGGCGGTTTACAGCAATCCAGCGTTCTCGCCCGATGGCACAAAGATTGTTCTGCTGCGCGGCAACGCCTACGACCGTGAAAACAGCGCATTCGATGGCGGTCAGACCGGCAATGCTGATCTGGTCTGGATTTCCGCGGATGGCGGCGAACCGAATCTGATTCTTCCAGCGCGCGGCGCGGGTGGCCCGCATTTCACGAACGAGAAAGACCGCATTTACGTTTACACTCCCGGCGGACTCGTTTCCTTGCGCTACGACGGGACGGATCGCCGCACGCACGTGCAAGTGAAAGGACAAGGGCTCTATTTCTTCGAAGAGCCGATTCCTGCAGACGATTTGATCCCGAGCCCGGACGGCCAGTGGCTTCTGGCCCACGTCCAAAATCAGCTTTACGTGATGGCCATGCCGCCTGTCGGCGGCGAGCCTCCCACGGTGATGGTGAGCGGCCCAGCCGTTCCGCTGAAAAAAGTTACGGATATCGGCGCGGATTATTTTGGCTGGGCAGATAACGGCAAGACTGTCGCGTGGGCCGTCGGGGCAAGCTATTTCCGCCAGCCTTTCAGCTCGATTTCTTTCGAACCGCCCAAGGATGAGAAAAAAGACGGCGAAAAGAAAGACGGCGACGCCAAGGACGCGGATAAAGACCAAGATAAGAAAGATTCCACGGACGCCAAAAAAGAGGACAAGAAAGACGAGAAAAAGCCGCAGAAATTCAAGGAGCAGGAAAAGGACGTTCAGGAATTCGCTATCGACATCGAAGTGCCGCGCAAAACTCCCAAGGGCACGATTGTGCTGCGTGGCGCAACCGTCGTCACCATGAAGGGCGACGCAGTATTGAAAGACGCGGATGTAGTCATCGAAAACAACCGCATTAAGCGCGTTGGCGCTAAGGGCAGCGTTCCGTCCGGCGCGAAAGTATTCGACGTCAAAGGCAAAACCATCACGCCCGGGTTCATCGATACGCACGCGCACTGGTTCGAAATCCGCCGCGGCATTCTAGATACGCAGAACTGGGCGTTCCTGGCGAATCTCGCTTACGGCGTAACCGCCGGCCTCGATGTGCAAACCGGAACCAACGACATGTTTGCGTATCAGGATTTGGTGGACACGGGAGATATTCTGGGGCAGCGGGCATTTTCTACCGGCCCCGGAGTTTTCTCCGACAATAATTTTCAATCCGAGGAAGAAGTGAAAGGCGTGCTGACGAAATACCGCAAATATTACGGCACGCACAACATCAAGAGCTACCTGGTGGGCAACCGCAAGCAGCGGCAGTATATGGTGCAGGCTTCGAAAGAACTGGAAATGATGCCGACCACGGAAGGCGCGCTGGATCTGAAACTCGACCTTACCCACGTCATTGACGGTTTCCACGGAAACGAGCACACGCTGCCGATTACGCCTCTATTTAAAGATGTTTTGCAGATGTTCGCGCAGTCGGGCATTGCGGAAACACCTACGCTGATCGTGAACTACGGCGGGCCGTTCGGTGAAGATTACTGGTACGAATACAGCGAAGTGCATGACAACGCGAAACTGAACCGCTTTACGCCGCATAGAATTATTGACGAAAAAACCAAGCGTCGGCCGAGTTGGTTCCGCAAAGACGAATACGAATTTCCAAAACTTGCGTCGCAGGTAGCGAAACTGGAACGCGCCGGAGGGCTGGTTGGAGTTGGCAGTCACGGACAGTTACAGGGCCTTGGCTACCACTGGGAAATGTGGATGCTGGCCAGCGGTGGCATGACGCCTCGGGAAGTGCTGAAGTGCGCGACGATCAACGGATCGAAAATTGTTGGCCGGCCGGATGATCTTGGCAGCATCGAACCGGGGAAACTCGCCGACCTGGTGATCTTTGACAAGAATCCGCTCGACGATATTCACAACACCAATACCATTCACTGGGTAGTGAAAAACGGCGAAGTTTTCGAAGGCGATACGCTCAACCAGGTGTGGCCGGAACAGAAAAAACTGGAGCCGCTGTGGTTCTGGAATAACTACGATGTGCCGAACAGCGGCGAGCCACTGAGTTACGGTAAGACTGCGATGCCGTGACGACTACTCACTACTCACCGCTTTCTGTTTTGCGGCGGCTTTAGCTTCGGATTCCTGGTACCAGGCGAAGGTGCGGCGCAGGCCTTCAGGGAAATCCACGGTGGGATCGTATTTCAGGACTTCGCGGGCCAGCGTGATGTCAGCCTGCGAATCGCGAATATCGCCATCGCGCGGCGGTTCGTATTTCGCCTGCAGTTCGTTGCCGTTGATTTCGCGCAAAAGTTGTAGTGTGTGGTTCAGAGAGATACGCGCCCCGGTGCCGATATTGATTACTTTTCCGCTGGCGGCCGGAGCTTCGCAGGCCAGCAAGTTTGCTTGCACCACATTGTCGATGTAGGTGAAATCGCGCGTCTGTTCACCGTCGCCGAAAACAACCGGGTCGGTTTTTTCCAGGAAAGCAGTACAGAATTTCGCGAGCACGCCTGAATACGGGGAAGTGGGATCCTGGCGCGGACCAAAAACATTGAAGTAGCGCAGGCAGACGTTTTGCAGCCCGTAAACTTTTCCAAAAACCTGCGCGTACAGCTCGCCAACATATTTGCTAACCCCGTAAGGCGAAATCGGCTGGGGCTGCATGGTTTCAATTTTCGGCAGCGTGGGCGTTTCGCCGTAGGCGGAAGAAGAAGCCGCAAGCACTACACGTTTTACTTTGGCGTCACGCGCAGCAACCAGCACACTCAGAGTGCCTTCAATGTTTATCCTGTTGGTTTCGAGAGGATCTTTTATCGAGCGGGGAACGGAAGTGCGCGCGGCTAGGTGCAGCACGTAATCGGCTTCGTGCATGGCGCGACGAACGGCTTCCAGATCATTGATGCTGCCCTTGATGAAGGAAATTTTGTTGCGGACTTCGGCGAGATTGTCTTCCTTGCCGGCGGAGAGGTCGTCCAGGACGACGACGCTTTCGCCGCGGCGAACTAATTCATCGACGGTGTTGGAGCCGATAAATCCCGCGCCACCGGTAACGACGTATCGCATTCGAGCCATCCTTGGTTAACTCAGGGTTTGTAAAACAAACCCTGAAACCCGCGTGTATCGTTCGCGATCCGCCGCCCGAGTCAGTTCGCACGAGTGAACAGGTATAGAGCTTCCCGCAAGACGCGCGAAAATGCTTCTGTTAACCTGAAACGGCGCGGTCCGGGAGAGATGGTTCGCGTGACACTGTATTTTACGACGAAAGCCGAGCCCTCAGGATTCCGAATAAAGGGGCACGTCGCAGGAAGGTTATGAGCCGCCGAATAGTTTCCGTGCTTGCCGTGATTCTTGCCGTGGTGTGCGCTGCGGCGGCATTTGTGTGGCTGCATGCCGGCGGGCAGAGCAAAACGGTAGTGCAGTTTACTCCCGATCCTCCGGCGTCGAGTTCCAGTACCACGCATGAAAAAGCGCCGAGGGCGACCGCTGCGAACGAATCGACAACTTCCGCTGCGCCAAAGCCAGCATGGAATGCCGCGCCTGCCACGGCATTCACGCCGGTGTCCGGAGAAGTGCTGGAGTTTACGGGCAGCGTGGCAAAAGTCAGTAATGTGGCGAGCCTGCGGTTGGTGGTCAACGGGCGCAAAGAATTGGCTGGCAAAGATGCCTGGCACTTGCAGGCATTCGCCCACACGCAGAATCCGTTGCGTATGGTGTTTGAGCTGGACGACCAGTTCGATTCCTACAGCGCGCCGGGAGATTTTGCCAGCGTGCAGTATGAAATGCGCCTGAACGAACGCGGACAGAAAGTGCAATCAGTGCAGCGGATGACGCCGACGGGCCGCGAGCCAGCGCCTGCCGGAGCATCCGAGGCACGCGTATTGCCGGGAACGCGTGATCCGCTGGGAATGATGGAGTACCTGAGATCGGTGGATTGGACCAAGACTCCCGTGGTGCATGGCCCGGTGTATGACGGCCACAAGCTTTATGAAGTGCGGGCGCAAAAGACTGGTTCGGCGGAGGTAGAAGTACCGGCGGGAAAGTTTTCGACTGCAACGGTGGACATCAAAGTTTTCGACGATGGCACGGAAATGAAAGACGCGCATTTCACTGTTTATCTGGCGAAGGATGCGGCGCGGACGCCCGTGCTGCTGGAGGCGGTGCTGCCATTTGCCGCCGCACGAGTGGAGTTGACGAAAAGGCAGTGACGGGTTGATTTGTGACTCGTGGACAGCGGCCGAAGGGTGGCGCGCTGGCGAAGAGCGTTGAGGCGAATAGCTTTTGCCAGGAAACTATTGCAGTTTGGCGTATTCCGACTTGGCTTGCTTGAGGACAGGGATGTCGGGATCGGCGTCTTTCCACATTGCCAGGAAGTCCTGATAGGCAGTTCGAGCTTTTCCGGTATCACCTTTGGACACCAAGGCTCGGGCGAGTTGCAAGGCTTTGCCGGCTTCGTCTCCGATGTCATAGATGGTGCAAATGTTGGGATGGTTTAAGGCCGAGGCCGCTTGAGCTTCGCGCTGAAAACGAGCGAGAACCTGAGGATCGCGGGCAACGTCGTCGGGAAGGAATTTGAGCGTGACAAAACGATGGAGGTGGGTGTCTTCGGCTTTGTAGACGACGCCCATGCCGCCGCCGAGTCTTTCGAGGACGCGATAGTGGGAGAAGGATTGTCCCACGAGGGAAGGCGTGTCTGCCATGTTGGCGCTATCTTAGCAGGCTCAGGAAAAACGCCATAGAGCGTCATTTTCGAAGCCACGAGGCCCCGAGATCACTCAGGCCGAACGTGACTGCAAGAAATCTGGGCTAGGGCGTTCTAACGGGGATGCCGAGGGAGGTATGCCATGAGGAACGCAATCGTTGTGCTGGTCTTGAAGTTTCGTGCCCTGTCTAAGATGCAACGTGGTTTGCTGCTGGTGGTTGCCGGGGTTCTGTGCTTTTTGTTGCTCGGGCACGCGAGTCGCACGCGCTTAAAGCAATCAAATGCGTCCGTAGCTGAATTTCAACAAACGGAGAATTGGCCCGCCGAACCTTTAGTGAGCCCGGATTCGCTTGTTGATAACGAGAAGCAGAAAAATCTGTGGGAAGCGCAGAGGGAGGCTGCAGTATCTCGAGTGGACCTCGGGAACAGATTAGCCTCGGCGGCGATGCCGTATGCGACTCCCTTGATGGCGCATACGGCGGAACTTGCTGTGGCGACCCATGAGTTTGCCAAGTCGCGGACATCGCTGGAGGAAATTTTGGAGCGGCATCGCGGCTACGCAGCGAAGTTGCGCATGGCGGGACGGCGCAGCGGCAGCGTACTTTCGGCCACATTGCGAGTTCCTGCGGCAGAATTGGGCGCGACGGTGAGTGAGCTGAAATCGCTGGGCGATGTGGAGCAGGAAGAGCAAGCCGCCGACGAGATTACACAGCAACGAGCGGACCTGGAAGCGCGGCTGGCCAATGCGCAAGGCACGCTGCGGCGCTTGCAGGAGCTGTTGAAGAAGCAGACGTATCCGGATGGCAACGTGCGCGAACTGCAGCGACAGATCGCCAACGCCAGCGCCGAAGTGAATCGTTTGGAAGCAGAGCGGAACGCTTCGGAACATCGCGTGATTTTTGCCAACGTGCAGTTTTCATTGCGGGAAGTGGTAACCGCGCCACAGGAGTCGCTTGGCGCGCAGCTGCATGCAGCTGCAGCCGCGGGATTTGGCGAGGCGTCGGCGAGTCTGTCCGCGATTCTGCTGTTCTTGATTGGACGCGGGCCGATAGCACTTTTGTGGATGGTGATCTTGTATGTGCCGGCGCGATTGGTCTGGCGGCGGTGGTTGGCGAACTCGGTTCCGGCGCCGGTCGCGCAGGTTTGAGGATTAGTGGTCGTCAAATTCCTCGCAGACAAACATAAGACCCAGAGGTGTAAAAGCGACACCTGGGCACCCGACCGCTAAAAAAAGGGAGCGACTACGCAAGAGTCCGAACAAAAAAAGCGGGAGACATTGATCGAATATCAATGTCTCCCGCCGAAAGTTGCGCGCAGTGGGATTTAGTTTATGGGTACGGGAGATACCGCCAGACGTCGTTCAGATGTCCGTACGGGCCCCCGGCCGCGGCGTAACCCTCTCCGCCGAAGCAGTGGACGAACCCGCGGGCGTCAGGCAGCCAGCACGCTGCGCCGCGCCGGGCTCCAACATGGTTATTCGTATAGCTGAGTTGGAAGAAGTTAACCGGGCTGATAATATAGGTACTCGGATCGTTGACGTCGGTGGATCCTTTCCACCAGATCCATTGGCCTGTGCTTAGGTCGTACTCCCACACATCGTTCAGGAAGCCCGTCGGCTTTGTCTTGTCGGAACCGTACCCAAAGCCACCAAACAGAAACAGATTGCCATTGTCGGGGCTGACCCATCCGGTGGAGCCCCAGCGCGCTCCTGGAACGCTGGTCGCCGCTTCATTTAGCGTCGCATTCGAAATCGCCTGCGATCCGTAGGTGCCGTTCTGGTCGGCAATGTTGTTGCCCGAAACCCATGCCCAGAAGCCGGTCTTCGGGTCATACTTCCACAAATCGTTGAGGACCGAACCAATTTGACCTGTTCCACCGCTGGTGCCTTTCGAGTCGAGGCCGAACCCGCCAAAAAGCCAAGTCGCTCCAGAAGAATCCGCCCACAGGATTGTTGTCTGGCGGCCGCCAGGGACATTGCCGGAAGCGCCTGTTCCTTGCGTGCCGTACGCGCCATCCTGATTGGAGAGAACGCTCCCACCCGAAACCAGTGTCCAGGTCTTGGCGGCGATGTTGTACTTCCACAGGTCGTTCAACAGGCCGATGTTACCGGCCGAATCGTATCCCTGCCCGCCAAACATCCACATGTTTCCGGAACCATCCGTATAGGTTGAGGCGCCCCAGCGCGCCCCAGGGAAAGAGCTTGTGGTCGGTTGGTCCAACGTCTTTGAGCCGCCCTGCCAAATCCATTTGCAGTTCGTGAAAGTTTCCGTACCGGTGCTCTGATCCCAACCGCACGGCGCTGAGGTAATGTCGAATTCCCAAATGTCGTTGAGCAGCCCAAAGTTACCTTGGGAGTCCATGCCTTGACCGCCGAACATCCAGAGGTTACCTGCAGCGTCGGTCCAGGTAACGCCGCCCCAGCGGCCGCCCGGAACCGTGCAACCGCCAACGGGGACGCCGCAGGCCGTACCACTTCCTTGCGCACCGTAGGAGGCTCTCCGATTTTTGAACTGAAGCGGGCTGGTATCCGCGAAGCATCCTGCGGAGCCACAAATAATGGGCAGGTCAGACGGAATCCACCCACCCGGCAGCCACCAGCCGTCGTCATCCAAGGAGGTAGGATTGGTGGTTGGCCAAACCCACATGTCGTTCAAGTAGCCGGGCACACCATCCGGACTGGCATGAGTAACTTCAAAACCAAAACCGCCAAACAACCAGCGGTTCCCGTTTTTGTCGGTCCAAGTCATGGCGAAGTCTCTTCCGCCGGGCGTGTTGGCGTTAGGAGCGGGGAAAGGCGGTTGCGGGATGGGATTCGTCCCGCTGTACGTCGGTAGCGATGCAGTCCCGTATTGGTCGAGAGCCGGCGTTGCTGGAAACACCCAGCCCCAATCGTTGTGCTGACAATCCACGAGAACGTCGGAAACGTTCCCTATGACCACTGCCGTGGCAAAGAAAATGGTGCAAGGCTGGGTCTGACTTGTAGGAGGAAGAAATCCGGTCACACTGTATGTTGTGCCGTAGCTGAACTGCGTCGGAAAAGTAAAGGGTACATCACCCGTCACAAACAAGTTGTCGCCGGCGTTGTCCTGCAATTCCAGGGTGTCGCCATTGCCGATCACTAGTCCAGTGACAGCACCACCCACCGAGAACTTGGGCTGCGGGCATGAGATCTGCACGTTAGCCACGCTGCCGCTGATCATACCGCTGGCATTTGAGACCACGCAAGTCTGGCCCGGGCTCACGGGTTGTTTCAGAATCGTTACCGCATATGCCGCGCCCGCCAGCAGTGGCGTTGCAAACGTGAAGTTCACCGTACCGGTTCCATTCACGGCCAGGTCGTCTCCAGCGTTGTCTTGCAGAGTCAAACCCGACCCGAGAAGTCCGCTAACCGTGCCGCCAACCTTGAAGACTTGCGCGCAGACGACCTGGACATTCGTTACTTTGGCCGTGGCATTCCCAAAACCGTTCGAAACGCTGCAGGTTTGACCGGCTGGCTGGGTCTTGACAATCACGTTGTAGTTGGTTGCGAGGGCCTTGAAAGTGAAGTTTACCGTGCCCGTACCGCTGATGGTCAGGTCGTCCGAGCCGTTGTCCTCAAGCACCATGCCGGTGCCGGTCAGTCCGACGACCGAGCCGCCGATCGTGAACGGGCCGGAGCCGGACCCGGACCCAGAGCCAGAACCAGAACCGGAGCCTGAACCTGAGCCGGATCCGGAACCAGAGCCCGAACCTCCACCACCAAAACCGGCGCTGCCCTTCGCTCCGCTGCAACCGGCCAGCACTATGGACAGGCCAGCGAGCAGGAACAGGGGAGAATACTTGAGCGGGCACTTCATAATGTGTTGACTCCTTCGTGAAATCGCTAAAACTAGCCTGCCTCTTGAGCGTCTTCCGGCACAAAGACCAACGCCTTCATGGCGTCAGGGGCCGTCGCACAGGGCTGGAGCGCGTCGCTGGAAGCATGGGCCGAACGAAGGCCGCAAAAAAAACGATGCACTTGAAACGAGGATAAGGGGGAAGGCAGACCTATGAGTACTAGAATTGTATGAAGCTGTGCTTAGGTGAGCACGATACTTTTGGCGAACAATTCAAACATCCTGTTTCAGACGCACTTGCCAGCAATTGCAAGAAGTTGCGTACAGGCCCGCTTGGCAAGGGCTGGTCTTGAGGTTAGCAAGCCACAATGCGGTCGCGGTTGCGGGTGACGCGGCGCGTGGCATTTCGGGTATCCACCACAAGCTTTGAGCCGTCCACGATGGCGTGGTAGTCGTAACTGGAGTGGTCCGTGGTGATGATGGCGGCGTCGTAGGTGGCCAGCGATTCCTTGGAGATCGCGACCGATTTCATGTTTTCAAAATTGAAGTGGCGCATTTTGTGCATTTGCGGGAAGTAAGGGTCGTTGTAATCGATTTGCGCCCCGCGCTGCTGCAGAAGTTGCATGATTTTCAGCGCAGGCGATTCGCGCAGGTCGTCCACGTCCTTTTTGTAGGCCACGCCGAGAATCAGCAGTCTTGAGCCGTTCAGGCTTTTCTTGTGGCTGTTGAGAGAACTGCTGATGGAATCCACCACGTGGTAGGGCATGGCGGTGTTTATTTCTCCGGCCAGTTCGATGAAGCGAGCGGCAAAATCGAATTCGCGTGCCTTCCATGAAAGGTAGTAAGGATCAACCGGAATGCAATGACCGCCAAGGCCGGGGCCGGGATAAAAGGGCATGAAGCCGAAGGGCTTGGTAGCGGCGGCTTCGATGACTTCCCAGATATCGATGTTCATGCGCGTGGCCAACAGCTTTAATTCGTTGACCAGCGCAATGTTTACGCAGCGAAAAATGTTTTCCAGGAGCTTGGCCATTTCGGCGGCTCGAGTCGAGCTTACCGGGACGACTCTAGCGACCACCTGCGCATACAGGGCCTGAGCCGCGCGGCTGCTGGGCGGATTCGCGCCGCCAACCACTTTTGGAATCTGCGCCAGGCCGTACTGCTTGTTGCCGGGGTCTTCGCGTTCCGGCGAAAAGGCCAGAAAAAAATCGCTAGGAATATTTTCGCTTTCGATGCCGGTGGCAATTGGGCAACGCAGGCCGCTCTTTTCCAGGATCGGCAATACCAGCTCTTCCGTGGTACCAGGGTAAGTGGTGGATTCCAGAACCACCAGCTGGCCTTTTTGCAGATGAGGTTGGATGGAGATGGCGGTCTGTTCCACGTAGCTCAGATCCGGCTCGCGCCGCTCATCGAGAGGAGTGGGAACACAAATGAGAACGGCGTCGGTCTCCTTGAGCTTGGAAAAATCCGTGGTGGCGCCGAAGTGGCGGCTGATCACAAACTGCTGAATCTTGTTTTGCGGGATGTGGTCGATGTACGACTTGCCGGCATTGAGCATGGCAACCTTGACTGGATCGGTATCGAAACCCGTTACCCGGTGTCCGGCTTCGGCAAAACGCAAGGCCAGGGGAAGTCCTACGTAACCGCATCCGATAATTCCAACTTTTAGTTGCGCACCCTTGAAGAATTCTGGTTTCCGGTCGGCAGGCATCTGAATCGAATCGCTCCTCGCTCTCAAGAGAAAAATAAAATGAAAGAAACACGCGCACGCGGCGCGAAGGGCTGAACTACCAATATAGCAGGTTCGCAGGAGCAGACTGCGCGGTGAAGAAGTGTATGTTACGCGTTGTTTGCGATAGGCGGCGTTGCTTCACCAGCGCGCCGCGGACACAATTAAGAGCGGCCGGAATTTCTAGAATGGCTGTTCAGGGCGGGTGGCGTGACGATTGTTCTGGTGTTAACGCTGGGAATTGTTGCCGGAATTCTGGTGGGACTGCTGGGCATCGGCGGTGGCATCGTGCTGGTGCCGGCAATGATGTACGTCCTGCGTATGGACCAGCACCTGGCGCAGGGTACTTCGTTATTCATATTGCTGCCACCGATCGGGCTGGGCGCGCTGCGGCAATACTGGAAAGCCGGGAACGTGGATTTGCGCGCGGGGATTTTGTGCGCGGTGGGAATGATCCTGGGCGCGTACGTCGGCAGCAAACTTGCCGTGCCCATGTCGGCGCAAATATTGAAAGGGTTATTTGGAGGATTTTTGATTTTTTCGGCGGTGTTGCTGTGGAAGAAATCCAAGCCTGCTGCCGCTGTGGCCGCGGCTAAGGAAGGCGGAGCTTGAATCGCCAGGTGTTCATCGACGCCGGAGTCTTGTTGGCCGGACTGGCCGCGGGAGTTGCCTCGGGAATGTTTGGAATTGGCGGTGGCGTGATACTGGTGCCGATTCTGGGATTGCTGCTGGGATTCAGCCAGCACCGGGCGCAAGGCACAAGTCTGGTGGCGTTGATACCGCCAACTGGATTGCTGGCGGTGATTGCGTACGCGCACGCGGGATACGTTTCCTGGCAAATGGGGTTGCTGCTGATTCCAGGCGTTTTCCTGGGAGGAATCGCAGGTGGTAGCCTGGCAAAAAGGATTCCTTCGGCCAAGATGCGGCGGATTTTTGCGGCGTTGATGTTCCTGCTGGGAGTATCGCAAATCGTTAGCGCATTGCGCGGATGACGGATCTGCGAAAACATGGTTGATCTGCACTGCCACATTTTGAACGGGATGGACGACGGAGCGAAATCCGTTGAAGAATCGCTGGCCATGGCGGAAATGGCGATTGCGGATGGAATTACGCACATCGTCGCCACGCCGCACTCCAGCAACGAATACCGTTTTGATTTCGCGGCGGTGCAGCAGGCGGCGGCCGATTTGCAGCGCGCGATTGGCGACCGGGTAAAGCTTGCGACGGGATGCGATTTCCATTGGAGTCCAGAGAACCTGGTAGCACTCAAGAAGAAGTCCGCGCCGTTTTGCATACACCAAAAGAATTATCTACTGGTGGAGTTCAATGAATTCTCCATTCCGCCTGCCGTCGACAACACCATTTACGAAATCCAACTGACAGGATTGCGGCTGATCATCACTCATCCGGAGCGTAACGCAATCCTTCGTGCGCAGCCGGGTCGATTGGAAAAGTGGATTCGAACTGGCTGTTACGGGCAAGTGACCGGCGGATCGCTAACCGGGACTTTTGGGCCTTCGGCGCGGCGGAACTCACTGGCTTGGATTGCGCGCGGACTGGTGCATTTTGTGGCCAGCGATGCACACAACCTAACAGGTCGGCCACACAAGCTGCGCGCGGCCTATGACGTGGTGCAGGCGGAGTTCGGACGCGAAAAAGCGCAGGCGCTGTTCGTGGAAAATCCGCTGGCGGGGTTCGAGGGGCGGCCGTTGCCGCATGTACCGGAAGTTTTCGAAGAGCAAGTGAAAAAGAAGCGATTTATTTTCTTTTGATCATTGCTTCAGGACGACAGCGCGCTGGTAGCGAATTTACTTGGTGTGAGAGAGTGGCAAGCCAGCCCAGGCGTTGAGCAGGCCAAGATACTCGCGCACAACACCCAGAGCGTCGTTTGTCGTACGCCACCAATGCTCAGCGTCAAAGGAATCTTGCGGAGTGGCGCGTATCATCAGGCGTCCGCTATGACCTTGCGAAACTGTTTTCCAGAGCACGCCAACGCGCCGGGTATGCGCTTTTGCCGTGACGACGATTGCACTCGTGCCCGGCTGCTGATTGAGAGCTGCGGCGACGGCGCGGAGTTCGTCGGCGGTATTCAGGATGCGCGGCGTCAATAGCCGGATCTTCGCCGGAGGCACGCCTTCTGCGATCAGCACCATGCGGTTGTATTGTTCTTCGCCGGCGTAGGGCAAATGGAGATCTTCCATCGATGCGCTGGGTTGCAACGGTTGCGTCAGCCAGATTTCTTTTGCGAAACCGCCACGATAAATCTGTGCAGCGCCCAAGGCGCGATCAGGCAAGCCGCCACTGAGAACCACGATAGCTTGCGATTTTTCCAGCGGATCTTCGCGAACCAGCCACAGACCCGCGTGGAAAAATCCATAAATTCCCGCGAGCATCAATGCCAAAGCACCGATTCCGGTCGCCAGCAGGAATCGGCGTAGGTACAAACTTCTTGCCGAACGTTCATTCATCACGTTGATTCATGGCAGAACGCGAATGGTAATCTCCAGCGGCTGCGGTGGTCAATCAGGGAAAGCGACGATACACTGACAGCTGCAATTTTTCGGGAGGGTTCATGCGGGCAGTGGTGACAGGAGCGGCAGGATTCCTGGGATCGCATCTGTGCGACCGGTTGCTGGCGGAAGGCTGGTCGGTGCTGGGGCTGGACAATTATATTACCGGGCGGATGGAAAATCTGGCGCACCTGAAAAGTAACGCCGAGTTTTCGTTCGAAGAAGCGGACGTGTGTGACGCGCTGCGCGTTGCGGGCGAGGTGGCGTACGTGCTGCATTTTGCCTCACCGGCGAGTCCACCCGACTATTTGCGCCATCCAATCGAAACCATGCGAGTGGGCTCGGTGGGAACGCAAAACGCGCTGGAACTGGCGCGCGCAAAGGGAGCGAAATTTTTCCTCGCATCCACCAGCGAGTGTTATGGCGATCCGGAAGTTTCTCCGCAGCACGAAGAATATTGGGGACACGTGAATTCAGTCGGGCCGCGCAGCGTATACGACGAATCGAAACGCTTCTCCGAAGCGCTGACCATGGGCTATCACCGGCACTACGGCCTCGATACGCGCATCGTGCGAATCTTCAATACCTATGGCCCGCGCATGCGGCTGAATGACGGGCGCGCGCTGCCTAACTTCGTGTATCAAGCGCTGAGTGGAAAGCCGATTACCGTGTATGGCGATGGAAAACAGACCAGGAGTTTTTGCTACGTTTCCGATTTGATCGACGGAATTTACCGGTTGATGTTGAGCGAGGAACATTTTCCCGTGAACGTCGGCAATCCCCTGGAAATCACGATTCTGGAATTTGCCGAACGCGTGTGCGGTTATTTTGCAAAAGCGGCGCCGATCGTGTTCGAGCCGCTGCCGCAAGACGATCCCAAGCGGCGCTGCCCGGACATTCGCAAAGCGCAGCGGCTGCTGGGCTGGGAACCGAAAGTGCAACTCGCCGATGGATTGCGGCAGACCATTGACTATTTTCAGACGCAGTACACGGCGCAAACTGCAAAGTGACTCAACATTTTCGGGGCGGAGCAGCGGCTTCCGCTTATTCGCGGCCGAACGAAGTGTACTCGAATCCGAGCGCCTTCATTTTTGCGGGGGAAAAAAGATTGCGGCCGTCCACAACCAGTTTGCGGGCCATCAGGTTTCCGGCGCGTTCCCAATCAATCTTCTTGTAAGCATCCCATTCGGTGCAGATCAACGCCGCGTGCGCGCCTTCCAACGCCTGGTACGGATCTTGGTGATAGTGAGCTCGCGGGAATTGCTTTTTGGCCTTCTCGAGCGCTTCCGGATCGCAAGCGTGAACTTCGGCGCCTTCGTCGAGTAAACGCTTCATCACGTCCAACGCGGGCGCGAAACGAATATCGTCGGTGTTGGCTTTAAAGGCGAGGCCAAGGATCGCAACGCGCTTGCCTTTGACCACCCACAACGCCTTGTTGATTTTTTCCAGAAAACGATCGATGCGTTGTTTGTTGACGCGCTCAGCTGCCTTCAGAATTTCGAAATCGACGCCGACCGTTGCCGCCAGGCTGATGAACGCCTGAATGTCTTTAGGAAAACAAAAGCCGCCGAATCCCAGGCCGGCTTTCAGGAATTGTGTGCCAATGCGAGGATCGAGGCCCATGGCGTGGGTAACCTCCTCAACATTCGCACCAAGCTTTTCGCAGAGATCGGAGATTGCATTGGCGTAACTGATTTTCAACGCCAAAAAAGAATTCGAGGCGTGCTTGATCAGCTCGGCGCTACTAATCGTGGTGACCAGGAATTCCGCTTTGTAGGTGTCGGGGCATTGGCCTTGATGAACCGGACAAGTGAATTTGTGCTCCAGAATTGGGCGATAGATTTCGTGAAGCTGTTCGGCGGCGGCGGGATCCTCGACCCCGACCACAATGCGATCTGGATGGAAAAAGTCTTCGACGGCGGTACCTTCGCGTAGAAATTCCGGATTCGAAGCCACACGAAAGCCGCCGTTGCCGCGGCTGTATGCAGATAGCGCCCGCTGCAATTCGATTCCGGTACGCGCGGGCACGGTGCTTTTCTCAACCACTAGTTTGGGCGAGCGCGCTTGCGCGGCAATCTGTTGCGCCACGTGGTCGATAGCGGAAAGATCGGCGCTACCGTCAGGCCGTGGCGGTGTGCCAACACAAATAAAAATTGCATCACCGAAGCGAATGGCTTCGCCGGGATCGTCGGTATAGGAAATTTTTCCGGACTTGGCCGCGGAAACAAGAATTTTGTCGAGATGCTGTTCGTAGATGGGAACCTGGCCGGCTTTCAACTGCGCGATGCGGCCAGCATCAATGTCCGTGCACATCACATCGTGGCCTGCCTCAGCGAGGCAGGCCCCGGTCACCAATCCAACGTAACCGCAACCGATCACCGATAAACGCAACGAAATTCTCCTGTAATCCTAAAGTTCAGCAGCGGGCGCAATATCGTCATAGAAATGATCGAATCAATCCAGTCGTTCAACGAGGTTTCCGGCCCATCAATAGGCCGCGCAATCCGAGCAGCACCAGGCGGGGCTGGTGACGCAGAACGTTCCACAACAGCCGCGTCGAATGATCGCGATGAATTTGTCCCAGTGATTCGCGCGTGGCAGCGTTCAACAAATCTACCAGATAGGAATAATCCTTCTGCTGGAAGTGATGCAGCGTTTTGCGTATCAGCCAGTGAGTATCCAGCTCACGGCGCAACGCGCGAAGTTCGCCGCTCTGTCCCGAGCCGAGCAACGCATCGGCTACGCCTTGCGCGCCGCGAAAACCGGTGACGATGCCGCCAACCGTGGTTACTTTCACCTGCGCCGCAGCGTCGCCAACCAGAAAAACTCTGCCGTTGCCGACGCGACGCTCCACCGGAATCCATTTGCGGTAAACCGGAATGCGCGCGCCCTGCCACTCCAGCGGTTGCATATTTTTCTTTTCCAGAAAGCGTTCGATGCGCTTTTTGGTTTCCTGGCCGCTGCCTTCGCCGATAATTCCCAGCGCGCCGCGCGATTCGTTCTCTGGGATCAGCCAGTAGAAATAAGGCGTATCGTCGGGAACAAACCACACCCGCGTGGTGTCGGGGCGGCAATCTTTGGGAAGCTTCACGATGGCTTGCACCAACGGAACAGTTTCCACCGGCGGCCAACCGGCGGCGCGGCCCACGCGGGTAGTGGCTCCGTCGGCGCCTACAACCTGATCCGCGTGCAACTCTTCTCGTTTACCGGCAGTCTCGACTTCCAGGCGCAAACCGCGCGAATTCGGGCCCAAGCCGAGAAAGTGCGAGTCAAAGGAAATTTTTGCGCCGGCTTTGCATGCTTCGCTGGCCAACGCAGGAATCAGCCGCGCCCGCTCGATGATCAAATCCGGACGGCTGAGTGCAACTTCCGCCGAACGCCCATCGGTAAACAATTCGAAGCGGCGAATTTCGTTGACGATGCTGGACGCCGCCACTTCGCGCAGTTGTTCGCGAAAGTGGTGGGTTACAATCAGCGAGCGCGGCGTCGGATCCAATCCCGATTTTGCATCGAGTACGCGAACCTCGCGGCCTCCCGCCGCCACTTTTCCAGCGGTGAGCAGTCCTGCAGCCGAGCCGCCCACGACGATTACACTGCCATTCTTATTCTCTTTTTGAAGACGCTGCTGTTTTTCAGGCACTCGTTCGGTTCTTCCGATCATGCCCAGCCGGGGTGGAACGGCGTGCTGGGAAAGTTCCACGAAAATTGTCCGTGACTGCCTGGTTTTCACCGGGCAGAAGATGCACTTACAGGCGCGAAAGCGCCTTGCTGGCCTTAAAGTATAGCGAAACCAAGATTAGCGGAAAACTGCGAATGGCAGCAAATCAATCCGCTGCGTTGGCTGCAACGGCTTTGCTGGTCTGCCGCTCGTACGGCGCGCGTTCCAGAAATGCTATTCCGGCGACGGCAAGAATTATGGCCAACGCCAGCACGCCGAGCGAAATCGAGATAGGCAGAAAACTGACCAGGAGTGCGAGCGTGCCAGACAACGCACCCAAAATGTACATTCCCAAGACCGCGCCGCGCTGTCCCAAACCGAGATTTGCCAGACGATGCGCCGCGTGATCCTTTCCCGGTGTAGCGAAGGGAAGCAATCCGCGCCGGCTGCGTGAGATGGTGACCAGCGCAGTATCAAAAATGGTTGCGCCGAGCACCAGCACCGGCACCACCCACGCGGAGAGCATATTGGAATTTTCGAGACGCAGCTTCAAACCCAGGGTAGCCATCAGAAAGCCGAGGAACATCGCTCCGCCGTCGCCCATGAAAATTTTTGCGGGCTTGAAGTTCCAGCGAAGAAATCCGGTGGCCGCGCCAAGTATGGCCGCAGCCAGCACCGTCACCAGTATTTGACCGTTCAAATAAGCCAGAAGTGCGAAAAACGCGGAGGCCATGGCGGCGATTCCGGCGCACAGGCCGTCCATGTGATCCAGGATGCTGAACGAAGCGGTGATGCCGACGACCCACACCACGGTTAGCGCGATATCGAGCAGGTCACCGTTAGGGCCGCCTATCAGTGTGCTAAAAACCTGGGCGCGGATACCGCTAAGCAGCAAAATTCCCGCGGCCAGCGGCATGCCAATAAACAGTTTCACTTGATGGTGAAGGAGTCCGCGATCATCGAGTATTCCAACCGCGGCAATCAATGTGGCGCCCGCAAGGATGCCTTCGATTTGCGCGCGGGCCGGACCGTTGAACAGGAAAAGAACGCCGAGAACAACGCCAGCGTACATGGCCAGTCCGCCTAGCAGTGGAATCGGCTGCACATGTACTTTGCGCGGCCCGGGAAGGTCCACCATGCCTACGCGCAAGGCCAATGCGCGAACCGGAGCGGTGAGCAGTAGAGATGCTAGTAGAGCGATGAAAAACGCAAAAAGGCCAGCGGCCATTCGTCCTCAGTTTTCAGAGCTACGGATCCGGTCCGGGCGGCCTTGCCGGCAACGCTCGCGACTCGCTGCCCGGGTTCGAGGGGCCCGGCTCCCAGGTGAGACACGCAGTTGATCCTGGGCGATCAACCTTTATTGTGCGGTACACCAACATAGCCCGGAAGAACGTTCGCCATCCGTGAAAATATGATGAAAAACCCCGTCCGGCGCTGAAATAATAACACCAAGACGCGAGAGCACATCCTACAGTGTTTTCTGTATTACGGGCAAGCATAAAGTTTATCGCTCGGTAAGCATACGCGCGAAAATGCGCTGTACTTCATCGCGGTCTTTGCTGGCGAAATACCAATCGATGGTGCGCTTCAGGCCATCTTTAAAGGAAACTTTGGGCTCCCAGTTAAGAAGCTTTTTGGCCAGCGCATTATCGGCGACGCGATTTAGTGGGCCCGTGGGCATGTCCTTGCGCAGCTTAATGTCCGCTTTGTGGCCGGTGTGTTCGCAGACCATATGCACCGCATCGATCACGCGGATGCGCTCCATGGTGCCCAAGTTGACCGGCGTTCCATCGTCAATTTTTTCGCCGGCCAGAATGGTGCCTTCCACGATGTCGTCAATGTAAGTCCAGTTGCGAATCTGTGTTCCGTCACCCCACACTTCAAACGGCGTCTGGTGAATGAATGCGCGGGCGATCATGGCGATGACCGCGTGATTTTCCACGCCGCGCGGGCCGTACACCGTGAAATAGCGGCAGGATGCCGCCCCCAGGCCGTGCTCCTTGTGATAGGCCTGCAACGTAAATTCGGCCATCAGCTTGGCCCAGCCGTAGGTGTTGTCGGCGTCGTTCGGTCCGTTGGTCAAATCCTCGGTGAGATACAAAATTTTGTTCACATCGGATTGCAGAAAATTCGGGTACACGCAGCCGGAAGATGCGAATACCACTTTTTTTGCTTTAGCGCGCAGCGCTTCAGAAAAGACCAGTCCGTCCAGGAAAAAATTGGACGCCGGGCCGGCTTGATGCAAATCCACGTAGCCACGGCCGCCATGGTCCGCGGCCAGATGGAAGACCGTGTCTATGCCATTCATCGCGGCGCGGGTGACGCCGGGTTCGCGCAAGTCCGCCTGTATAAAATCGACTTCGCCTTTGGCCAGTGGCTGGCGCAGGTTATCCAGATGTCCGCTGGTTAGATCGTCCACGATGCGCACTTTCGCGCCGCGCGCCAGCAATTGATCGGTCAACGTCGAACCGATGAACGATGCTCCACCCGTAACCAAAACCTTCTTTCCTGCCCAGAATGTTTCTGCTGGCTTCACGCGTTTCCATCCTCCACATTTTATTTATCACCGCGGGCGGGAGCGCTGACAATTTGCACGAATTTTTCGAGCTCTTTGACTCTATCATAGCCGGGCGCTGCGGCCAGCGCCGACCGGCCCATTACGGCCATTCGCGCCGGATCGGCGGCCAGTTCGCGAATGACCTTCGCCACCTGATCAGGGTAATCGGGGTCGGCACCCACGCTGAATCCCAATTTTTCGCCAAGAGCTACCGCATCGGTTTCATGCGGCGCAACTGCCACGATCGGTTTGCCGGCCGCGAGAATTCCGTACATCTTGCTTGGAACTACCACGCCTTCCAGCCCGCGCTTGATGGTAATCAAGTGCGCGTCCGCCGCGGCCAGCACCGAAGGGATTTTGTTGCCGGGGAAAAATGGCAGGAAACGC
>Ga0073928_10003017_pt1 | contig 27380 bp, 24 predicted proteins | sample PaiPotPPA55metaG_FD_76969 | JGI IMG/M metagenome (GOLD analysis project Ga0073928, IMG submission 76969) | Iron sulfur acid spring bacterial and archeal communities from Banff, Canada, to study Microbial Dark Matter (Phase II) - Paint Pots PPA... ...
CCTGTTGGCGTGCTTCAAGTTGTGGCGCCGAATTATCAGAATGCCTACTACGGCGTCGGGTCGATTGACTACAACATTTCCGATCGCGATCAGCTGCGTGGCCGATTCCTGTACAACAGGACAGACACGATTGACATCGCCGGAACTCTTCCGGCCTTTTTTGCTCTGCAACCAAACCGGAATTACATGGCGACCCTCAGCGAATTCCATAACTTCACGCCGAGTGTCACCAACGAGCTGAGGCTTGGGTATATGCGATTCAACCAGCAGTTCCCGATACCCAACGTGAGCTTCCCTGGGCTCGACTCCTTCCCCAACCTGGTCTTCAACGACCTGAACGGACTTCCGATCGGTCCTGATCCCAACGCCCCTCAGTTTACGATTCAGAACACGTATCAGGTGACAGACAATTTGAGCTGGACGAAAGGCGCGCATACCTTTAAGTTCGGGTTTGACGGACGGAAGGCTATTTCCCTGCAAACTTTCACCCAGCGGTCACGCGGCGATTACGAGTACTCCACGCTGTCTGGATACCTTTTCGATCAGCTTCCGGACCAGGTAGCGCAGCGTAGCCTGGGATCTCCCGTTTACTACGGCGATCAGATTTCGACATATCTATACGGAAACGATCAATGGAAGATGAATCCCCATCTGACGGTGAACCTGGGACTGCGCTGGGAGTTCACCAGCATTCCCTATTCAGAACGGTTACAGCCTCTCAACAGCATTTCCGACGTGCCGGGTTTGATCCAGTTCAAGGAGCCCAAACCGCAGTACAAGAATTTCGCGCCGCGGATGAGCGTTGCGTGGGACCCGTTCGGGACGGGGAAGACGGTGGTGCGCACCGGGTTCGGGATTTTCTACGATGCATTGTCGCAGGATTTCTTTCTGGGGCATCTGCCATACAACAGCGGCTTCGATCCCGGCTCGGCGTACAACCCGTTCGGGCCGGCAGGGATTTTCTCCGTGGGTTTAGCGAATGGGACGCCGACGACGATCATGCCCGGAGTGCCCGTGTTTGCGACACCGGGCACGACGCCGGCGGGCGACATCTTCGCGGTGGACCAGCACATGCGCACGCCTTACATGGAGAACTACAATGTGAACCTGCAGCAACAGCTTTCGAGCAAGGTCGTCCTGCAGGTTGGGTACGTGGGCTCGGAAGGCCACAATCTATTGCGCTTCCGGGACCTGAACCAGCCGTCGCAGGGGGCGATTGACGCCTTCGACGTCAACTGTGGCTGCACCAATATGGAGGTGACGCGGGTGTTTGCCAACAACCCCTATGGCGCGACCTCCATCAACTATCAGGAAGCGTCGGCGAATTCGAACTACAACGCGCTGCAGGCGAGCCTGCACGTCAACGGATGGCATGGCATTTCTTCGATGCTGAATTACGTGTGGTCGCATTCGCTGGATAACGCAAGCGACGGAGAAGATTTCGTGCCGAACGCGGCGCAGCCAAACGACAGCACGAACACGAGGCTTGAATACGGCAACTCGAACTTCGACATCCGCAACCGCTTTACATGGATCTTCGCCTACGAACTGCCGCGCATGGGCGGGGACTGGCAGCGGGTGAAGAACGGCTGGGGAATAGACAGCACGGTGACGCTGCAGGACGGGCAGCCGTTCAACCTGAACTATAACTTTGAGAGCGACTTCAGCGGGAGCTTCGAGGGGTTTGACCGGCCCGACGTGGTGGGGCCGATCCAGTACGATTCGGGCAACCCGGGCAATTTCCTCAATCTGAGCTCGTTTGCCATCCCGTGCACCGCGAACACGGCGACCGGGTCAAGCGCAGATTGTGTTCCCGGAACGAGGCACTTTGGAGACCTGGGACGCAATGCGCTGCGCGGCCCGAGCTTCAAGCAGTGGGATTTCGCAATTTACAAGAACACGCCCATCACAGAATGGCTGAACTTCCAGTTCCGCGCGGAATTTTTCAACATTCTGAACCATCCGAACTTCGCGAACCCGTTGCTTCCTGCGTTCATCGCAGACGCGGCGCAGCAGGGCTTTTCTCCTGTAATAAGCAATGGGCATGAGGTCAGCAAGGGAGCCTATTCCATTGGAGCGACGGGCGACGTGGGGATCGGCAACCCGTTCCTGGGCGGCGGCGGGCCGCGCGGGATTCAACTGGCGGCGACGTTCCGGTTCTAAGCCGAGGCTTAGTTCACTTACGTGCGGGCGGCCATTCGCAGGTCCGGGATGGCCGCTTTGCTTTCACGAAAATTTCCCTACGTTTGGCCTGATTTGTTAGGCTTCTCAGCGAAGTTCCAGCCTGGCCAGGGTGTGCCCTCTCTTGTGAAACTGGGCTGAAATCTTTTCAGGGAGCGCTACGTACAAGGATATGGAACCGCGGAAGGCACAGGACGCGATGAACGCGGCGGAGCTGACCGAGGCACTGGCGGGGGCGCGGGGAGGGAGCCCGGATGCCTGGGGCGAGATTTACAGGCACTACGCGGCGGCGATTTTCCGGTTTTGCCGGCGAGCGATGCCGTCGCGTGAGGATGCCGAGGACGCGACCACGGAAATCTTCATGAAAGTACGTGAAAAACTCGGGCAGTACGATTCGTCGAGGCCGTTCGGGGCCTGGCTCTACCGCGTGGCGGCGAACCACTGCTGGGACATGCTGCGGCGGCGGCGCGTGCGGCAGGACCTGGAGACGGGCGACCTGGAGACGCTGCCGCTGGAGCACCCGGATCCGGACCAACTGGAGCAATTGCTGACGCAGCGGACAGGCCAGCAGGTGCGGGGAGCGCTGGGGCGGCTGCCGGCGCGCGCGCGGATGGCCCTGGTGCTGCGGTATTACTCGGATATGAGCTATGACGAGATCGCGGAGTCGCTGGGTGTGCGGCGGGCGTTTGTGGGTGTGCTGCTGCTGAGGGCGCGGCATCAGTTGCGCGACGCGCTCACGGGCGGGGCGGGTATAGCATCGGTTTCCCGGGGGAAGCCATGAACCACTTCGATGAGATGACCTGCATGCTGTATCTCGACGGGCAGCTCGAGGCCGAGCACGCCCGCGAGCTGGCCGCGCACGCGGGAACCTGCGCCGCGTGCCGGGAGCTTCTCAAGGCGCTGGAAGGCGAAGGCGTCTGGCTGCGCGAGTCGCTGCTGGAAGAGGATGGAGCAGTGCCGGCGCGGTTGATGGAGCCGCCGACGCGAGCGCGGGCGCCCTGGGGATGGATTGCGGCGTTCGGCTTCGGGACGGCCGGGGCATACACGCTCTGGAGCGGAATCGTCGAACCCTGGCGGCAGCAGTTGAGCCAGGCGGGATTTGGTGAAGGGAATCTGCTGACGCTGATGGTATTTCACGGCGCATTCTGGAAAGGATGGGAGTCCATGACAAGCCTGATGGAATTTCTGGCATTAACGACACTGGGAATCGTGGTGGCGGCGCTGCTGCGCCGGCACTGGCGGCGATGGGCGACGGTGGCAGTGGTGATGGGGATGCTTGCCGGAGCGCTGTTGCTGCCACAACCGGCCGCCGCGGTGGAGAGGCACAAGGGCAATCCGGATTACATACTGCCCGCGGGAGAAACGGTCAAAACGGACCTGATCGTGTATGAGTCAAATTCGGTGAATATCGAAGGGGACGTGGAGGGAGACGTGATCGTTTTTGCCCGGAAGATCACGGTAAGCGGGCACGTGGGCGGGGACGTGATCGGCTGGGTGCAGGAAATGGTGATCCGGGGGCAAGTGGACGGAAACATTCGGGCGGGAGCGGAGACGATTTCGATCGAGGGGACCGTGGGGAAGAATGTGATGTCCTGGGCGAATTCCCTCGAGACGGACCCCCGGGCGCGGATTGGAGGAGGCGTTATTTCCGGAGCCAACAGCGTCGAAATCGTTTGCCCGGTGGGGCGCGACGTCACAACCTTTGCGAACGCCATATTTATCAACGGCCCGGTCGGCGGGAGCGTGCAGAGTTACGGAGACACGCTGCGGATCGGAGCGAAGGCTGACATTCAGGGGCATACCAGTTTTCGGGGAGAGAACAAGCCGGATGTCGCTCCCGGGGCCAAGCTGGCGAGCGAGGTTGAGTTCGAATTTCGCAAGCACCGGCCGGGATACGAGTCGCCGCATTTCTACTGGTGGCAGGCAATCTGGCTGGGAGTGACGTTTCTATACGGGCTGGTGCTGGCGCTGGTGATGCCGGTGTTTTATGCGGATGTGGTGCGTGCCGGGCGAGGCGCTTCAGTCGGGATTGGGCTGCTGGTGTTTCCAGCGGTGCCGATCCTCGCGATCATTGCCTGCGTCACGATCGTGGGCCTGGCTATCGGAGTGACGGCGCTGCTTCTGTGGATGCTGACGATTTATACGGCGCAGATCTTCGTGGGGACGCTGATCGGGGAATTCATCCTAGGAAAGGCGGATGGGTTCGGTCACACGGTGGCGCGGCTGGCGTTGGGACTGGTCCTTCTGCGGATAGCAAGAAACGTGCCCTATGTGGGCGGCTGGATCGTCTTTGCGGTGATCGTCTGGGGCATGGGAGCGGTGGCGGTGGCCCTGTACAAGAACGTGAAGAGGCAGCCGGCGCTGGCGTAGCGCGTACGGAAAAAACAAGGGCCGGGAGCGCGACAGCGCGTCCCGGCCCGATTTATTTTCGGCAGCTTGTTCCTATGGCCCGGTGCTGGAGCGAACCACAACGCGCCTCGCGACCTGCTCGCCAATCTGCAATTGGGCGGGAGTGTTGAATAAGAGGCCCTTGACCGAGACGGTGGTGCCCGGACCCAATCCGGTGATGTCGTTCGCGTTTACGAATTCCGTCTGGGGGGGCGTGAAAGTTTGGACCAGTATCGAGCTGCCCACGGGAAAGCGGCTGGGGAGCGAGTTGGTGATGAAGCTCAGGTTGGGCTGGTTAGTAGTCGCGACCGGGGCGGTGATTTGAGCCATGCGCAGAGAGACGCGATTTGTCGAAAACGAAATGGGAGGGCCGGCGCTGAGCCCGCCCGAGACGCGCACCTGAATCTCCTGGCCGACGAGCAGATCGGAGGCGCTGGCAAAGGAAAGCCCGCCGGGAATCGGCAGGCCGTCCGCATCTACCTGGAAGGCCGTTGGATTCTGGAGGGTCACGTTCACAACGTCGCCGACGGCGACGTTAGTGACGGCGGGAACCTCGTTCTGAACGACGATCATGGGCGTGGGGGGATTGCCAGGCAGCGCGACGAGAGTGCCTTCGACCAACGGAACTGTGCCGTCGTCTTCGAAGGAGACACTATTGGCCAGAAGGGTGCCGTTCCCAAGTACGCTGAGATCCGCCTCGACAATTTGAGCGGACGAGACGCACGTGAACACGGTTTGCGCAGGGCAAACGTTCGCTGGGTAAGAGAACGTCGTGTTGTTGTCCACCGCAATAGAGAAAACCTGGCCAGTCGAGGCGGTGAGATTGAATTGGTTCGGGTTCGTTCCGACGCTGGCGACCTTTCCGACGACGCCGTCGAGCTCAGCGATGGGGGCAGTGAGGGCGACGGAAGTCAGCGGGGTGAGGGTGACGGCGTTGGGGAACGTCAGGTTCAACGAGAAATCGTTCTGCACGAGATTCCGCAAGCTGACGTCGAGCGTGGCGCCCGCGGGCGTGTTGCCGATCAAGGTGAACAGGGGCGTGCCGGTAAAGATCACGGTGGAGGGAACCAGGGCAGGAGTGAGCTGACAGATGGAGCCGTTGAGGCAGTTGGTTGCGACGGTGCCGCCGGTTTCATTCAGGATGGTCATGCTCGGATTGGCGAAGGTGACGGTAAGGCTGGTATAGGTCCCGACGGGGACGTTGAAAGAGGTGGGGTTGAGGTTGGGGTTGGGGGTGAGGAAGCCGTATTCCGCCTGGAGCTGCGTGAGCTCGACCGTCTGCGGCGTGTTGATCAATGAAACGTTGCCCGGCTGAAGGACGGCGCCGGTAATCTGGATCTGAAACGACAGGACGTCGCCGCCCAATGGGGGCGCATCCGTCAGGATCAGGCTGAACGGCGCGGTGGTACCGCCGCCGCTTGAAACGCCCGTTCCATTGCGGTTGAGATAGCATCCTGAAAGACTGGCGCAAATAAAAAGAAACAAGCAAATTGTGGAGATTGGTCTTCGCACGGCGCTCACCTTTGGGTGCATCGATGCCCTTACAGCAGTTGAGCAAAGCGGCCGCCGTGGGTCAATCCCTTTGTGCCCGAATGGTTCAATGTGGATACCTGTCCGGAAGGCTAGCGGAGGACGGGAGATCGATCCGAAGTGCAGCCGGATCAAGGGAATGCGAGCGGCTGCGGGCGCGCGAAGATTTACACGATGCCCATCTGATGGCCCACGCGCCCCAGGATCTCGCAGGCGCGCTCAAGATCGGCCTTCTTGTGCGTGGCGGTGACAATTGTGCGCAGGCGCGCTTTGCCTTCGGGGACGGTAGGGTAACCGATCGCCAGCGCCAGGAGCCCCGCGTCGAAGAGCTGCTTCGAGAACTCGTGGGCGCGGGCTGCGTCGCCGACCATGATGGGCGTGATGGGCGTCTCGCTCTTGCCGGTATCGAAGCCGAGTTTCTTGAGGCGGCGCTTGAAGAACTTGGTGTTGCTCCAGAGCTTCTTGACGAGGCGCTCGCCCGCGTCGGAATCGAGCAAGGTGAAGGCGGCCTGGCAAGTGGCGACGACCGAGGGAGGATGGGAGGTGGAGAAGATGAAAGGCCGGGCGCGATAATAGAGGAACTCGATCAACTCGCGCGAACCGCAGACGTAGCCTCCGAGCGAGCCGATGGCTTTGCTGAGCGTGCCGACCTGGATGTCCACGCGGCCATGGCAGCCGAGATGATCGATGGTGCCGCGGCCGCCGCGGCCGAGGACGCCGGAGGAGTGGGCGTCGTCGACCATCATGATGCAGTTGAATTTCTCGGCGAGGTCGCAGAGCTGGGGAAGAGGGGCGATGTCGCCTTCCATGGAAAAGACGCCGTCGGTGATCAAGAGCTTCTTGCCGGGCCAGTTTTCGGTCTCCTTGAGGATGCGCTCGCAGTCGGCGAGGTCCTTGTGCTTGAAGACCTTGATGGTGCCCTTCGAAAGGCGGCAGCCGTCAATGATGGAGGCGTGGTTCAGCTCGTCGGAGACGATGAGGTCGTCTTTGCCCAGGATGGCGGAAACCGTGCCGGCATTGGCGGCGAAGCCGGACTGGAAGACGACGCAGGCTTCGGTGCCCTTGAAGCGGGCGATCTGCTCCTCAAGCTCGACGTGAATCTTCATGGTGCCGACGATGCTGCGGACGGCGCCGGAGCCAACGCCCCAGCGGCGGATGGCTTCGATGGCGGAGCGGCGGAGCTTGGGATGAGTGGTGAGGCCGAGATAGTTGTTGGAGCTGAGGTTGATGACCTCTTTACCGTCAATCACGGCGATGGGTTTCTGTTCGCCTTCGAGGATGCGCAAACGGGAATAGAGGTGCTTGGCCTTCAGGTCTTCGAGAGCGGCGTGCAAATAATGAAATTGCGGACGGGCGGCGGTGGCCATGGTCCCTCCAGCGGGGGAATCGGATGACGCCTTTTATTATAGGCCAAGCGGGGCGGAAGAGAACAGGAAGAGCGGCGAAGGACCGCGCTTACCCAAGCGAGCCATTCGGATAGAAAAGAATCTTGCCGGCCTGGCCCTTGTCGAGAAGGGAGAAGGCGTCCGCGAATTTTTCAAGGGGCATGCGCTCGTGGAAGAGCGGCTCGAGATTCAAGCGGCCGGCCTTGAGCAGCTCGGTCATTTGCACCCAGGTCTCAAACATTTTGCGGCCGAAGATTCCGTAAATCGTGGCGCCCTTGAAAATCACGTCGGGGACGAGGTCGAGGGTCACGGGCTTGGTCGGGATGCCGAGGAGCGAGACGCGGCCGCCGGGACGCAGCATCTTGAAGCCCTGCTGAATGGCGGTGGGATGGCCGCTCATTTCAAGCAGGACGTCGACGCCGGAACCTCCGGTGGCTTCGAGGACGCGAGCAACCACGTCCCCTGCGGATGGGTCCAGGGCCTCGTCGGCTCCCATCTGCTTCGCGAGGGCGCGGCGGTGCGGATTGATCTCGGTGGCAAACAGCGTGGAGCAGCCGCACGCGCGGGCCACGGCAATGGCCATCAGGCCGATGGGTCCGGCGCCCGTGACGGCGACGGTGCGTCCGGCGATTTCTCCGGCGAGCACGGTGTGGACAGCGTTGCCGAGCGGGTCGAGAATCGCGGCATAGTGTTCGGGAATGGCGGGGTCCACCTTCCAGACGTTGCGAACCGGGATGCGGACGAATTCGGCGAAGCAGCCGTCGGCGTCGACTCCGAGAATTTTGACGAACTGGCAGAGGTGCGGCTGTCCCATGCGGCAGGGACGGCAGTGACCGCAATTGACGTGCATTTCCGCGCTGACGAGCTCGCCGGGCTTCACGGATGTGACATCGGCGCCCACCTTCTCGACGACGCCGACAAATTCGTGGCCGAACGTCATCGGCGGATGAATGCGCGAAGCCGACCAAGGGTCCCAGTGATAGATGTGGAGGTCGGTGCCGCAGATCGAGGCGGCGCGAACGCGGACCAGAACTTCATCCGGCGCAATCGTGGGAATGGGAACGGTTTCGAGCTGCGCGCCCTCCTGCGGACGCATCTTGCGCAGCGCTTTCATCGTTGCGGTTGGCATCAGGAATCCCGGCCAGCACGCACAGTCGCGCGCATCGGCCACTTCCCAAACGGCGATGGTAACACACGTCCAAGACTGCGGAAAGCCGGCGCAACCGCGGCCAGGCGGCAACAAAAATGAGCGCGGCGACATCCGATTCGTTACAATCGGCGCCGGCAGAGCGGCCAAGCGCGCGTGGCGAGGAGGCGTCTCTTGAGCTTTTCCCAGCGGCTGCAGGAGATTCGCACCGGGTTCGAGCCGGCGTTCTGGGTTGCGAACGTCAGCGAACTGTTCGAGAGACTGGCGTATTACGGGGCGTTTTCGTCGCTCGCGAATTACCTGCACGAGGTGCTGGGTTTTTCCACCGAGCAGACGGGCAGCCTGGCCGGCTTCTTCGGCGGGCTGGTATGGTTTCTGGCGATTCTGGGTGGGGCACTGGCGGACCGCCTGGGATTTCGCCGCGCGCTTTCGCTGGCCTACCTGATTCTGACGTTTGCCTATTTCACGCTGGGCTCGATCGGAGCGCCATGGATGGCGCCGCTGCGCGGCGCGATTCCGTTGTGGTGGCTTGTGCTGTTCATCCTGATGCTGCCGGCGCTGGGGATCTCGCTGGTGAAGCCGAGCGTGGTGGGAACGACGGCGCGCGCGTCTTCCGAAAATGTGCGCAGCATCGGCTATTCGATTTACTACACGCTGGTGAATATCGGCGGGGCAGCGGGCCCCTACATCGCTTCGGTTGCGCACAAGCACATGGGCGTCGAAAGCGTCTTTCGTATTTCGGCGCTGTGCGTGTTTCTGATGTTCTTTGCCGTGCTGGTGTTTTTCCGGGAGCCGAAACGCTCGGGCGAGGGCCAGACGCGCAACCTGAGCGTGGCGCTGAAGAATTTTCTAACGGTGCTCTCGAACCCGAAGTTCATGCTTTTCCTGCTGATTTTCTCGGGTTACTGGATCGTGTTCTGGCAGGAGTTCATCGCGCTGCCGCTCTATATCCACAGCTATATCGATGCGAACGCGAACGTGGAATTGATTCTGGTGACGGACGCGGGGGCAGTGATCTGCCTGCAAGTGCTGATCAGCTATCTGACAAGGAAGATCGCACCGTTTCGCGCCATCACCATCGGCACGTTGATCTCCGCGGTGGCGTGGCTCGTGCTGGCTTTCCACCCGGCCTTGTGGACCGCGGTGCTTTCGCTCTTCATCGTTGCGCTGGGGGAAATGACGCAATCGCCGCGCTACTACGAATACATCTCGAGGCTGGCGCCGCCGGGGCAGCAGGGGACATATATGGGATTTGCATTTCTTCCCATCGGTATCGGGTCGCTGGTGGGGGGATGGCTCGGTGGGCGCTTGATCCATAGCTTTGGAGAAGTGGCGCATCAACCGGAGCGGATCTGGTGGGTGATTACGGGAATTGGAGTTGCGACGGCGCTGTGCCTGTGGATTTATGACCGGATCGTGAAGCCGGGCGAGGGCCAGCCGGCGGCGGGCTAGGGATTCAATTCAGCATGCGGCGAAGATTTTCGAGCGCCCGGCTGGCAAGCTGATACTCGGGCTCGATGCGCAGGGCGTGCTGGAACTCCTCGCGGGCGCGGCTGAGCATGCCCTTGGCGACATAGACGCGCCCGAGATTGAAGTGCGGGAAATGCCGCGGCTCATAGCGCCGCGCCTCGACGGCGCGCTCGAGCCAGGGGATGGCTTCGTCGTGGCGCCCGAGGGAAATCAGATAGGCGCCAATATCGTTGTAAGGATTGCCGAAGTCCGGGTCCACCTCAATGGCGCGCTTACATTCTTCGATGGCTTCGTCGATTTTCCCCTGGAAGTGATACGTCCAGCCGAGGAAGGTGTGGGCTTCAGCGGTGGGATGCGCGGTGAGCGACTTGCGGTAGAGCTCGACCGCGTGATCGAAATCGCCTTCCATCTGGGCCCGGTAAGCTTCCTGCAACAATTCCCAAGCCTGAGCGACGCGGTCGAGAGCCATTGTTGTTTTGTGGTAACACGGCGAACGGGGTGTGTCAAACTATCCGGTAAATGAACTGCGGGCAGAAGCGCGGCGCACTTCTAATGGCGGTGGCTTTTGTCCTCGCTGCCACCGTTGCCGGCGCAATGGGACAGACTGCTTCGAAGAAGCCCCCGCACGCCTCCGCGCCTGCCAGCACGTCGCTCGCCCACGGGAAGGGACTTTACGACGGTCGTTGCGAAATCTGCCATTTCAGCACCAGTACGGCGAAGAAAATTGGCCCTGGGCTGAAAGGTGTGGGGACGCGCGGCAAGTTTGCCGACGGGTCAAAGGTTGACGATGACAAACTGCGCCGCTGGATTGTGAAGGGCGGAAAGAACATGCCTGGATTTGCGGACCTGAACGCCGACGAGGTCCGCGACCTGATTGCCTACCTGAAGACGCTTTAGAGATTGCTGGTTGCGGGGCTTGCGGCGGGCTGTGGTGTGCCGACGAGCGCCAGAGCCTCATCAGTGGTGATGAGCCGGGCGCCGCGCGTTTTGAATTCCTGCAGGGTGCGTTCCCCCACGGCCGGGTCGAGCGTTTCGATGGCGTCGATGACGACGGCGACGCGACGGCCGCGACGCCGGAGCCCCTGCACGACGCAGCGCACGCAGTACTCGGTGACCACGCCGAAAACGACGAATTCGGGCCATCCGAGGCGCTCCACCAGGGCGGCCGTATGCGGGTTGCTGAAGACATCCAGTTCCTGTTTTTCGAGGATGACCTGCTGGTAACCGCCCAGGTCTGCGGGCAGAGAAGTGCCGGCTTCGCCGGATAAAACCAAAACTTTTCCGGTGAGTCCTCCGGGAACGATTTGCGCCCCGGGTGTGCCGCGGAGGCAGTGAGGCGGAAAGTCGCTGAATTCTTTATCGTCGGGGGCATGCTGACAAGCGCTGGAGATCAGGAAAACGTGGTCCCGGCGTGCGGCGTCCACCAAACGGAGGAGATTGGGAAGGATCTTCTCCGCACCGGGAACGTACAGCTTGCCGTCCGGCCGCATGAAATCCACCTGAGCATCCACTTCCCAGAATACGGTGTCGGTCGAGGGCATTGCCGTCGTCTCCGTAGCGTTTCCCATTCTAGCGCGTCAGCGCTTCGAGCGCGAGGCAAGGCCGTTGACGCGGCGGCGGACCTCGACGAGCAGATCGCGTAGGCGCGCGCTGTGGCGGACGGGAAAGGCCGCGGCGTGAGAAATCTGGCGCACGCGCTTCGGGAGGCGGTCGATGCCGGCGAGGCACCGCGCACGGGCGTCCGCGAGCGCCGGGGCCGGAGCGAGGCGCTTGCCTCCGCGCATCACGGGAACGAGAAGGGGTTCGCCGCCAGCGGCGGGCTCGCCATCGAGCGCAATGACGTCGCCTTTCCACCGGCCGGAGGGCTGCGCGTGGCGGTAAACCTGTTTGCGGCCCGGATAAGTGACCTTGGCCTGGCTGAACTTCGCCGCTTCATGCACCTGACCGCCGCGTTCGACTTCCACCAGCTTGTAAATCAAATTCAAGTGAGGAGCATCGGAAGGGGTGGATAGGGCTGAGCCGACGCCGAAGGCGTCAATGCGCGCGCCACGCTTGAGCAGAGAAGCGATCTTCGCTTCGTCCAGGTCACCCGAGGCGAAGATCTTGACGTCTTTCCAGCCGGCACGGTTGAACTGGCTACGCACCCAGCGGCTGTCCTTCACGAGGTCGCCGCTATCCAGGCGCACGCCGGCCGGCTTGCGGTCCATGGCGAGAATCTTCCGGACGGCTTCGCGCACATCGTACGTATCGAGCAGAAGATAGGCTTCGGGGAAGACATCGAGGAAGTGGCTGAAGGCCTCCGATTCGTCCTCGTGCGCCATGATCCAGGAATGGGCCTGGGTGCCGTGTGTCGGAATCCCGAACTGCTGGCCGGCGAGGACGTTCGAAGTGCCGAGACATCCGCCGATGTACGCCGCGCGAGCCGCCAGCAAGCCGGCTTCGCTGCCGTGTCCGCGGCGCGCGCCGAACTCGACAATGGGCCGCCCGCTCGCGGCGGTAAAAAGGCGCGCTGCCTTGCTCGCAATCATGGTCTGGTAGCTGAGAACGGAAAGAAGGTAGGTTTCCATCACCTGCCCCTCGGCGATCGGGGCGGTGACGCGCATCATCGGCTCACCCGCGAAAACGAGGGTTCCTTCAGGAATCGCCCAGACGTCGCCGGTGAAGCGGAATCGCGCCAGACTTTCGAAGAAATCATCGTGGACATGGCGCAGCACCGGATGGTGGCGCAGGTAGCCGATTTCTTCCGGCGTGAAGCAGACGTTTTCAAGGAATTCGAGGCCCTGCTCGAGGCCGGCAGCGACGAGATAATTACGATGGGGAGGGAGGTGACGGACGAAAAGCTCGAAAGTGGCACGGGCCTCGAAGCGCGTCTGGAGATAGCCCGCCGCCATGGTGAGCTCGTAGAGGTCGGTGAGAAGGCCGGAGTGTGGGCGCATCGCGTGAGTCAAGGCTGAGTATTATGGCACGCGGCGACGGATTGCCGGAATGGTCTAACGCGCGCGGCGGAGCGTGAGCCCGCCGTCCACGACGAGCACCTGCCCGGTCGCGTAGCCATCCGGATCGAGAAAGAAACGCACGGCCCGGGCGACATCTTCGGGGCGGCCGAAGCGGGGGATGGCGCCACTCTCGATATGCCGGTCGTATTTGCCCGAGCGGATGCTCGCTTCCGCCATGCCGGCAACGGTGGCGCCGGGGGCCACGACGTTGACGCGGACGCGGTTCCAGTGTTGCGCGAGAATTTGTGCAGCATGGACCAGCGCGGCCTTAGGGGCCGCGTAATTCAAGCTCGAAGGAAATGCGGCGACGGCCTGCATGGTCCCGAGCAGGACCAGGCTGCCACCCGAATTGCTGCGCTCCATGGCCTCACCCAGATCGCGCGCGAGCAGGACCGGGCCGACAAAGTTCGCGGCGAAAGATGCCTCGAGGGCTGCCTCATCCAGCGATTCCAGGCTGACGCGGGCAGGATCGCCGGGGAAAATCGCAGCGCCAGCGAGAGGGGCGCCTTCGAGCTCCGCAGCGTTCAGATAGGTCTGACGCACGGCGGCATCGGCAAGGTCACCTTCGACAAGCGTGAGCTTGCGCCCGAACTGCTCTTCGATAGCCGCTCCCAGGGCTTCGGCGCGCTCGCGGTTTGAGCGGTAGCCGACCACCACCTGGGCCCCCTCCCGTGCGAGAAGCGCTACCGTGGCGGCGCCGAGGCCGCCGGTTCCCCCGGCGACGACAACGACTTTTCCGGCAAGCGAGCGCTGGGGGAATTCGTAACGGAAGCGAAGGTAACGCTCCGCGTGAGCCTCATCCCAGTGGGCCGAATCCGTCATCAGTTAGTTTCCCGGAAGGAAGAACCGCAGGGCCGAAAAGGAAACGTCGAAAAGACAAAACCCCCAAACCTCCCTCCCGGGTGTGTTGCCGGGCGTGCTTGGGGGCTTCGTCGTCAGCTTTCTCAAAACCGCTGCTACTTCAAAACAGCGTCTTTGAACGCCTTTGCCGCGCGCAGTCGCACAACCGTCTTGGCCTTGATCTTGATGGCCTCACCGGTGGCCGGATTGCGGCCCATGCGTGCCTTGCGATGCGCCTTTACGGCGCGCCCCAGGCCGGGGATCACGAATTTGCCGACGCCCTTGCATTCCTTCACAGCCAGCTTGTGTAGCTCTTCGAAGAAGGTCGCCACCTGCCTCTTGGGCGTGCCGAGTTTGTCGGCGAGGTGCGCCACGATCTTGGACTTGCTCATCGGATTAGCCATCTAGTTTGGATCTCCTCAGTAAGAATTGAATGCCGTCCCTCCCCGGGAAACCGGGATTCGCTGCGCACTATAGCCGCAGCGCATCGTTTGCGCAAGGGAAAAGCGCAAAAAAGCCCGCAAAAATGAGGGTTTGCGGCGCCCGCTCATGGACGGCTCTGCCGGAAGAAAGCGAGCGAAGTTAGCGGACGCGAGCAGTGCTAGCGGGCGCCAGCAGGCTACATCGCCGCAAGCTGTTCGTAGAAGGCGGCAACGGCGCGGATTCCGCCGAAATAATTTTCAAGAGAGATGTGCTCGTCGGGAGCGTGAGCGTTTTCGTCGGGGAGCCCGAAGCCCATCAGGACGCAGGGCACCTTGAAGGTGTCGTGCATCTGCGTCACGAAGGGGATCGAACCGCCCTCGCGGATGAAAACGGCCTTTTTGCCGAAGCCCTGCTCCAGCGCGTGAATCGCCTTCTGAAAGATGGGATGCGAGTATGGAGCCACCCAAGGTTTGCCAGTGCTCAGGAGTTGGAACTTGCAAGCGACCGTCTTGGGCAGCAGCTTCCGAATGTGCTTCTCGACTTGCCGCGCTATCTTCGCGGGATCCTGGTTAGGAACCAGACGCGTGGACAGCTTCGCGGAGGCTTTTGCGGCGATGACGGTTTTCGCGCCTTCGCCGGTGTAACCGCCCCAGATGCCATTCAGTTCGAGGGTCGGGCGGCACCAGAGCCGCTCGACGATCGTGAAACCCTTCTCGCCGCACAGACCCGGCGCGCCGACCGTCTTGCGGAAGTCTTTTTCCTTCCATGGCAAGGAATTGAGAGCCTTGCGCTCGACGGAAGAAAGTTTCGCGACGTCGTCGTAAAAGCCGGGGACGGTGACGCGGAAATTCTTGTCGTGCAGCTTGGCGATCATCTCCGCAAGGACGGTGATGGGATTGGCCACCGCGCCGCCGAAGACGCCGGAGTGAAGATCCTGCGCTGGACCGGAAATTTCCACCTGATAGTAATTGAGCCCGCGCAATCCGTAGGTGATGGAAGGAACGCCGGGGGCAAGCATGCTGGTATCAGAGACAACCAGAGCATCCGCCTTCAGCCGGTCGTGATTGCTCGTCACGAAGTCCCACAGGCTCTCGCTGCCCACTTCTTCTTCGCCCTCGATCATGACTTTTACGTTGAGCGGAAGCTTTCCGCGAGTCTTCTTCAAGGCTTCGAGCGCTTTCAAATGGATGTGCACCTGGCCTTTGTCGTCGGCGGTGCCGCGGCCGTAAAGATTGCCGTTGCGGACGGAGGGCTCAAAAGCGGGGGAAGTCCACAGCTCGAGCGGCTCTGGGGGCTGCACGTCGTAATGTCCGTAGAAGAGCACCGTCGGCTTTCCCGGCGCCTGAAGCGATTCACCGTAGACGAGCGGATGCAACTTGGTGGGCACGATTTCGATTTTTTCCATGCCCGCCTCGCGCAGTTTGTCCGCGACCCAGCGGGCGGCGCGCTCGATGTCGGCTTTGTGCTCGGACTTCGCGCTCACGCTGGGGATCTTCAGGAACTCGACGAGCTCGTTCAGATTCTCTTCGCGCTTCTTCTCAATGAACTCGAGTGCAGTCATCCGGGCTCCTCAGTTCGATCATGGCCTAATGCAAAGAAAGGCCTGTTTATTGTACGGAACCACGGGCAATCGCAGCAAGCAGAATGGGATTGAGTAGCTGTTGACTCGAAGGTTTCCTCTTTTGACTTGTGCATTGACTGGGACTGGCGCGCGTTGCACGATAACTGGGTGACTCTTCCGTCCGATCACGACGCTCCGCAGGGCGACGACAAGCGCCGCAGTTCCCGCGTTTTCACGCGCATTCCCGTTCGTGCCGCGGGGAGAAACAACCAGGGCCGCAAGTTCCGGGAAAACAGCCAGACCATCGTCGTCAACGCGCATGGCGGCCTGCTGTACCTGAGCCAGACGCTTGAGCTAGGCGCGGACGTGCTGCTGATCAATCCGGCAACCGAGGAAGAGCAGGAATGCCGCGTGGTCTACCTGGGAGATACGTCGGAGAAGGGCCAGCGCGTGGGCGTCGAATTCCTATCGCCGGCGCCCCACTTCTGGGGCGTCGAATTCGCTCAAGGCGAGGGATCGCCACGCCGCTCGGTCACGCCCGCCTCATAGCCCCCGCGGTTTCTTCTTGTCTGTCGCGTCCGTTTGCGCTTGCCCGCGATTTCCCGCTAGACTGTGGTCAGCGGAGGGGTGGCCGAGTGGTTGAAGGCGGCGGTCTTGAAAACCGTTAGGCCCGAAAGGGTCTCGTGGGTTCGAATCCCACCTCCTCCGCCAGCCAGTCTTGGGTTTTATCTCTGTTCCTTTGATTGCAGCGGAAACCTCAACTTTGCGGGCCTAATTCCCGAAATCTGGCAACGTTCACTGCGTCTTGGTTAGCCGTGAACGTCCAAAACAGAGAAAGGCCGCAGCATTTCTCCCGATTCAATGGAGAGGTGCACTTCCGGAGACCGGCCAGAACAGCGCCAAAAGGGAATGGTTTTGGTCCATTCAGTGCGTCCTGCCATCCTCCGCTTTGACCTTCGACTCATGAAATGGGGATGGTTGGACCAACCTGCGGATGAGAGGGCTTTCTCCTATGATGCGTGCGCCTCCAGCGATAAACTCGGCGGCATAGAAACGATCACGCCGGAGATGACAACCCGACTTACGCGCCCGAGGGAGAAGGAATCACAGCAGCAAAAGGAGGTATAAGGTGGGCTTTTTCGCGGATCGGCATCTAGGCCCGCTGCCTCGTGTGGCAACGGAAGTTCCTGGGGAACTCAGCCTGGGCATCCTCGCACTGATTCGCAATCGAGCAGCAGATGGGTCATTCGGGATGGCTTACCCCGACCCCTGCCCAGATGGCCGAGGTCCAACCGGCACAGACGCGGGCGCCCTCCGAGATGCACTCGGAGCCTATCGCCTCTACAATCCATTTGGTCCTTGTGTCCCGGCACCCTCGACGATGGAGGTCCTTGATCTGATCGAGTTCGTACACGAAAAGATCGCAGAGCCTCACCAGCGCGATTATCACGAATTCTTCGGTCACAATCATTTGGGTTTCGATCAGGCTGCCGGGCAAATGAGGTTTCGGGAAGAGATAAACCGCATGTTCGAGCGCAACGGCATCGCGTTCGAATTGAGAGATACAGGTCGAGTGGAAAGAATTGCACCTGAGGGGTTGCGCGAGCCTTTGTCGCAGGCGGTGTTCAATACCGGGGACAACGCCCTGGACCAACTGCTAGAAAGAGCCAGAACACGGTTCCTAAACCACGACCCCTTGGTTCGCCGAGAGTCGTTAGAAGCCCTATGGGATGCATGGGAACGGATAAAATCATTAGAACTACCAGGAGACAAAAAAGAGAGTACGAAACGGCTTCTCGACAGAGGTTCGGGTGAGCAGCATTTCAGAGAGGTTTTAGAGAGCGAGGCTCGCCTTCTGACGGACATCGGTAACGGGTTCATGATAAGACATGCCGAGGTGGATAAGACTCCGATCGCGGATGATGAGCATGTGGATTTCTTATTTCATCGACTGTTCGCCGTGATCCGGCTTCTCTTGAAGAAGAGTAATCGCGGCGGATGAGGGCGGCACCTCCATGACCCTTTTACTGGTGTGCCTTACGCCGAATGCTATTTATCAAGTTTCAGACCGTCGAATAACAAACCTCTTGCGTCCCGATGACGTGATGACCGAGGAACAAAGCAAAGCAGTGATGATCGGTAAGTCGTTTCGTCTTTGCATATGGTCGCGCAGCGAATACTTGTAGTGTGACGCAAGGAGGGAAATGCCTTGAACACGGGAGCGGTAGCGCTGATCGACGCATTGGGTTTTCGTGGGATTTGGGGGCGCCACAAGCCCGACGACGTTCTGACTGCCCTGAAAGCTACGAAGGATTGGATGGAGACCCGAATCGATGCTCAGTTCTCCTCTCAGCCTGGGATGCACTGCCATGTGGCGTTCCTCTCCGATACGATTGCGGTGTCGATGACCCTCGACGGGTCCGCCCAGAATAGAGAGGCGATATCGGTCATGTATCTGGGCGATGTTATTAGCTGGGCCCTTGCACAGACGCTTCGCTCCAGCGTTCCTCTCGCCTATCGGGGAGCGATTGCCGTTGGAAGTTACGAGGTTTCTCCCCACTTCCTAATCGGTCAGGCTATCGATGAAGCCGCAGGCGCTCATGAAATAGCACAAGGTGCATTCATCTGGGTAACACCTGGGGCCCGGGGCCATGTTGCGCGGTGGCTGAAGGACCAGCCGCGCAACACTCATCTCGTCAAGTTCGATGTGCCGCTCAAAGGTGGCGACATTTTCAACACCTACACGGTGTCGCCGCTTGAACAAGCTCAGAACGAAGCGGATGCCAATGCGCTCACACGGAGCCTGCTCGGAACTTTTTCCGGCCCGAGCATGGATGTTGCGGTCAAGCGTCAGAACACGACGCGCCACATGCGTGCGTGCTTCGCGTGGCGCAACTTTAGCTTTCCGGAGGACCTGTGCACGCTTTGAGCGCGGTCTAACTCTCATGAGCATATTGGATAGGATCTTTGGCACTCCGGAAGAGCGCAAGGCAAATGGCCTTCTGAAGAAGGTCAAGGCGGAAACCTCAGAAGTCTACGGCCCCCTGAGCAACTTAGGCCTCGGGATCGTGAGGGCTGCGTGGGATTCCTACCAGGATCTCGCTAAAGTATTGGAGCTCTCGGTCGGGGGGCAACCGACCAAACAGCAGATGCTGCTCTTTTACGAGCTCCTCTACTTTTTCATTCATGTCACGATCAGGACCGCCGTAGGGCATGGGCTGACTGAAGCGCAGATATCGAAGATTCAAGACTATCTGGGCCCTCAGTTATCGCGGACGGCGGTCGATACCTTTTGCAGGCATTGGCCTATCGAGCTAAAGAAGCGAATCGCGCACGAGTTCTTTGCAAAGCTCAACGATGCCGAAGTTGAATACTCAAAGTGTCGGGCTCTCATGCTGAAGGACGAGTCCTTTGAGAATGATTCTCTCTTCGGCAAGCTTTCGCACAACGTGGCGCAGTTGTGGGGAAGCCCGTCCAATCCCGTGGTCATCATGGCGGCGAAGACTTCGGCAACGAAAGCTTTCACGAGCATGCCGCTTGACAAATTAATTCACGACGTTGCGATAGTGATCGATCGCGTAGAGCCCGATACCCTCGCAGCGCTGAGGGATCGGCCTTGGTCCTAGAGGCGGCTGTAGGCGTTGAGCCAATGTCGGTCCGGCCTAACCCCGCGGCTGCAAGAAGGGACCTAGCTTCTGCGCTTGATCCAACCGCATTCGGTCTTACGCGATACCCACGCCCGCGCGCTGCGCAAGTTGGGTCAATCCGCGCCCATTCAGATACCAGATCCCCATAGCTCTCGCATATTTCCGAGCCTCCTGATGGAAGTCAGATGTCGTCCAATAAGCGTACACGATGGGAGTAAGCACGCCCGCGCTGGAGGAATTCACACCTCTGAGCTGACCAGCTCGTAGAATTGCTGCACCAATGAACTCCCTCATATCGTTGAGCGTAATATTGTTCCCCTCCTTGTATCGTTTCGCCTGCCCGATGACCATTGCCTGTGAGGCACGAGGTGCGAAGCGTACGTTCTCGCCAAGTTGGAGGTTGAGGGCTACGAAATCCACGCCCCCGTCATGTGGGCCGCCTGTCACCGACGCATCTGCACCCAAAGCAGTCAGAATTTTCGCACAGAACGCTTCAAAATTATCAGCGGGCAAATTGCGCAGTTTGCCCAGCACAGGTACCTCTGGGGCTTCCAGCACACGGAAGTACGCGGTTACCCCCTCTGTCGAAACTTCAAAGCTAGGAGTCACACCCTCCGCCAAGTCCTTGGCGACTATATCCTCAAGCTCGGTTGCCACAACCAACATCAACCTTTCCGCAAGCTCCGATCGCTCCTCTGGGGAGCAATTCTGAAGCCGAAAGGAGAGCACTGTCTCGATGACTTCCCGGAGAGGTTTGAACTCCGTGTTCGTCGCCTCATCAACTATCCATTCGGCCAAAACCTGTACAGTCGGCGTTGCCACGTCATTTCCCCCGTGTCAACTTCTCCCGGTCTTTCAGAACTTGCTTGATTCGTATTTCAAGCTTTTTAATCGCCTCTAGTTCCTCTGGCTTCATCGCCCGTAAGACATCGGGAGCTAGTGATGCAAGAACGGCTTCAGAGCTTCTGATATGGGGCAGCCAGTCTTCAGGATGCTCCGACTTGAACCTTGCAAGTGCCTTCGTTAAGTCGCCGTCGGGCGCGCGGAAAGTTGCCATTGCCAAAGCGTCATCGACAATTACCGCAAGCTGACGGACGCTTTTTGCCTCTGGGAGTTTCGGCGGGATTTCTTCGCCATCCTCACCAGTATCCCCCACCATCCAACCGTAAAACTCTCGAAGGTGTTGCTCATTTGTGAACTTCCGTTCCTCGTCTTTCCATCCGAGCCAGTCCTTCACAACGGGTCGCTTTAGGACTTCCTCGAAATAGCTGTAGAGTTTGGGATCTGCTTCGTCCGCATACTCGTCATCGTTGCGCATTTGCTCCAACGCCAGATATGCTCGCCAGAGACGGTTTGCCTCTATCGTTGAAAGACCAAGACTTTGAGCAACCTCCTGAGCTGAGGCTCCGGTGTCTCGAAGGATATAAACTGCGCGCGCCTTTTGGTAAGCCCCCCACTCTTTGATACCGGACACGTGGCGCAACCCCGGCAGTACAAGTTTCGATGATGCAGGTGCGTTGAGGTCATCGAGGATGAGAACCTCCAATTGAGTAAAGTTCTTGATCTGGTCTTCGGTGAAGGTCTCCTTCCCTTGGTCCTGGAGTTCAATTAGCCATTTCAATGCAGCAACTCTTCGGTTTCCTTCCACAACAATGAACTTCCCATTATGAGGCGGCCCAACTCTCCATTCGCGGACGACGATGCGATCCATCGGGAGAAAGCCGATGGTCTTGATAGTGTCTCGCAACTCTGCCACGGCAAACTTCGGAACTTTCATGCTATCCAACGCGTTCTTCTGCACTTTAGGATCGCCGAACCGAGACTCCGGCACTGCGTCAAGTTCTTGGCCCAATTCCGCAAATCTTGGATTGTTTGGGTCTAGCAGAAGGTCATCGAGTTTAACCGGCATGGATTTGAGGAAACTGGGCAGTGCTGGCATTTGGGCATCCTCGGAGGTTTTGAGATCGTCTCGCGAAACGCTGCGCCGGATTAGATCACTGCGGAACTAGTGAATCAACCACTTTTGAAATCGCTTCAGGCTTGACACCTTAGGCACTCAGTAGGACTATCATTTTGTGAAGGAAGGAGCGGCAGTCGGTCACGTGTACATCGATTCAAAGATTCGGACCTGCCCAAAATGCGGGCTAGTCCTCAGAATCGCTGACGACTTTTTATTCTGAAGGAGGCGCTTGTAATGGCTAAGCACGATGAACTAATTATCGAACCGCGAGATAATGGGCAATGGGCAGTCATGAAGCCACATGCGGAGCGGGCAAGCGTCCTTGAAGATTCCCAACGTGACGCAATCGATTGGGCGAAACAACATGCGCCTGAAGGCGACATAAAAGTGAAGGGATTGAATGGAAAGTTCCGGCACATTTGACGTGGTGAAATCGCCAGCTAGCAATCCCGCTTAAGCCGACTTTCAGCTTCCTCACTACACCTGCCCGAATCGCGAACTTGGTTCGGTGGGGCGCAGATTCCCTACAGCACCGATCGCTTGTAAATTCCCAGGATGCTGCAAGGACGCCGTCGGCTATCCGGCCCTCGGCTTGAACTACCGGCTGGGAATGAAACTCACCTGGGACGCCGAGTAACCCCCGAGCCGGGCCGTGCGGCACGGGCTCGCCCCGCGCGGCAAGACGTGCTCTGTGTTAGCCTTTGCTCAGCCCCGATGATCGGAAAATGAGGTTCTGCGGATGGCCTATCAAGAGTTGGCAGTCGCCTCCGATGGACTAGCGGCACGGCTGACTGGGCCGTGGGTTCACGATAAGAACTTCTACGTCGAACGCTTCCTCAGTATTTTCAGTCGGGGAGTCGCTAGGAAGTGGGCTGGGAAGCTTTCGTACGTGGATTTATTCGCGGGCCCTGGTCGAAGCGTCATCAGGGGCAGCCAGGAAGAGATAGAGGGCTCGCCTGTTTTGGCCCTGAAGGTGAACTTCGCGCGCTATGTTTTCGTAGACGTTCCTGATGTATTGTCCGCTTTGAGTTCGAGGCTCGCGAATCATCCGAAGTTGCCTGAGATCTCCTTCATCGAGGGCAACTGCAACGAGAGGATCGACGTGATACTGAAAGCATTACCAGCCAACCATTTGACGCTTGCCTTCATTGATCCAACAGGCCTTCAGATTCACTTCAACACGATTAAGCGCTTGGTTCACAAGCGGAAGGTGGACCTGCTGATGACCATTCAATTTGGTATGGGAATCAGAATGAACCTGCCGCTCTATGCAAAGACTGAGGGCAGAGGGCTTTCGGCTTTCCTTGGGAATTCTGAGTGGCAAAAGGATGTTCGAGCAGGTGGATCGATCTCTCAAGTTGGTAGGCGCATCCTGGACCGATATGTCGCCCAGCTACGGGGTCTTAACTACCGCACTGTGGAGGATCGAGAGATTTACATCCGCAGCGATCAGAACAACCTTCTGCTTTACTTGATGGTCCTAGCGAGCCGACATCGGCTCGGCGAGAAGTTTTGGCGCGAAGCAACAAAGATCTTGCCTTCTGGCCAGCGGCGCTTGGGTCTTTCCATTCAGGAGTGAACTCTTATGGCTCAGAAGTCTTCTATTGAATGGACGGACGCGACATGGAACCCAGTCAGGGGCTGTACGAAGATTAGCCCCGGCTGCAAGCACTGCTATGCCGAGACGTTCGCCGAACGTTTTCGGGGAGTCAAGGGCCATCCTTATGAGCAGGGATTCGACCTTCGCTTAGTCCCGGAAAAGCTTGCGGAACCCTTGCGTTGGCGAATCCCGAAGATGATTTTTGTCAATTCAATGAGCGACCTGTTCCATGACGCGGTACCGGATGGCTATATCGAGGCGGTCGCCAGAGTGATGGTCGAGGCGAAGTGGCACACGTACCAAGTGCTTACGAAGCGGTCTGGACGCCTCCGAAATCTCCTGAATTCGAGATTGAGCTTGGCGGCTAGCCAACCGCACATTTGGTGGGGAGTGAGCGTCGAAGATCGACAATACGGCCTCCCACGGATCGAAGATTTGCAAAATGCCAATGCTACAGTCCGTTTTCTTTCTGTTGAGCCGCTGTTGAAGGATGTGGGGAAGCTGAACTTGGTTGGAATCAGTTGGGTGATTGTAGGCGGCGAAAGTGGTGCAGGCGCCAGGCCCATAAAGAAGGAGTGGGTAGTCTCTGTGAGAGACCAGTGCCGACGTGCGAGAGTCCCATTTTTCTTCAAGCAGTGGGGTGGAGTTCGCAAGGCCGTCTCAGGCAGAAAACTAGACGGTCGCACCTACGACGAATTCCCCAGGCGTGTCCATCAGCCAGTCCTCGTACCGGATGAGTGCCTTTCGCTTGCGGCAGACATCGATGCAGCCTTTAAGACGGTTAACCCGCCTCACTTTACAAACATCATCCACAGTGCAGCCCTCCGGAATCGGAGTGCTTTAGAATGAAAAGACAAAAGCCGAAAAGATATGATGCACCTGGGGATCGACGAAGACTCCATTACCGCCCCTGCGCTGCGACAGGCTAACAGTGAAACACAGAAGAGCTGCAACACTTTGTGCAGTACGGCAAGGCCTACAAGGTGTGGTTGGCCAACACAATGATTTATGAACTGCTTCGCGACGGACCACGGACTAAGATAAAACCATAGGACATTCCGGGCGAAGGAGCTGCCATGGTTGTGTCAAAACGAGTTGCGGAGGCAGTTGCCGGTGTCCTATCCCTCTCGCCATCCACTCCGTTTGACCTTTTGACGGAGACCATCCCGTGGGTTGAGAGATACCGAATTCACCTCCAAGCGGTCAACCAACATGGGGTTGACTTCTCACGACGTGAGTGGTGGTTCTGACCCCTCCTAGTCCAAACTGTCCTTATCTTGTCCTTGCGCCTGCGCTTTCCTGAGATTGCTGGCTTTGGCCCTGGTAAATGCCCTCTGCCGCTCACCCCCCGGGTGCTCATTATGACGTGGCTGGTCGTCACCACGTAGGCGAATGCTTCTCCTGGCTCTTGAGCAGTAATAGCAACGATAAAACCGCATCCGCCTGCCCGCTCGCCGTTTAGCGCGGATTCCGTGTCCGGATAAAGGTAGACAACACAATCTAATGCTTCGTCTGGGATTGCCGGGCATGATTTTCTGCCTTGGCAGTCAAGATGTAGGCAGGTGGCCAACCTTGAACTCCTGTTCGTGTTTACGAAACCGGGGATGTGTCAGCCTGACATAAAGAGAACAAAAGGGATGTGATACCTTTGTTCACGCCCTGGTAGGGCAGTATCACAATATCGAGGCGGCTCGAAATTGTCGGGAGCGCAAGCTTCGGCAGGCCGAAAGTCTAACCGGAGCGCAGGCGGAAACGAAGAAAGCCGATTACTCCGAGGAATCGATGAGTGAGCAGCAGCGAACGGTAAAGAGAGAGCATATGGCATTGACATCTGGGGACGTATCGGAGGGTCAGGTCGCGAGGCTCCGTGAACTATTCCCCGAGGTGTTTGTTGAGGGCAAGATCGATTTCGATAAGTTGAAGATCACCCTTGGGGCCGCTGCCGAATCCGGTCCTGGACGTTTTCACTTTAGCTGGGCCGGCAAGGATGACGCGGTTAGCCTGTTGCAGACCCCGAGCGCAGGCACGCTCATCCCTTGCCCGAAAGAATCGATTAACTTTGAGACCACCGGAAACGCCTTCATCGAGGGGGACAATCTCGAAGTCCTGAAGCTACTCTTCAAGCCGTACTTTGGCCGCATCAACCTGATCTATATCGATCCGCCTTATAATACCGGGCAGGACTTCGTTTATCCCGACAATTACACCGACCCTCTCAAGACATACCTGCAGATTACTGGACAGGTTGACGCCGAAGGCAATCTGATCACGAGCAATCCCGAGACAAGCGGGCGCTACCACTCGTCGTGGCTTTCGATGATGTATCCGCGTCTATTCTTGGCCCGTCAATTGTTGAAAGAAGAGGGCTTGATTTGCGTGAGCATTGACGACCATGAGGTGCATCACCTACGGATGCTGATGAACGAGGTGTTTGGAGAAGAGAACTTCATTGCCACTGCCGTTTGGCAAAAGCGTTATTCGCGCGAAAATCGAGGAATCATTGGTGATGTGCATGAATATCTGGTGTTCTATGCGCGGGACATTGACGCATTGGCGAGAGTCCGGAATCTCCTTCCCATGGACGAAGAGAGCGAGGCCGTATACAAGAACCCGAACAACGATCCAAAGGGCAAATGGCGCGGGATACCGATGACAGCACAGGGCACTCGGCCAAATCAAATGTACAAGATTGTTACACCAACTGGCATAGAGCATTATCCTCCTTCGGGTCGATGCTGGAGCACGGTCGAGCCGGAGTTCTTGAAGCTAAGAGAGGCGGGGCGCATATGGTTCGGTGTTGACGGCAGTGGCCAGCCCAATGTGATCCGTTACCTGTCAGAAGTTGAGGGATTGGTTCCGTGGACCTGGTGGCCGCATGAGGAGGTTGGCCATACGGATGAGGCCAAGAAGGAGATTTACGCGATTTTTGGAAAGGAAGAAGCGTTCGATACGCCGAAGCCCATCCGACTGATGAAGCGGGTGCTTCAGGTTGGCTCCAAACAAAACGAAAATGATCTGGTGCTCGATTTCTTCGCTGGTTCCGGCACGCTCGCACAGGCAGTCCTTGAGCTAAACCACGATGATGGCGGAAACAGAAGATTCATCATGGTGCAGTTGCCGGAGCCGACGGGCAACAAGGAGTTCGCAACTATCGCGGAGATTGGCAAGCAACGCATCTGTCGAGTCATAGAAAAGCTGAAAGAGGATGCAAGCAGCAAGCTGGATCTTGTTGATCAAAAGACGCCCGAAGATCTTGGATTCAAGGTCTTTAAGTTGGCCACCCCTAATATCGAGCAATGGAAACCTGATCTGGATCGCGACCCGGAGACTTACGCCCAGGAACTCTCGCTATTTAATGACCCCTTAATCGCTGGTTGGAAGCCGCAGAACGTGATTTGGGAAGTGGCCTTGCGTGAGGGATTCGGGCTCAATACTCGGTTCGCGCTCAGGGAGCTCGCCAACGGCAACAAAGTCTATGACGTGAGCGATCCGGACACTGGGCAGGAATTTATGATTTGTTTGGACGAGAAAATCCGGGTGGACATGGCCAAACACTGCGATCTGACGCTGGATGATTTGTTAGTGTGCCGCGACGTTGCACTGGACGATTCGGCCGCCGCCAACTTGGCGCTACAGTGCCGCCTGAAGACCATTTGAGGAACCAATAGTGCGATTCCAGTTTGACGGAAATCAAATCTTTCAGTTGCGGGCGATTGAATCGGTGGCTGACCTATTGCGCGGTCAGCCACGAAACTTGGTGGAACTTGCTTCTGACGATCTGGGGTCCATGTTTGGGCCGGTACGCAACCGCCTAGATCTAGTTGAATCGCAGCTGTTAGAAAACCTGCAAGCTGTCCAGAAACGGAACGGAATTTCGGCTGACTCGTCACTGCAGACCGTTGATGGCACCATCCATACAGCTCTTGGAGAGCAGCAAGTCCGTTTTCCAAATTTTTCTGTAGAAATGGAAACAGGGACGGGCAAGACCTATGTCTACATCCGTACAGCATTAGAGCTGAATCGGCGGTACGGCCTGCGGAAATTCATAGTCGTGGTGCCGTCGGTGGCCGTGCGCGAAGGGGTTATTAAGTCCTGGAAAATTACGCAAGACCATCTGCGCAGACTGTACGACAACGTGCCGTACCGATACACGGTGTACGACTCCAAAAGCATTGCTAAAGTCCGGCAGTTTGGGCAAAGCGACTGCGTTGAGCTTCTGGTGATGACTATCGACTCCTTTAATAAAGAGGAC
>Ga0073928_10003018_pt1 | contig 27378 bp, 38 predicted proteins | sample PaiPotPPA55metaG_FD_76969 | JGI IMG/M metagenome (GOLD analysis project Ga0073928, IMG submission 76969) | Iron sulfur acid spring bacterial and archeal communities from Banff, Canada, to study Microbial Dark Matter (Phase II) - Paint Pots PPA... ...
ATTCTTCGCCACTGCCTGGAATTCGGTGCGGACGGGGCCCGGGCAAAGTGCCAGAATGCGAACGCCGGTACCGGCGGTTTCAACGCTGATAGCTTCGGTAAAGCTTAGTACGAACGCTTTGGTCGCGGCGTAGGTTGCCATATAAGGAATCGGCTGGAAGTCGGCGGTCGAGGCAATGTTAATAATCGTCCCCTCCCGGCGCTCGATCATTGGCGGCAGGAACAACCTCGTGAGCGCAACCAACGCGGTGACGTTCAATTCGATCTCTTCGACTTCGCGCGCCAGCGGCAATCGGTCAAAACGGCCAGTGGTGCCGAAGCCAGCATTGTTGATCAAATAGTCGATTTCTATTGGTACGGCAGCCAACCGCGCCTGCAGTTCCACTGGCGCGCCGCCGCGAGTGAGGTCAGACGCAACGATCTCGGTGCGGCCAGCGCCGAGCTCCTTGGCCTTTGCGGCAACGGCGTTGAGTCGATCTTGGCGCCGCGCTACCAGTACCAAGTCATGATGCTGGCGCGCAAGCGCGTATGCGAAACTCTGACCAATGCCGCTGGAGGCTCCCGTGATAAGTGCCGTCGCCATTTCAGGTGCGAATCAAGCCGAGTTCCTTGCGAAAATGATCGAGCGTCATCGAAAGCCCCTGGTGCAAGCTAATCTTTGGCTCCCACCCCAGTCGCGTTTTGGCAAGGGTGATATCCGGTTGGCGGCGTATGGGATCGTCTGAGGGCGCGGGCCGGTAGCTGAGCTTTGATGCACTATGCGAAAGTTCAAGCGTGAGGGCGGCGAGCTCCAGAATGGTGAATTCGCTGGGATTGCCGAGGTTGACCGGCCCGATGAAATTCTCGGCATCCATCATTCGGACGATACCTTCGACCAAGTCCTCCACATAAGCAAACGACCGCGTCTGCTTGCCGTCACCGTAAATCGGAATATCTGCACCGGACAGTGCGGCGACGCAAAAGTTCGACACGACTCGGCCATCATTCGCCGCCATCCGGGGCCCGTACGTGTTGAAGATGCGGACAATGCGAACATCGACGTTGTTTTGACGATGGTAATCCATCATAAGACATTCGGCCACGCGTTTCCCCTCGTCGTAGCAGGAACGTACGCCAATTGGATTCACATGCCCCCAATAACTTTCCGTTTGCGGGTGTTGCTGCGGATCCCCATACACTTCGCTGGTCGAGGTGAGCAGGATACGCGCGCGAACCCGCTTGGCCAGTCCGAGCATGTTGATCGTACCCATCACACTGGTCTTGATGGTTTTAACCGGATTGTACTGATAATGGACCGGCGAGGCTGGGCACGCCAAGTGAAAGATCCGATCAACTTCCAGCAGAATTGGTTCGACAATATCGTGCCGGACCAGTTCAAAGCCTCGGTCGCCGGTCAGATGCGCCACGTTGGCGCGTTTGCCACTGAAGAAGTTATCAAGGCAGATAACGTCGTGCCCATCCCGCAACAGCCTCTCGCATAAATGGGAACCCAGAAATCCGGCACCGCCGGTCACCAAAGTTCGCACATGTGCCTCCGCGAACGAAATTTTATGGCATCGCCGCAAGCGCCGAAAGTGGCTATTTGCTTGCCAGGGATAGTCTGACCAAGGCCATAAAACGATCCCGCCGGCGAAGCGGCGCGCCGAAACTCGATGCGCCGATGAAGATGAGCTAGATTCTCAAGATATGAGCTCACCGCTTATCAGTGAGGTCCTGCCGGATCTGCTTGAGGAAATGGTCTTCCTGCTCCAAGGCACAGGCGCTGAAGCGCTCGAGCAACAGTTACGGATGCTTAGAATCGAATCAATCTGTGATTGTGGCGACGACAACTGCGCCAGCTTCGCGACCGCCGCCGAGGTGAAGGTCGACGAGGTAGTCGAATTAAATCCGTCCGAAGGATTTTTGATTATCGATCTAAATCAAGCGCAGCAGATTTGCTTTATCGAGGTGCTGGGCCGCCCTGATATCAAATACTTGCTCGAAGAGCATTATCTGGCGGAAACCAGTGACGAGAAGTGAGCATTGTAAATGTGGTTGAGCCGCTAGTCGTTTCTCATCTCCAGTCTTTCTCCCAGGAGTTGAGCCAGACGTTCTGCCGGGGCGCGTTTGAGCTCGTCGACCGCGAACCCCGCCGCTGCTGGATGGCCTCCGCCTCCGAAATGCTGCGCCAACTCTGAAAGGTCGACCGCGCAATCAGCGCTGCGCCTGAGACTGACGCCAAGACTGCGCAAATCGAATAGAGCAATGATAGTTCGATTTTGCCCCTCGTAAAGCTTCGATGCAACTTCGCTGCTGTAACCGATACAGCAGGCAGTGCGTACCTGCAGGCCGTTTCCCAGCGACCGTTCGACCAGAGTCGCGTTCGCTACTTCGAGGCTTTTGTCCATCGCGCCGCGGCCGATTTCCAAGGCCGCCTTGAGCTTACGGCTCATTATCGGCTCGCGCAGGCGAATAATTTCGCGGTACGAATCGATGCCGCCTAAGGTCTGCACCGCCAGCGCCCAATCGGCGGAGCCGGGGACACGATGAATCCAACGATCGTGGTCGTCGGCCAGTTCCGCAAATGGCTGGAAGCTTTCGTAACTGCATGAAAGTTCTTCGTCGCCGGTTTCGCGCTCCATTTGCCGCAGAAAGTTGAAGGTCAACTTCGCAGCTGAGTATTCCTCTGAAAGAACCCGCCCGGCGAACGCGACGTTGAATTCGGGCGCGTTGGAGCGCGAAACCGCCGTGCGATGATGATCAATCCAAAAGACGCGTGTGCCATCTCGTGCGAGAGCGTTCAAATGTTCCGCGGTTTCGCGCGAAGTCCACGACAGGTCGGTGATCCATATCTCGTCGCAACGGCCGCCAGTTTGCGGCTTTAGGCCCTGTATGACGCGGTCGCTTTCGCCATTGGCAGCGAGAGTCGCGTGGACACGAAGGCCTTGGTAAAACCGGCGAACCGCGGCCGCTGCCATTACCCCATCAAGACATGACGGTCCGTGGCTAATAACGTGGATAGTACGTTCGCCGCGTTTCGGCATAGAAAGTTAATTCTATGGTATACGGCGATTCAGGGCGACAGGGTCAGTGGAAGAGGTCTCTTAGCACACACGGCCAGTTCCGCCTCGCGCCTGTTTACCGTGCGGACCCTAGCGACTAGATTGGAAGCTTCGAAGATTTGCCCAGCGGGCTTTACGGCCTGTGCGGGTCATTTTACAATTCGAGGAGATTTTCCATGGCCGAAGAACGCAAGGGCGCTGTCACCATGCGCGGCAACCCAATGACGTTAGTTGGACCGGAACTCAAGCCCGGTCAAAAGGCTCCCAATTTCACCCTGATCGGCAAAGATATGAAGCCGGTCACGCTCGATAGTTTCAAGGGCAAGGTCAAGATTATCGCTTCGGTGCCGTCGCTTGATACTCCCGTTTGCGACGCTGAAACTCGCCGTTTCAATGAAGAAGCTTCGAAGCTGCCTGGCGATGTGCAGGTACTGACTGTTTCAATGGATCTGCCGTTCGCGGCGGCGCGATGGTGTGGCGCCGCCGGCGTAAACAACGTGACGACGCTCAGTGATTGGCGCGGTGCTCAATTCGGCGAAGCCTACGGTGCGTTGATTAAGGAATTGCACCTCGACGCGCGCGCTGTTTTCGTCGTCGACAAAAACGACCAGCTCGTGCATGTCGAATACGTTAAAGAGGTAGCCAATCAACCGAATTTCGAGGCTGCCCTGGAAGCTGCCCGCAAGGCAGCAGCTTGAACTTTCGACTGATCGACTTCGATGAGCCTGGTTGAACAGACGCTCGCGGCAATCGTTCCGCTGGACGTTGCCGCGGAGCGCGCCGCGTCCACACGCCTCGATTCGCTGACCAAGCCGCCGGGAAGCCTGGGCTATCTCGAAGATTTCGTTCGGCGCTACGCCGCAATTCGGCACGACGCGGCCGCACGGTTCGGGGGCGGCGCGCTGATGGTCTTCGTTGCCGACCATGGAGTTGCGGACGCCGCGGTCAGTGCTTATCCCAAGGCGGTCACGGCCGAGATGCTGCGTAATATTGGGGCAGGCGGCGCCGCCATAAGCGTGCTCGCACGCAGCTTCGGCTATCAGCTCCTGGTGACTGACGTTGGTGTGGAAACCGATACCAGTTTCTCCCCTTTGCCGGGCGTGCGTTATCGTCGGGTTGGTGCGGGGACCCGCAGCCTGTTGGAAGGTCCTGCAATGTCGCTGGAAGAGGCCAGCCGGGCGCTCGAGATTGGTATCGAAGCTGCCCACCAGACGGCCGTTGGCGGGGCGACACTGGTGGGAATCGGCGAGATGGGAATCGGCAACAGCACCTCCGCCGCCGCTATTCTCGCTGCGCTGACCGGGCTCGAAGCGCGGCGTCTTGTGGGCCGCGGCACTGGGCTTGATGACGCGGGGTTGAAGCGCAAGATTGGCGTGGTCGAGGCTGCCCTTCGATTGCACTGGAAATGTTTCAGCGACGGGCTGCAGACGCTCGCCGCGCTCGGCGGTTTCGAAATTGCTGCGATGGCGGGGGCTTGTCTCGCCGCCGCCGCCCATAATCTTCCGATGGTTATCGATGGATTCATCGCTACGGCGGCTGCCGCGATTGCTCAAAAGATTCGGCCGGGCTTATTCGATTACATGTTCTTCGGCCATTGTTCAGCCGAAGGTGGCCATTCGCTTGTACTCGAAAGGCTGGGTGTGCGCCCGATTCTAGCCCTTGGAATGCGCCTCGGCGAAGGCACGGGGGCCGCACTGGCGATGAAAACCATCGAGAGTGCGCTCGCGTTGTTCCATCAAATGGCCACGTTTACCAGCGCCGGGGTTTCGGGCAAGCTCGAACAATGAGACCCACACTCTTAGGTGGAATCTTGTTGCCGGGCAGCCTTTTCTGCCATTGTCGTGCGTGTCTGCCCCTCGAAGAATCCCGGTTTCCGGCGCCTCGCTGATCACCGAGATTCGGCTGGCCGCTGGCTTTCTCACTATAATTCCTGTTGGTGGCGATCAAGCCAGTGCGGCCGAGATCGCCGCCTCGCTCGGATGGTTTCCATTGATAGGCTTTATCCTCGGCGCGGTCCTCGCCGGCGCTGATTATCTGCTCGCATTCTTCACCGCCGGTGTTGTGCGTGCGACCCTGCTAGTCCTCGCTCTCACCGCTATCACCGGTGCGATACATCTCGATGGTCTCGCCGATACGGCCGACGCCCTCGGTGCGGGCCGCGACCGGGCGCGCGCGTTGGAAATCCTGCGCGACAGCCGAATCGGCAGCTTCGGCGCAGCAGCGGTTTTTTTCGCGCTCGCGCTGAAAGTCGCCGCATTGGCGTCGGCCGCACATTCACGGTCGATTGCCCTTTATCTGGCGCCCGGGCTCGCGCGATGGGCGATGGTCGCGGTGCCCTATAGATTCACGTATCTGCGGGAGCATGGTGCCGGCTCTGCGCTGCTGGGTATTCAGGGCGAACGCAATTTGCGGATCGCGAGCATCATTACATTGATCGCATTGCTGCCGGCCGGCCCTGTCCTCGCTATACGGGGGGTCATTCTCGCGATAATTCTGGTCTGGATGTTCCGCGTGTTTTACTCTCGATGGTTAGGCGGTCTCACCGGCGATCTGATTGGGGCTGCGGGCGATATCGTCGAGGTGGCGGCGCTGATAGCGCTTACATGCTGAACCGCAGGCTTTCCTTCCGATTGTTCGAGCAATGGGCAGGGGAGGGCGTGCCTGGCCAAGCCTACTTCAACCGCAATGGATAACCGGCGGCCATCAACAGGACCTCATCGGCCGCGAACGCGACCTTCTGGTTGGTCCAGCCCAGCACGTCGCGAAAACGGCGTGCGACGGGATTCTCTGGCACGATGCCCCAGCCAACCTCGTCAGTGACGACGATTGTCGAAAACGGCGCCTCAACGAGAACACGCACCAGCGCGTCGGCCTCAACCAGAATCGCCTCATCGCTATATTCCTGAAGCAGATTGGAGACCCATAGAGTCAGGCAATCGACGACGAGTATGTCTACGCGGCCGTGTAGCGATCCGATCTTGGCGCTCAGCCTTCGCGGTTCCTCTATTGTTTGAAACTCGGCGGGCCGAAAAAGGCGATGGTGCGCGATGCGAGCGCGCATTTCGTCGTCGAGCGCCTCCGCCGTCGCGATAAAGAATTTGCGCCGTGCGGAAGAGCCTGACGCAATCGCAATTGCATGTGTGCTTTTGCCGCTGCGGCAGCCACCGGTGATAAGGGTTAGCATATTTAGATATCACGGACGCCCAAAGTGCGATGTGCAGACGGGCTCTCGGATCGTATCTTCCGTCTTCTACCATGAAAAGCTACGCAGCCCTTTTAGGCCTGGGCTTACCGGAAGAATTGCCCGGATTTGACTAATGCCGCTCGACTGTATATTACCACCTTCACATCCGGTGCTCGGGAAGCCGGTGCGAATCCGGCGCTGCCCCGCAACTGTATCGGGGGACGACGGCCCATTATGCCACCGCCAAAACGGGAAGGCGGGCCGGAGTGAGAACCCCAAGCCAGGAGACCGGCCGGATAATCTTGCGGACTGCCTTCCGCGGGGAGGGTTGGCTGCACGGCCGCTTGGCCCCGGCGCCCATTTCTCGCAGGCGACGAAAAGGCTTTAGTTTGCTCTTGCCTGCTGCCGCCCGCCCCGTGGATCTGTCCGCACCACGAGGGTGGTTATGCGAGTCAGGCGAGCATTGTCTACAGATTCGTTCTTGTTCGTTTTCTTGCTAACCGGCGGGATTCTCTGCCTCTCTGGCTTACACGCCCAAGCGATGGCAGCCGGGACGACTTCGCATAGTACAACCCCGAGTTCCAGCGCACGCTCTATTGCGGGGAAGCATTCCAAAACCTCCGCCGTTCAACAGACTCCGTCCAAAGCAATCAAAGGGCACGCGGCTGCCGCATCAGCCAAGTTGCCGCCGATTATCGTCGTTCTGACACCGACCGGAATGGCAGAACCGCTCGGCGAGGTCGGCACTACCACATCAGTGGTCAGCCAAACGCAGGCCCAAGTCCAGCAAACGCACGAATTACCCGATCTGTTGCGGCAGGTACCCGGTGTACAGGTCAGGCAAATCGGCTCTCCCGGCACAGTCGCCGATGTCTCAACCCGCGGTTCGACCCCGGCCGAGACGCTCATCATGCTCGACGGTATTCCGGTCAACGATTCGGCGACCGGCGAGTTCGACATCAGCCGAATACCGACTGACGGCATGGAGCAGGTTGAAATAGTGCGGGGCGCCGGCGGCGCGCTCTACGGATCGCAAGCGATTGGCGGAGTGATCAATCTGATTACGCAGGAGGGCTCTGGCCCATTCAAATTCAGCCTGTTGTCCGAAGGCGGCAACCGTGCCACCGAGCAGCAGGTTGCCCATTTCGACGGCGCTGAGGGCCGTCTTGCGTATGCGGGCACCCTATCTTATTTTTCGACGACCGGTTTCCGGCCGGTTAACGATAACTCCGATAATCTCTCGGGGACGCTCCGGCTCGATTACCATCTGGACGAAAATACGACGCTGCGCGGCATCGCGCGCTATACGCGGGCCAACGTGGGTCTCGCCAGCTTTTCTGTGGCCTCAGGAATTCCGCTCAATCCCAGCGCCCATCAGCGCAACGAGTTCATGCTGTACAAGGGCGAAATCGATCGTGCGTTCGGGCGCCGGCTGATGACTCGTATCAGTGCATTTTACGTGCGCGATGAACTGCGGCTCAACAGCGTGCCATTTGCCGGAAATCCATCGTCGGAATCGGACCATATCCCCGATGAAACCCGGGGCGGCATCCTCGAAGGCATCTACACCTGGTCCCATGAATTCCGTTCGCTGATGGGCTTTAGTTTCCTCGACCGCTGGGTGCATTCAAAGAGTTCGATTTTTGAGTTAGCGCCGCATACTTCGCAATCTCTTACCGTCTTCAATGCCCGGCGGCAGGAGTATGCTGGGTACGTTGAGCAGGAAGGCCATTTCCTGCACGACCACCTGATTGCGACGGCCGGGTTCCGGGTCGACGGTAACAGTGAGTTCGGCACGGAGGTCAGCCCCGGATGGGCGCTGGCGATCCCGTTGCCATATCAAATTACCTTGCGCGGCAATTACGCAGAGGGTTTTCGCGCGCCTAGCTTCGACGAACTTTTCTTTCCGGGGTTCGGCAATCCCCATCTAGGGCCCGAAATCTCCAGCGAATACGACGGTGGATTCACCCGGCGTTTCGGCGAGACTGCATCGTTTACAGCGACCTATTTCTCCCGCCGCGTGCACCATTTGATCGTTGCTGTCCCATGTAGCGTCGGTCCCGGGTGCGAATTTGGCTCGACCTCCGGTAATGCGGGCCGGGTCGATACGCAGGGGGTGGAAATCGTCCCGGCCCTTTATCCCGGCCATGGCTTGCGATTGAGCGGCAATGTGACGATTTTAGATGAAACGCACGTATCACCGGCGCCCGATATTCGCCCAGTGCGCGTGCCTAAGTATTCAGCGTCTGCGCTGGCTGAATATAACCGTCACGCATTGTTGCGGCCCCGCGACGATCTAACCTGTACCTTGATCTATTCGTTTGTTGGCGATCGCGACGACATTACCACGACCGGCACGATCGCCAATCACGATGCCTACCATCGCTTCGACCTGGCATTCACCTACTCGTCGGGAATGAAGTGGCGCGACGTGCGCGACATAGCACTAGTAGCCAAAATCCAAAACTTGCTGGATCGCCACTACTCCGAGGGATTCGGCTTCCCTGCCCCACCGGTGAATTTTGTCGCGGGAGTGAAGTTGGAGTTTTAATTCAATTCGATTCGTAGGCGAGAAGTCTCACCTGCCAACGTAGTGCGACACCGGTCTTGCGGAACGCTGGCGGTCGCACATCGGTGGCAGGCGAGATTATGTTTTACGGCAGCGCGCGCACTCGCTGATTAGCTTCGCGCCCGAGGCATTTTTGCAGCCACGCCTGTGCCGCCGGCGTTGCGCTCAGGTCCAACTTCGCCAGCATTGCGAAGCTGAGCACCGCCGCAGCATTGAGGTCCGCGATGGTGAAGTCGTTGCCCAGCAAATACGGCCGGTTCTTCAGTTGATCGTCGAGCACTTTGAATGGTGCCTTGAGACTATCAGTGGCCTTCTGGATAACTTTTTCGTCGCGCTGATCGGCCGGCAGGAAAAGCCGGTGCGTTAGTATTGTCAGCAGGTGCTGCTCGCATTCCGTGATCCCGAAAAAGCTCCATTTGTAGCAGTCGCCGTGGCCATCCGCCGTCGCCGGCCAGAGCGGTGTCTTGCCATACTTCTCCGCCAGGTACAGATTGATGGCCATCGACTCCCAGAAATAATGGCCGTCGTCGTTGAGCACCGGAACGTGGCCATTGGGATTACGCTGGAGATGTTCCGGACTCTTGGCCTTGGCGACCTCCACCGGAACGTGTTCGTACTTCAGTCCAAGCTCTTCAAGCGCCCACAGTGAGCGCGCCGAGCGTGATTTGGACGTGCCATACAGCGTCAGCATCTGATCCTTCCTCCTGTCCGAAGGGAGTTGAGATGTTCTGGTTTACCGCGGATGGTGTTGCGGCACAATCGTAAGCTAACCCTCTGCTCTGGAAGGAGAGGCATCATAGAAGTGCCTGCTCAGAGATCCTTTGCATCATTCAGGATAATCTCTCGGGCGGCGGAGGGTCATTTGTTGACGCGGTTCATGAATCCCTTCAGAACGCCCATCAGCTCGTCGCGCTGAATCGGTTTGGCGGTATAGTAATGGGCCCCGTTGCCGCGAGCGCGCCGCTCGTTTTCGACGCTATGGATGGCAGCGACGTAGAGCAACGTAGCTTCGTCCAAATTGCGGCGAACTTGCCCCAGTAACCAGCCTCGTTCACCTTCGCTTACCGCTTCGTCATCGACAATCACCAACCGTACGTCCACGAGCTGCAGGAAATCGCCCACTTCGCCATTATAAAAGTGGCGTTCAAGCCGCCATGGCATTTCTACTGCGGAGCGGACGATCTGGGCCAGGTTATCGTCATTCGACAGAAGCGCAACAACCAGACCGCTGGTGTTACTGGCCAAGTTCAGGAGCATCGATGCGCTAATAGGTGATTACCTCCCCTCCGGTGTGAAAAAGATTCCCCGTCGTTGGTATCTGCGCCATTGCGCAGTTGCCGCGGTTTTCCGATAATTCACGGAGACTTTGGGCGGCGACCTTCGGGCGCACTAGCTTTAATCGTGCCAGATCCAGAAGAGGGCACTAACGCCCGAGAATCGGCCTGATTCAGATTCAGGGGGTTTTGCTGGTTGTTTCCTTGTGCCACAGTTGGGATGGAATTTTGTGGCACTTCGCACCACACGATAAGTCCTGTCAACTACTAGTTTTCTAATTCGCGAATCTGTGACTTGCCCTTACTTTAGACTGGATGACACCGCGATAATGCGGCGTGGACCGCGCCACTTCTTTCTGCTGTTCGACGAGGAGCTTGAGGCCCTGCGACCGATGCTGCGCGTGGTACTCGAACGCATGGACGAGATGATCAACTACTGGTATCAGCTTTACGTCGTTCATTTCGGCGATGATCGCACGCTCGGGGAATTAGAATTCCAGGACCTGTATAAACAAGCGATCGCTGGCAATACGAAACATCTGATCGAGGGCGACATGGACAGGTACGCGATCGACACAATTCGCGGCGGCGAAAGACTGGCGGAGCGTCGGGTGCCGTTTGCAGAAGTAGTCGCCTCGCTTCACCTATACGAGGAATCGGTATACCGACTTTTCGCGCCTTATCCGCCGAAAATTGAGGTCTTCACGTACTTTGACAAGTTGAGTCATATCAGAATTATTCTCATGGCGGACGCTTATTTCCGCTCCGAAGTGGCCGTTGCCGGCGCGCGCATCCAGGCGCTCGAGCGCGAAGCCGCACGCCTGCCTCGAAGCCAACGGCTTAGCTTCCACGGCCTCGTCGGCGTGAGCCAGGCGATGCGCCGTTTATACGACCGCATCGAGGCCGTCGGCGAGACTCGCGGCACCGTGTTGATCGTCGGCGAAAGCGGTACCGGCAAGGAATTGGTCGCGCGCGCGATTCATGAATCCGGCTTAGTGACTTCGGCGCCGTTCGTGGCGCTCAACTGCGCTGCAATTCCTCGCGATCTTATCGAAAGCGAATTATTCGGTCATAAACGCGGCGCCTTCAGCGGCGCCAATGCGGAATACTTGGGCCTGTTTCGAGCGGCCGACGGTGGCACGTTGTTTCTCGATGAAGTGACCGAGATGAGCCCTGAGACGCAGAGCAAGCTGTTGCGGGCGGTCCAGGAACGTACGGTGCGGCCGGTCGGCTCAACCTCCGAAATACCTGTGGACGTCAGGCTGATTGCCTCGACTAATCGTGCTCCCGAGGAAGTTGTTCGCAGCGGTCAATTGCGTCAGGACCTATATTATCGTTTGCAGGCCGGCGTGCTGCAAGTACCGTCGTTGCGCGAGCGCCAGGAGGATATCCCTCTGCTGGTCGAGCATTTCATCGCGCTGTTCAATGAAAAGCTGAAGCCGCGTATAGCCGTGCGCGGAGTCGAAGAAAACGCAATGGCGGCGCTGAGGCGCTATCCGTGGCCTGGCAACGTGCGCGAGTTGTCCAACGCGATCGAGGGCGCACTGACTTTCGGGCGGTCTCCAGTGCTCACCCTTGACGCCCTGCCACCGGCGATTGAGGGAAATAGCGTCGAGGTCGATGCTGGGGGACTATCCTTGGGCACTTTCGCCAACGCGGAACGTGACGTCATCGCACGGGCATTGGAAACGACTGGTGGGAATAAGCTCGCGGCCTCCAAGCTGTTGCGTATCTCACGCAAGAAGCTGTACGCGAAAATCGCCAAATATCGTCTGTAGCTATACGCAGAGAACCTTCGGCAACCTTACTAGCGGGACAGGGGTGCCCGCATGCCGTCTACTCTGGGGCAGTCTTCAAAGCAATCGTCTCGAACACCGGAACGCCAATCTCGCTACGAAAAGCTCCATGGCAAATCGATCCCCCACGGGCTTCCTGCGGCCCACCGCATTTGAGCGCATCCTCAACCGCCTGTTTGGTGCACTTGTCGGCCGCGGCTTTGGCCTTGGGCATAATTACCTGTTGCAGGTGCGCGGACGCAAAAGCGGCCGGATGTATTCGGCGCCCGTCAATCTTCTAGAGCTGGACGAGAGGCTCTACCTGGTATGCCCGCGGGGACGCGCGCAATGGGTCCGCAATGCCGAAGCAACCGGACGGGTTTTGCTGAAGAAACGCACCATCCGGGAGTTTACGCTAAGCACCCTTCCCGATGAGCAGAAGCCAGCGATTCTGAAAGAATACCTCGACCGCTTCAAAACCACGGTTCAGCGCTATTTCCCCATTAATGCAGGTTCGCCGCCAGCCGCCTTCATTCCGTACATGGCTCTTTACCCGGTATTCGAGCTACGGCCGACACGCGAACAACGATGATTCATTTCGCCAACAACTCTAGCCGTAGGCGCGGACAGGCATAAAACCCTGCCGCAATCGTCAGAATTCAACGTGCTCCTCGAAGCGCACCGGAGCATTTCGGGGGTGATCGCATTCCCATATGATATTCGCGAAGCACGCTAACTTCTCACGGACCGCGAGAGTGGCGGAACGGCAGACGCGCCGGACTTAGGATCCGGTGCCGCAAGGCGTGGGGGTTCAAGTCCCCCCTCTCGCACCATAACAAAATCAAGGAGTTTTGGCTTGGCAGGAGGTATTGCGGCTGGCTCTGCGTGGCTAGACTATGGTGGAACTGTGGCGGTTTTCATTTCCACGCCTCGAAAAAAGAGCTTTTCACCCTTTGCCGTAGCGTTTCGGAGGCTAGATGCTTACGGAGATTTTCCAAAGCCTGATCGGCGTCCTGGAACGCTGTCCGGACGGTGTTCAGATGTTCGTCTACCCACCCGCCGTACGCGTACGGTGATCCCATTGGTGCCGGCTTCGGGGAAATCATGGCCGGCACCGAGTGCAACAAAGAGTATGCGTAGCGAACCACGATCAATGTGCCCTCATCGAACAGTTGAACGATGTACGGCAACTGCGATTCCCAGATGGAATGCTTCAGCCAAGCAGGATCGGGATGACCCAGCAGGAAAGGTGTTGCTGGCCGGCGGTTCTGAGCCATTTCTCGCCGCTCGGTCCATTGCTCACGCGTGCATTTTGCGCCAGCACCATGTTCGGTCCCGCGGCTAAAAGGAGGCTGCCAATCAGCAATGCCAGAGCAGGCGCGCATCGGAGTTCTGTCCTTACACTCTGCAGGCTCTTTCGGATGACGAGCGACCCGTTTATGATGGATGAAGTCGCAGCGTTTGGCAGCTCTCCCGCATACTGACCATCAGACCATTATACAAAACCGGCTCACCGCGGCCGTTTCCCAGCCGCCTCACGTCGACAATCTCGGCATCGGTGAGCTGAAATTTTTCGCCACCGAAAGTCACCCCCAGAAATTTCTGGCTTCCCGAGTTTAAGTAGCAGTTCGCTACCTAGCCTGCGCCGGCGCACTAAATCCGCTTTCCGTTCATTCAAGTTACGCATCAGGAGGGTTTCGCGAATACAAGCGCTGGCTACCGCGTATATTGAACCGATAGGTGGGCAGCGCACCCTTATGCTATAGAGCCCACTGGGTGTTGAACGAATACATCGTTGAGCCGGCCGCGATTCCCTGGCGCAACGGCCAGGTTGCCGGTATCAGCTTTAAGTGCCAGATCCTATTGAGTGGCGTTGACGGCGGTCCGGAGGCTCTGCGCTTCCGCTTCGATGACTGCCCCTCTATCTTCGCCCACATGCATCTGACGTCGCAATTTCAACTGTTACTTCAGGGACGAATGGATTTTCCCAAGTCGACGATGAAATTGCGCGGCATCGCAGCGCATTACACGGACCACAATTTTCCCTACGGTCCCTTTGCCGTAGCCGGCGGTCACGACATGCTGGTGCTGCACCCGAGGCAGGGTGGTCTTATCAGCATGTCCGATCGCGACGCCCGCCGCCAGATTAATCTGAAGGCGCGTCATCTGTACGGAACTGCGGCCGACATCCAGTGGACGCTCCTGTCGGAGTTCAAAGAGGCACGCTCCAAACCGTTGATTCCGCCGACGTCAGGGCCGTATGCGGTAATGATTGAATGCCCGCCTCGCACTGTGGTTAATCTTCCGAGCGCGCCTTATGGCCGGTACGAAGTTGTGCTCGCCGGCTCCGCGTTGGTCTCCGGCAGTACGCTGTTTCCACCTGGATTTCGCTATGTGCATGACGACAACGAAGCGACTCCCGTGGAGGCGGGTCCCGATGGTGCTATGTTGATGCTTTTGGCCTTCGATCAAGACGCGCGCGAGGGCGGCCTGACGGGCGATCTGTTATCGGTCGCCGCCGCGGCGGCGATGGAGCGCGCAATCTAAGTTTACCGGCGGGAGGTCCTATGTCGAACGGGAACTACGCCATGACGCCGCTGCCTGTTGTGGTTTTCGCGGATTTCATTTGCCCGTATTCCTATATCGCACTTGATCAGATGGACGACCTGCTGCGTGACTACAACATCGAATTGCTCTGGCGGCCCCATTGGCTCCATCCGGAGGTGCCGCCTGCGGGCGCCCCGCTTCCCGCCGAAGCAGCGCCGGAAGAGCGGCGCGCGCGGACACTTGCGTAGCTCAAGGAGATGGCGCCGGAGCGGGCGGCGCAAATGCGCTTTTCAGACAAGATTTCATTCAGCCTGTATGCTTTCGAGGCCCTGGAATTCGCCCACGACCGAGGCTTGGCGCTGCCCTTCAAAACCGCAGTATTCGAAGCCTTATGGATCGAAGGCCTCGATATCGGACAATTTTCGACGCTGCAAGCTGCGGCAGATAAGGTGGGTCTCGATAGGGCCGAACTAGGCCGTGCTCTTGCGGGCCAGCGCTATCGGCGGCGTGTCCACGACGCCTTGCAACTGGCTCGTGACGCTGGCGTTACCAAAACGCCCACTTTCGTGTTGGGCCGTTACCGAATCGCTGGATGGCACTACTATGAGGTGTTTCAGACCGTGATGGAAAAGCAAGGTGTGCCACTGCGCTCAGCTCTCGGTGACTCTGCCAAGGAACGCTAGTACGATGACTTCACTGCCGGCATTTTCGCTATACGATCTGGAAGGCAATCAATGCTCTTTTCCCAACAACAAGGCGTCGTTGTTATGTTTCGTCCGCGAAGAATGCGAGACTTGCCATCTTTCGATGCCGGTTATCGAGGCAGTCTATCGCGCTTATGGCGACACCATCAACTTGTGGGTGGTTGGTCAAGAAGACAATCAAAAGCTGCGCGATCGGTATCAGACCACCGTACCGCTCCTGGATGACACCGCGCTTAAGGTATCGTTCGCATACCAAGTAGAAATCGTTCCGACGATCATCTTCGCCAACGCCTCCGGCACGGAAGTCGTGCGCTGGGAAGCCTTCCATCAGGGCGACTGGAAAGACCTGATCACCCGGCTATCACAACTCACAGGCCTGCCCGCGCCCGCTATCGACTGGGAGCGACTGCCCGCGTTGCGTCCCGGATGTGGTTCGAAGTCGGTCGCTCCGGGAATTCTCGAGCGGCTGACGGCCGAGGCTGAGAGCAGCCCATTGCGCGCGCGTCAGATCGAGATCGCCGAACGCGAGGACCCGTTCGAATTCATGTTCGATCAGGGCATGACCGACGGACTTCCAGTGATTCCGCCGACGCCGGAACGGGTAATCAGGATGCTCAGTGGTACCAGGCGCGACCCGCAGGAGGTCGTCGGCACCTGCGCACCGAACTATGCGCCGGTGACGATCGAGAAGATTGCCATCAACGCCGTGATGGCCGGTTGCAAGCCTGAATACCTACCCGCCGTGATCGCCGCAACAGAAGCGCTGTGCTCTCATGAGTTCAACGCTCATGCGCTGGTTTCGACCTATGGGCCCTCGCCGGTAATCGTGGTGAATGGCCCGATTCGGAAGCGCATCGGTATGAACATGGGGATCAACGTGCTCGGTCATGGCAACCGCGCCAACGCTACAATCGGCCGCGCGCTCAAGTTGATCCTGCGCAACCTTGGCGGCTTGCGGCCCGGCGAAATCGAGCGCGCGGCCCTGGGTTCGCCGGCCAAGTATGGCGCCTGCTATCCGGAATTTGAAGAACGGAGTCCGTGGGAGCCGCTGCACGTTGAGCGAGGTTTCGACCGCAACGATAGTGTCATCACGCTCTTCTCACTCGAAGGTTCGCCGCATCAGATTGCCGATCAAACCTCGCGCAGCGCACGCGCACTAGCCGGTAGCCTGGGCCTCGGCATGGAATGTGGCTGGCATCCGAAGACACACAGCGTCGGCGATGTTCTGCTGGTCATCTCGCCCGAGCACGTGGATACCCTCTGGCGCGATGGCTGGAGCAAGGACGACCTGCGCATGCGCATTCAGGAGATCACGTCGCGCCCGGTCCGCGAGTTGTTGCCCACCGAAGATTACGGCGGGCTCGGCGCGATGCCGGAGCAGGTTGCGTTGGCGCATGGCCGCACCCAGGAGCAACTGAACCGGCTGATGCCAAAGTTCAAGAGTCCTAAGAACATTCATATAATCGTTGCTGGCGGTCCGGCCGGAAAATGGTCCGCGGTATTTAACGGCTTTGGGGACGCGGCCGTGTCGGTGCCGGTGAGCCACAAAATTGAGGAGGTCATCTAATGCGAATTCTTGACCCGACCGACGAACGTGTGCCCGTCAGACGCTCGTTGGCGGCCCGTCCCGAAGGCGTGATGGGCACCGTCGGACTGCTCGACATCAACAAAGCGCGTGGCGACGTGATGCTCAAGCAAGTTCAGCAGCGTTTGAATGATTTGTTGCCAGGCGTCGCAATCAAGCATTACCGCAAGCTGACCCCGGCGCGGCCGGCGGCTGACGAACTGCGTCAACAGATGCTGCGGGAGTGCGACTTCGTTATCGAAGGCCTCGCCGATTGAGGGTCGTGCATAACGTGCAGTCTGCACGACACAGTATGGTTCGAGAATAACGGCAAGCCGACGGTCGTCATCGCGACCGACGTGTTTGTCGACGCCGCCGAGGCTCAATCATCCGCGCTGGGCTTGCCCGAGGCGCCGCGGGTCTTTGTGCCTCATCCCATCCAGGATGCCACCGACGAGGAGATTCGCGCCAAGGGCGATGCTGTCATCGAGCAGGTGATCCGCGCCCTCACCATGAACAAACCATTCTCGCGCTAAGACCGCGTGAATACGGGAGCGTGCGTTTCCACTGCTCGCGGCGGAACCGGAGCGAGCGCCTGATCATTCCTTCAGTGGTCTCGATTTGCCCGCCGACGACCGGGTAAGGCAGCGATTCTTGGGGGAGGTCTAAATCGCTCACAGATACGATTGATGCACGACTGGTAACGGGGTTGCAAAACGGATTTTTAGGCCCCCCTCTTTATAGACGATAAAGTATGTCGCCGTCTATTAAGAGGGAGTCGCGGGTAGTGGGCGGTTTTCAATTTCACGGGACTAGCGTACCGCCTCTACTTGCTCGGGCAGGCATGGAACCAGTGTTACATACGAAGCCTCTATTGAAAAGGAAGGGGTTATATAAACTGACCATGTATACGGATTGGCGCAAAGTCAGAATTGGCGAGCATGTGCTCGCGTTTCCTGGTCAATTTCTCTTCATCGTGGAGGGAGTGGGAAAGCCCGAAGGACGCGACGGCACTAAGACAAAGGTCTATCTGCGTAAAGTGGATTCTGGCGCGCGCGTCGTGGCACGCGTGACGCAACTCTCCAGACCACGTTGGGTCAAATCATCAAATTAAGGACACTACCAACTGGAGACAATCTATCGATTGCGCGGCGGCGCAAGGTCAAAGAAGTATCGGCAAAAATGAACCGTTCATTTCCGGTGCTAGTAGGCGCATCAGCATTTTTTCTAATAACCGCAAATGCCCGAGCCGAAAAGCCAACGCCAAGCGCAGCCCCACAAAGCCAAGGAAAAAGCGCAACAAAAGAAAACCCATCCCCCAGCGCTACAAAGACAAAACGCTGGAATGGCCCACCAATCAATCCCATTCCCACAGCGTCGCCACGCCGACCAAACAAGACTCAATCCCGCGCCACCACTGAAGATGAAAGCCAAGAACAAGAACGCCACGACCGACGAGAAGAAACGCTCGAAAATCGACTTGTTTGGTTGACCGGCGGTTTGGCTGTAATCGAGGTTGCCACACTGTTCCTTTTCGCCGGAACCATGTGGGCCAACATCAAGGCTGCGAAAGCGTCCACGGTCGCAGCTAATGCGAGTGCCGAGAGCGCCGCCGCCGCCAAAATTAGCACGGATCTTCAGACGCGCAGTTTTTATACAATTTATAGGCCTTGGGTGATCGCTTCGGATTTCGAGATCAATAGGGGTCAAAACGGCAAGTTGCAAATCGAATATCGCGTCTATAATGCCGGCCCCCTCCCGGCGACTTTGCGGGGGCACTATGCGAATGCCAGTTTGTCGGAGCGGATAGCAGACGATCCCGAGTTTGCGGCTGCTGTTGAGCAAGGATTGGTCTTGGCCCCAAACAGCACCAACAAAGTTGGTTTTATCGTTCTCCATCACCCGCTTACCCAAAACCGCAGCGAATGGGAACAGATCGTGGAACGGAAGATAGCGCTTTTCTTTCTTGGCTATTTTCTTTACGAAGGTCCCTATAGGTCTCCTTCCGATGCCCAGCTCGTATACAAAACTGGCTTCGGAGCTAGACACTGCGGTCCACTCGGTGAGGGTTTTATATTCCGAGAAGACCGAAGAACGCTCATGGAGCCTATTACTGATCCAAGGTATAGCTACATTTCCTAAAATTATTGCATGTTCAATTAGGGCTTTGGCACAAACCCCAACGCCGACTATGAATATCAGAATTAGACACTTACGCAGGTATGATGCGACCAATGTAGCCCCCCGCATCCATCCTGACGTTCTATTGCAATTACTAGAAAGGGGTGACATTGTCACCTGCTTGCAAATGACTCCATCACCGGCTTCTTTTTCAAAACCGCCCACTACCGAGTCGCGCGTCAGACCGGCCGCACCAAGTCTGAGGTGGTGCGCGATGCGCTAGAAACGCTACGCGCAAGAGGCACCCAAGACACAGCTAACCGCCCGCCGAAACCATGGCAGGTTTGATCGGATGCTGGGACAGCGGCGGTGCGCGGCTTTCCGAGCGCACCGGCGAACGCTTCGCGCGATTGCTCCAAGAGGAAAAGCATCCCGAGCGTACTGCTCGACGCCGGCCGCTCGTGGCGCTGATTGATCGCAGCGACCCGCATCATCGGGACTGCTGCGAAGCGCTGGCCGCCATTACCTATCCGCTGGGCACGGTCTGGCCAGCCTTCACCGAAGCAATGTATCTGCTGCGATCCTCCGCGCGAGCTCAGAGCGCTAGGGGACGTCCCGGGCGTTGGCGGAGTCCAACTGATCGAGCTTGATATGGACGACTGCTGCGCATGCGCGAGCTGATGTGGAAATACGGGACCTGCCGATGGACCTCGCCGATGCGGCGCTGGTCCGGGTCGCCGAGCGCGAACGCGTCCGGCGGATCTTCACAGTCGACCGGCGAGACTTTGGGATTCATCGGCCTTATCGGCTCGGCCGTTGCGAAAGCCTGCCGCGATCCCCCAGCCGAAGGTGTCAGTTGCGCAATTATTTGGTTTAGGTTTTTCCCTGCTACTTTGCGTAGTCTCCCGCCATTATAGACGAACTATGTGGGCTACCGGAATCGGACCGGGTAGCCCGCGCTGGATCCGCTTCGTTTGCTCCAGCCGCACTTAGAAAAAGTCGCGACGTTACCAGCGTCCGTTTGTACGTGGCCTGCAACGGATAGGGAGGCCAGAAATGGATTTTCGCCCGACTGCGTGGATGTTCGACAACTAGGAGGGGATGAACCCCAAAACCATGATGGCGTTGATGCGATCGAAGTACGCTGTTGGAGGCGGTCGCCCGCATTACCCGGAGCGCTCTGACCGCGTGCGGTGCTCATGGCTATTCAGGCACTCCAAAATAGACAGGACATTCCGCGACGGAGCGCCGGCACCGGTCATGCCGCCTCAGAGTGACACCTGCGCCGACTTCATGGGAATGTTAAGCTTGGACTTGAATCCAGCCGAAAATCTCTTTCCGCGCAAACCCCTGGGAAAATAGACTTACTGGGAGTTGTGGCGATGTGGGAGCCGTGGCGGTCCAAACCAAACGCGCGTCGGGTTTTTGTACAACCGATACCAGGCACTCTACTAGCCGGGGTCTCAGGCGGAACTCACGCTCTTGCTTGTGCATTCGAGGACGCCGCCTGCGCCTCCGGATACCGTTGGAGCCCTGAGCCCCGGACGAGGGCGCCAATCTAGCGCACAAGGATTTACCTTCAACACGGCCGGCGGCGACACCTCTCCGGGAAACCTTCCGGCTTTTATCTCAATTTAGCCAGGAGGTCCCCATACCATACGATCCCGGCGTTCCGATCGATCAATTCAGAGCGCTTCTCCCACACCCGCGATATAGTTCCGTCGTCATTCACAACTACTTCGATGCCGCCTTAGTCAGCACGATCGGTCGTACTTGACAGAAACGACCGGTCGTGCTTTTCTGTGGGCAATGACGAACGCGGAACCATCCACTCGCGAGCGCATCTTGCGCACCGGCCTCGCATTGATGAGCCAGTCGGGCCTGAGCGCGGTGACGCTGGGCGTGCTCGCCGATCAGGTCGGGATGTCGAAGAGCGGTCTGTTCGCGCACTTCCGCTCCAAGGCGGCTGTCCAGATCGAGCTGCTCAACCACATGAGCAGGTTCGCGGCCGAGCTCGTCCTCCGCCCGTCTCTGAACGCGACCGAAGGATTGCCCCGGCTGCGGGCGCTGGTTCGCAACTGGTTCGGATGGGCGCAGCGCGCGGGCCTTCCCGGAGGGTGCCCGGTCGCGGCAGGTCTGTTCGAGTTCGACGACGTCGAAGGCGTCGTGCGGAACAAGATCCTCGAGATGGAAGCATCGTTCCGCGCGATGCTGACTGAGCTGGTTCAGCGTGCGGTTGAGCTCGGGCATTTGCACCGCGATCTCGACGTCGAGCAGTTTGTCTGGGAACTGTGCGGCATCTATCTCGGTCATCATGCGGCGCATCGATTTCTCCGTTCGGCCGACGCTGACCAGCGCGCCGAGACAGCATTTGAGGCGCTGATCGAACGCGCGTTGCCGCGGCGCGGCAAACGCTTCGCCGGGGCCGCTAGATCTCAGGTGCGACGCGCGAAAACCAGGCTTAAGGGGAACAAGTGCTCATGAACGGAGCGTCCCATCAGGTGCCCGCGTTTCACCCGCTCGACGCGATCCCGCCTGTCGTCATTGCCTGCGTCTATATACTGGCGTCGTCCCTTCTGCGCGAGCCGAGCCGCAGGAATTTCAATGCGATCATGATCGGCGGAGCGGGCGCTGCGTACTTAAGCGGGGGGTTCGGCGTGTGGGAGTTCGTGTTCTGCGCGGTCGTGACCTTCTGCGCCTACCAAGGTCTTCAGTCTTATCGCTTCATCGCGATCGGCTGGCTGCTGCACAGTGCGTGGGATGTGCTGCACCACCTCTACGGCAACCCGATAGTTCCCTTCGCGCCGGCCTCGTCAGCCGGATGTGCGATCACAGACGCGATCATCGCGATGTGGTTCTTCGCCGATGCGCCCTCGGTGTTCGAGCTCGTCCAGCTTCGCCCTACGAACGCTCGCGGCTGAACCGCGGGTTCGAACCGACGACCTCGTGCTCGGTAACCGTTGAGACGACTTCAGTCGAAAGCGCGCCCGCGTATCGCGCGGGCGAACGGAGTTCATTGCCCATACGGTCCGCGAAGAACGTAATCGGTAGCATGCTGAGCCTGGGCTGCAGGGCGGACTAGAAGCTTCCGTCATCGCTTCTTCAGTAAGCAGCGAGAATACATAGCTCCGAGCCGAACGAGGGAATACGCCGTACCGCGTCGGCCTTGCTGCGCATTGTCTCTCCGCATAAGACCGCTGGCTTTATCTCAATCGCGCCAGGAGGTTCCCATGCCACACAACCGCAGCTCTCTGATCGATCAGCTCAGAGCCTTCTCACAGAGCAGCGACTCAATCCAGTCGTCATTCACAACTACTGCCGGTGCGCGCAGCACTTTCTTGAGCACTTGGCGCAGGGCGGCGTTGCCGTAGATGCGGCAACGCCGGATCACGTATCGGCCTATCTCGCCCACGCCGTACGGATTTCACGGTGACCCACCGGCGCCGCGATGGCAATCGATTCCGCGGGGCAGGAATCCACGCGCTCCTGCGCCTCGTGCAGAAACGATGGCCGCTCCAGCCGCTGGCTGCCAACCCGGGCCAAGCCCTATGCCGATCGGTATGCAACGAATACCAGGAGTGGCTGCATGTGCAGCGCGGCCTCGTGAAAGCGTCCATCCGCGCGCTGATGTGGGAGGGCCGACACTTCCTGTCCTGATACACCGCGGGTGGCCCAGTCGATAACTTCATGGGATTGAGCATCAGCGACATCTCCGCGTTTTCAAACAATCCGTACGGTGGCATGGGGATGAGCTCGGTCACCGGCGAATAGCAAGTCTTGTCTGGATCTCGGGCTGGTTGGGCATTCCAGCAAGCCCCTCTCACAGGCCTCCATCGGGTCAATCATCCGTTCCTCAGGAAGCGCCAGCTCCTCGGTGACGGATGGCGGTAGTTCGCATTGCTCGGTGTTGAAAACTGAATAGCAGCGCAGAACAAATCGCCGACCTCCCTGACGTTCCTCCTGCTCATGCTCGGGCTCGTGCTGATCGCCGATGGACTCAACTTCGACACCACCCACGTAAATCCGCCAGAAGACTATGGGCGTTGACTTTTCTTCCTTGCGGACCTGTCCGCCCAATTTGTTATTTGCCGAATGGTCGCCCAGTATGGCGCGATGTAACCTTGTGTGGTGAGCAACCACACGTTGATGCCGCTATGAGGTTTCTTCGACACGACATTCCGCGGCGCTCCGACGCTGCGCCATGGCCGGCTTATTTCTAACCTGGACTGCTCTCGCTTCGCATTTGCAAAATCTCGAGGTAGCTGTCCATAAAGCCAATACATATCACACCAATTCCATGGAGGATCGTGTATGCCAGGGCTCGTTCAAGGCAAAATTGTGCTGGTCACCGGGGGTGGCTCGGGTATCGGCCGCGCCACGGCTCTTAAACTCGCGCAGGAAGGCGCGATTGTGATGATTGCCGATTATATTCAGGAAGGCGGCGAGCGCACCGTCAAAATGATCAAGGATGGCGGCGGCACCGCCAGCTTCATCCAGGCCGACGTCTCGATAAGCCGGCAGGTCGAAGTGATGGTGGCCAAAACGGTGGAGACCTATGGCCGCATCGACGGAGCCTTTAACAATGCCGGCATCGAAGGCCGTATGGCGACTACGGTCGAAACCACCGAGGACAACTTCGACCGCACGATCGCGATCAATCTTAAGGGTGTTTGGCTCTGCATGAAGTACGAAATTCCGCAGATGCTCAAGCAGGGCGGCGGCTCAATCGTCAATACCGCATCGGTTGCCGGACTAGTCGGCTTTGAACGACTGCCGGCTTATAACGCCTCGAAGCATGGCGTGGTCGGGTTAACGCGTACTGCCGCGCTCGAATATGCGGCGAAGAATATTCGGGTGAATTGCGTCTGTCCAGGGGTAATCCGCACGCCGATGGTCGAAAGGATCATCGATACCGGCGGCTTCACTGAGCAGGAGCTTAACGCAGGCGAACCGGTCGGTCGGATGGGTCAACCAGAAGAAATCGGCCAAGGTGTCGTGTGGCTGCTCTCCGATTCGGCTTCGTTCGTCACCGGTCATCCCATGACAATCGACGGCGGTTGGGTCGCGCGGTAGGGGTGCCGGAGGATGTCAAGCCGGTGCGGGTTCCTGGCGATCAGGCAGCCGAGCCGATGCCCCTCAGCAGAACAGCCTCGGCATGTGCCTAAAATTCGGGTTGCCGTTGTGATCGGATGCGTGGCGGACCTCCAAAAAGTGAGCGTTGCGTAACGCGCTAGCAGATAGATGCGCCGAGAGCGGCCATCGAAGGTCGCGAATGCGCGACTTTTAGCGAGATCCTGGAAGGGCGTCATCCGACACGAATGAGGTCCCATCGGCTCAACCGATATAGACTATTGTCTCGAGAGTTTCGGTCAGATCGGCTGGGCGGTAAGATTGTGGGGTGTCAAGCAAGAGGCCCGGGATTTATGCGTCGGTAGCTTTCCGCGTGCCGCATGCCATGGCCGACGATGCCGCAGGCATTCTCATTATGGACGGTGCACTCGGATGCGAGGTGAGCAAGATCGCCCGGCCTGCGGGTACAGCGAGCGTTGCCAGCAATCCGGTATTGCTGCGGGCCTATTTCGAGCGAATAACTGCGTCGACGCTAAAGCGGCTGCAAGCTAAGTTACAGGCGGCCAAGATGCTTGCCAACGGCTCAACGCCAGAGCATCGAGTGCTTGAAGACCCAGGCTGGGCGACGATGTGGCAGGCGCGCTTCCACCCGTTACGCATCGGTCAGCGTTTTTTGGTCCTTCCCCCATGGCACCGCGAGCGCGATCCTGATCGAATCCGGCTCGTAATTCGGCCCGGGCAGGCGTTCGGTACTGGGCATCATCCATCCACGTCAGGGACGCTCAGCGCACTCGAGGAATTATGTAAGAACCAGCATCTGGAGCATGCGCTCGACGTCGGCACAGGTTCCGGCATATTGGCCATCGCGATGGTTAAACTGGGGGTCGCGGAAGTGACCGCTATCGATACTGATATTGCGGCGGTTGCGAACGCGAAGGGAAATGCCAGGCTTAATCGAGTCATGGCGCGAATTCGCTTTTCCACAATACCGCTGGCTTCGCTCCGCGGACGGTTTGCGCTAATTGCGGCGAATATCCTGAGCTCGACCCTTATCCGGATGGCTCCTGATCTGAAGAAGCGGCTTCGCCGTCACGGCCATCTTGTCCTCGCGGGTATTTTGCAGCGTGAAGCTAAATCCGTAGCCGCCGCTTACCTACCCGAGTTGACTTATGTCGGTGCGCGCAACCACGGCGCCTGGACAACACTGATTTTTCGAAGATGAAGCATCTGCCGCGCTTTGCAATTTCGGACGATGCCGCAGTCTGTCGTACCGACGGCACAGTGCGTGTGACCGGCAGCGAACTACATCATATGCGCGACGTGATGCGGCTCGGCCAAGGGACGCAGGTTGTGTTGTGCGCGGCGGACGGGCTCGAATACGCGGGGCGCATCGCCGACTTCGAGGCGAACGCAGCTATTATCACTGTCGCTGGGGCGTACTATCGTGAGGAGCGTGCCTCAGGTCGCTTTATTCTCGCCGCGGGGGTGTTAAAGCCTGCGCGGATGGATCTGTTAATAGAGAAGGCCGCGGAGTTGGATGCCTCTGAGTTTTGGCCGCTAATATGCGCACGGTCTATCGTTCGTGAGCCGAGTCCAGGACGCCAACAACGCTGGCGTCGAGTCTCGCTCGCTGCCGCGAAACAAAGCCTGTGCTCGCGCAGAATGGAGGTTCGCCATCCGGTCGATGTCGGTTCGATGGTGCGAAGTGTGCCGGCAGCAGCGCTCGCCGTGACGTGCGTGGCCGGGGCTGAGCCGCTCGGTGCGGTGATTCGCCGCACGGCTGATGAGGCCCATCCTGCCGCGGTCGTCCTCGCGATCGGTCCCGAAGGCGATTTCACGGCTGAGGAATTGGCGGCGATGCGCGAAGCCGGCTTCGTCGCGGCTGGACTCGGAGGTAATCGCCTGCGCAGCGAGACGGCGGCGATGGCCGCCTTAAGTATTGCAACGGGTATTTTCGCTGAGCTTGAGGATGCGAAACGCACCGCACTAGGGAGGGCGAACGCCGACGGAGGACGTGCCCGCCACTAGAAAAGCGTCGTACAGAATAGATTCAAAAGGGCGAAAGGGAGCAGCACAGCGGCTGATCGGAGCCGGAGGGAGCGGCGCAGGTTGGATCGGTGAAAAAAACAGCGAGAGCGCAAGCTGCTAGCGCCAAGCAGTTGGCTCGCGCGGGCAAGGGCGAGCAGCGCCAACGGAGCTGCGGCGGATGCTAGGTCGGTGAAAAAAAAATTTGCGTTTGTGATGGATCCGCTGGAGCGCGTGATGCCCGATAAGGACACCACGTTTGCTTTCATGCTCGAGTCGCTCGTGCGCGGGTACGAGCTTTTTCATCTTGGGCTCAAGGACCTGTTTGCGCATGGCAATCGGGTGTTTGGGCAAGCGCGCCGATGCGCCGTCACGCGAGAAACACCGCATTTCCGCTTCCTTGACGACGCGATTCAGTGTCCGCTCGAACATTTTGACGCGATCTTCATGCGCAAAGATCCTCCCGCGGACGCTGCCTACTTGTATGCCACCATGCTGCTCAGTCTTACCGGCCGCAGCCACACTTTCATTCTCAACGAACCGGCGGGGCTGCGCGAGGCGAATGAAAAGCTCTATTCGCTCAACTTTCCGGACGCGATTCCGCCTACCATCGTCACCTATGAGATCGCCCGTCTTAAACAATTCATGGGCGAGCAGGGCGGCGAGATGATCGTCAAGCCGCTTGACGGCCACGGCGGGGAAGGGGTTTTTTATGCGCACAGTGGCGATCGCAATTTGAACGCGATCCTCGAAACGGTCACGCGTTTCGAGACCCGTCCGATTATGGGCCAGCGCTATATCCCCGAAATTCGCGATGGCGATAAGCGGCTGATCGTGCTCGATGGCGAGCCGCTGGGATGCACGTTGCGTGTGCCGCGCCACGACGAGCATCGCGGCAATATTCATGTCGGCGGCAGTTGCGTCAAAGCTGAAGTGACAGAGCGCGACCGCGAGATCTGCCGGATGTTGCGGCCACGGCTTGAGCGTGACGGTCTTTATTTTGTCGGGCTGGACATTATCGGTAGATATCTGACCGAAGTGAACGTCACCAGTCCGACCGGCATCCAGGAGATTGACCGCCTGGACGGGGTCAACCTGGAGGCCAAGGTGATCGACTTCGTCGAATCAAGGCTTTCGCGATAGCCTTTATTTGGCCCACGGGCGAGTCACAAAGACCATAACCGACCGTCTGGGGCCGCGTGCTCTGCTGCTTTGAGTAGCCGGAGTCCCAATCGTTGTAGTACTTGATGCCGGCGATCCGGTCGTCGGAAATCAATCAGCCGGGTCTTCTCCGGGTGAAGCGTCAGGCCATACTTCGCCAGCCGCTTCGGCAGCACGTCGAGAACTCGCCGCGCGTCGCGCTCTTGCTCGAAGATGATGACCAGGTGAGTGGCGGAGGGGAATCTCACCCCTCCGCTCTCGCAGAACCGGACGTGAGCCTCTCGACTCATCCGGCTCCCATTGTCCAGCCGTGCCCCTGAAGCAGCGGCCAGTGGGCAAACAGA
>Ga0073928_10003019_pt1 | contig 27371 bp, 22 predicted proteins | sample PaiPotPPA55metaG_FD_76969 | JGI IMG/M metagenome (GOLD analysis project Ga0073928, IMG submission 76969) | Iron sulfur acid spring bacterial and archeal communities from Banff, Canada, to study Microbial Dark Matter (Phase II) - Paint Pots PPA... ...
CGCCGATCAAAATTCCAATCTCGGGAGGAACACATGCAGGCCATCGAAGCGAAATTGCCGCACCTCATTACCGCGCTGCCGGGTCCGAAAGCAAAGCAGCTCGTTGAACGCGATCACCGGGTGCTGTCGCCGTCGTACACACGCGATTATCCGCTGGTAGCGAAGAAGGGCCACGGAGCATTGATCGAGGACGTTGACGGAAATACGTTTCTCGATTTTGCCGCCGGAATCGCCGTGGTTTCGACGGGACATTGTCATCCGCAAGTGGTCGCCGCGATTCAAAAGCAGGCGGCCGAATTGATCCACATGTCGGGCACTGATTTTTACTATCCGAATTTGGTTGAGTTGGCTGAAAAGCTTGCCTCGATTGCTCCAGGTAAAGAGGCGAAGCGCGTCTATTTTGGAAATTCAGGCACGGAAGCGGTGGAAGCGGCGATGAAGCTTGCCCGCTATCACACCAAGCGCGAAAAGTTCATCGCGTTCTATGGATGCTTCCATGGTCGCACGATAGGTTCGCTTTCACTTACGGCGAGCAAGGCTGTTCAGCGCAAGAGTTTCGGCTCGTTGCTGTCGGGCGTGTTTCACATGCCGTATCCGAACACCTATCGCGGCGGGTACGGAGTTCGTCCCGAACACGCGTCGGCCGATTGCCTCGCATATCTCGAGGGCGAACTCTTCAAACGCATCGTCGATCCGGAAGACGTTGCCGGAATTTTCATCGAGCCGATTCAGGGCGAAGGCGGTTACATGCCGGCGCCCATCGAGTTTTTGCAGGGCCTCGAACGCGTCTGCCGCAAACACGGAATTCTCCTGGTCGCCGACGAAGTGCAATCGGGGATGGGGCGGACCGGCAAATGGTGGGCATCGGATCACGCTGGAATCGAGCCGGACATCATCACCGTGGCCAAGGGAATCGCTTCCGGGATGCCGTTGAGCGCCATCATTACGCGCGCCAGCATAATGAACTGGAAGCCTGGCGCGCACGCATCTACCTTCGGCGGGAATCCGGTTTCGATTGCCGCGGCTCTAGCCACGATCGATCTGCTCGAGCGGAGTTACATCTCGAACGCCGCGCGCATGGGCGAATTCATCCTCAAGCAGATCGCTGATTGGCGCGAGCGGCACAAGATCGTCGGCGACGTCCGCGGCAAGGGACTGATGATCGGCGTCGAATTCGTACTCGACCAAAAGACGAAGGAAAAGGCGCCCGAACTGCGGAACCGCGTCGTCCAGATGGCATTCGAAAAGGGATTGCTGATTTTGGGCGCGGGTGAAAATTCAATCCGTCTCGCTCCGCCGCTGGTGATCGACGAAGAACAGGCTGAAGGGGCGATCCGCATACTCGATGCCTGCATCAGCGAAGCCGAACGCTCGATGTAGTCTTGTTACCAAGTAGCGCGGCTGAGCGCAAAGCTCGGACTCAGCCGCGCTACTGCGATTCCTCGTATGCGGCCCTTCTTTTTAACCTCGACAGAGTCCGCGCACATTTTGGGTGACAGAACTTAGTGCGTTGCAGATAATCCCGAAGCATTCAAACTAGTGGGAGGGCGATTGCCGCGCATTCTCGACGTTGGCTGCGGCCCGGCAAAATATCCGGGCTCGATTGGCCTGGACATGAATCCGTCCACGGCCGCGGACGTTCTCTGCAATCTCGATCGCGGCGGACTGCCGTTTCGCGACAACACTTTCGACGAAATCCGAGGCGAGCACATCATCGAGCACGTTGCGGACATCATCGCCACGATGGAGGAATTCCATCGCGTTACGAGACCGGGCGGCACCATCTGGTTAGTGACGCCGCACTATACCGATTTCAGCTCGTTTCGCGATCCGACGCATCGCTGGCACCTGAACACATACTCGTTCCTCTATTTTTATCCCGGTGGCATGCACGGACGCGATATGTGGTACACGAAGGTGCGGATGCGAGAGGCGAAACTAAACGTCAGGCTTCTGAAACTCTGGCGAGCGTTCGGTTTCGAATTCCTCGTGAACCACAGCCGAATATTTCGCCAATTCTGGGAGCATTATTTGAGTTTCATCATTCGCGGAAAGCTCATGGAGTTCACGTTCGAGGTTATCAAGTAGCAGATGCCGCGAATCCTCGACATCGGTTGCGGCAGAAAGAAATACCCCGGATCGATCGGCATCGATATGAGCGCCGCCGGCCAGGCGGATGTCCTGTGCGACTGGGAGAAAACGCTGCCGTTTGCTGAGAGCAGTTTCGATCAAGTGCGGCTGATTCACATCATCGAAGAAGTGGACAATATTTTTCGAGTGCTGGCCGAAGTGCACCGCGTCGCCAGACCCGGCGCGCGCGTAACGATCATTACGCCGCACTATACCGACCACGCGTCTTACTGCAGCCCCGCGCATCGCTGGCACCTTTCCAGCTTTTCACTGTGGTTTTTCAGCGATCGTCCCGCGGAATACGACTACTATGCACCGGCGAATTTCCGCGAGCGGCGCGTGCACGTAGAATTGCTGCGGCTCTGGCGCGCATTCGGTTTTCAGTTTCTGATCAACCGCGCCCGCTGGTTCCGCAGGTTCTGGGAGTATTACCTGTCGTTCGTAATTCGCGGGAAGACGGTTGAATGGGAACTCGAGGTGGTTAAGTAAATTCCAATGCTCGCGCGCTTGATGTTCGCCGCCGTGGATTTTGCCGCTCGCAAGGGCTTGGCGGAACCTCCCGCGGAGAACGCCGCTAAAGCGCAAGCACGCCGAACCGGAGTTCGCGGCGAGACATACGCTTACTGGTACTTGCGGCGTCACGGCTACATCCTCGTCGCGCGAAACTACACGGCGCCAGGGATCAAGGGCGAGATCGATATGGTCGGCTACGACGGCCCGGTTCTCGCGTTCGTGGAAGTAAAGACGCGTTCAACATCGGATCCCAAGCAGCCGAAGCCAGAAGAAGCCGTAAACTGGGAGAAGCGCCGCAACCTCTCGCGCATGGCGCGGCAATTTCTCCGTGCGCGCCACGTCGATGAAGCATCGTGCCGCTTCGATGTTCTTGCGATTGAGACAAAGCCAGGAGCGAAGCCCACGATCAGGCTGCACAAGGGCGCGTTCGGTGCGGAAGGGAAATGACGGCGAGATGAAACCAATTGTGATTCTATTTCTAGCTGCAATACTCTGTTCGCCCAGCTCGCGGGCGCAAGACTCGCTGGACAAGCTCGCTTCCGATTTTTGGACCTGGCGCGCCCAATCTCAGCCATTTAACAATGATGACGTACCGCGAGTTGAACGCCCGCTCGGACAGAAACGCTCGTGGTCGGCCGATTCGGTGACTCGCCAACGCGGAATGCTAGCCGGCTTCGAGACGCGGTGGAAGCATTTGGACGCGGGGAAGTGGCCGATCGCGCAGCAGGTTGACTACCGGTTAATGGGCTCGGCACTTTCGCGAGTGCGCTGGGAACTTGATTTCAATCGCCGATGGCAACGCGATCCGACTTTCTATCTCGAACAGTCGCTCACTCCTGTCCTGACGGTTCTGCTTCCACCTGCGCCGATCAACCAACCGCGCAGTCACGACTTGATTCTGTGCTTGGAAAATGTCCCCTCGATTCTCGAAGAGGGCAAAGCCAATTTGCAGGATTCAGTGGGACCGTTCGCGAAGCTCGCGATCGACTCCCTCGAGCGAATTCGCGCCGAGCTGCAGGTAGTGGCTCGCAGCGTTGCGCCTTTGTTATCCGGCAGCGACCGCGAGGAGTTGGCTCCGGCAATCGAGCGGGCGACAGCGGCGCTCGAGTCTTTTCGCGCCTGGCTTGAACAGCGCCTTCCGCAGATGACGCAGCCGGTCACGGCAGGACGCGACGCTTACGTGTATTTTCTGAGGAATGTCGCGCTCTATCCTTTCACGCCCGAGCAATTGCTGGAAATGAGCCACCAGGAGTGGGCGCGAGCCGTGGTCTCCGAACAATTCGAGCACCAGCGAAACAAGGACGTCACCCAGCTAAAGAAATTCGCAACAGTGGAAGAACAGATCGAGAGAACGTCGCAGATGGAAGCGAGCATTCGTTCTCTACTAACCAGCGAGAGAATTTTAACCGTTCCGTCCAGCTTTCCTCATTACACCGCGCGGCCTGTTCCCGACTATCTCACCGCGCTAGAGGATTTCGGCGAGCTGGACGATTTTACCGGCCCATCGCGCCTCGATCAGAATTGCGTGCGCTGGACTCCGGGGCCTTCGGGCGAGCTCGGTTACTTTGCGGACGCGACCGCTCGCGATACTCGACCGATTATTGTCCATGAGGGAGTGCCGGGACATTACATGCAGCTTTGGCTCAGCTGGAATAATCCCGATCCGATTCGGCGTCATTACTATGACTCCGGCGCGAACGAGGGGATCGGCTTTTATGCAGAGGAGATGATGCTCAGGGCCGGCCTATTCGACGATTCGCCTCGCACGCGCGAAATCATCTTCAATTTCATGCGGCTCCGTGCCTTGCGTGTCGAGGTGGACGTCAAGCTGGCGCTCGGTGAATTCACTGTGGAGCAGGGGGCCGGCTATCTCGCGAAAATGGTTCCGATGGATGCGCGCACGGCGCAATCGGAAGCCGCATTCTTTGCGACGCAACCCGGACTTGCCATTGCGTATCAAACAGGAAAGCTTCAGATAACGGATTTCCTGGCGGAGGCGCGACTCAGGTCCGGCGACAAGTTCGATCTGAGAGCGATTCAGGATTTCATCTGGGCCAATGGAAACGTTCCCATCGCGCTGCAAAGAATGGAATGGTTTGCGGCTCATCCAGCAGGAAATTGACGCTCCCGGCCGGTTCATCCTCCTGTATGGCGTAGTACAATATTGATTCGTCGAGATCGAACTATTTTCCGGCTGTTGCGCCGGGTGAGTGAACCGCGGGAGGAAAGTTTTGCCGGAACTTCGAAAAGATCCTATCACCGGGCGTTGGGTCATTATTTCAACGGATCGGGCCAAGCGGCCCATGGATTTCGTGCGCGAAAGCGTGCAGATCAAAGGAAACGGGGCTTGCCCGTTCTGTCCAGGCAACGAAGGAAAGACGCCGCCGGAAATCCTAGCCTATGGCCGGAACGGCAGCGGGAAAAATACGCCGGGCTGGACGCTCCGCGTGGTGCCCAACAAATTCCCCGCACTTGGAATCGAAGGCGGCCTGGATCGAGAAGGCGACGGATTATTCGATCGCATGAATGGGGTCGGCGCGCACGAAGTAATCATCGAGACGCCCGACCATCAATTGATGCTTGCCGGATTGTCGGAAAAAGCGGTCGAGGAAGTGTTGTGGGCCTATCGCGACCGCATGCTCGACCTGAAGAACGACCGCCGCTTCCGCTACATCCTGCTCTTCAAAAATCACGGCGAGGCGGCGGGCGCGTCCCTCGAGCACACGCACTCGCAATTAATCGCGCTTCCCATCGTTCCAAAGCGCGTGCGCGAGGAAGTGGACAGTTCCAAGCGCTACTACGATGAAAAAGAGCGCTGTATCTTCTGCGACATGATCCGCCAAGAAATCGAAACGGAAACACGCCTCATCCTTCAGAACGATTACTTCATCGCGCTTGCTCCGTATGCGCCGCGCTTCCCATTCGAGACTTGGATACTTCCGCGGCAGCACAGCTCGGCGTTCGAGAACATGCCGACGCCATACTACGGGAACCTCGCGCGCCTTCTGCGCGATTTTCTTGTGCGGCTCGATAACACACTCGGCTGCCCGTCGTACAACTACGTGATCCACACATCGCCCATCGGCGAGGAAATCAACGACCACTACCACTGGCACATCGAAATGATGCCGAAGCTCACCAAGGTGGCAGGTTTCGAGTGGGGCACGGGTTTCTACATCAATCCCACGCCACCGGAAGAAGCAGCGCGGTTCCTCCGCGATTCAAAATCGTCCTAGTTTTTTCTTCTGCTGTGAGAGTTGCGCACTAACGGCTGTGATGTGCCTATTTCACGGCGAGGACGACAAGTGTGACGTCGTCGTGGAAGCAGCCATTGCAGTAGCTGAAGACTTCCGTGCGGATTTTTTCGAGCAAGTCGGGAGCGCTCAGTGCCACCCACCGTGTCCCTAGCGCGCTCAATCTTGGAACTGTGTATTCTTCGCTCGCGGAATTCGTCGCTTCCGTCACTCCGTCCGTGTAGAGGATCAGGCGATCGCCGGGTTCCAATTGCATTTCCATTTCCGCGAACTTAGCATCGGGGAAAATTCCGAGCGGCGCGCCTCCTTCCTCCAAAAGAATTGCTTTCCCGGATTTGCGGATTAAGATCGGAGCCCAATGCCCGGCATTGGCATAGGACAGCCGTGAACCCGAGGCGTCGATTCTGCAATAGCAAAACGTAATGAATTTATCGGGAGCAATGTTGTTGCAGATCACGTTGTTCAGCTTCTCGATGAGCGTCCCGGTCGGAACGTCGTCTGCAGTTAGCGCGCGGACCGACGCCTGAAGGTTTGCCATCAGCAAGGCGGCGCTGACTCCCTGCCCAACAACATCGCCAATGCAGAGTCCAATTTTCCTTTCGCCGAACTTTAGAACGTCAAAATAGTCGCCGCCAACTTCGCGGGCGGGCTGCCAGGTTCCAGCCACTTCGTATCCTCTTATCTGAGGAATTCGACTGGGGAGCAGGCCTTCCTGAATCTCGCGCGCTTTTCGAAGTTCCTGGGCCTGCAATTGGGATTGTGTTTGGCCTAGTTCAAGCGTGCGCTGGAGTTCGCGGTTGCGGTACTCGAGGCTCTCGCGTGTTTTGTCGTACGCGTGGTAGATGCTGCCGACGATCAGCACAGCGAGCACTCCCAGCCGGCCGCCGCTCCAGAATTGCGCGGGAAATGACGCAAGCGGAGCGTTGTACACCGCCATAATCGAGAGCACCGCTAGAGCGGAGCTGGGCACCGCCGCACCGAACAAGCATGACAGGTAGGCGAGCCAGTCATAGGGGAACGGCCGGTGGGAATACAATCCGGACATCGAGCTCATGCCGACCGACACGAGATTGCCTACCACGAAGGAGTAAAGGAGGACCGAGCCGAAAGTAGCAAACCGGGTGCCGATCAGCCAAGCAATCACGAACAATGCAATTCCGGCGGCGAAGAACATCCACTGCCTCGAAAGCAGGCCACGAAGCACTCCGGAGAAGGGATGAGAATTTGTAGCGGGCAATGCAGTCACACTCGTAACGAATGTCGCTATTCGCGACGCAGAACGCAGAGCATGTTAGGCAGTGGTCGCAGCAAAGTCAACGCGCCTTGCTAACCATGCTTGACTCAGGGTTTCGCAGCACGCAGCAGTTGGAGTTTTGTGAATCGAATGCTACTTTGTAACGGTAGGCGTTTCACGCAGGAATTTGAAGAAGAGGTGAATCACGATGACCTGGGGCAAGCGACGGGCGATCGTAATCGTAGTTATAGTCCTCTTTTTTATTGGCGTTTTTTGGGCGGCATCGAAACCTCCTCGCCTCATGTCGAATTCCGTCCTGGTGATTGACGCGGCGGGCGCGATTGAAGAGCAGCGGCCAGACGACTTTTTAAGCGCATTGGGCGGAGGCAAGACGCCCGTGCTGCACGATTACCTGGATGGAATTGACCATGCCCGCAGCGACGCTCGTATTGCGGGCCTGGTCGTTCGAATCGGTACGCTCCAGACCGGGTGGGGAAAACTCGAGGAGATTCGAGCGCACCTCATCAATTTCCGGAAGAGCGGGAAACCGGAAATCTGTTACCTGGGCCACGACGGAGTCGGGAACCCGGAATACTATCTTGCTAGCGCATGCGACAAAATCTGGCTCGTTCCCACCGACCCCGTCAGCGTGCACGGGATGATGGCCGAAGCGCTTTTTCTGCGCGGGACGCTCGACAAACTGAAAGTAGTGCCCGAGTTTTATCACATCGCGGAATTCAAGACCGCGTCAAACTTGTTCACGGAAAAGAAATTCACGCCGGCGCACAAGGAAGAAGTGGAAACGCTGCTGCACAGCGTTTACGGGCAATATTTGGCGGACGCGTCGAAAGCGCGAAACATGGACCGCGCGACATTTGAATCGTTGCTGAATCGCGGGCCGCTCACGGCAACCGAAGCTGTAGAGAACAAACTGGTGGATCGGCTCGCGTACTGGGATCAGGTGCAGGCGTTCTTCAAAGAGAAGAATCAGTGGAACCCGGTCACGCTCAACCACTACCGGACATTCGTCAGACCGCACATGGGGCCGGAAATCGCGGTTGTGCAAGCGACCGGCCTAATCGTGTCGGGCTCGTCTGAAAACACTCCGGGCGGTGGATTCGTGATGGGCGGCGATTCCGTGGCGGCGTACTTGCGCCAGGCCAGAGAAGATTCAAGTATCAAGGCCATCGTTCTGCGAATTGATTCGGGCGGCGGATCGGCGGTGGCGAGCGAAGTGATTCGCCGCGAGGTGGAACTGGCAAAAGGAAGGAAACCCGTTGTCGTTTCCATGTCGGATGTGGCGGCCTCGGGCGGCTACTGGATTGCGATGGACGCGGACAAGATTGTCGCCGACGCGAATACGATTACCGGATCGATTGGCGTGTTAATTGGAAAATTCAACATTTCGGGTCTCTACAATTTACTGGGGATGAGCACGGACTACGTCGCGACCAGCGACAACGCGACGCTATATTCCGATCAACAGAACTTTACGCCGGCACAGCGAGCGAACATCGAGAAATCACTCAACGAAACTTACGCGAATTTCACGAAAGGCGTCGCCGCGGGGCGAACTGCCGCAGGGCAGAAGATGACTCCCGAGGACGTGGATAAAATCGGCAAAGGCCGCGTGTGGGCGGGTGCGCGAGCGAAGGAACTGGGTCTGGTCGACGAGATCGGGGGGATCGACCGTGCGATCGAAGTGGCCAAACAGCTCGCCCATATCCCCGCGAACGATTCGGTGCACATCGTCCGGTTGCCCGAAGAGAAGAATTTCTTTCAGATTTTGCTCGAGCGCGACAAAGATCAATTCACAGACTCGCGATCGCAGGAGACGACGCTCGACGCGACGCTGCGGCGTCTTGTAAGAACCATGGAGCCAGTGCAGGCACGCCTGCCGTTTGAGCTGCGCATTCGGTAGTAGTGGGCTGGACGTAGTCGAGGGCTGGACGAGCGTGCATCGCCCGCACCGTCTGCATTTCTGGGGGCTGAAACGGCAGCGAAGTTTCGATATACTCAACCTCCGAGGCGCGGTACCCAAGTGGTAAGGGAGAGGTCTGCAAAACCTTTATACGTGGGTTCGATTCCCACCCGCGCCTCCATTAATTCTCCAATGAAATCGAGGTACGTCCGCTTCCTTACGGATGCAATTCGCCTCGAATTCTGAAATGCTGACTTAGTAATTCGAAGTTTGATTTTGCGCAGCGTCCGGGCGGCATTCTCGCCTCGGGCGTTTTTTGTTTTTAGGAGACGAAAAGACGGCGGGAGAAGACAAGGGGGAGAGCATTTCTAATCGACAGAGGCTACCGATTAGAGATAGCCGTAAATGAGCGCTCTTACCAGCGGACATTTCAAATGCTAACGACAGGGATTTCCACTGCGGTAGACAATCGGAGAGAGAAGCGTTAGCATGGCCGCAATGAGGGGCTGCTCACGCAGCAGTTTCTGAGTCTTTCGGCACATGAGCTCGCCCTACGAGGTGTATCTCACGGCGTCATTTGCCCGTTCAGTCCGTACCGGCCTCTCGAGTCACTGATTCCGAAAAGGAGCAGGTATGAACACACAGGCTCACATACCAAGTTCGGCAGCGGTGTCTCCTAGCTTAACCCCCTCAGTCGCAAGGCGCATTGGTCGGGCCGAAGGGCGCAATGTGGTGGAGGCGCTGAGCGGAACCGGAATGGTGCGTGTTTTCACGGCATTGTTGTTGCTAGCGTCGATTGCGCTTGGTGGCTGTAGCAAGAAAGAAGAAGCTGCCGTACCCCCACCCCAGTCACAGCCAGTGGCGCAGCCGACGCCGCAACCCGCGCCCCAGCCCGCGTCCACTCCGAGTGCCAACGCGATGCCCTCGACGCAAGGTGAGTTCCCGGGATTAACCGCAACAATTCAGGAACTCAAGCGCAGTTCCAACGCTCTCACCCTGAAATTCGCGCTGATCAATCAGTCGAAGAACAATTTCGGTTTTGGCTACACCTTCGGCGAGGGCGACAAAGAGTTCGGCAGCGTTGGCGGCATTCACCTGATTGATGCGGCAAACAAGAAGAAATACTTCGTCGTGCGTGATGCGGATGGATCCTGCGTGTGCAGCCGCAACATCGCGAATGTTAATATCGATTCGCAGTCGGTGCTGTGGGCGAAGTTTCCCGCGCCTCCCGACGACGTGCAGAAAATCACGGTGGAGATCCCGCACTTCCCTCCGTTCGAAGACGTGGCAATAACCCACTGACGAAGATGAGAATCTATTGGCTCCCGTTGATGTTGTGCGCGTTAGTGATCGGGGTTGGTGTTGCCGAGGCTCACCAGAATGCCGGCAACGGCGCTCAGACCGAGGGTGCGGGAAGAGTCTCGGACCTCGTATTCCGTGTTGAGGACCTGGGCGGTACGGTCCAGGCGCTCGAGGTGAAGGAGTCGGCGACGGAAGTGCGAATCGATTTGGCTGCTGACGTTCTTTTTGATTTTGACAAGGCCGCCATCCTGCCCAAAGCGCAATCCACCTTGAGGCAGGCGGCGGACATCGTTCGCGAGAAAGCCAAAGGCACGGCTCGTCTCGAAGGATATACCGACGCGATAGGCTCGGACGCGCACAATCAGAAGCTATCCGAGCAGCGTGCAGAAGCGGTGAAATCCTGGTTCATCGAGAAGGAAAACCTGCGAAACGTGTCCTTCGCGACCAAGGGTTACGGCGCCAGCCGGCCGGTAGCTCCCAACAAAAAGCCGGACGGCTCCGATGATCCGGATGGCCGACAGAAGAATCGACGTGTTGAAATCGTCATCAGCAAGTAGCGCGCGGGGCGCCACACTGGCGGCTTAGCCAAACCGCTGGCTGGTCTCCGAAGCCTCACCGACACGGTCGCCTATTATCCCAGCTCACTTCATTTTCTTTAGCAGTCCTTCGTAGGCCTGCTTATAGTCACCATCGTTGGGGTCGAGTGTGTGGGCCGCTCGGTATTCGATTAGGGCACCCTTAAAATCGCCCTTTTTCTCGAGTGCCGCGCCGAGGTTGTAATGGGCGAGGTGGTTTTTCGGGTCCAGGCGGAGAGCTTCGCGCAGCTCGACGATTGCTCCGTCCCAGTCGCCCTTACCCTCGAGTATCCCGCCGAGGTTGCTGTGCGCAAGGTCATTATTCGGATTCAGGCGCAACGCTTGGCGTTCCTCGACAATTGCTCCATCCAAATCGCCCTTACTTCCGAGCGCCACACCGAGGGTGGCGTGGGCCTTGTCGTTTTTCGGGTTTAGGCGGAGGGCCTCGCGTTGCTCGGATATCGCTCCATTCAAGTCGCCTTTCCCTAGGAGGCCCTCACCAAGGGCTGCGTGGGCCTGGTCGTTTTTCGGGTTCAGGCGGAGGGCTTCGCGTTGTTCGGCGATCGCTTCATCCCAGTTGCCCTTGTCTCCGAGCGCGAGGCCGAGCTGTTGGTGGGCGAGGTCGCTTTGCGGGTCCAGGTGTACGGCTTCGCGTTCCTCGGCGAGTGCCCCATAGAAGTCGCCCTTGTCTCGCAGCGCGGCACCAAGGACTCGGTGGACATCGGCGTTTTTCGGGTTGAGGCGGAGGGCCTCGCGGTACTCCGCTATTGCGGCGTCCCAATCCTTTTTCGACCGCAGCTCGTTACCTCGCTTAAGGTGGTCCTCAGCGGAAGAGGGTTTCAACTGGCTTTGGGCATCCGTACGCGAAGCCGATGCCGGGGCGCAAACAATCGAGGTCGACAGGATCAACAGACCAGCGCGGAACCTGCGTAGTGTCATGTGCCGCCTCCGTTACGACAGCCCGCCGGGGCCGTCTTGTCACGATACAGCTTGGAGACCGGACAGAAGCAGCTCTCGAAATCGAAGCCACCCAGCCGGGATTTTCCGTTTTCAAGGGCGCTTCCCCGACGACAAGCAATTAGCTCGCGTTAGGGTAAGGAATGGGCAGTGGCCCGCTTGGCGGAGCTTTCAGCGGCCTAATTGGCCCTATCACTCTTCGGCTCAGATTCTTTCTTTTCTTCGCTGTCTTCCTTGCCTTGTTAGTCATGATCTGACCTCGATTTGTCGCGATTCCCATCTTAACCGCGCAGTTGAGCATACTTATACACCCGAGGTCCTTCTGTCCACAATCGGCGCGGCCGTTGCGATGCCTCTTGGTTCCTTAGTTCTTGACAAAGCGCGCCCCGCAGACTATACGAGCGGCCCAGAGAGTGCGCGGCGAACGGGCAATTCCTTCGATGTCTTGAGTTTAAGTTCACGCGGAATGGAGCGAGCAGTGGCGACGTATCCCCCCATCAATTCAACACCGCCCGGGTTCAACGCAGCGAAAGACTTGCCGCGTGGGCTTTTCGAGTTTCTGACGCTGTTGCATCGGGAGTTCACGCCGCGGCAGCAACAACTGGCGGCCAAGCGCAAAGACGCCCTCGGGCGGGCGCACCGCGGCCAGCTCCCCGACTATCTGCCGCCGTCTCCCGCCACAACCACGGACTGGCAAATCCAGATGCCGGATTGGTGCCAGGACCAGCGCAACCAAATGACGGGTCCCGCCGACGAGGCGGACATGTGCGTCAAGTTGCTGAATTCAGGCTCGCCCGGGGTCATGCTCGACGTGGAAGATTCACTTGCGAATGCCTGGGACCATCTCACGCTCGGTATCGACAATATGGTGAAGGCGTTGCGCGGCGAGCTGAAGTACTTCGACAAGAAACGCAGCAAGGAAGTCAGCATTCAGCCGAGCAAGACCGTTATCTGGATCCGGCCACGCGGTCTGCACATCAGCCAGGCGGGGATTTTCGGCTCGGAAATCATGTCGGCATCGCTGTTCGATGTTGCGAGCGTTGCATTTCGCACCGATCCGGCGGAACAGCGCCACCCTTTATCGATTTACATTCCGAAGTCCGAATCGGCTGAAGAAGCTCTGTGGTGGCGCGATCTCTTTCAGGCGATTGCGAAAGCGAAAGGTTGGCCGAAAGATTTCATCAAGTGCATGGCGCTGGTGGAAGCTTTTCCTCTCGCCTATTACATGGAAGAGTTTGCCTTCAATCTGCGCGACCACATTTTGGGGTTGAATCTGGGACGCTGGGATTACATGGCCAGCCTGATCCACTTCAATCTGGAAAATCCGGAGTGGGTGCTTCCGGATCGCAACACGATTCCGCATGACGTCCCGTTTTTCCAGCGCTTCCGCGAGCTAATGCCGGAACTTTGCCATAAGCACGGATTCATGGCCGTCGGCGGGATGACGGCGCTGTTCCCAAGCCGTGAAGACCCGGAACTGAACGCGCGCGCCCTGAAGGTGCTCGCGGAGGATAAGAAAAACGAAGCGAACACGCTGATGGACGGCGCATGGACCGGGCATCCCGATCAAAACCAAATTGCCGTGGAGGCTTTCCCGTTCCCAAACCAGATTAGCAAGCGGCCGTCGCTTCCGACTTCCCATCCCAACCTTCGCCCCGAGCCCAAGGGCGTTGGCAAAAAGACGCTCGCCGGAACCCGCGCAGCGGTGCGAACGGTAATCCGCTATCGAAACGGAGCGCTGAACGGCAAGGGAGCGAGCCTGCTCGACGGCTATATGGAAGATCTCGCGACGGACCGAATCTATCGCTTGATGATCGCGCAGCGGATGAAGCACGGAGCCGCGGCCAAGGTTGTCGACGACCAAGGCGCTGTGCTGAATCACACGCCGGCAGTCATCACCAGGATTTTCGACGAGGAGCTCGAGAGAATTCTGGCCGAACTGCCCAAGATGAAGGACCTCGGCACTCCCGATACTTTTCGCGAGGCCAGAAAAATCAGCGAGAATATGATCCGCAATGGAGATTTCGATCCCGTTTAAACGCCCAACATATTTTGCATCTGTTAGCCGGTTCACCGGAAGGAGAGTTGTATGACCTGGAATCAGGTATATGACCCGCTCGGCATCTGGTGGTTGTCCACGCTCGTCGCGTCGCTTCCCATCTTCGTTCTGTTCGGGTTGCTGGCCGGATTAAAGGTAAGGCCGCATTGGTGCGCGATTGCCGGCGCCTTCACGGCGGTCGTGGTGGGAATTCTCGTGTTCAAGATGCCGTTGGTTCTGGCCGTCTCGGCGTTCAGCTACGGGGTGGCGTACGGAATCCTCAAAATCGCCTGGATCGTGCTGGCTGCGGTGTATCTGTACGATATTTCGGTCGAGACGGGACAGTTCGAAATTATGAAGGAGTCAATCGCGAACATCACTCCGGATCGGCGCCTGCAGGTGCTCCTTGTTGCGTTCTGTTTCGGCGCATTTATAGAAGGTGCTGCGGGATTCGGCGCCCCGGTTGCCATCGCCGGAGCGTTCATGATCGGTCTCGGATTCAAGCCGTTTCACGCAGCTGCGTTGAATCTGATCGCGAACACCGCGCCTGTGGCATGGGGCGCAATCGGCACGCCTGTGCACGCGCTCGCGGCCGTCACTACGCTTCCGGAATCCGACCTCAGCGCCATGATCGGCCGCATTCTTCCTTTCACAGCTGTGATCGTTCCATTCTGGCTGGTGCGCACGATGGTGAATTGGGAGGAAACCTTCGAAGTTTTTCCCGCGATCCTGGTTGTCGGTTTTTCCTTCGCCATTACTCAATTCCTGTGGTCGAACAAAGTAGACAGCAACCTTGTGGACATCGCAGGAGCCGTCGTTTCAATCGTCGCCACGATAATTTTCCTGCGATTCTGGAAGCCGAAAAAGATCTGGCGATTTGACTACGATGACAAAACTGCTCCGGCATCTATTCCTTCAAAGACGATCGAGGATGTGGAGGGTGGCAAGTGGAGTCCCAAGGAACTGGACGGATTCGCGGCTCCGCGTAAATACTCTGCTGGCCAGGTAATGAAAGCGTGGATGCCATTCGCGATCCTTTCGGTTTTCGTGCTGTGTTGGGGCCTTCCGAAAATCAAGCTCTTTATGAATCAATACACCACGCCTTCTTTCAAAGTGGTAATGCCGGACGGCAAGCCGCGTCCGGGACCAGCAGGGTGGGATTGGCCAGCTCTGCACAACAAGATCTATCGCACGGCGCCGGTTGTTGCAAAACCGACGCCGGAAGCGGCACGCTTCGATTTCAACTGGCTATCCGCCACCGGCACAGGATGTTTTTTTGCAGCGATTGTTTCCGGGCTATTTCTGGGCATGGGTCCAGTTGCGCTGATGAAAACGTTTTGGCGAACGCTCGTGCGAATGCGGCTGGCGATGATTGCCATTTCGTTCATGCTGGGGCTCGGATTCATAACGCGCTATGCCGGGCTCGATGCCGTCCTGGGTCTTGCGTTCACCCGAACCGGCTGGTTCTATCCATTCTTCGGAACGTTCCTCGGCTGGCTCGGCGTCGCTCTCACCGGCAGCGACACATCTTCGAATACGCTCTTCGGCAGCTTGCAGAAAATCACTTCGCAGCAGCTCGGTATCGACCCTGTACTGATGTGCGCGGCAAACAGTGCGGGTGGTGTGATGGGTAAGATGGTGGACGCGCAGTCGATTACGATCGCCACTTCCGCGACGAATCAGGTGGGCAATGAGGGAACGATTTTTCGCTTTGTGCTGTGGCACTCAGTAGCGCTGGGCTCGATCGTGGGAGTGATCGTGATGCTTTATGCCTATGTTTTCCAGTACCTCGTCCCACACGGACTCACATTCGTGAAGTGAAGCGCCAGTTGACGCTGGAACGAACGGTGTCGCGCAGACTGACTGCACTGATTGCGAGTGAAGGCAATGGGACGGATACTTGGGCAGATGCCGTGACGTCTAGGGTGCCCGCTGGCCGTTGATGTGTCCGGCGCCGGCCGTGATTGTCGTGCAAGCGGCTCTCTTGCGAGGAATGATTCCGCCGCCCGTCGGCGGAGGCGGGGGGCACGTTGTGGTCTTAGCGACCGTGCGAACAACCACGGTTGCCACGGCGCTGCCTACCGCAGTGGTAGCCGCTACCGCGCCCACTGTTCCGATACCACCCGCACCGGTTGCCGCAGCGCCAGTTGCTTTCGTCGCATTCACGGCTTCTGTAACGTTTACAGGTGTAACTGGTGCAGGTTGCGCCGGAGCCTCATTGCCACGGATCGACGAAATCTGGCCGCCCTTCATGAGGACGCAATTCAGTGCAAGGTCGCAAAGCTTGCACTCGCCTTCGAGGCATATCAATCCCATCTTGCGCTTGTCATGATTCGGAGAGCTTGCAGCAGTCTCGGCCACTCCGCCACCGCTCTCCGCGGGTGTCTCGAACGTGACGATCATTTCCGTCCCAACCACGCCGGCGACTCCCACCGATGTGCGAATCTGGAAGTGTGAATCCGGTTTCACAAGTTTTACGGCCTTCGCTCGTACGCGGCCATAGTTCAAATCGAGGTCCGTCTGTTGCGCGGAGGCGTCATGCTTTGCGACTGTCAAATTGGAATCGGAGCCTACGTTTAAAACGGACCCATCCGTCAACGATATGCGCGCGCGCGCCAGGTGGCCGGTATTGATGACGTCTCCCCAGTTGACGGGCATCGAAGGGGCCGCATTCAACTGCTGAGACGCCCTCACGACGTAAGCCGTCGGCACGACAATGGAAACCTTTCCAGCCTGTTGCGTGGCCTGCGCGTCCACCCCAGCGGGGATCGCGACGAGAAGACCTAGCAGTAGCGCTAGCATCGAAATTCCTGTGATTGAAGACGCACGGCTGGTTGTACGCATCGCGGCATTCCTCCCCAAATTCCTGCAAGAACCCTATTGCTCTTTCAGGCCTTCCGAAAAGCTGGGAACCAGTTGGGAACAATTCCCCTTCGTAGGATCGCAAAAAACTACCACAATCCTGCGGACCGCTGCTAGCTAAAATCCGCCGCTGTCGCGCAAAAAGCTACGCTGGCGGCTTGCCCTCGGACCAGCCCCGCTAATTTCCGGCTGTTTTCGTTTTCGGCATTGCCTGGCTCATCTGCGCAAACATCTGCCGCATCGCTTCCGTCGAACCCGGCGCTCGCCTCTCCCGCCAAGCTTCGAGCCGTTGTACATGTTTCTCGAGGTTCCCAAACGTGTGCGGGTTTTTGAACATCGTGCGCCAAGCGGCCGTAACGGGTTTCACCTGCTCCCAAACCACCCATTGCTCGCCGGTATTCTCGAAAAAGAATTCTTCATCGATAAGCCCGCGATTCACGATGCTGGCCACCATTTCCCAGTAGCTCAGCACCATGCGCATGAAAGTGTTTTCCTGGCTTCCTGGCGGACACGTTTTCATCAGCTCTTCCGCCGAAGCGGGCCGGAAATGATTCACGTACCATTCCCGCGCCTCTCGCAGCCGGGGTTCCCGCCGGATGTCGTACAGCCGCAGCATCAAATTAACTTGTTCGTGATTTACCTCGCCCATGCTCGTCTCCTTTGGAATGAAGCTGTGAATTATGCGCTCGGTGTCGGGACCTCTTCATGGATCGCTAGTTTGTGTGTGTGGGTCATAGGAATGCGCGATTGCTCGAACGCAAGCTTGATGCGCCGGCGCAACTCGCGCGCTACATCGTCTTTCCGGTTCAATGCCGTCCGCACCTGCACGCGCAGCACCGTACCGTCGAGCGTTAGCGATTCCACACCAAGCACGCGCGGGCCGTCCACAAGCGCCCCGGACCAATCCGCATCCTCGCGAAAATCCCCGGTAGCTTTCTCGAGTGTCGCCAGCGCCCGGCCCACCATTTCATCCGACGGCACGGTAACATCCACAAACGTCTGAGACCAATCCCGGCTCAGATTGGACACCTGCCCGACCAGCGAATTCGGAACGGTAACCATCGCTCCGCTCACCGCCCGAATCACGGTGCGGCGAAGAGTGAGATATTCTACGCGTCCCGTCTCGCCATTTAATTGAATGAGGTCGCCCACGCCGTACTGATCTTCGAACACGATGAAGAAGCCGTTGATCAAGTCTTTAATCAAGTTCTGGGCCCCGAAGCCCAGCGCCACGCTGGCCAAGCCTCCCACAAGCTCGATGGGAGTCACGTCAAAAGCCAGAATCCGCAGAGCCATCAGCACTGCCATGGCAAATATAACGGCGAGTCCGGCGCTGTAGAGCAGCCCGGCCATCGTTCGCGTTTGCTGCTCGCGCATCACTCCGGTGCGCGAATGTGACTTCGAGATTTGCACCAACCGCGAAGTGAGCGCTTTAAGAATGCGGGCGAGGATTACGCCCAGCAGCAGGATCGCCAGAAGCTGCAGGCCGCGCAGCCCAATTTCCGTCCAACGTGTAAGCGAATAAGTCATAGAATAGGCGGAGCGGGATTATACCACTCGCGCGGCGCGGCGCCGTGGTCGCTCGTATTTATCTCAACTCGAGTAGGTGAGCTATGGAAACAAATAGGCGTATCTTTCTGGCGGCAATCGTACCAACCGCGCTGGCGATGCCGCTCGGCTGTTTATCGTTGCGAAGCAACGCTCAGGAACCGCGCCCTTCCAATCTTCCGCAAGATCCAATGAACCCTAGGCCTCCCGTGCCCGTTCGTCCGGATGACCCTTTTCACGCGGACTTGCCAAAAATCGATCCGAAAGTGATCCTCACGCATAATCAGCTCGAAATAAAAGAGGACACGCAAAAACTCTTCGCGCTCGCCTCGGCGTTGAAGGAGCAAGTCAGCAAAACGGATTCGGCGACTGTTCTCTCTTTGCCGCTCATCCAAAAAGCGGAGGAAATAGAAAAGCTCGCGAAGCAAATTAAAACCTTAGCGCGCGGCAGCTGACCGAAGCCTGCTCCAAATGCCTGGCTCCAAACATAGTTGAGCCGCCTTTTAGGGCGCCGATGCCGGTGGCATTCCCCCATCCGCGTGCTACTCGTCCTCCAGCCCTTCCCGCAAACAATAATAGTTGCAAAATCCGTGCATCTGATTTAGCTTTCCGCATCGCTAACGCGGTCGGACCGTACTTAGAAGCGCGGCGTGGCGCTCTTCACCTCGCCGATTTATCCGTGGTGCCGCAAAGCTGGGAAAAAATGGGCGCGGCGGATGGGGGTAATCCACATTGAATGCGCGTGGAGACGATTCTCGTCGGCCAACGGTTATTCTGAAATCACCGCAAAGAATTGCAACCCATAAGCGCTGCGCGCGCGGGTTTCTCGCAGCCCTTGTAATGCTGGCGCTCGCCGTTTCGATTGCGAGTGCAGGAACGGATAAGCCCGCCTCGCACGCGGCCGCTCCTTCCGTTGCTCCTGCGCCCGCCTTCGTTCGGGAAGTCACGCTGACGGAGATTGGCTCGACGACTCAGGTGGTCATCAAAGGCGATGGCCAGTTGAGCTGCCGCGCCATGCACCTCACGAATCCGGAGCGGCTCGTACTGGATTTCACCGGGGCTCGGCTCGCCGTCTCTCGAAAAAGCTTGGCTAGCACACTGGATCCTGTGACCCGCATTCGGCTGTCCCAGTTTGCTCCGAATATCACGCGGGTGGTAATCGATCTCAGAGTCGCCTCCGCGTACGATCTCCAGACTCGCGGCAACGAAGTCGACGTGAATTTCGCGGTCGCGAAGCCCTCGCCGGAACCGAAAACAGAATCGGAAGCTATGGCGCAGCCGAACGTACAAGCCGCTTCGGATTTATCGGCGTCCGCTGCTGTGCTATCGAATTCGGATCAGCCTTCGTCGACGAACTCCGCGACGGCATTAGAGTCCGACACTACGGTTGTGCCGCAATCGCCCACAGGCGCCGGCACGGGTTCTGGCGCACAGACCTCGCAACCGACGGCGCACCAGGAGACCAGCCATCCGCAGGGTAAAGGGCCGTTCGCAAACCAGCAGCCCCAGCCGGCCGGCGCCGACAAGCCGCCTAAGGTCAAGAAGACGCCCGTTTCCACTGTGGACACCCGATGGCGGACCGATACCCTCGAGGGCCTGCCTCAGTTCGGCTATCACCTTTGGGATACCTACAATCAGAACCGCATCAAGGGCGACTATCCTCTGGCGGGAAAATGGTTCACCGAAACCGATATCTTCCAGAATCTGGTCTTTAAAGAGCGCCGGAACATTGACTTCACCTCGAATCCCACTTTGGCGGGACAGATCGACGCAGGCACCCTGCATTTCTTCTCGCACAACAACTTTGTCGACGAAAACGCGATCTTTGGCACCGAACTCCGTCACAACGACGATCGCTTCTTCCCCTCCGATTTCCGGGTCCACGTCGACGGCTCGGTGGATTGGAAGCACGAGCCCACCGCATTCGACAACAAGTCGGAAGGCCATGCTCAGATCTTCGACGCTTTCACCGACATACAGCTTCATAACTTCGGCAAGGTCAATTTCAATCAGATGTTTCTGCGCAGCGGACTTCAGTTCTTTAAGTCTGATTTCCACGGCTTGATCTTCAACGACGTCGGCTTCGGCGGGCGCATTTTCGGCAATTCGCTCAGTAACCGCCTGCGCTACGACCTCGTTGCCCTCAAGCTCTTCCAGAAGGATGCGGTCTCGGGCTTCATTGATTTCTCGAAGCCCAGCGAACATGTGGTGGTGATTCCACACTTCGTTTGGGAAGATTTTCTGGTCACGGGCTGGAACAGCGAGTGGAGCGTCCACTGGAACCACGATCCGCGCAAGATCGGCCACGACAACGCGAACCAGCTCAACCTCGATACCTACTACGTCGGAACTACGCTCAGCGGGAATCTTGGCCGCTTCATCTTCAATCCCGCTATCTACGGCGTTTTCGGAAACATTCAGCATTTGAACGATGGCGATAAGATTCAGCATAATGTCCGCGCCTTTACCGGCGTGTTCGATCTTGAATACCCGTTCGACTTTTGGAAGTTCCGCGTGGGCTTTGTCTACGCCTCCGGCGAAAGCGGGAAATCGGCTCTCACCTCCAAAACGGACACCGGCTTTGACGCCATCAGCGACGCGGTCCAACTTTTCGGCGGCCCCATCGACTACTGGACGGGCGAAGACATCAAGTTTGGAAAAGGAGACTTTGTCCGCGCCAACAGCTTATTTCCCACCCTGCGTGGCTTCAACGCACAAGCCAACTACGTAAACCCGGGCTTGTCGATGACCAACGTGGGGTTCGATGTGACCGTAACGCCGCGAGTGTTCCTCTCGTTTAACGCGAACTGGCTCTATTTCAACGACACGGGTTCCTATCCGATCGGCATCGGCGGCGGCAACACCGCCCTAACTGTGATTAACCACAATAATGCAGGCGTCGAAGAGAACATTTTTATCCGCTGGAAACCGTTCCTGCATCAAATAAATGATTTCGTTATTCTCGACGCAGGGTTCGGCGTGCTTCAGCCGCTGCCAGGTCTCAGGGATGCATTCGGCAGCAGCCGCCCGGTTTATACGCTCCAGATAGTACCGCGTCTGATTTTCTGAGGTTCGAGGGTAGGAGTCGAGATGAACGCCATCGCATCGTTCTTGCAGTGGGTCTCTGGTAAGCGCTTCACTTTCATGCCGGCTTTTCTCGTCGGACTCGCTCTCATCGTCGGATTGGGCGCAGTTGCAGTCCGCGCTCAGGAATCGAAGGCCGACGATAAGAAAGCGAATGACAAGAAAGCCGCCGATGCCAAACCGCCGCACCAGAGCCAGTGCGAGACCTGCCACGTCGGAATCGAATCGATGCACGCCAACAAGAGCGACATCGCTTGCGTCGATTGCCACGGCGGCAATGACACGGCCACCTCGAAAGAAGCTGCTCACGTTCTGCCGCGAAAGGGAAGCGTCTTCGCGAATGGCAAACGGCCCACTGACTCCTATTCTTACTTGAACCTCGAAAGCACAGAGTTCATTCGCTTCCTGAATCCCTCGGACTTGCGCGTTGCGGACAAGAGCTGCGGTGATTGTCACGGCGATATCGTGAAATCGGTGCGCAACTCCATCATGGCCACCAACGCCATGGCTCACGGCGCGGTCTTCTACAACAACGGCGCGCTCGCCTCGAAAGTCCCCATATACGGAGAAGCTTACGACTCCAAGGGCAAGCCGGCTGCCCTCTTTCCGGATCCCGTGCCCGCACGCGAAGCCCAAGATCGCGGCGCTTTGCCGCAACTCCACCCGCATCCTCAGTTTGATGCCACGAAAATTACGGACCCGCTCCGCGTCGCGGAAGTGAACAACAACGAATTCGGGGATCGTGGCCCGGGAACCGGTGGACGCATCGCCGCCGTCTACTTGAACGTTCTCAAGACCCGCCTGAACGACCCCACTCTCTGGTTTTTGGGCGTCAACAAGATTGGCGGCGACTTCCGCGGCAGCGGTTGCAGCGCCTGCCACATCATCTACGCGAATTCGCGCGACGAAGCTTCCGGCGAGTACGCCCAGTTCGGCAACAAGGCCATCAGCGTTAGCGCCGATCCCACGATTCACGGTAAGGCCGGTTTCCCCATCAAGCACCAGCTCACCCAGGTGATCCCCGCCATGCAGTGCCTCACCTGCCACTATCACCAGGGCAACGGCTCGCTCGACACCTACGTTGGCGCTATATGGTGGGATCGCGAATCCGACGCCGACTTCATGAAGAAATATAAGGGCGAAGACGAATACGGTCCCGGTCAAAGCAGCATCTGGGACCACAATGCCGAAGCCACTCATACCCAGTTCGAGGACTACCACGCCCACGGCTGGAACATTATGAAGGTCTACAAGCGCGACGAGAAAGGTCTGCTTCGCGACTCTGCAAACAACCTCGTCTCCGATACCGACCCCGACAAATTTAAGAAAGCCGTCCATCTCAAGGATATTCATTTCGAAAAAGGTCTGGACTGCATCGATTGCCACACCGAGCAGGACGCGCACGGCGACGGCAACCTGTACGCGCAAATGACCGACGCCATCGAAATTCGCTGCGAAGATTGCCATGGCTCCGTCGAGAAGCGCGCCACTTTGCTCACCAGCGGCATGGGAGAAAGTGGTGGCCATAAGTTGAAGAAAGTCGATACGCCGTTTGGCGGCAAGCAATTCGAAGTGAACGCAGCCGGCGACATCATCGAGCATTCCATGAAGGATCCGAACCGCTCGTGGGTCGTAAAGCAGGTTGTGGATGTAATCAACCCGTTGAGCCCGGTTTACAATCCGCGCGCCGCTTACGCCAAGTTAATCCTGAAGTCCGGCTCGATCGGCTCGGGAACGTCCGGTCCTGAAGCTCTGGCCCACTCCAGTTCCAAGATCCAGTGCTTCAGTTGCCATTCATCTTGGCAAACCACCTGTTCGGGATGTCATTTGCCTCTCGATGTAAACGTCAAGTCGCGCGATCTCCACTACGATCCACAGTTCTCGCGCGCTTACGCTCCGTACTGGCGCCAGGTGATTCGCACCGACCTTTACTTCTTTGGCATCGGCACCTACAACCAGGGCAAGACAGTCTGGCCGTTCCGCCCGGCGAGCTCCACCATCGTCAGCGCGAAGGATGGCGACCGCAACAACGTCGTCCACCAGCAGCCCCTCGTTTCCACTCCGGGCTTCACGAACGAAGCCATGACCCCGCATCCGCCTCACACCGTTCGTGGCGCGGAAACCAAGCAGTGCGCCGATTGCCACGTCAGCGAAGACAATAGCAACAACGCTCGAATCGCTTCCGCGCTCGGCTTCGGCGTCAACGCCCTTAACTTCCTCGGTGAGTTCGCCTACATCGCCGAGAACGGCCATTCGCTCACCGCCGTGAAAGTTACCGAAGGCGACGAGCCTCAGCCCGTGATCGGCAGCAGCTTCGACAAAATCCTGTATCCCGAGAGTTACGAGAAATTTGATAAAGGTGGGCGCAAACTGTCTGTTTCGCATCGCCGCATGGCCCCGAAGATTGTCGGCCTCGCCATGCGCGGCGAGTTTGTGATCTCCGCGGAAGGTTCCGCGGGATTCAAGCTCTACGATGTCGCCAACATCAATAACAAACAATTCGCCCAGCGCATCGTGCAGCACGTCAACTCCCCGCTCGGCGAAGGCTCTCACGTCGCCAGTCCCGATGCCACTTCCATCTACTTCCCCGCCTCTTCTCCGATGTCGCTCGATCGCATCGGAATACAGGGGAACATGGAGCAGAAGATTCACGAACTGTTCCGCTACGCGTTCGCCACCGATCGCAAAGACGGATTCCTGCTGATCGACGTGAATACCCTCACCGACGCCGATCCCGAAAACAACTTCCTGCGCGCCAAAGTGCGATTCAATCCTGACGGCCAGCTCACCGGCGCGGTCAAAGTACGCCCTTGGGGACACTACGCATACGTCGTGTCCGAGACGACCGGCCTCAGCGTCGTCGACATCAATAGCCCGCTCTCGCCGCGCTTGGTTTACCACAGCGCTCCCGGCGAACTCGATGGCGCGCGCGCCGTGGAAGTGCAACTCCGCTACGCCTTCGTACTCGACCGCACCGGCTTGAAGACTTTCGACATCACCAATCCCGAGCAGCCGCGGCTAATCCCCGGCGCTGCCGTGGCCATGCCGGATGCTCGCGGCTTGACGATCTTCCGCACGAAGGCTTTGGTCGCCGCCGGCAAACAGGGCCTCGCGGTCATCGACGTTTCGAATCCCGAACGCCCCGGCGCTCCGCAAATGTTCGACGCCGGCGGAAAACTAAACGACTCGTACGACGTGCAAGTCGCCGAAACCAACGTCAGCTACTTCGCCTACGTCGCCGACGGCAAGAACGGCATGCAAATCGTCTCGCTCATCGAGCCCGACAATCCGGGCTATCTCGGTTTTGCTCCGGACATCACCGTGATGAAGCTGGTCGCCTCGTTCCCGACTCATGGCCGCGCGGTGGCGATAGCCGAGCCCACCGTTCGCGACCGTTACGTCGATGAATCCGGCAACCAGATTTCCGTCACCAATCGCCTGGGTTCGCGGCCGTTCAACGCCGACGAAATTCATACGATTCTCTTCTATCCTGATGGAAAGCTTCTGAAGGTCAACAACAACCCGCCAAGCGCCCTTCTCAAACCGAAGGACGCCGATACCGTAGCCGGCAAACGCTAGAGAAGTGCGTGATGAAGAAGTGCAAGCGCACTTTGCGGGAGTTGCTTCCGCTTCCCGCGCGCGGGTACAATGCCGGGGTTGTGCAGTTCGGCTCTTTTAAGTTTTTGCCGTTCCTCAAATCTCAACTGTCGAGGGAGGACCATGAAACGCTCTAGAACCCTGCTGGCTGTATTGCTCGCGCTGCCCCTGGCGCTGCTCTTCGTATCTTCGTCCGTCAAGGCCCAGAAGGGCGACGCCGATGATGGCAAGGACGTCTACAAGAAGAAGTGCCAGAGCTGCCACGGCCCGAACGGCGAAAAGACCACCTACAAAGACGTTACCTTTCCCCCTCTCACCGACAAGAAAGTTCAGGCTGAAAGCGACGCCGACCTGAAGAAAGAATCAGCGGAGGGTAAAACTGGAAAGATGGGCAGCATCAAGGGCCTTTCGGCTCAGGACCTCGCCGACGTTGTCGCCTACATGCGTACCATGAAGTAGTCGCGGCCCGAGCGCGTTTCCGCAATTCGCTCCCCCGGTCCGCAACGGATTGCAGCTTCTCCGGCGGTTCGGTTCGTAAGCTTCTTGTAAGCTTAAGGACGGGCCGCCCGAGGAGCCAGTTGAGTGACTTGGCCCATTGGCAGCATCCACTTCGGCTGTTCGCCCGCCACCTGATTGAGCTTCACCTTCCCCTCGATCGTCTTTTCCCGCGGCCATTCGTGGTAAACGTGGCACTCGAAGCATCGTGATTCGGCGTGCTCCGGTTTGTGGCAGTCCTGGCAGACCTTGATTCCCGGCAAATTTACGTCCGCGGTTTTTTCGCTGTTCGGAATCGTGTCGTGGCAGTCCAGGCAGGCGAGGCTGCGATGCGCGTCGTGGCTGAAGTTCGCTTTTTTGTACCAGCGCGTCGTCATCTGAGCCGGCTGGATCGCGGGAAGTTTTCCGCCGCTGAAATCGATGCCCTGGTGGCAAACGGTGCAGCTGCTCTTCCACAGCGCCTGCTCGGCGCTGGCGATTTTCCCGGCGTCGCCGCCGTGCGTCTTCGTGAACCACGCGTCGATATTTTGCGGCGTGTCGTGCGGCGCCGCGTCGCCGAACGTGGTATTGAAGCTCGTCGAATCGTGGCACGAAGCGCAATTGTCCGCGTATTTCAGCGGCGCCATGAAGGCATATGTGGAAGAAGGCCTGCCGCACACCGATCCCTTCGGTTTGCAGGGAGGCGCGTCGCTCGGATGGTGGCAGGTGTCGCAGGTGGCTCCCACCTTCGCGCCCATGTGGACTTTGTGGTTCAAATTGATTGTCCCGGGATCGGGGTCCTTCAGCTCCGGAAATTCCGGATGCTTGGTGTTGAAGCGCCCAACGGCGGGCTCGAGCTTGCTGTGGCACGAAGAACAATTCGTTTCGCTCGCGGCCACCAATTCCGCTTTGATGCCGCGATGCTCGCGGTGGCAGCCCGTGCAGGTGCCTGCGGGCGTTTCCTTGGTGTGCCGCGGCCCGTCGTGGCAGGAAAGGCAAGCCTTGTCGGAAACCAGCATCCGCGCCTTCACGCCTTTGCCCTCCGGAAGGTGGCAGAGCTCGCACTTCTCGGCGAAGATCGTGTGAACCTCGGCGACGACTCCGGGGCTGTAAGCATGGTGCGTGTGCAGCGGGACGAACGACAGCACCCAAATCGCGGCCGCCGCCACCGCGGCAATCGACAGAAAAAACCGCCAGCGGCGCATGCCGTGCGCCTGCTTGAAGTAATTCATGTCGACGCGCTGCGCCAGCTTTTTTGCTGTTCGGATTCGTCTTGCCAAAGCTAGCTCCCGTTGCGTCGAATCGTGCAGCAGTACTTGACGATGTCGCGCCGGATTGTACTGAAATCCCGGCCGCAGCGTCACCAGTATTTTTCAACAGGTTCTCCCGGCGCTCATCACAGCGCCGCCTATCCGGCGGACCGCAGCAGCGCGTCGCGGGACGCACTCTTGACGCTGGCTGGCAGCGGCCCTAGACTGAATAACGCGCGAAGCATCCGCGGCAACCGCGCGCCCGTAGCTCAGCTGGATAGAGCGTGTGCCTCCGAAGCACAAGGTCGCAGGTTCGACTCCTGTCGGGCGCGCCATCTTCTTCCGGTTTTCTCCCTCCGCGTTCACGGCGCATAATACGTAAACACCAGGTCGTGTTCTTTCCCGGGCTCGTGGCAGGGGAAGCAAGTTTTGATCAACGCCTCGTCGGCGGACTTGCCATCTTTGAATTGCGCGAATCCCCAGCCGCCCGTCGCGGCGTACTTTTTTGAATCCTTCACCATGAACTGAACGTTCGTGGCGTCCCCGGCAACGAAAGATTGCTCCCGGCCGAACACTTTGTTGTTTGCGGCCGACGGCGTGTGTTTCCAGGCCAGCCGCGCAATGATCGTGCC
>Ga0073928_10003021_pt1 | contig 27356 bp, 21 predicted proteins | sample PaiPotPPA55metaG_FD_76969 | JGI IMG/M metagenome (GOLD analysis project Ga0073928, IMG submission 76969) | Iron sulfur acid spring bacterial and archeal communities from Banff, Canada, to study Microbial Dark Matter (Phase II) - Paint Pots PPA... ...
CCTCCTTAGAGGCGGCTCACATCCGCCCGGAGTCCCGCATGGCCCCTAGCGCGCTCGGAGCCGCATACGAGGGATTATTGTTGCAAAATCGAACAAGTTCGCAACATTGTTGGAGGGGTAACAGTTGGTCCACAGGGTGGGAGGGTAGCCCATTCAAGCGCCGTTTGTGTCATCTGGGCGCCATACTGCCAATTGGCCACCCGTTTGTCTACAACATTTGCAGCCTGTCTGGTCCAATGCTTTTACGCTTGAAACTGAGTGGACCGCCCGGGGTTGGTTAGAGAGGAAATTGTTGCATGAAGAAGATCGCGTTTTTCCTATTGGTTGGTTCGATGTTGGTGGTTACCGCTCGGGCAGGAGAAGGCGACCAGACCTCTGAGGACAACTGGCCGCACTGGCGCGGCCCCCTAGCCAACGGTACGGCCCCAAAAGGCGATCCGCCGGTTGTGTGGGATGAAAAGAAGAATATCAAATGGAAGGCTCCCTTGTCCGGTAAGGGCAGCGCCACGCCGATCGTCTGGGGCGACCAGGTATTCGTGCTGACAGCAATCGAATCCGACCGCGTCGCCAAGGCCGACGACTTGCCCAAACAGGATGCGCGCTTCCAGAAGAAAACGACCGCTCCCACCAATTTTTATCAGTTTGTCGTGCTCAGCTTCGATCGCAAAACGGGCAAGCTTCGCTGGAAACAGACCGCGACGGAAGCCGTTCCCCACGAAGGGCATCATCCAACCCATTCCTACGCCGCGGGCTCGCCGACAACCGACGGCCAATTCCTGTATGTCTCTTTTGGGTCATTCGGCAATTATTGCTACGACCTGGACGGCAAGCTCCAATGGAAAAGCGATATGGGCCGTCTGAACACGCGCTTGGGATGGGGCGAGGCCGTGACGCCGGTCATTTATGGGGATTTCCTCCTCTTGAACTGGGACCAAGAAGAAGGATCGGCGTTGTATTGCCTGAACGCCCGCACGGGGGAAACTAAATGGAAGGCGGACCGAGACGAGAAGTCATCGTGGAACACGCCCTTGGTCGTCGAGCACAAAGGCAAAATGCAGGTCATCCTCAATGGAACAAACCGTGTGCGCGGCTATGACCTGGAAACGGGCAAGGAACTGTGGCAGTGCGGCGGCATGACCGTCAACGCCATCCCGTCGGCGGTTGCTTCCAACGGCGCGGTCTACTGCATGAGCGGCTACAACGGCTCAAATGCCCGCGCCATCTCACTCGATGCCATTGGCGACGTGACGGACTCCGCCAAGGTCTTATGGCGACACGACAAGGGCACGCCGTATGTCCCCTCGCCGTTGCTGGTTGGCGACCGCCTTTATTTCACGCAGGCTAACAACGCCCTGCTGACCATACTAGATGTAAAGACGGGCAAGCCAGTTCTTGACCGTGAACGCTTGCCGGGCCTGACGAGTTTATACGCCTCGCCCGTCGCCGCGGCCGGCCGGGTGTATCTTGTTGGCCGTGACGGTACGGCACTAGTGCTGAAGCAAGGGGACAAACTGGAAGTTCTCGCCAAGAACCACTTCGATGACTCGGTGGACGCTTCTCCCGTCGTCGTCGGCAAACAACTCTTTTTGCGCGGCGAGAAGAATCTTTATTGCATCGAAGAAGAGTAACTTTTGGGGTTTGGCAGCAAAAACGCCAAGCAAAGGTGGGCTAGCCATGCTGGTCCTGATCTTCGCACTTTTTGATACGAGTCGATTGTCAGCGGAAGACCGTGCCCTTCAGTACTTGATTCGCGAGGTCCCTCGTTGGTCGAAGGAAAATAAATGCTTCTCCTGCCACAATAATGGAGATGCCGCCCGTGCCCTCTACACGGCTATCCGCCTGGGGCGCAAAGTGCCCGATAAAGCCTTGGCCGACACAACCCGCTGGCTAATGAAACCCGAGGACTGGGACCACAACGCCAAAGATCAGAAGTTTAGTGATAAGCAGCTCGATCGTCTCCAATTTGGCATAACGCTAATTGAGGCGATGGATGCCGGCCTACTCAAAGACCGCCGGCCCTTGCTCAAAGCCGCGGCGCTAATCACAGCGCAGCAGAATCAGGACGGTTTTTGGCCAATCGGCGGGGGCGGCGCCCTGGGTTCACCCACAACCCATGGCGACACCCTCGCCACTGTCCACGCACGCCGCGTTTTGAAGCGTGCTGATCCGGCCAAGTACAAGCAAGCGATCCGCAAAGCGGACGACTGGCTGCGTCTCAGGCCGGCTAAGACTGTCCTCGACGCCGCCGCGGTGCTTCTTGCTTTGGAGTGCGCGGATGATGCCGGCGCGCTCAAACAGCGAGGGACCTGTTTGGCCGTCATCCGTAAGGGTGAGGCGGAAAAAGGCGGCTGGGGTCCCTATGTCAATGCCGCGCCGGAGGTGTTTGACACGGCTTTGGTGGTGCTGGCGCTGAACCGCCAGGCTGAAACGAAGGAAATCGAATCTTGGCGTCAGCGTGGGCGGGCTTATCTGACACGAACGCAACTGAAAGACGGTAGTTGGCCGGAAACTACCCGCCCGAGCGGCGCGGATAGCTACGCCCAGCGCATCTCGACGACGGCCTGGGCCACCCAGGCATTGCTCGCAACCCACTGAATGCAGAGTCTTTGTCAGCGCTGGCGGGGATTTTCAACTTTGAACAGAATCTTGACCGTCTCTTTTTTCACGTCGCGTTGCACTGGCCGGAAGACATCGACCTCAAATGGTCGGGCAATGCTGTTGCCTGCCAGGTCTTCTAGCCGCGTGTCCGCCACGAGCTGATACGTCCCCGCTTGCCATGCCTTTTCGGGCGTGAACTGCCAAACCGTTTCTTCCTCGGTTACCGTCACTTTGCCGCCCAGCTTTTGGTCGCGACCGTCAATTACCCATACTAGCCTTTCCAGCAAAGCCTGATCCATGGGTTTGGGAAAGGTCACAATCACGGGCTTTCGCGTCCCTGCCATCGGCGGCTGCACTTTCCAGGTTTTCGGATCGGGCTGGGCATCATCCGGCGCGGCCGCGCGAAATGACTTGCGAAACGTCTCTTTCAGCGGGCTGCCATTGGCATCTTCCAAGGCCCGGTCAATAACCAGCGTGTAACATTTGCCCTCCTCGAGCACGGGGCCGAATTCCTCGCGGGGCTTCAGGCCGCGCTTGATGCGCCCCGGATCGCAAAACACGGTGAGGCGCCGCCCGGCGCCGTCCCAAAGTTCCTGGTCCAACTCCAAAAACGGCAGATCCACGGCCTTGCCGTTGTCATCGAGAAGTTTGATGTGTTTATAGGAATCTCCCCGGTTCATCGGAGCGGAGAAATGCAGATAGAACTTCAATTGGTTTTCGGGCAGCCGATTAGTCGTCGGAAATACTTGCGTCACCCGGGTTGGCTCCGTTTTCGCTTTGGCCAGGAAGATTTCTTTCTCGAGCGGCTTCTCATCCAGGGCGGCGCGGCCCGGGACGCTCTTCAATTCAAAGGCCACTTGATAATGCACTCCACGCATGAGTGGAAAGCGCGGCTCAAAGCGGACGCCGCTGTCCTCGATTCGGTACGACCCGAGCAGCGCTGGACCCCGTTTCTTTCCTTCCGCCGGCGCGACATAAACCGCGAACAAGTCCGTCCAGCCTTCTCCTTTCAGTTCCAGCTTGCTAATGGCCTCGATATCCTTAGCGGATAAACCGGCGACTTCGATGATCGAGGTTGGGCCGCCATTGAGCCGAATGGTTGGCGTTTCGGCCCCTTGGGCGAGTCGCGCAATGAGAAGCATTCCCCAGACGATTGAACACCAACAAATCCTGTTCACGACCAGCTCTCCCGACCCGCTTGCATGCAGGCCTTGAGCAAGGAAAAAAACGAGCGGGGAACGATAGCCCCCGCTCTTGTACTACTTATGTCGCCGCCATCAAGGCAGCTCGATTGCTTCCAGGTTGTAATTGCCGCCTTCCGTGCGGATGAGCACAAGCGCGTGGTCCTTATCGAAGCGATCCAGGTGCTCGACTCCCTTGAGCCCTTCCACGGTTTCGTATTTCAAGCCCGCCTTATCACCCACGTGCTTAGTGATGGGCTCGACCTTGTCGATGCCGTCGGTCGGGATCTTCATTACGCCGCGAGCACTGTTGGCCATCAGAATATAGTCTTTGCCGCCCTTCTCGTAGACAATCATGTCCAGCGGGCGGTTACGATTGCCCAATTCGGCAATGGTCGTTCCCTTGACCTTCTTGCCCGGCTCCAATTGCTTGATGGGAATTCTGACCAGCGGCGTGCAGGTGTAGGCGCACAGCAGGTTGGCCTCGCCATTGATGTCGAACGGGACAAACGTTCGGACCGGCGACGCGGTTTCGAGCTTGCCGTGGGAGCCGTGGAAGATTTCGACCGCCGCACCCTTGTCTCCCTCGGTGAATGGGAACGGAATCGACCGCAACTTCGAGGCAAACTCCTCGTTGGACAGGCCGGCCACAACGACGTTGCCTTTGACATACGCCATGTGGGTAATGGCGTCTTGGCGTTTCTTGCCTTCGGCCGCGTTGGGCAAGGTGGCGCCGGCGAATTTCACGTCCTTGACGGGAAACTCGGTGATCTTGCCCGCCCGGTCCACCCGCACCAGCACGGGCTTGGCATCCGGCCCCTTGCCGCGGGCTACCGACAAATAGGCGTTGCCCGAGATCGGATTGACGGCCATATCCACGATTCGAAGGTCTTTGGCCTCGATGCCCAGGAGCGAGGCGATTTTCTCGTCTAGGCCTTCGACCTTGGGCCGCTCCGTGCCGCCCGCCGTGCGGTCGCCGGTGTCGATAGCGAAGAGCATGGCCCCTTCGGGATCGCCCACGAACAAAATGCCCTCAGGCCCAAACGCCAGGGGGCCGGCCGATTTGATATCCGGCGTTCCGGACTTAAGACTATCAGTCTGCTTGGCTTCAACCGAGCCAGCCAGCAAGGCGACGCCCGCCAGGGCCGCAAAGATCACCCTCATTTTCATCCGCATGGATCCTCTCCTTTTTATTGGAGGCGAAATAATGATGGGTACCCCATGCTCACCATGATCCCTTGTTCCTTTAGCATTGCAAGCAAGAAAAAGGGCCAAACCGACCCTCCGACCCTGTGGACCAACTGGTGCGGGCCCAGAGGGTTGGAGCCTGACCCTCAGGGTCAAAGTGGTGGTCCAGAGGGTCCAGCTGCAAAACCATGAGGTCTTCTGACCTCCAAAGACACCAACTGCGCTTACCGCCCAACCCACCGTGGAAACCTGTTTTGCTGGTCCAGAGGGTGGTTGCCTGATCCACAGGGTCAGAACTTGGTCGACAGGGTCAAAACTTGGTCCACAAGTCCAGCGACCGCGGTCCATGCCCAAATCCCATAGAATCAAACGAAATTAAAAGAGGCCAAGAGGCGACTAAAAGGGCTGAAAGACATTCTTTCCATTGCTTTCCAAGGGGGGTCTGAGCAAATGGAGAGAACCATTTTTGAAGGGAGCGGACTGTCAAATAAGACGGCTTCCTGGGTGAATCTCATTGGGCCGGCGTTTCGGGCTTTGTCCCGGACATTAACTGGTGTGTGGGCACGACCTTGTTGTAGCGTTCGTGGGCGATCTGCTTGATGGCCTGGGCGAACTGCTGATGATCGCGCAAGATGCGGCTGAAATCCGTCTTGTCCAGGACGAATAAATCACACTGCGTTTTGGCTCGGACCGTCGCCGTCCGCGGCTCGGACAGCAGCAGCGCCACTTCGCCGAAACAGTCCCCTTCGCGCAGTGTGGCCACCACTTTGCCGCTTTTGTCTACGACTTCAACCTCACCTCGGCAGATCAAGTACATTTCCGAGCCGGTCTCGCCTTCCTTGATAATCGTCTCGCCGGGGGCCACCGCTTCGGGTTGCAGCGCCATGCTGACTTGGCTAAGAAACAGCGGATCGCCGCCACGGAACAGCGGCACCCGCTCCAGGGCCTCCCTATTGATGGCTTCAAACCAGCGCCGGCCATCGCGTTCGATCAGGTCGTAGGCCGCCTTGGGGCCCCAGGTCCCGGCCGCGTAGTTGGGAAACTCCGCCGGCGTGTGGTCTGCCCAGCCGTCCAGAATAGGCTGGGCGATGCGCCAGGCCGTCTCCACAAGGTCCGTCCGCGAAAACAGCGTCGGGTCGCCGATCGCGCAGCTATAAATCATCACCTCGTAGCCGGTGCCGCGTGAGGCCCGAAACGCTTCCCCGTAGCTGAAACGCATGTTGACCGGTTGCAACTGCATCACCGGCCCGGGGATCTTCGCCTGGAAGATCGATTCGATGACCTGATCGGGCTGGATGTGAAAGATGAGCCGGTTGGAAGACAGCTTCTCCACGGCCGTTCCCTTGAACAAAGCCTCGGGTGCCTTTTTGAATTGCACGACGACTTCGGTGCCGCGTTTCCACAGCGCCTTGCCCGAACGCAGGTAGATCGGCACACCTTCCCAGCGGGCGTTATCGATGAACAGCCGTAGCGCGGCAAACGTCTCGGTTTTAGAAGCCGGGTTGACGTCGGGCTCCTGTCGGTAAGCGGGACAAGCCTTGCCGTCGGCCTTCTTACCGGGGCCGTACTGGCCGCGAACGGTGTTCTTGAGCACCTCCTCCGGCGAATACAGGCGGACCGCTTTCATGACCTTGGCCTTTTCATTGCGAATGTCGTCGGCTGCAAACGACGCGGGCGGCTCCATGCAGACATAGGCCAACATCTGGAGCATGTGGTTTTGGATCATGTCGCGCAATACGCCGGAGCGGTCGTAGTAGCCGCCGCGCCCCTCGACGCTGACCGCCTCGGACACGTTGAATTGCAGGTGATCGATATGGCGGCTGTTCCACAAGGGCTCGAACATCTGGTTGGCGAAGCGGAATGCCAGGATGTTTTGCACGGTCTCCTTGCCGAGATAATGATCGACGCGGTAGACCTGGCTCTCATCCCAGAAGCTCAAGATTTGCCGATTCAACTCCTGCGCCGACGGCAAATCGGTCCCGAACGGCTTTTCGACGATGATGCGTTTCCAGCCCTTTCGTTTCTTGAAACCCGCTTTGTCGAGGTTGGTCGAGATCAGACCGAAAACCGACGGCGGCGTCGCCATGTAGAAGAGCGTGTTGCCCCGCGCCTGATACTGGGCGTCGAGCCGGCCGACCAGGTCAAAGAGCCGGGCAAAGGCCGCCTCATCGCCGAATTTGCCGGGCGTGTAATACAGCCGCGAACAGAGACTGTCCCACGCCGCCGCATCGAACTCGCTGCGCGTATGGAAGGCGCGGATGTCGCGCGACATGTGCTCGCGAAAACTTTCTGTGGTCAGATCATCCATGGCGATGCCGACCACCGCAAATTGGGCCGGCAGTAGCCCGTCACACACCAGGTTGTAGAGCGCCGGCATCAATAGGCGCTTGGTCAGGTCCCCCGACGCCCCGAAGATCACCATTATGCAGGGATCCCCTGGCGGGCTTAGGGCAGGCGTTTCCCCTCTTGCGATTCCGACGGTTTGTGCCGTTTCCATTCGCGCTTCTCCTCGGCAAATCGGGAGTTTTCAGCCGACAAAGGGCCAGATCGCCATTGTTGCCCAAGGATATGCCACGCGATATTGGGCTGCAAGGTCATGTAAATGATTCGGGTATTGCCCACATCGAAGGGAGATCCGCGTTCGGCGGGGTCTCTGACCCCCGCCGATCACCGGACCGGAGGTCTCCCGGTCCTTGCAAGATTTAGGAGACCTGCGGTCGGCATCCGGGCCGGGGTCAGGAGACCCCGGCCCAGCGCGGTGCTCTCAGCTTTTTGGCGGGCCGCCGCTAATACTTTGGAAACTTTCAAATGATGAAATAAACCATTCAAGGAATGCTCTTCCTTTCTCATGCCTTCTTAACGCCTAATAGTTATACTGGGCCCACCGTTGAAGAATAATACTCGGTCAAGACCGGTTGGCTTGTAGTAACTGCATTTGATTGCATCAACAGGCCGTTCGTGGAAAACCGTTGGTAAAGCAAGGCCCTGTCACAAAATCTCATGCGTTGGCGGTAAGAAGCTAGCAAATGCATTCATGCTCGGCTGGTCGGCGATTCAAGCATCTCGGTAGACCACAGACGGTCGCATGCCAGTCGATCTAGAAAAAGGTTTACAAAGTAAGGAAATATCGTTGCAACCGCTGTCCGGCTCGGTTATAAGATTCAATGCTTCCTCTCCTTTTATAAGATTTAATGTTTCCTCTCCTTTCTCATCCCATTTCATCGGCGGATTTTCCGCCCGTAAGGAGGTGTTCGTATGACAGTAGATCGATTGGTTCGACGGCTTCGGGGTTTCACGTTAATTGAGCTGTTGGTGGTAATTGCCATCATTGCTATCCTTATCGGCCTTTTGGTCCCCGCGGTCCAAAAGGTTCGGGAGGCCGCCAACCGCATCAAATGTGCCAACAACCTGAAGCAGATGGGCTTGGCCATCCACAACATGCAGGGTACCTATGAAAAGCTGCCGCCCTTGACCGGCCCGTATCCAAGCGGAACTTTTTGGAGTAACCCTAGCCCCGATCCCAATCAAGGAAATGGGCCTCCTTGGAACACCGCCTTCTTTTGGATGCTGCCATTTATTGAACAGGATAATTTATACAAGAATAGTTATTCCACTGCCGCTAACCCCCCGAGCAACGGCAACATGGCAGGCTATGCCGCTTGGGTATCGGACACCCCAGGCACGGCTAACGCCTACAACACTGCAATCAAGATCTACGACTGTCCATCTGACCCAAGCATGCCGGCGGATGGACGGGCTTCCTGCTTCACTTCGCAGTGGGAAGATAGCAACGTTGGACTCACTTCTTACGCCGCTAATGCGCAAGTTTTCGCCCGGACAAACCAGGCATTCAACACCATTGATCTTCAAGGACAACCGCGCATTCCGGCGTCTTTCCCGGATGGGACTTCCAACACCGTTCTTTTTGCTGAAAAGCTGGGAATGTGTGGCGTGTGGGTGGACTCCGCCAACAACCCAGATGGGCTACCCTCCGGGAATATCTGGGCCTGGTGGCAAACCGATCGTTCGACGCCAGGTTTCGCATACAGGGATCCCACGGGCAATGCCGGATTTCCTGTTCTTCAGCCGGTCGGACCAGCGTCCATGTTCCAGGCGGGAATTTCAAACTGGCAGAGCAACTGCGACTTTTTGCGTGCGTCCAGCGGCCATAGCCAGGTCATGAATGTTGCGCTGGGCGACGGAAGCGTTCGGGCGTTTTCGGCAACCATGAGTCCAATCACTTGGTGGGCCCTGGTCACTCCCGCTGGCGGGGAGGTCATTCCAGGCGATTTCTAGGTTGCATTGGTTTGGCAATAGCTCTAATCTTTTTGGCTTCACTCGCCTGACAAATTGTTGGGCGAGCGAAGCCGTATTCCAATTACCTTTTCCCTTTGGTGGATCAACAATATGCGTCTACAAATCAACCGGAAAGTCCTGCTTCGCGCTCTTTGCCTAGCGGGCGGACTCTTGATTTTCTCAGGCTGTGGTAAGAAGAGCACGGAAGTTTCGGGCACGGTCAAGTTAAATGGCAAAGCGATTAAAGTGGGTGAAATTACCTTTATTGCTGAGGATGGTAGTCTAGACACTTCCCAGATTAAGGACGGCGCCTATACTCTGTATCGCGCGCCGGTCGGCATGGTGAAAATCACCGTCAAGAGTACAAAACCAGTCCCCTATGTTAATCGGCATGGCGGCATGAAGGCGCCACCGGAAGGGGCAGCTGCTCCTCAGGCGGCTGATGAGCAAACCGACAAAAACTACATTCCAGTCCCGAAGAAATACAACGATGCGGAAACCACGGACCTGACCTACGAAGTGAAATCCGGCAAGCAGGAGTACAACATTGACTTGACGCCTTGAACAAGGGGCTGTCAGGCAACCGGTGAAAACTACGCCAAGAACCATTCGGTCAGGCGGAAAAATTGGCCATCAGATCCGCGACCATCAGAGCCGCGACCGTAAGGGAGCGAACGAGTAATCGCTCCCTCACGGTCGCGGCTCTGAATTGAATCCGCTGCTCTCTAAAAGGTGGGGCCGTGCCCATTTCTCCAATCCAAACCGCGGCGAGCGGCGGTGTGAGCCAGGCTGCACCGCAACCTTCATCTTTTCCACCTGTTGCATCTCATTATCGACTGCTGCGCCGCCGCCTTGGCCGCTTACTCATCGTAGTGACGCTTCTTTGTCTAATTGTCGTCGCGGGATTTGTAGCCTTTAAGTACTTTCGAGCGGACCAAGCCTTGAAGGCCGCGGAGAAAGCGCGCCAAAAACGCGATTTCACGGAAGCCGTGCGCTATCTGAAGACCTATCAAGATGTCTATCCCGACAACCCGGAAGGTCATTTTGTGGCAGCGCGCGTCGCTCGCCAATCCGGCTTGTATGAAGAGGCCAAGCGCCGATTGGATATTTGTCAACGGCTGGAAGGGCCGTCCAAGCGCATCGCTCTGGAACAACGCCTGATCCCGGTGCAGCAAGGGGCTTTTCCCGTCGCCGTCGAGGCGTGGCTTCAACAATTCCTGGCCGAGGAGCCTCCGGAAACGGACCTCATTTTGGAGGCCCTGAGCCGGGGCTGCATGAGCAGCTATCGCCTGCATAACGCCAAGTCCTATTTGACGCTCTGGCTGAAGCGCGACCCGGACAATGTTCAGCCTTATCTTTGGCGGGCCACCATTCACCAGCACCTGATGGACAATGAAAGCGCCAAACGCGATTGCCAGCGCGCCGCCGAATTGGCGCCGGAAAATCTCGAAGCGCAAGGCCGCCTGGCCCAAGCGCTGCTCTTGACCGGAGAAGTGGCCGAGGCGGCTGAGCAGTTCAAGCGCTTGTTTCAAACTACCCCGGATAATTGGCCCATTGCCATGGGCATGGCCCAATGCCTTGAAAAGCTGGGCCAGATCGAGGAGGCGGAAAAGATCCTCGATGATTATGTTGCCCAGCACCCGCCGGAAGCGCCGGCGCTGCTGGAACGGGGACGGGCCGCCCTGCTTAGGGACCGGCCCGCCGAGGCCCGGCCGTGGCTGGAAAAGGCCGCGGCCCTGGCGCCGATCGATCGCTTGACTCAGTTTTCGCTCTTGCAATGCCTCAAGCAACTGGGCGATCCGGCCGAGATCGAACGTTGTCAGGAACGGCTCGAGCGCATTGATGCGGACGTGGCCAAGTTGCGAAGCCTAACCGAAGCTTTGCAAAAACAACCCTACGACCTGGCGGCGCGCTGCGAAATGGCCCGCATTCTCTTGCGCCGGGGAGAGGAACGAGAGGCCGTTTCCTGGCTCAAAGAGACGCTTAACCTCGATCCCACCCATGTGGAAACGAACGAACTCCTGGCAAATTACTTTGAGAGCCAGGGCAATCCCTCCCAAGCCGCTCGATATCGGGCCTTGGCGCCGGGCGGGCCGCCGAAATGAGCGATTTCTTCTATAGATTGTTGGCGAGCCTCCGGGTTTATCCTGGAGGACGCACCCGGCGGGCATAAAGCCCGCCGCTCGCCTATCAGGCTTTGGAACGATTTGCCAAAATGGGCCAGTTTTCTCAAGGTTGTCATTTGTTCCGGTCACCTTTATCAATTCTCATTGTCCTGTGGCGCCGCCCCCTTGCCTCTTTGCTGGCGGCCGCACTTTTGAGCCTGGCCGGTTGGGGCGGCTATGAAGGGTACAAATCTCTCCGAGCCTGGAACCATGAGCGCGCCGCCCGCCAAGCCTTGGCGGAGCGTAACTTCAAAGCCGCCCGCGATCATTTGCGGACCTGCCTCGACCTGAGACCGAACAAGGCATCAACTCATTTCCTGGCGGCTCAAGCGGCGCGCCGCGATGGCGACCTGAACGCGGCCGAGAAACACCTTCTCATTTGTCAACGACTGGGTGACGTGACAAACGACGTTACGCTGGAGTGGGCGCTGCTGCTGGCCCAGCGCGGCAAACTGGTCGAGGTGGAGGAGTATTTGAACCGGCGCCTGGCCGAGCGCGACGTAAACACTCCTCTGATCCTGGAAGAGTTGAGCTGGGAATATTTGCGTGTACATCGCCTGGCGGAAGCCGGTCAATTGTTGGAAGCCTGGTTGGCCTTGGAGCCCAATAATAGCGAAGCCTGGGTTCGCAAGGGCTGGATAGCCGAACATCTTTTCAATCATGCGGCCGCGCTCGAAGCCTATGGCAAGGCACTCGACCTCCACCCGGATAGGGACAGCGTCAGGCTCCGGTTGGTGGAAATTCTCTTGCTCACGAATAAGCCGGGCGACGCGTTGGGCCATTTGGAGCAATTGTGTGAAAGGTCAAGCGATGACCCCGCGGTTGTCGTGACATTGGCTCGGTGTCATCGGCAATTAGGCCACCTGGACGAGGCCCGCGCTTTGCTCGACGACTTGCTGGCCGCTCGTCCGCGCCATAGCCAGGCTCTGAGTGAGCGCGGCATGGTGGCCATGGACCTAAACAAACCGGACCAGGCTGAAGAACTTCTCCGCCGCGCCGCCGATCACGGTCCCTTCGACAAGCAGATCCTCTTCAATCTGTATCAATGTCTGGAACGCCTGGACAAGAAGGACGAAGCCGCGAAGGTCCAAGCGCGGCTCAAGGAAAACGAAGCCGACCTTAAGCGCATGCGCGACATCATGAAGGACGTATTGAGGAGACCGCACGACCCGGCGCCGCGCTGCGAGGCGGGCAAGATTTTTCTGCGCAACGGCTTCACCGACGACGGTCTACATTGGCTCGGCACGGCCTTGCAAGAAGACTCCAGCCACCAACCCACGCACCAGGCCCTCGCGGATTACTACGACCAGCTAGGAAACGCAGAATTGGCCGCCCGCCACAAGAGCTTCTTGGCGGGTAAGTAGGCGTAGGGTGCGTCAAGCGTCCTCGCGCGGACGCACCGCAGGAGACAGACGTCGAATTGGGTATCTGTCCAACCAAGGCAACGGTGCGTCGGCGCGAGTACGCTTGACGCACCCTACGGCTACGGCAATTGAACCGGCGCGTTTAAAGCTAAGCTAAGGGCCCGCGCAATAATAACTCGGTCACTTTGCATTCTTGGATACCATCCCGAAGCGTTAGCGAGGACCCGCGATGACCTCGCTTATGCTTCGGGTTGGGCGTGAGCTAAGGACTGCTCGACTGCTGGTGGACAACGATTTAGCAATAACTCTGGAGCGGAGTCACAGCCTCGGGCGCCTGACCGGTTCGCTGCCGCTCGCCCCGATACTTTCCCTCAATCGGGCAATGTCACCCCCGTGCACTTGAGCGTCTGCCTGGATGCTCACGGGGCCTGGTATGCGGCCTCGGGCAAAATCAAAGCGGTTCCCCCATTCAATTGCTGCTGGCCTGTTAAGGCCGGGCGGGCCAGCAGGCGCTCCAGGGTGCGCACGTCCGTCGGCTTGACAAGGTGAATGTCGAACCCGGCTTCGTGGGAGCGGCGGCGGTCCTGCTCCTGGCCGAAGCCCGTTACGGCTACCAGCAGCGCCTGCTTAAGGCCGAGGTCTTGGCGCAGGCGGCGTGCCACTTCCAAGCCGTCCATTCCCGGCATTCCGATGTCCAGCAGCACCGCGTCGGGCGGCCGCGCGCGTGCCAGGTCCAGTGCAGCGGGGCCGTCATAGGCTGTGCGGACCTCGTAGCCGGCGCGGCGAAGCAGTAGAGCCAGGCAGTCAGCGGCGTCCTGGTTGTTATCGACGATCAGGACGCTCCGGGCAGGCGCCGTGCGGGCGCTCCTCTGATCGGTCTGCGCGGCAGCCGGCGGAGCATCTTCACGCAAGAGTGGCAGGCGCACGACGAACTCGCTCCCGTGACCGAGGCCTTTGCTGTGCGCCGCGACACTGCCGTCGTGCTTCTCCACCAGACTGCGCACCAAGCTCAGGCCGATGCCCAGCCCGCCCTCAGATTGACCCACGGAACCTTGCACCTGGGTGAATATTTCGAAGATATGCGACAGCATGTCCGCCGCGATGCCGATCCCCGTATCCCGCACTCGCAAGACCGCTTCGCCGCCGGTTGATTCCAAGGTCAAATCGATGCACTTGCCCTCTTCGGTGTACTTGGCCGCGTTGTTTAGCAGGTTGGACAGCACCTGGGCCAGCCGCGTTAGGTCGCCCACCACCCGCACGGCATTCTTCGGGAGCGAAACTCTAAGGTAGTGTTTGCGGGCGTCGATGAGGGGGCGGCTGATCTCAACGGCGCGGGCCACCACGGCCGCCAATTCCACCGGCTCCATCTGGAGGTCGATCTTGCCCAGGCTGATGCGCGAGACGTCCAGCAAGTCATCCACCAGCCGGGTCAGCTGCTGCGCCTGGCGCTCGGCCACGTCGAGGGCCCATCGCACGTCGGGATCATCCGAGCCTTTTTGCCGCATGACCTCGAGGGCGTTGCGGAGGGGGGCGAGGGGGTTCCTCAGCTCGTGGGCCAGTATCGCCAGGAACTCGTCTTTGCGGCGGTCGCCTTTCCGCAGCGCTTCCTCGGCCCGCTTACGGTCGCTGATATCGCGGATGTTGCACTGGATGACCCGTTGGCCCTCCACCGGGTAGACGTTGCTGACGAACTCCACATAGGCGCGCCGGCCGTCCTTGGTTTCTAGCGGTAAATCCTCGTACCGGATGAAGCCTTTCTTTTGCAACTGGCGAAAAGCCACTCGGTTAGCCTCGATGTCCTTGAACAGCCCGATCTCCCAGAGTTCCTTGCCTCGCAGCTCGTCGGGAGAGTAGCCCAACAAGTCGCTCAGGAACGGGTTCGAGTCGACGATCTTGCCGGTATCGCCGTCGAGGATCAAGATCGCATCCTGGGCCGTCTCAAAGAGCCGGCGATAACGGACTTCGGACGCCTTCAGATCGCGTTCTGCCTGCCTATGCATGAAATGTCCTCGATGGCGAAGAAGATAGTCTATCGGGTTGCCTTCCCGATAAACGCGGCGGGCACTGAGCCACACGGTCCTTCGCCCGATTGCTGGCTTCGTCCCTGCCGCCGCCCGTCCTCTCACCAACTTGGGTGAGAGCGCGCGAGGGCCCGCCACCGAAAACGAAAAAAGCCGGCGTAGTGGAACACCCAGGGGTATTCGACCACGTCGGCTTACTCGTCAACCGGTCTCCCGGCATAGCCGGGCTACCGTTCACCTAGTCATCCGACTGTTTGGCGCCACCTGTCAATCGGCGCCGATAGTATAGATCCACCAAATAGTACAACTTGGGTCGAGGAAAGCAAGTGGATTGTTGCTTCGCGATCGGTGCCCTTGCCTTTGGAAGGGGATGGCCTCAGCTCAAGGTAGCCAATCATGATGGTCTAGAAGAGGAAGGACAGCGCAGCGCGTCCCACGAGGGAAGCGCTGTGCTTGCCGACCTAGAAACCATGCGTTGGGCGGTCGGCAAGGTTGTGCGTGCGCCTTACTCACTGAATCACAAGTTTCCCAGTCTTCTTATCTAGAGAAATTCTTAATTCCCTTGGGATTTTTCCCTCGGATACCAGAGGTTTCATCTTCCGAACAGGAAGCCCGTTCTTAAAGATGATTTTGTCTTTCAGGACGGGGGGCGGTGGTAGCATGGAAAGCGTTCTATAAAAGTCCTGGGCCTTGGGAAATGAAATTACGCCGTTCTCGGTGATTTGGTCAAAAACCCTTGGCCAAATCTCCCTCTTCCTAGGAGCGGCGTCAGCCTCCCCGGTTTCTTCGGGCACGCCTAGGTTATCGAGGAACTTGTGGAGTTTATTCTCTCCCTCTTCTCGAAGCTTGGGTTCCTGGTCCGCCAGAATAGGCCTTTTTCCTAGAGCTTCTCTCCTGGCGGCGATGCGAGGAAGGGCATCCCTAACTAACCTTCTAATAGTGCCGTCATATACGCTTTCCATGATGGGCGAAACATCGGCATGATTGACGTACCCATCGGCTCCCGCGAACTGTTCGAGAATCGGATACAAATCCTTCACCTTTCTTTTTACCTCTTCCGGAGGTCGTGGAATGGAAGGATCTGACTTCAGTTTCTTGAGCGCTTTGATGACCTCAACCTTATCTTGGAGCGTATCGCCTTCAATCATCCCGAGGAGCACTTTTACATTCTCTGACTTTTCGGCTGGACTATCGCCGGGGATCTCCTTCAGCAACTCAGGATTGAAGAATACTTTGAGCGTTTGGCCGGCGAGCCCATTAAAGAGGTCGCCTAAACCGCCATCTGTCTCCTTCTTTGCTGGGGAGGATTTGTCCCCAGGAGTAGAAGAGGATCTGTTGGCGGGCGGGTCCTCGAAAGCTAAGGCCGAGGAGCTGGGGAGCAGTAAGTAGACTGCGAAAATACCTGAAATAATGGAAGTCTTCATACTGGTGGCTTACTCCATTAGGCGAAATTGGCAAGCCCGTTACACATTTCATGCAGCGGTACCACGGATGAGAGAGGATGGCCGGAATCCTGCAATCGTTCCGGGCCGGCGGCATCGGCTGGCACTTTCCTTGGACTGGCAGGAGACTGTCAAGCGACCAAGGCCAGCGCCGAGCACGGACCTGCGCCCAGCGCGTGGTGGGGAGTTTTGGCAATCTTTGCCTCAGTTGCTTAAGGAAGGAACCCGATCATGCCGTCACGGCACGGAACTACCGAACCGTTGCCAGCGCGGCTTGAAGCATTGATCCCGGTCCATAGAGATGACTATGCCCACGACCCTGCCGACAATTTGATCCTCCGCCACGCAGCCGAAATACCGTGAATCAGAGCTGTGGTCGCGGTTATCCCCCATGACGAAGTACTGCCCCTCCGGCACGGTGATCTGGTCAATGATATCACCAGGCCCAGCAACCACGCGCTTGACCAGCCAATGGCCATTTGCCGGAGAACGAAGCACAACTATCTCGCCTCGCTGGGGGGTGTTCCAGCGCAGCAACCACCCAAGACCCGGAAGCCGCACCCCATAAGCTAAACGATTAAGCAAGACGCGATCGCCCGTTTCTAGGGTCGGGGCCATTGACTCGGACGTGACCAGGTTGCAGTCGGCAAGCGTGGTTCGAATAGCCCAAAGGAGGACAATTAACAGGACGAGGGATCTGATACGGCGAGCCGTCGCGCAGGAAAGCCGGGCCCTCCAGGGAGTGAAGGAAGATGTCCTGGCCGGAGACGGGGACGAGGATTCCATCATGTTGTCCATTCTCCGCGGTCCTAAGCCCGAAGTTCAAGCGAGAGAATGACTGCCTCGCTAGCCCTCCCTTGGGGTTCACAATCGTTTCGTCGGTTCCCTTAGTAAGCATTGCTCCGATGAATTTCACAGGGCAATAATGTCTGCCGATCGCGAATTCTTTCGGCACGGCGTTTCAGACGTGCTATGCCGAGCAAAGGCCGTCCCCATAACGATAAAAGATGCATGAGGAAGAGGGATCGTTGCGGCTTGATGCCCAAGCGCACTGTCACCTTGAGGGGATCCAGCCACTGATAGGCGCAGGTGCGGAGAATCTCGGCGGGCCGGCGCAGGTAATGCGCCATGGGTAAGCGTTCTTTTCCCACACCCCATCGCCATAATACGGCCGAGGCCAGCCAGGGCAGAGGCGGTTCGCTATTCGCCGGCAAAGAGGGGGCCCGAGCGCCGAGCAATTGTTCGGCCAACCGGATGACAGGAATTGTCCACGCGGAGGCGAGAGAAGGATCGCTCGAGATTGAATCCCAGTCGAAACTCTCGGGCAGCGATTCCACCAAGGCAGCGATGTCACAGAGCCAGAGCGGCGGCCAGGCGCCGTGCCGAATAAAATGAAAAGCCAGGAGAGCCAATTGATCTTCCGCGCCGAGCACCCTAACTGTCCAATCGCCGAGCGACTCGCAGCGCGATCGAGCGAAGACCTCCGCCCACGAACGGCCTGGCAAATCGGGAATCCCGTCGTGCAGGTCTATTTCGGGGAAGCCGCCGGGAATGGCGCTCAAGACGTCGAGGGCCTCGCCTAGTCGGCCGGGCGCGACGGCCAGATCGTGATCGCCATAGGGCCGGAGGCCCGTCTCCGGATACAGGCGCGCCACGCTCCAACCCTTGAGAAGGATCGGCTCGACCTGGGCGGCCCGTAATACGGCAAAAGCCCGCTGGAGGGAATCCTCCATGTGGGCGGCACTCAGAACATTGAGGCGGTAAGCCTGCTGATATTCCCGGCCGATTCGAGTACTTTTCAGTTTGGAATCGCGCAGCCGCCGCCAGACGAGCCCGCCACTGCCGGTTTGCAGAAGGCGGGAGGCCGCTTGGCGTAACGACTCCTCGGAAAGGGCCAGGGGCGGCGGCGAGCGCCGCCAGGCCCCTCCGTGGACCACCCTTATGGTTGAAGGAAAACTGGGTAAAGTTTCATATGTGCGATTCATACCGTTCAACAGCCGGGTATCCATCATCCGGGGCGCTTAGATTTAAGTGGGTGTTGTAGAACATCCGCCCTTCACGCAAGTGCCGATTTTCCCGTTCACAGAACAAGGAGTGCCGTCGGGCTGTCCGCCGCAGCTTGTTACTGGCACGAACACTGGAGGCCCGCTACGAACACATTTTCCACCTTGGCAAGTTCCTCCAGTACATGTTGTTCCATCGGGAGCGTCGCGAAAGACTCTACCGCTAGGAAAACTTTTCACCTTGCAGTCTATAGTCATTATTTCGCTTGCATTAACCCGCGCCAGAGGTGCCGTAATAGTCATGATAAGCGGCAAAGCAACCGCCGTTGCAGCGACTTTCTTTAACGCCTCCCGCCGACTCAAGCGTTGCGTTCCAAAAATCGGTTCCATGGTTTCTTGAAGAAGATGCCTCCGATTTAACTGCTCTAGGGCCAGGCTAACCGCCGCTTCCGGCGCCGGAAGATTCTGCGCATCTTTCAGGATTCGGGCTAGTTTTTCGAGCGGTGTCTTGCCATCGCAATGCTTCCAGACCAAGGCGGCGGTCGCATTGAGGCAATGCGCTTTATGACGTTCGAGATCATAAACGAGGGTTTCGTCGGGTAAATCTCGAATCGTGAGTTTTTCTTTGCGGGCGTGGGGAGCATTCATGAGGTCTTCTCCAGGAAATAGTCAAGGCCGGGACCAAATAGGCCCGTGGAGGGTGGGGGTGTACGAGTCTGTCCACTGTCACGCGGCGGCCGTTTGTAGTGCCATGGTCTCCTGACCGTGGCACCGACGCTGGCACGGTCAGGAGACCGTGCCAGAACGGGGTCTTGTAGTGCCATGGTCTCCTGACCGTGGCACCGACGCTGGCATGGTCAGGAGACCGTGCCAGAACGGGGGTCCACTGTCACGCGGCGGCCAGGGCGGGACGCCGAGTGTTCAATTCTTCCAAGAGCTTCGCCGCCATTTCCTCCGCCTCGCCGCGGACGCCGGTCAAACATTTTGCGTGAGGCAGGGCTTTTTGCAGCGTGGTTAGCACCGTATCCGGCTCGCGCTGCACGGGCACGGCGTTATTGGACAACTCAAGGATGGCTTTGCCGAGGGTAAGCGGCCGTGGCGACCAGCGGGCGCCTTCCTGGTAGCGCGTCATGACCACCAGGCCGATGGGCAAGGGTTCCGAACCGGCATGACTGCCGAATTCTTCTGGTTCAGGCCGCTGGGGTATTGAACTGTTCGGTTGCCGAATCGCCAGCCGTCGCGGATAAGGGTGAACAAGGCCGTGGGCGTCAAGAACGGCATACTCATCCGAATAGTAAATGGCCCCGGCTCTTAGAAGGGCCGCCGTCAGGCTGCTCTTACCCGTGAAACTACGTCCCGGAATAAGAATGGCCTTGCCGCCCCAACCGACCACCCCAGCATGAATGAATACCCGGTTCCTGGCCCATTCGGCGACACTCAATTGAACTTCGCCTTCTAAGCTGTCGAGCACCTCATCGAGGCTCATCGTCCGTGCCACGCGCTTGGCGCCGCTATAGAGCAGGTGGTATTGCCGCAGCCGCGCATTGACGGCGCCGCCCAACTTGAGCGAAAACAGAAAATCCGGAAACGGCGAGCAGCCCGGCTCCCATCCCGGCGGTAAGCGTTCTTCCACCAAATGCAGAACAGCCGGGTCCGTTACCCGAATGCCTATTCGAAGACCGTAGGTGTAAAGGTTTATCCCAGCCGCCCAGCCTAGGCGGTCGATCTTCTCCATTCACTTGGAGGAGTAATTAAAACGAGGAATCCATTCACCGGTCATTAAGGAGGTCTCCTTACAGAGAACGAAATGACGGCAACAAATACTTTGCAGATTTCGCGAGTCAAACCCGCCCCGCCGATTTAAGCAACGTCTTTCGATCCGGAGCGCTAGGGCCCGCGCGGATTTCTTTAATCTCGGCTTAATTTCCTGGAAATCTGAGAAGATTCTTGGAGAAGGAAGGGACTGCGCGGATTTCGGTTTTTTCGATCACACCATTTTCCGCCCTCATTGCAAATGGACCGGAGGGATCCACCGACCCCGGGGCGACAGGCGTCAGGAACGCAGCGAACTTGGGAAACCTACAAACGCTGAGTGCTCGCGCCCGTGCACGACCTTGCGGCGCTAGCCTTAGGTGTCGCAGCCCTCTTGGACCTTGAAAGCATCCTGTTAGACACAGCAGCCTTTGAAACAGGCCAACCCGCCAGTACAAGTCCCAGTCGGACAAGGGGTTACTCCGGGGCCGCAATTTGCGACCTGTTGGGTTGGAATACAGACGCCAGCGTTGCAAGTCCCTGTAAGCACACCATTGGTGAAAACCGAAGGGACGCATGGTGTACCATCCGGGGCGTTTCCTAGCACCTTTCCACTGGGCTGGAGGACGTTTTTGCAGTTGCTTATGCCCACGGTACTCGCATTGATTCGCGCGAGCGGAGCGGTAATAGTCATGACCAACGGCAAAGCAACAGCTGTGGCGGCAACCTTTTTTAGTGCTTCCCGGCGACTCAGGCGCTGGCTACCGGAAACAGGAACTGTCGTTTCTTGCAGAAGGTGGCGGCGACTCAATTGCTCCAGGGCCAGGCTGAGCGCCGCTTCAGGCTCCGAGACCTTGTGATCTGCTTTCAAAATCCGGGCCAGTTCCGCGAGTGGCGTTTTGCCGTCGCAATGCTTCCAAACCACTGCGGCGGTCGCGTTCAGGCAGTGCGCTTTGTGCCTTTTGAGGTCATAGACGAGAGTTTCCTCGGTCAACTCGCGAATCGTGAGTCGATCTTTCCGGGCTTGCGGAGAAGTCATGGGGTGGACTCCAAACAAATAAGGAATGTGGGCCTGCGAAGTCCCAGGTTGGCGGGGTTTGTAAAACGCTGTCCTAATTCAAGCGGCGGCCATGGCCGGCCGTCCAAGTTTCATTTATTCCAACAGAGTCGCCGTCATTTCGTCGGCCTCGCCGCGTACGCCAGTTAATCACTTGGCGTGAGGCAGGCCTTTTTGCGGCGTTTTAGCACCGTGTCCGGCTCGCACTGCACCGGCACGGCGTTATTGGACAACTCCCATTGCGCCTTGCCGAGGCTCAGGGGCCGAGGCAATCCGCGGGCGCCTTCCCGGTACCTGCTCGGCCATGCAAAACCCTCCTGGTATTCGCTGCTGGCTTCACCTGGAGATTGTCGTGTTAATTCACAGAGACTGCCGATTCAATTGTTTTCGGTTGAACCGGAAGAAAAATTAAAGAAATGAATCAACTCACTCCGTGATTTGAGGAATCATGACGGACTCTTTACTCTAGTAAGGTAGCCGCCCGTAGCTTCGGTCATCCCAAAGGCAGTACACGGCGGACCCAAAGCCTGTTGCTTACGTCAGATATTCTGCCCGATTGTGAGTGTCGATACTGGGGAGACCCCGCGCCGGGCGAGGTCTCCAGTGGGCGCGAAACGTGAAATGATGTCCTCCTTGGCGGCTTCCGTTTCCTTCACCAGTTCATTAATTAACTCATCCAGCACCGACTCTTCCGGAGAACCGACGAACTTGTGGCGAATCACGCCCTTGGCGTCGATGATTACCAGCGTCGGCCAGCCACTTAATCCTCCAGTTAGCGACTCCATCCACCTGACGATTTTCATTGGAAGCAATAGTGGGTCAGGGGAAACACAATAAGGCCCGTGCCGCTCATGGCATGAAATAACGATCATCCTGGAAGTAGTTGCCGCAGGGTCGCCCCTTTCTTTTCGTTCCCGGGCTCAGAATCGAATTCGTTTTAATCCGCGGAGGAAGCGGCGTGTGAAGAAGGAGCAGAAAGGGTCGATGAGACGCACCGAGCCGCTGGATCTCCTCGGTAAGACAGGGACGAGACGCCGATTGGCCATAGGGAGTGTGTGAGAGGGTGGAGAAACGAACTTTCCTAACAGCAAAAGCGACAAAGGCTTCCGGCAAAAAAGATCGTTTCTCTACTGTTGACGGCAACGTGAAACGAATTGGCTTGGCGATTAATTAGTCCTTTGCCGTTTTCCAGCCGGCCTTAAGCCGGAATGCTTTCCATTTCTTTCCACCTGCTTTCCATTGCTTTCCACAGGGGGTCAGGCGAAATGGAGAGAATCAAATGGCTGGCGTGAGACACGGATGAGCCGTCATGTCACAGTGCGGGAGGCAACCCAAAACGCCAGGCTGTCTCAGGGGCTGGCTGTCCGCTTGTGGTCTCCGGCAACCCCTGCCTGGTGTCGTAGGGTTTCGAGTGACAGGCTGCCCGCCAGCCGCAGGAGTTCCCGGGCCATCACTTCGAGCAGTTCCACCAGGGGCCGGGCCTCTTCGAGCCGGCCTTGACCCGCGTAATCTTCCAGGTCCGATGCCACGCCGCCCGCCGTCGTGGAGAACGCGAACAGCGGCGCACAAAGTTTGTGAGCGGCCTCGCGCAACCGCGGCGCGTCCTGGTCCCGCAGGGCGTCGCCCACTTCGGCCAGGCGGTCCGGCAGATAGGTCTGGAAGGCCCGACACATCCCCTGGAGCGCCTCCTCATCGTCCCCGCAGGCTCTCAGCAAGGCGACGGGGTCTAGCAGACTGACAGGCGCCCCGGCATTCAGCTGGACCGGCCGGGAAACTCCGGGAGCGGGCGCCAGGCGGTCAATGACCGCGAGCAGTTCCGCGGGCCGAATTGGCTTGGTCAGGAAATCGTCCATGCCAGCCGCCAAGCAGCGCTCGCGGTCCTCTTTCCTTGAACGCGCAGTCAGGGCGATGACAGGCAGATGTCCTCCCGTGGTCCGCTCGCGCTCCCGAATCGCCTGGACCACTTCGAATCCGTCCAACTCCGGCATATGCACGTCCAGCAGCAGCAAGTCGAAATCAAAAGTCAGAGGTCGGAAATCAGAAGTCAGACGGGATGAGGCCTGATCTTCACTGATCTCTGACTTCTGACCTCTGATCTCTGACTTCTGGCGATAAATGCCGAGCAGGGCCAGCGCCTCGCGGCCGTTGGTTGCCAGCCGTACTCGGTTGCCCCGCCGGGCGAGTAACTGCGCCATGAGCTGAGCATTAAACTCGTTGTCTTCGGCAACCAGGATGTGCAGCGGCTTGGAAGAAGACAAGGAGACAAGGAGAGGTGGAGACAAGGAGACATAAGCAGAGTCGCTCCCCATCTCCTTGTCTCCTTGTTTCCTTGTCTCCTTGTCTTTTGAAGTCCGGCTCATCACCCGGTAGATCGTCTCGAGTAACTCGTCCTGCTGGACCGGCTTGAGCAGGTGGGCGTCGATCCGCAGCTCCCGTGAGCGTGCTGGGTCGCCCGGGCGATCCCCTGAGGTGAGCAAGATGATCCGGATGGCGGACAACGCTGCTCGCTCGCGGATCCGGGCGGCCAAGGCCAGACCGTCGGTGCCGGGCATGCGGGCGTCGAGCAGGACCAGCGGGTACGGTTGGCCGACACTGGCGGCGTCCCAGAGGGCGCCCATGGCCGCCAACCCGTCGCCGACCGCGGCCGGGTCCATTTGCCAGTCGCGGAGCCATTCCTCCAGAATATGGCGGTTGGTGGGGTTGTCGTCCACCACGAGTACCCGCAGGTCCCGGAGAAGGACAGGCGGCCGGGCGGCGACCGGCTCCGTGGAGTGCGGCTGCCGCCCGAACCGCGCCGTAAATGCGAAGGTGCTGCCCCGGCCCGGCTCACTCTGCACCGTGATTGTCCCGCCCATCAGGGCCACCAGGCGGGCGGCAATCGAAAGGCCCAGGCCGGTGCCGCCGTATTTCCGCGTGGTCGAGGTGTCCTCCTGTTCGAAGGCACGGAAGATTTTCTCCTGTTTGTCGGGCAGTATGCCGATGCCCGTGTCGCTCACTTCAAAAGACAAGGAGACCAGGAGACCAGGAGACCAGGAGACAGCAACAGAGTTGCTCTCGGTCTCCTCGTCTCCTTCTCTCCTGGTCTCCTTGGCTACGGAGACCCGCACCACCACCTCGCCCTCCTCGGTGAACTTGATGGCGTTGCCGACCAGATTGAGCAACACCTGACGCAGCCGACCGGCGTCGCCCACCAGAGTGTCGGGCACGTCCGGCCGCACGTGGCTAACCAGCTCCAACCCCTTCTTGTGGGCTCGCACGGCCAGGGTCCGTAGGGTGTCGCCCAAAGCTGCCCGCAAGGAGAATTCGGCCGGTTCCAGTTCCAGTTTGCCGGCCTCAATCTTGGAAAAGTCGAGCAGGTCGTTGATGATGCCCAGCAGGTTATCGGCCGCGGCCTTGACGGTTTTCAGGCATTGCCGCTGGTCCGCGGTCAGCGGTGTGTCGAGGGTTAGATCGGTCATGCCGATGATGGCGTTCATGGGAGTGCGGATCTCGTGGCTGACGTTGGCCAGGAACTCGTCCTTGGCCCGGTTCGCCGCCTCGGCCGCCTCCTTGGCCCGACGCAGCTCGACCTCCTGCTGCTTGCGCTCGAGGCCCAAGGCGATCACCCCGGCCACCGATCCCAGCGTCTGAAGCACGGCATCCGACAGGGGCTGGCGGGAGAACATGGCGAGCACGCCCAGCAGGCGATCCTTGACCACGAGAGGGTAGCCTGCAAAAGCAATCACGCCTTCGCGCCGGGCCCAGCTCGGGTCGCTGATGAGCGGATCGCCCTGGACCTCGTTGGTTAACAGCGGCCGACGCTCCTGGGCAATCCGGCCGATCTTGAGCCGGCCGATGGGGATGTGGGCGTGGGGGCCGTCCAAATGGGTATACATCCCCGCGCTGGCCTGTAGCTCCAGCACGTCTTTGCCGGGCGGCAGCCACCAGACGCGCGCGAAGGCCGCGTCCAGGTAACGCACCATGGCCTCGGCGCAGGGCTGCAGCATCTCGCGCAAGGTGTCGCCCTGGCTCAGAGCAATCCCAACGTCGCGGCCCAATTCGGCCAGCCGGGCGCGCTCTGCCGCGGCCTCCTTGGCCTGCCGCAACTCCTGCTCAATTTGCTTGAGCCCGGTGATATCGAGTAGCTGGGCCAGGCAGTAGTCGACAGTGCCATCGGGCCGCCTCACCGCCCGGACGCTCAGGAGCGTGTGCACCACCTTGCCGTCCCGGCGCTGGAAGCGCTTCTCCAGGGAGTAGCCGTCGATCTCGCCGAGCAGCATGCGCTCGAACTGGGCCACGTCGGCGGCGAGGTCGTCAGGATGCGTCAGCTCGGCCCAGGTCCGGGCCTGCAATTCCTCGCCCGTATAGCCAAACAGTTCACACAATCGCTCGTTTACCCGGAGCCAGTTCTTTCCGGGCGCGGTGATCGCCATCGGCGTCAGCGACAGCTCGAAGTAGTTCCGGAACCTCTCCTCGCTCTCGCGCAGCGCTTCTTCGGCTCGCTTCCGGTCGGTAATGTCCCGCGCCAGGGACACAATGAAGCGTCGGCCCCCTTCCCAGAACCCCTGGCCCCTGACCTCGACAGGGAAGACTGTCCCATCCTTGCGGCGGTGCCGGGACTCGAACGCGATCGTCCCTCCGCTGTCGAGCTTGGGGGCGAAGGTCTCAAGGTCGGCGGGGGTGACATCGGGGTCGAAGTCGACCGTGACCATCCCCACCAGCTCGTCCCGCGCGTACCCCAGGCTCTCGCAAGCCTGGCGGTTCACGTCAAGGATGCGGCCCTGTTCGTCGTGCAGGAAGAACGCGTCGGTGGCGTGGTCCACGAACGTCCGAAACCGTTGCTCGCTCTCGCGTAGCGCGCCCTGAGCCCGCTGCCGCTGGAGCACCATCGCCGCCTGGTTGGCCCCGACATTAAGGAGCAAACGCTCATCTTCAGTGGGAAAGTCGGCCTGCAACGAGCCGGCGATGAGTACCTCATCCCCTTCCCAGCCGATGGGGACGCGAACGATTCGTGCTATCCCGCCGCCCATGGGGTTCGGCATGGCTTGCGGCAGGTTGACGGCGGCCTGATCCAGCCAAGGCGCGATGGCCCGGCGAATCACCCCAGTTTGGCCGCCGGTGGTCGGCCGGCGGCCGCTGCGGGCCACTTCGATTTCCTGCCCATCCGCCAGTCCGCGCAGGCGAAGGTAGACAAACTCCAGACGCAGCGTGTTGAGCAACAGGTCCGCCAGGCTTTCGGCCACCTGACGAGGTTGATACCCGACCCAGATGGCCGGCAGCGCGGAGATGGCGACCAGGTCCCGGATGGTGCGCCGGTTCTTGCGGGTTTCGTCGAAAGAAGTCTCCATCGCTGGCAACCTTCTCAGCGAGCTAGTGCGCTACAGCTCGCCTTCCGTTCGCGCAACTCGTTGAGGAACTCGTCGGGCGGCAAGTAGAACGGGTTTTCCTGGTAGATGCCGCCAATGATCACCGCCGGATGCACGCGCAGCGCGTCCATGATGACCGAGGCACTGAAACGGGAAACGTCGTAGGTGCAGCAGACGGCATCGGCGTACTTATCGAGGGTGTAGTTGACGCGCGACTCGAACTCGACCAGGTCATTGACACCAGGCTTATCTTCCAGCGCCCATTCCATGTTGGCGACCAGACGGGTCAGGGGATAGCCGTGTGCCCTGCTGTAGTTCAGCAGGCGATCGAGCAAGGCAATCTGCCGGTGCTGCTCGAAGTGCCCCTCCTGCAGGGGAGCGTCTTCCCAGGGCCGGATCTCCAGCTGGTCCTTGCGCTCGGCTTCGGCCACGTCAATGCCGGCCTGCTCCAGGCGGCGCAAGTGGTCGGCGCGATTGCGGGGATCGATGAAGTGCAAGGCCCGGTCGCCCTGGTCGAAGCCTTCTTTGATAAAGGGCAGGAGCACGCGGTACTCCTCCTCCTTGCTATTGAAGAAAGCGCAGACGTGCCGCTTGCGGTCGATGACCGAACCCGCAAGCCGGACTTGCTTGTCGACGGTGGCGTTCATGGCGACACTCCTGGATGCCAGTCCCGGTCGCTGCCGGTGTTTGGCCGACCAACGGAATGAGTTGAGGACACCCCCCATTATACACAGCCCCAGTGACATGCTAAGCAGTGGCCGGGAAGGTGCCTTCGCACCGGCCAGAGGGGCCACCGCACCAGGAGCGAGGCGAGGCGTGAGCCACCCTCTGACCCTTCTATGAAAGCCCGCTGCTCGTCAAGAGAAGAAAGTTAACCAACGGCGAACCGGCGTCCCATTCTTCTATCCGAGCGTCAGCCGGGTGGCCTAGCCCAAGTGGGTTGC
>Ga0073928_10003024_pt1 | contig 27349 bp, 20 predicted proteins | sample PaiPotPPA55metaG_FD_76969 | JGI IMG/M metagenome (GOLD analysis project Ga0073928, IMG submission 76969) | Iron sulfur acid spring bacterial and archeal communities from Banff, Canada, to study Microbial Dark Matter (Phase II) - Paint Pots PPA... ...
CAGCACGCGCACGTCGTCAATACGTTTCGTCGCGCGCGCCGCGTCGCTGGCCGCGCCCGGTTCGAGCCCGGCGGCCATGTCGGCGGAAAATTCCTGGTCGCGGAACACGGTCAGGCCTTCCTTCAGGCTCAACTGGAACCAGTCTCGGCAGGTCACGCGGTTGCCCGTCCAGTTGTGGAAGTACTCATGGCCGACCACGGCTTCAATGTTGCTGAAATCCACGTCCGTAGCCGTTTCAGGATTTGCGAGCACGTACTTCGTGTTGAAGATGTTCAAGCCCTTGTTTTCCATCGCGCCCATGTTGAAGTCGCTCACGGCGACAATCATGAAGCGGTCCAGGTCGAGCTCAAGCCCAAAGCGGCGTTCGTCCCATTCGATGGAATGAACCAGTGAATCCATGGCGTGCTGGGTCTTGTCGAGATCGTGAGGTTCCACCCAGACCTGCAGCAGTTTTTCCTTGCCCGAGCCGGTCTTCATGCGCTGCTCGAGCTTGACCAGTTTTCCGGCCACCAGCGCGAACAGGTAGCTTGGTTTCTTGAACGGGTCTTCCCAGCGTGCGAAGTGCCGGCCGTCTTCCAGATCGCCTTCTTCGATCAGATTGCCGTTCGACAACAGCACCGGGTACTGCGCCCTGTCCGCCCGCAGCGTGACCGTGTACGTGGCCATGACATCGGGGCGGTCAAGGAAATACGTGATGCGCCGGAAGCCTTCAGCCTCGCATTGCGTAAAGAAATTGCCGCCGGATACGTACAGGCCCGACAAGCTTGTGTTTTCACCCGGATTGCACGTGCTTTCCAGAGTCAGTTCAAACGCGTCGGGAATATTGCTCACCGACAAACCGTTCTCAGTAACGCGGACATCCGCATGCGGGCGCCCATCCAGCGTTGCGCCGATGAACTCCATATGCTCGCCCATCAGCTCCAGGGTAGCCGCAGGCGCGGCGTCCGGATTGCGGCGCAGCCGCATGGTGTTGCGAACCACCGTGCGTTCGGGGACGAGGTCGAATTCGAGCGCGACGGTGTCAATCAGGAATGCGGGCGGCGTGTAGTCGGCGCGGCGGATTACGGCAGGTGCAGTCGAGTTGGACATGGCGGTTCTGATTGAGTTGAGCGGGTGCCTTTGCTTTCCAGGCGGCCTGGTGTCGGACCATTGTACAAAGGCTCGCGGGATCGTGTGCTCGATTCGGGGTCGGCCGAATGGTCTGTTTCCCGAACTTCAACTGTCTGCGACGGTCTCTAAACAGGTGGAATCAGGCAGTTTTCGTGCAGTGCATGCAACACTTCACGGTTGCTGTTTTACAAACAACATCGCAAAGAAAATCAACAAGACAAGTGAGGTCGGCCATGACGTTGGGACGGTTGTACGGGGAGTGGAAGGGTGCGGTGCGCGTGGTGCTGATAGCGGGTTTCGCGTTGCTCGGAGGGTGTACGACCTACGTTCAGACGCAGGTCGCGGCGTTCTCTGACTGGTCCGGGACCGACGCCACGCGGACCTACGCGTTCGTGCGCTCGGCGCAGCAGCAAAACAGCATTGAACAGAAGACGTACGAAGTGCTCGCCGCGAACGAGCTTGCCACCCATTCGTTCAAGCAGGTTCCCGACGCCAGCGCGAACTATCGCGTGGAATTGTCCTATTCGATTCGCGGTGACATGGTTACGGTGCGGCAGCCCGTCTACTACGATCCGTGGCCCATGTACGGCGGCTGGTACGGCCGGCCTTACGGCTGGGGCGGATACGGAGGGTGGGGGCCGTGGGGAGGGTGGGACATGGGGCCGACGGGGTATGTCGACCAAAGCTATCCGATCTTCGTCCACTCGCTGCAGATCCGCATGACCGAACGTGAGAGCGGGCGCGAAGTGTACAAAGTGACCGCGAGCAATTCAGGCGGCGAATCGTCGCTGGTCCGAGCCATGCCTTATCTGATCCGCAGCGCGCTCGCGGATTTTCCGCTGGGCAACGGTACGGTGCGCACAGTGAAGATTCCGCTCGACAAGACGGGCGGTGTCGGGAATGAAGCGCCGGTTGCGGTAGGGACGAATGAGAAGGCCGCCGCCCCGGCGCCTGTTTCGGCACCGGCCCCCGCGCAGTAGCCGGCGAGCTGACTCCGCCTCCAGCTCAAGTCGAGAAATATTTACCGTTACGAAGGCCGGCAGACTGATCCGGTCGCCGCCTCCGTTGCGGTTTGCGAAACACTCGAATCGCGGACAAAAAACAGCATTCTTACAGGCGTGTGGCAGAGCGCCCTGATATGCAATTAAATTCGAAACGAGATATATTTCGAATATGAACAAAGCCCGCAACGCCCAACCCCATACGCTTCCTGAGCCCCCAACCTGGGATGCGCGGCTCGCCCGGCGGCTCGTTACACCGCTCGTCGGCACCCCGATTACACCGAATCACCTGACCACGCTGCGCTTGCTGATTGGCTTTGCCGGCGCTTATTACCTGTCGGTCGGCAGCTTCTGGTTGTGCAGTTTGGGTGCTTTGCTGATTGCGTTCTCCAATTTTGTCGATCACACCGACGGCGAGCTCGCGCGAATCAGCGGGCAATCGAGCAAAATCGGTCATTTTTACGACCTCGCGTGCGATTCCGTGGTGACCGTGCTGCTGTTCGTCGGTCTCGGGTTCTATGTGAGCGTGCATCATCCGTCCATGATCGTGCCGGCTGAGTGGCTTGGCGGGATTGCGGGCGTCGCCGTCGCGCTGATCTTCTTCCTGCGGATGCGGATTGAGTCAATGGCGGGCAAGAGCGGCACAAAGCAGGCCTCCATGGCGGGTTTCGAGACCGAAGACATCTTGTATCTGCTGCCGGTGGTGACGCTGCTCAACGGCATGACGCCGTTCCTGGTGGCCGCCTCCATTGGGGCCCCGTTGTTTGCCGTGTGGGTCGTCGTGGACTATCAGCGCGCGCTCCGGCGTTTCGCCCGGGCCACGGCGCGAGCCAAAGACGCCGACGGTCAAGATTTGCAGGCTGTTCAATGAATTCATCGGTCGATTCCTTATCCCCCCGTGCGGTTGGCGGCAAGTCCGCTGAGCGCAAGAGCTTTCACGCTCTCGACGAAACCCTGGCCGCGCATCTCCTGCGCCTGTCTCCTGAGCGCCCGACCGCGAAGCTGCACGAAACGTTCGATAACCAGAGTGCCTTCCTGTACCTGGACGACTTTCTGCCGCGCGAATTCACCGAGAAGCTGGTCGCGGCCGTCCACGCCGTCACCCCCGCCATCAACCGCAATTACCTGCCGGGACATAAGCAGGGCGGCAGCGTGAGCCGCCACGCGATCGACGAACTCGCGCCGTTCATTGCCGAGTTGTACCGGTCGCCGGCGCTGATCAGCTGGCTGGAGAAAATCAGTGGCGACACGCTCCAGGAGTCGCCCGCCGATGACCCGCATGCGTACGCGCTGTATTTCTATACGAAGGCGGGTGACCATATTGGCTGGCACTACGATACGTCGTACTACGAAGGCCGCCGCTACACGCTGCTGCTGGGCGTGATGGACGACTCGTCGTGCCGTCTCGAGTACGAACTGCATACCCGTACGCCGGAGATTCCCGACCAGCCGGGTTCGGTGCAGATCCCGCCGGGCGGCCTCGTTTTCTTCGATGGCGACAAGCTGCGTCATCGCATCACGCCGGCTCGCGCGAATGAATTCCGCGTGTCGCTGACATTCGAGTACGTCACGAATCCGAACATGCGGCCGTGGCAGCGTTTCATCTCGAACATGAAGGACTCGATCGCGTACTTCGGCTTCGGGCAGGTTTTCCGCCGCAAAGGCGGGAAGAACGGCGCCGCATGAGCCGCGCCGGAACGGTCCTCCTGTCGCTCGGCGTGGTGTTGTTCATCGCGCTGCTCAGCTGGCAGGGCTTCGGTTCCGTCGCGACCGCGCTCGCGGCCGCAGGCTGGGGCCTGCTCGCGGTGGCGGCGTTCCACCTGCTGCCTGTCGTGATCGACGCGCTGGCTATCGAAGCGCTCTTTCCCCACCATGAACGCGATGTGAGCTTCCGCGACGCGCTGCTCGCGCGCTGGACCGGCGAGTCGGTGAACAGCCTGATGCCGGCGGGGCAGATTGGCGGGCCCATGCTGATGGTGCGTTATCTGTCGCAGCGCGGCATGCGGGCGCGTGACGCCGCGGCGGTCATCACCGTCAGCACGACGATGCAATCCGTCGGGCAAATGATCTTCGCCATGATCGGCCTCGCGTTGCTGAGCAGCTACGCGTCGGGTGTGGGCATGCTGCTGCCGGTGCTGATCGTGATCGTGGTGTGCTCGCTGATGGTGGTCGGGTTTTTCTTCGCGCAGCGCAAGGGTTTGTTCGCCCGCGCGACGCGTTTCGCTTCGCAATTTGCCGCCCGTTTTTCAAAGAAGCGCGACTGGTCGTCGCTGGTGTCGCGCGCCGAAGCGGTGGATACCGCCGTGGTCGATCTCTACAAAAAGCCAGGACCGGTCGCGGCGAGTTTCGCGTTGAGTTTGCTGGGCTGGATCGTGGGTACCGGCGAGGTGTGGCTTGCGTTGCATTTGCTGGGCTCGCCGGTTGGCTGGGGCGAAGCGCTGATGCTGGAAAGTCTCGGCCAGGCTATTCGCGGCGCGGCGTTCGCCATTCCCGGTTCGCTCGGCGTTCAGGAGGGCGGCTATTTGCTGCTCGCGCGCCTGATCGGCTTGCCGCCGGAGGCCGCGCTCGCGCTTTCGTTAGCCAAGCGCGCGCGGGAATTACTGCTCGGCCTGCCGGGTATCGTTTATCTGCATTTCGCTGAAAAGGGCTGGCAGCGCCGTCGTCTCGCGCGCGTGCCGGAAATCGAATAAAGCATCACCGATAGGATCAACATGCGCGCAATTATTCTTGCCGCCGGGATGGGATTGCGTCTCGTTCAACCGGAAGGGCAGCAACAGCCGAAGTGCCTGCTGCGTTTCGGCGAGTCCTCGCTGCTCGAACGCCATCTCCAACTGCTGAAGACGGCCGGCGTTGACGAAATCGTCTTTGTGCTCGGCTTCAAGCACGAACAGGTGGAAGCGGAGCTCGCCGCGATCGACTGGAAACCGCAAACGGAAGTGGTCGTGAACCGCGAGTTTTCGCTCGGCAGCGTGCTGTCCGTGCATACGGCGGCCGAAGCGCTGACCCGCGGCGGCGACGTGCTGCTGATGGACGCCGACGTGCTCTACGATGAACGCATTCTCGACCCGCTGGTGGCGGGCGCGGGACCGGTGAACCGGTTGTTGATCGACCGTGATTTCGAAGCCGGCGATGAACCCGTGAAGCTTTGTGTCGCGAACGGCGTGCCGGTGGAGTTGCGCAAGCAAGTGCTGGCGGACCTGAAATTCGATGTGATCGGCGAATCAGTCGGCTTTTTCCGCTTCGACGAAACCGCGGCGCGGCGTCTGGCCGAACTCGTCGCGGGTTATGTCGCGACGGGCCGTGCCAACTTGCCGCACGAGGAAGCCGTACGTGATTTGCTGCTGGAACGCAGCCAGGTATTCGACGTGGCCGACGTAACCGGCGCGCCATGGATAGAAATCGATTTTCAGAACGACGTTAAACGCGCGGCCGACGAAGTCTTGCCGCAACTGCGTCAGCTTGCAGGAGCTCTACGATGAACGCACCGTATCAACTACCCGCTGCCTATGCCCGCAGCCTTCGCCTGCGCGAGATGCTGCAGAGCAATCAGCTCGAATTCCTGATGGAAGCGCATAACGGCTTGTCCGCGCGCATTGTGAAGGAAGCCGGTTTCAAGGCAATCTGGGGATCGGGTCTCACGATCTCCGCGCAGTTCGGCGTACGTGATAACAACGAAGCGAGCTGGACCCAGGTGGTCGACACGCTCGAGTTCATGGCGGACGCGAGCGACCTGCCTATCTTGCTGGACGGCGACACCGGCTACGGCAACTTCAACAACGTGCGCCGGCTGGTGAAAAAGCTGGAGCAACGCGGCATTGCCGGCGTCTGTATTGAAGACAAGCAGTTTCCGAAGACCAATAGTTTTCTCAACGGCGAGCGTCAGCCGCTCGCCGAGATGGACGAATTCTGCGGCAAGATCAAGGCGGGCAAGGACTCGCAGAGCGATCCGAATTTCTCCATCGTAGCGCGCGTGGAAGCGTTGATCGCGGGCTGGGGCATGGAAGAAGCGTTGAAGCGTGCGGAGGCTTATCGGCAGGCCGGCGCGGACGCCATCCTGATTCACAGCAAGCTCTCGAAGCCGGACGAAATCCTCACGTTCGCGCGCGAATGGGCCGGCCGCGGCCCGCTCGTGATCGTGCCGACCAAGTACTACAGCACGCCGACCGATGTGTTTCGCCAGGCGGGCATCAGCACGGTGATCTGGGCGAACCATTTGCTGCGCGGCGCAGCGTCGACCATGCAGGCGATCGCGAAGGAAATCCACAGCAGCGAGACGCTCGTGAATGTGGAAGATCGCGTGGCGACGGTGAACGAAATCTTCCGTCTCCAGGACGCCGAGGAATATTCGGCCGCTGAGAGCGTGTATCTGTCGTCGGCGAGCGCATCGCGCAATGCCGTCGTGCTCGCGGCCAGCCGGGGTGCCGGGCTGGAAGCCGTTACTGCCGATAAACCCAAGGTCATGCTGCCGATCGCGGGCAAGCCGCTCTTGCGCCGTCTGGTCGAAGCGTTCAAGAAAGAAGGTATCAACGACATTACGGTGGTGGGCGGTTATCGGGCTGACGCCATCGATACATCGGGGATCCGGCTGGTGGTGAACGAGAAGCACGAGCAAACGGGCGAACTGGCGTCGCTGGCATGCGCGGCGAAGTCGTTCACCGCCGACACCGTGATCTCCTATGGCGACCTCTTGTTCCGCAGCTACATTCTTCGCGATCTGGTGGAGTCGGACAGCGATTTCTGCGTGGTCGTTGATTCGTCGCAGACGCCGGCAGCCGGCGGGGCGTCGACGGACTTCGCGTACTGCTCGACCGCTGACGATCGCGCGTTGTTCGGACAGAAGGTCTGGCTGGAAAGCGTAACCAGTTCGGCTGGTCCGGCCAATTCGAAGACACCGCAAGGTCGTTGGATGGGTCTGCTCAACGTACGCGGCGAGGGCCGTGAACGGCTGATCGCCATGCTCGAAAAACTGCAGGAACGCGATAACTTCGACAAACTCGACATGGCCGCGCTGCTCAACGCGCTGGTGGCCGCGGACGAAAAGATCGAAGTGCAGTACGTGCATGGTCACTGGCGCGGCGTGAACGACCTCGACGAGTTGCGTCAGGCCGGCGATTTCGCCCACGGACAAGCGCCGTACGGATCGAACGGCTCGGGCTCCTCGGAGGCTGGCGCGTGATTGAAGCTGCACAATTTGTCGAAGCCGCGCGCGAGCGGGGTTTCGACTGGTACGCGGGCGTGCCGTGCTCGTACCTGACGCCGTTCATCAACTACGTGCTGCAGGACGAGTCGCTGAATTACGTGTCGGCGGCGAATGAGGGCGACGCCGTTGCGTTGATCGCGGGCGTGGCGCTTGGCGCGTCGGGTGCGTTCAAGGCGCGTCGCGGTATTGCGATGATGCAGAACTCCGGGCTCGGCAACGCGGTGAGCCCGCTGACCTCGCTCACGTGGACGTTCAGGCTGCCGCAATTGCTGATCATCACGTGGCGCGGTCAGCCGGGCGTCGCCGATGAGCCTCAGCACGCGCTGATGGGACCGGTCACGCCGGCCATGCTCGATACCATGGAGATTGCCTGGGAGCTCTTCCCGACCGAAGCCGATGCAATCGGACCCGCGCTCGATCGTGCAACCGCGCATATGGACAGCACCGGGCGTCCGTACGCGCTGGTGATGCAGAAGGGCAGTGTCGCGCCGTACAAGTTGAACAAGAAGGGCTTGAGCGGTGTGCGTCAACGTGCGTTGAACGAGCGCGCCGAGGTTCAGTCGTTCGCAGGCACAGGCGAACGCGTGTCCCGTCACGACGCGTTGCAGCGCGTGATTGCGCACACACCGGAAGAGTCGACGGTCGTGCTGGCATCGACGGGATTTTGCGGGCGGGAGCTTTACGCTATCGATGACCGCGAGAACCAGCTTTACCTGGTTGGATCCATGGGATGCGTGACGCCCATGGCGCTCGGCCTGGCGTTGTCGCGGCCTGACCTGAACGTGGTTGCGCTCGACGGCGACGGGGCCGCGCTGATGCGCATGGGCGTGTTCGCCACGCTCGGCGCCTACGGCCCGGCCAACCTCGCGCACTTGCTGCTGGACAACGGCGCGCACGAGTCGACCGGCGGTCAGGCGACGGTGTCGCAAGGCGTCGAGTTCGCGCGCATCGCTTCGGCGTGCGGGTACGCGCTGGCACTGGATGGCGATGACCTCTCGATCATCGACCGGCTGTTCGACGCGAAGGACATTGACGGGGTGCGTTTTGCGCGGCTGTCGATCAATACCGGCACGCCGGACGATCTGCCGCGCCCGTCGATCACGCCGGAAGACGTGCGTCGCCGGTTGCAAACCCATATTGGGCGCTAGACGCGCGCTGATCCTGCTTCAAGCGTTTGCTGGCTTACCCAAAGGCCGCGCCAACCGATGTTGGCGCGGCCTTTGACTTTGCGAAGGAAACTCACTGACGCAGATCAGTCGTTGTTGCAGAAAATCGCGGTGATAAAGGGCGCGACGTGGCGAATAACAGCGTCGCTGCCGGCCGCGCGGACTTTTTCCTTGACCGAGTCTTCCCTGCCTATCACGACGGCGCCATAAGCCGAATCAGCGATCGGCTCGCCGCTGCCCTGCTTGAAAATCGCGTCATTCTTCTGATACCCAACTACCGCGAACACGCCGAAATCGAACGCCGTGAGATGACTGCCGTTGGTTGGTTTAAAAGCGTTGATCGAATTCGATTCCACGCGCATGGGCGTGGTTTCTATCGTGTGGTTTTCCTGAAGCGGCGCGATGAACGCATGCGCGGTCGATTTGCAATCGAGTTGGGAGTCGAGTGCATAGGCCGAAGCCTGCGTCGACAATGCTCCAATAAATATGAATAAGCCGATGCGGACGGCTTGTACGAGTGACTTCATGCTTATTTGTTTCTTTGTTCGTTTGTTTATTTATTTCAATCCACGCGCCCGTGAAGGACGCGACGTGAGTACGCACACGGCGTCGCCAAAAGCCTAAACTTTAGCCGGAAGCTGGAAAGTGTGCTTAAACAAGAGCTTAGAGCCCGTCTGGCGGGGCGCTGCGGGAAGCGCGTTCCGCTCCGTTCACGGTGAAATTAGCCGGTGAAGAATCTTCAGCGGAATTGAGGCGAACTGTGGGAACGAGTGTGAGAGGCAGTTGAACCCGCCCCGTCAATAAGGATAATCGAGCGAAATCAAGGCGCGCAAGCGGGCGTCAGCGGTGAAGGCAACGAGCACGCCGAATTTACCAGGCGCGCTCGAATTGTTCGTATGGAACGCTTGGAGCACCGCGGTCCGCTCAGGCTCGCGCTAACGTGCTCCGACCAAACCGGATAGCGAAGGACAAGCGAACCGCAATCCCTCAAGCCGCTGCCAACTCGGGCACCGTCCCGCGCCGCGTCTCTCTCCGATGCACGCATTTCCCCGCCGAATACGTCTCGAACACGGCGCGGTCGTCGCCGAGCATCGCGAACGCGAACAGCAGTTCTTCCAGCGATTCCGCCCGCGTCGTCCGGCGCGCAAGCAGGGGGGTGCCGGCGGGGTCCAGCACGACGAAATCGGCCTCGCTGCCGGGCTTCAACGTTCCGACGCGGTCCGACATGTCGAGCACTTGAGCCGCGCCCGTAGTCGCGAGCCAGAACATCCGCGCCGCGGTCAGGTGATGGCCCGTCAGGCGCGCGATCTTGTGCGCTTCGCCCATGGTTTGCAGCATCGAAAACGTCGTGCCGCCGCCTACGTCGGTTGCAAGCGCCACCGGCATCTTCGCAGCGCCGGCCTTTTCTATGTCGAACAGACCGCTGCCGAGGAACAGGTTCGACGTCGGGCAATGCGACGCCACCGCGCCGGTTTCAGCCATGCGCTGGCGGTCCGTATCGTCGAGGTAGATGCAGTGCCCATACACCGCGCGCCCACGCAGCAAGTCGTAGTGATCGTAGATATCCAGATAGCTCCGATGCCCCGGAAACAGGCTTTCGACCCATTTGATTTCATCGGTGTTTTCTGCAACGTGGCTCTGGATATACACATCCTGATGCTGGCGTGCGAGCACGGCGCACGCTTCGAGTTGCGCTTCGGTCGAGGTCGGCGCAAAACGTGGTGTCAGTGCGTATTCCTGGCGTCCCCGGCCGTGCCAGCGCGCGATGAGTTCGGCGCTGTCGTCATAACCCGATTGCGCCGTGTCACGCAGATACTCCGGGCAATTGCGATCCATCAGCACCTTGCCTGCGATCATGCGCAGGTTGCGCGACTCGCTTTCGCTAAAGAAGGCATCGGCGGATTGCTTGTGGACCGTGCAGTACACAAGCGCTGTGGTCGTGCCGCAAGCCAGCAGTTCATCGATGAAAAAGCCCGCCGTCTCGCGCGCGTACGCCGGGTCTTCGAACTTGCGCTCGGTCGGGAATGTGTACGTGTTCAGCCAAGGCAACAGACCCGGCGCAGGAGAGGCGATCATGTCGGTCTGCGGATAGTGAATGTGCGAGTCGATGAAACCCGGCACGATCAGTTTGTCCCGCAGGTCCTTCAGGATTGCATCGGGCGCAATGGCGGCACGCAACGCCGCATACGCGCCGGCCGCCACCACGCGGTCATCTTCCACCAGCAACAGGCCGTCGGTTTCATACACGGCGTTGTCGTCGGAAAAAGCGGGGTCGTCGCGGAAAGTGAGTAGCTGTGCGCGGTAAGCGGTCTGAGTCATGGGTGAAACGTCTCCAGTAAAGCGGGTCAACGCCCTTATAGCTGTGTCAACAACAGCAACGACAGCGCGGCGACAATCCACATCGCCGGCTTGATTTCTTTTCTGCGGCCAGTGCACGACTTGATCACGACAAATGCGAGGAAACCGTACGCAATGCCGTCGGTGATCGAATACGTCAGCGGGATCAGGATCATCGCCAGGAAGGCGGGAATGGCTTCGTCGAAACGGCTCCATTCAATCTGCGTGATCGACTCCATCATGAACACGCCGACGAGCACCAGCGCGGGCGCGGTCGCAATGGCCGGCACCAGGGAGAGCAGCGGCGAGAGGAACAGGAAGGGCAGGAAACACAAGCCGGCGACCACCGCGACCAGCCCTGTACGGCCGCCCGCGGAAATGCCCGCCGCCGATTCTATGTACGCGTTCGCCGGGCTTGTGCCGAGCGGTGCGGAGACCAGCGCGGCGAACGAATCGACCATCATCGACTGGCGGATGTTGCGCGGGTTGCCGTCTTTGTCGTAGAGCTTGCCGGCTTCCGAGATCGCCATGAAGGTGGAGAGGGCGTCGAAGAAAGACGTGAACAGCATCACGAAAATAAACGGCCAGTAGATCAGCTTCAACGAGCCGAGCAGATCCAGTTGGCCGACCGCCGAAAAGTCCGGCGCCGAGAACAAGCCGTTCCAGTTCACCAGCGTTTTGGTGGCAATGGCGGCTGGCCAGTAAGCGGTGCCGTCGCCCCAGAGGCGGCCGATCGGAATGGCTATCACGGTCGTGAAAATGATGCCGAGCATCAGTGCGCCGGTCACGCGCCGCGCGACCAGGATGGTGGTCACCGCGAGACCGATCAGGAACGTGATCACCACCGGATTCAGCGACGCCGAATGCACGATCGTCACCGGATCGCTGACGACAAACTTCGCGTTGACCAGCCCGATCAGGCTGATAAACAATCCGATGCCGCATGACACCGCGTGACGCAGGTTCGCCGGAATCGCATCGACAACCAGCTTGCGTGCGTTGAACGCCGCAAGCACCGCGAAGATCACGCCGGACCAGAACACGCAGCCGAGCGCCGTCTGCCAGGGCATCTTGCCGGCGTGAACCATCACGAACGCGAACAGCGCGTTCATGCCCATGCCGGGCGCGACGAGCACCGGGTTGCGCGCGTAGAGGCCCATTGCGCAACTGCCGAGGAAACTGACGATCACGGTGGCTGTCAGCGCTGCCGGAAAGGGTACGCCGGCCTGCGACAGGATCCCGGGGTTGACGACGATGATGTACATCGCCGTGAGAAAGGTCGTGATGCCCGCAACAATCTCGGTCTTCGTGCGCGAACCCGCCGCGCGGATGCCGAAGAAGCGTTCGAGCGTGGTGGTGTCGCTGGTAATCGTGGCCATGGCGTTCTCGCTCACGCCGCGTGCCAGTAGGCATCGAGTTTCGCGACCATGGCGAGGCGTTCGGCGTCCGTCACGAACGACGCTTCCAGGCTGTTTTTCAGCAGCGTGTAAACCTCGGCATCGGTCAGTTTCAATGCTTCAGTGATCGCGAAGTAGTTGGCGTTCACGTAGCCGCCGAAATACGCGGGGTCGTCGGAGTTGATCATCACGGCCACGCCCTGGTCCAGCAGCGCCTTGAGCGTGTGTTTCGTCATGTCGTCGAACACGCGCAGCTTCAGGTTCGACAGCGGGCAGACGGTCAATGCAATGCGCGCACCGGCCAGACGGGTGACCAGCGCCGGGTCTTCCATGCTGCGCACGCCGTGATCCACGCGATCCACTTTCAACAGATCGAGCGCTTCGTACACGTATGCAGGCGGCCCTTCTTCGCCCGCGTGCGCCACGAGTTTCAAACCCTTCTCACGTGCCTTCGCGAACACGCGCTCGAACTTCGAAGGCGGATGGCCGCGTTCGGAGGAATCCAGCCCGACACCAATCAGCCGATGCTTGTATTGGTCGAACAAGGGCAACGCTTCATCGAACGTCCTGAGCGCATCTTCTTCCGGCAAATGGCGCAGGAAACAGAGGATCAGTTTGCTCGTCAAACCGCGCCGCTCGCCTTCGGCCAGCGCGCTTTCGATACCCGCGACCGCCGTGGCGATCGATACGCCGCGTTCGGTGTGCGTCTGCGGGTCGAAGAAAATTTCGGTGTGCGTGACATGATCGGCGAGCGCACGTTCAACGTACGCCATCGTCATGTCGTGGAAATCGCGCTCGTGAAGCAATACGCTCGCGCCCGCATAGTAGATATCGAGGAACGACTGCAGGTCGGTGAACGCGTAGGCCGCGCGCAATGCGTCGATAGAGTCGTACGCAAGCGTCACGCCATTGCGTTTTGCGAGTTCGAAGATCAGTTCGGGTTCGAGCGAACCTTCAATGTGAATATGGAGTTCGGCCTTGGGCGCGCGGGCGATCTTGTCAGCGAAAGTGGGATTCATACTTGTGTTGTGCTTTAAAAGGTCTGGATCACGCGATTTGCGGATGCTGCGCGGAATTGTAGCTGTGCGCGGCGCGTTCCTCGACCTTCTGCAGCAACTGCGCTGCGACTGATATGGCAATCATCTCCGGCGCTTTATCAGCTATGCCGGGCACGCCGATCGGACACGTCATGCGCCCGATTCGCATGTTATCGATGCCCCGCGCCGCCAGCCGCCGTTCGAACTGCACCTTCTTCGTATGCGAACCGATCATGCCGAAGTAGGCGAAATCGCCGCGCCGGAGGATACGTTCGGCGAGCGCGAGATCGAGCGCGTGGTTGTGCGTCATCACCAAAAAGTAACTATTGGCCGGCGCCTCGTCCACAGCGGCTTCCGGTATTCCGCTGGCGTCCATCGTGACATTCGGGGGGAGCCGGTCTATGGGCGGGAAGGTTTCATCGCGTTCGTCCACCCACACAACGTGGCACGGCAAATTCGCGAGCACCCTGACCAGCGCCGCGCCCACGTGGCCGGCACCGAACAGCACGACTGGAAACTCGCGCAACGTGATGATTTCGGTCAGCAATGCGCCGCTTTCATCGAAACCCGCGCCGTCCCAGAGCAAGCAGTCCGGACCGGTCACGCCCGGTTCCGGGTCAGAGATCATCACCCCGTCCGGAGTCGGGCCAAAGCCGACGCTGCGTACGGTGGATAGTCTTTGCGCCATGCGTTTGTTCAACGACGTGACCCAGCCAAGATCGCTGATATCCAGCCGCTCGAACGCCAGCACGACTGCGCCGCCGCAACACTGGCCGAGGCTCGGGCCAAGCGCGAAACGCTCGAGCCGGCGCATGTGCAGACTGCGCGCGCCGTCTTTCAGGACCTGCCGCGCCGTTTCGATAGCCTTCCACTCCAGATGGCCGCCGCCAATGGTGTGGCGTGCGTCGTCGCGTGTGACGATCATCTTCGTGCCCGCTTCGCGCGGCGCCGAGCCTTCCACGCGCGCGACCGTCACCAGCACGACGGCGTCGCCGTGTGCGAGGAGGTGTTGCAGATCGTGCAGCCAGGCTTGCATCGAATAGGCTCCGGGTTCGTTAGTTGACCGGCGCGGGCTGGGCGACGTCCGGAGCCGTCGCTGCGAGCGCTTTCGATGCCTGCGCGTCAAGCGCATTCAGGATCGACTCGGGCGTGGCGGGGGCGCGCAGAGCGGGCGCGTCGACCGAGTCCGGCGCGACCGACGCCACCGCGGCGCGGATGGCCAGCAACACCGAGAAGCCGAGCAGCAACGGCGGTTCGCCTACGGCTTTCGAGCGGAACACGGTCGGCTCGACGTTCTCGTTCTCGTAGAGCGCGACGTTCATTGCGGCCGGGATATCGCTCACCGACGGAATCTTGTACGTGGACGGCGCATGCGTCATCAGGCGGCCGTCGCGATTCCACCAGAGTTCTTCCGTTGTGAGCCAGCCCATGCCCTGGACAAAACCCCCTTCCACCTGGCCGATATCGAGCGCTGGATTGATCGACTGCCCCGCGTCGTGGAGGATGTCCGCGCGCAACAGGCGCCACTCGCCGGTGAGCGTATCCACGACCACTTCCGAGATCGCCGCGCCATACGCGAAGTAGTAGAAGGGCTGGCCGGTCAGCGTTTTCGAATCCCAGTTGACCTTGGGCGTGGCGTAAAAGCCATCCGACCACAACTGCACGCGCGCCAGATAGGCCGCCCCGACGAGTTGATCGAACGGCATCTGGCCGCCGTTCGACTCGACCACGCCGTCGTGAAAGCGCACGTCTTCCGCGCGTCCGCCGAGCTGCTTCGCGGCGAGCTCCGCGAGCCGTCCGCGAATGGTGAGCGCTGCGGCTTCGGCCGCCTTGCCGTTCAGGTCGCTGCCGGTGGACGCGGCGGTGGCCGACGTATTCGCGATCTTCGAGGTATCGGTGGCGGTCACGCGCACACGCGACAATGGCACGCCCAGCGCGTTCGCCACGACTTGTGCGACCTTGGTGTTCAGGCCCTGGCCCATCTCCGTGCCGCCGTGATTCACGAGCGCGGAGCCGTCCTTATAGACATGTACGAGCGCACCGGCCTGGTTCAGGAACGGTACGTTAAACGAAATGCCGAACTTGACCGGCGTGAAAGCGATGCCCCGCTTGAGCACGGGACTCGTTTGATTGTACGTGGCAATCGCCTTGCGCCGTTGCAGATACGCGCTCGATGCCACCAGCTCGTCGGTCAGCGGTGCGATCACGTTGTCTTCCACGGTCTGGCCGTACGGCGTTACGTTGCGCTCGGTGATGCCGTAGTAGTTCACGCGGCGGACATCGACGGGATCGCGCTTCAGCCGGTGGGCGATTTCATCCATCATGATTTCCATCACCAGCGCGCCTTGCGGACCGCCGAAACCGCGGAACGCCGTGTTCGACTGCGTGTTGGTACGGCAGCAGAGCGCGGTGATATCGACGTCCTGCAGGTAATACGCGTTGTCGAAGTGGCAGACGGCGCGGGTGGCTACCGCACCCGACAAATCCGCCGAATAACCCGCGCGCAACGCGATTTCCACGCGCGCGCCTTGCAGGCGGCCGTCGTCGTCGAAACCGGCTTCATAGGTGTAGATGGCGTCGTGGCGTTTGCCGGTGATCATGAAGTCGTCGTCACGATCCGCGCGCAATTTCACCGGCCGATGCAGCAAATGCGCCGCCAGCGAAGCGATGCACGCAAAGATCCCCGACTGCGATTCCTTGCCGCCAAAACCGCCGCCCATCCGGCGGCATTCGCAGATGACGTTATGCGTCGGCCAGTCGAGCATGTGCGCGACCAGATGCTGCATCTCGCTCGGATGCTGCGTGGAACTGTAGACGAGCAAGCCGTCGAGTTCCTTCGGAATGGCATAGGCAACCTGCCCTTCGAGATAGAACTGCTCCTGCCCGCCGACTTCGAATTCACCTTGCAGCCGATGCGCCGCCGACGCGATTTTTCCGTCCGGATCCCCGCGTTTGAGATGCAGCGGGGGCAGCACGAACTGCTGTTTCGCTTTCGCGTCGCGCGGGGTCAGGATGGCTTCGAGCGGTTCGTATCGGATCACTTCTTCGCTCTTGGCCAGCGCTGCCGCACGGCGCGCGAGATCGTGCGTCTCCGCGATCACCACGAACACCGGCTGCCCGAGGTACAGCACTTCGTCTTTCGCGAGGATCGGATCGTCGTGGAGCACGGGGCCGCAATTGTTCTCGCCGGGGATGTCGTCGGCGGTGAACACGGCGATCACGCCGGGCGCGGCCAGCACGAGGTCGAGATTGATCGAGACAATGCGCGCATGCGCATGCCGCGACAGGCCGAGCGCCGCATGCAGCGTGCCGCGCAATTCGCCGATGTCATCAACGTAAGTCGCTTCGCCGCTGACATGCAGGTTCGCCGATTCGTGCGGCAAGCCGACGCCGATCGCTGCGCGCTGCGGTTTTGTCGCGCCGGCTTGCAGTGCGAGTGCGTTGTCGGCAGCACGGTCGATGTGGTGTGGATCGGTACGCTTGTTCATCGCGTGGTCCTTAAAGCTTGGTGTGGCGTGGCGCGGCGTGACGGATGCGACGTCAGGCCGCTCATTGCACGTCGAATGCGAATGCGTTGACATCGTGGAGTGCGAGCGGCGAATCCTCACGGGTCTCGAGGAAAAAACGCCACAGCACGTTGCGCGCCACCTTGCTGCGGTACGCGCTCGACGCCCGCATGTCGGTGAGCGGCTGGAAGTCGACGTCCAGCGCGCGCATGGCCGCTTCCACATTGGCCTCGTTCCACTCTTCGTTCACCAGCACGGCTTCCGCGTTCGATGCCCGTTTGGGCGTGGCGGCCATGCCGCCAAACGCGAAACGCGCGGCGCTGACGCGGGTGCCGTCGAGCGTCACGGCGAACGCGGCGCACACAGCCGAGATGTCCTGGTCGTAGCGCTTGGATATCTTGTAGGTCCGGAAGCGCAATTTCGCCGATGGCAGCGGCACCCGAACCCCCGCAACAAATTCGCCGGGTTCCAGCGCGGATTTTTGATAGCCGAGATAAAAAGTGTCGAGCGGCATGGTGCGGACTTTGGCGGCTTTCTGCAGCACGATTTCCGCATCGAGCGCGATCAGCGCGGGCATGGAGTCGCCGATGGGCGAACCGTTCGCCACATTGCCGCCAAGCGTGCCGGCGTTGCGGATGGGCCGTGATGCGAAGCGCGTCCACAATTCCGCGAGTTCCGGATAAACCGACGAGAGCGCGCCATACGAATCTTCCAGCGAGGCCGCTGCTCCTATGGTCAGCCACTGACCGTCGCGGGTGATCGACTTGAGCTCGGTCACATTGCCGATATACAGGATGTCGCCGAGATTGCGGAATTGCTTGGTGACCCACAGGCCGACGTCGGTGCTGCCGGCCAGGATGCGCGCATCCGGATGCTCGGCGCGCAAGCGGGCGAACTCGGCAAGCGAGACAGGCGCGAAGAACGTCGGGTGACCGAATGCGGCGCCGCGTGCGTCGGGCGCGGCGTATTCGAATGTTTCCTTGCGCTGGATGCTTTCGAGCTGGCGTTTGAGATGGTCGCGATCGAGGGGCGCGCGAGGGTACTCGAACATCTTCTGCGATGCATCCACGATCGGCCGATAGCCCGTGCAGCGGCAGAGATTGCCGGAGAGGGCGGCGTTGATTTCGTCGCGGGTGGGCAGGCCTGCGTCGGCGGGCTGATTCTGATACAGCGCCCACATCGACATCACGAAACCCGGCGTACAGAAGCCGCATTGCGAGCCGTGGCAATCGACCATGGCTTGCTGGACCGGATGCAGCGTGCCGTCCTTGGCGCGCAGGTCTTCCACGGTAAAGAGTGCCCGGCCATCAAGTGTCGGCATGAACTGGATGCAGGCGTTCACCGCCTTGAGGACGGGCTGGCCGTCCGCATCGAGTTCACCAATAACGACTGTACAGGCGCCGCAATCGCCTTCGGCGCAGCCCTCTTTGGTGCCGGTGCATTGGTCATGCTCGCGCAAATGCTGGAGCACCGTACGGGAGGCGGGTACGTCGCGCACTTCGCGGATGGCGTTGTGCTGAAAAAACCGGATGGTTTGCGTTGTCATATAGAAGTCCGAGACATTGCGGATCGGGCGCGCGTTACGCGAAATCGGCGTCAGGATTCAAAAGGAACCTGGCCGAAAGAGCGCACGTGGATCGCCATCCAGAAATAACGATATCACCGCAATATCTCAAATAGATTCCAGTGAACGTATCAAGACTATGCGAACAGCCGAATGAGGGTAGGCGAAAAAAGCGCCAAAACCCTATGCAGAGGGATATTGAGGGGACGGGAGGGATTGCGACGAACCGATTGGGTGAGGGCTTGGCGCCAGTGTTCAACCGGCCGCACCCGGACGGCGAGGGCGGTGGCGCAGGATGGGTCGGGGTGTCTTGGGAGCCAAGAGCTTGCCGCGCACGGTGACCCCGGGCCTTGCGTCAAGCAGGAAGAACGGTTCGGCCAGGATCCGAACCGCCCGGCAATCGTGTTCAACTCGCCCGCAATCTGCGCTTGCCCCACAAACTCCCGGCGACAGCCAGGAAGATCACTACAAATGCGATAAGGCCCCATTGCGGAAGCGAGAGTCCGAGAATGGGCGGATAGGGCGTTTCGCAAAGTCCCGCGACCTTGAATACCTGAGGCAGCCATTGCGCGGGGGGAAGAGCGTCCACGACGGGTTGAAGTGCGTCGAACCCGCAGCTGAACCCGGGATGCGCCTGCACGTAGACATGCCGTCCGGCTGCGACCACGCCCCCGAGGGCGGAAAGCGCGACCAGCGTCTCGAGCAATGCGATCCCGCGCCATCCCTTGAAGGAAGCGCCGAGCAGGGCAAAGACTGCGATCAGCACGAAAAAGTATCGTTGAATAATGCACAGCGGACAGGGATCTTCGCCTTTGACGAACTGAAGATAGAGCGCTCCGCCAACGAGCCCCAGACAAATCGCAGCGAGCAAAACCAGCAACCGCCGTTCGCGGCGAATCCCGCGCTCGTCGTGGTGCATGGTGAAATGATTCAAGGAGTTGTTCATATTTTCCGAATTGTTCGAGAAAAAAGCACCTGAAAGAGCCCATCTGGCGACGGAATTCTATCGCGATCGCTGTAGTCAGCCGGTTTCAGGCGCGGCATGAGTTGCTCAGCGCGTGGTTTCGAGTACGGCTTCCACGGCACGGCCGATGGAGAGCAGGGCGTCGTCACCGAACGGCGCCCCGGCCAGCATGAGGCCGACCGGCGCTTCGCCCCGAGGATGGCACGGCAGCGACAACGCGCAACTATCGAGGAAATTGAAAACGGAGGGGTTGCGCAGGATCAGCGCGTTGGTCGTGGCAAACGCTTCGTCGTCGTGTTCGAGACCGGCCACGCGCGGCGGCACGACCGGCACGGTCGGACACACGATGGCGTCGAACCGCTGCCACAGCGCGCGCGCCTGCTCGATCATCGCCGCGCGCGCTTGCAACAAGTCTATGTAGTCAGCCGCACTGGCGGGCTGGCCTTTCATGATCCGTACGTGCACGCGCGGATCGTATTGATCGGCATGCGCCTGCAGCAGCGGCCGGTGCCATGCATAAGCCTCGACCGACGCGAAGCTGAAGCGGTTGATCCCGGCGAGCCGCTCGAGCGGTGCGAAACGCACGTCTTCCACCAGGGCGCCAGCTGCCGAAAGATGTCCGATCGCAGCGGAGTATGCGCTGGCGACCGTTTCGTCGATGCCGTCCATGACGTAGTTGGTCAGCACGCCGAGACGCACGCCATCCAGTGGCCGCGTAGCGGGCACACCGGAGTCGCGCCCGGCCAGGATACGGTCCACGAGTGCGCAGCACGCGACCGACAAGCCGATCGGTCCGAACGAGTCGAGCGTGGTGGAGAGCGGGATGCCGCCTTGCGTGGGCACGCGGGCAGCGGTCGGTTTGAAACCGGTGAGTCCGCAAAGCGCGGCAGGGATGCGGATGGAACCGCCGGTGTCGGTCCCGAGTGCGATGGCGGCCATACCGTCCGCCACGGACGCCGCAGCCCCGGACGACGAGCCGCCGGCAATCCGCTCGTCACCCGGCACATCCCTTCGATACGGCGAGCGCGGCGTTCCGTAATGCGGGTTCAGCCCGAGTCCGGAGAACGCGAATTCGCTCATGTTGGTACGTCCGACGATCACACCGCCCGCACGCCGCAGCCGCGCCACGGCGATGGCGTCGGTTTTGGCCGGCAACGCGTCAGCCAGTACACGCGAGCCGGCGCGTGTCACCTGGCCTTCGATGTCGAAGAGGTCCTTGATCGACACGGGAATGCCTGCCAGCGGCGAAAGCACCGTGCCGGCACGGCGCAGTGCGTCGTGGGCGTCGGCGGCGGCGCGGGCACGCTCTGCATCGACGTGCAGGAAGGAGACCGCTCCTTGTCCCGAAGGGTCTGCAATGCGCTCGAGCGCCTGCTCCACCAGCTCGCGGCTGGTGGTTTTGCCGTCGCGTAGCGAGGCGGCGAGTTGTGCGAGAGGCGCGAACTGAGGCGAAGTGGTGGGCATGATGTCGAAAGAAACCAGTGGCTTGACGGGCTACAAACAGAGCTGCAAAACGACGTTGCAAAACAGGCTGGGACGCCACGGGAAGTGATCCGTTCGCGCCATGGCGTCGCAGCTTTGCTGCGCTGACGCCCACCATGAAACGCCTGAGATAACTTGCCCAAAAGTGGCTGTCATTCTAAGCCAGTCGAGTAAGAAATACTCGCTGCGACGCGCGCGGCGCTTGATAAACCGGGCTCCTCGGCCATCCGGCTGATAGCGCGGCCGCGGCTTCCTCCCTAAGCTTGGTCAGGTCCTGCAGGCGTCTTTTGCGGCGGAAAACAACAGCCTTATAAAAACCCAAGCGTTTAGGTTTGCTTGCGCGCTACCAACAGATAGAGTGACTACATGCCAACGATTTTCCGCATCGGCGCTGCCCGCGTCGTGATTTATTTGAACGACCATCATCCTGCCCACGTGCATGTTCTCGATGGCAAGCAACATGCCATATTCGACCTGCACTGTCCGGCGGGACCGCCGACCCTGCAAAGGAATCACGGCTTTTCACACGTTGATGCAAACACCTTTGCCCGCCGCATGCAAAACGTAGTCGGCTCGCTGTGCACTGAATGGAAAACACTTCATGACTGCTTTTGTTGAGATCACCGAACACCAGATGCGCGAAGCCGAAGAGCGGATGAGCAAGCACCTTGCCGGCAATCCGGTCGCCGTGTCGGCTTTGTTCAATCCGGCTGATGCCCGGGTGGCTATCGAATTATCGAATGGCGCGTTGTTTGCGATTCCCGCGCGGATTATCCAGGGTTTGGAAAACGCTTCGGACACCGACCTGGGAACGATCGAAATCACCGCGTCGGGCATGGGTCTGTATTTTCCTGCCGTCGACGTCGACATTCTCGTGGCGCCGTTACTCGCCGGCGTGCTGGGGTCGCGATCGTTCATGGCCAGGCGACTGGGCAAGGAGGGGGGCTCCAGCCGCAGCGAATCCAAAGCTGCCGCGGCGCGCGCGAACGGCGCACGTGGCGGCCGGCCGCGCAAGGTCGCCGTGGAAAGCGTGGAGCGTGACGAAGGTGCCGTGCTCGCAAAGAAATAGCGGGCGTTCGGTCAGGCGCCCTTGCGCGGCAGGCGCCGTAATCGCATCAAGGCACGCGGTCCACCTCGGCGGGAATGCTGCGAGAACGTTCGGGGGGCGCAATGGGCATCTTTTCCTTTGCACCGCGCCGCCATTTCCTGGTCACCCACGCGCTGAAATCATCCAGGACCGTGTACGCCACCGGAACGACCACCAGCGTCAATAAAGACGAGGTGATCACGCCGCCAATCACCGTCTGGCCCAGCGGGCCGCGTTGTTCGCCGCCTTCGCCCAGGCCCAGCGCAAGCGGCAGCATGCCGAAGATCATCGCGAGCGTGGTCATCAGGATCGGCCGCAGCCTGACGCGTGCTGCTTCCAGCAACGCGTCGGTGCGCGCCGTCGGGTGGCCTTTGCCCGACGCGTCGACCAGGGTGCCGCGCCGCGCCTGATTCGCGAAGTCGACCAGCAGGATCGCGTTCTTCGTGACAAGGCCCATCAGCATGATGAAGCCGATGATCGAGAACATATTGACCGTGCTGCCGAACAGCAGCAACGCGAGCAGTACGCCCACCAGCGTCAGCGGCAAGGCCGTCATGATCGCGAGTGGCTGCAGGAAGCTGCCGAATTGCGACGCGAGGATCATGTAGATGAAGATCACGGCGAGCGCGAGCGCCTCGACCGCGTAGATGAACGACTCGTTCATGCTCTTGGTCGAGCCGCCGAAACTGTAGCGGTAGCCAGCCGGAAGGCGCATCTCGTCGAGCGTTTTCTTCACGTCGGCGGCCACTTCGCCTGGCGAGCGGCCCGTGACGTTCGCCGAAATCTCGACTTCCCGCGACAAATCCCGTCGCCCGATCACGTCCGGTCCGGTGGTTTCGGTAATGGCGGCAACCTGGCGCAGGGGCACGAGCAGCGGCGCGCCGTTCGCGTCGGTGCGGCTGGTGGTGATCATCAGCTTTGACAGGTCGTCCACGTTGCGACGCTGCTCCGAGGGCAAACGCACGCTCACGTCGTAATCCTGATCGTCGGGCGCTCGCCATGTGCTGATGGCGTCGCCTGACAGCAGCGGGCGCAGTGCCTGGCCGACTTCGGCTACGCCCACACCGAGGTCTGACGCGAGTTCGCGCCGGACGTCGATGGCGACAATGGGCTTGTCGTCCTTCAGGCTCGCGTCCAGGTCGACGAGGCCGGGAATCTTCCGCAAGCGCTGCTGCGCCTCTTCGGAGAGACGCCTGAGTTCGCCCAGGTTGTCGCCTTGCAGGCTGAACTGCACGGCCTTGCTGGACCCGGCCCCGTCTGACATGCCGATTTCGGTCACCACGATCCCGGCAATGCTCTGCAGGCGCGTGCGGAATACCTGATTCAGTTCCTGCACGCCGCGGGTCCGTTCGCGGCGTTCTTTCAGGCGCACGGTGATCTGCGCCTTGTTTTTCCCTTGCGCGTTGCCGGAGTTGATCGTTGCGTAGCTGTAGCGGACTTCGGGGAATTGCGCGAGCGCCGCTTCAACCTGCCGGACTTTGTCGGCGGTCGCTTCCAGCGAGGTTCCAACCGGCGTGTTCAAGCCAATTTGCGTGGTGGAGAAGTCGGCATTCGGTATGAATTCAGTGCCGATCAGCGGCACGAGGAACAGGCTGCCGACAAAGGTTGCAACGGCGACCGAAAGGGTAGTGACGCGATGCCTGAGCGACCAGCCAAGCAGCCGCTGATAGAACCGCGCGAGCCGTTCTACGCCGCGTTCGAAGAAGGCCAGCAACCGCGTGAGATGGCGTGTGCCGCGAACGTGCAGCGCGGGATCGGGCCAGATCGACGAGAGCATGGGATCGAGCGTGAACGACACGAACATCGAGATCAGCACCGCGGCCGCGACCGTCACGCCAAACTGGTGAAAGAACCGGCCAATGATGCCGCTCATGAACCCCACCGGCAGGAATACGGCGACGATCGAAAACGTCGTGGCGAGCACGGCCAGAGCGATTTCCTTCGTGCCATCGAGCGCAGCCGTGCGGTGATCCGAACCGAGCTGAACATGCCGGACGATGTTTTCGCGCACCACGATCGCATCGTCGATCAGCAAACCCACGCACAGCGACAACGCCATCAGCGTGATGACGTTGATCGTGAACCCGGCCGCGTACATGAACGCAAACGTGCCGATCAACGCGATCGGCAGCGCGAGCCCGGTGATCACGGTGCTGCGCCACGACCCGAGGAACAGGAACACGATCGCGATGGTCAGCAGCGCGCCCTCGAGCAGCGTGCCCTTGACTTCGTTCACGCTGTTTTCGATATCGAGCGACGAGTCGTCGGTGATGTCGAGCTTGACGCCTGGCGGCAGCGCTTTTCGCAGCGCCTCGACCTCCGCCCGGATGCGATGCGCCACGTCGACCGTGTTTTCGCCCTGTGCCTTGACCACCGATAAAAACAGCGCACGATTGCCGTTCAGTAGTGCCATGCTGTCGGGCTCTTCCTGCCCGTCGACCACTTGCGCCACTTGATCCAGCGTGACGGGATGCGCTGCATTCGACGTGCCGCGGCGCGCGACAATGATGCGTTTGAAGTCATCGGGTGTCTGGAAACGGCCCTTGACCTGCACAGTCTGTTCAATGCCCGCGGACGTCAACGGCCCCGCCGGAATCTCCTGATTTTCGTTCTGCACGGCACGGATCACCTGATCCACGCCAACCGAAAGCGCCTGCAGCTTGTCCGGGCTGACATCGATCCGAACCTGCCGTTTCACGCCGCCCACAATGCTCACCGAGCCCACGCCGCGTACCGTTTCCAGGCGCTTGCGCACGATCTGGTCGGCGGCAGTCGTGAGGTCGCGCGTGCTCAGGGCGGAGCCCCGCGCGTTGGACACGGCAACCGTGACGATCGGCATGTCGGCCGGGTCATAACGCAGCACGCGCGGTTCCTTCACGCCGTCGCGCAGATCGGGCCGGATCAGCGCCACCTTGTCGCGGACGTCCTGCGCGGCCTGCATGACGTTCGTCGAGAGATCGAACTGGACGATCACGACCGACAACGCATCGTAGGAGTGCGATGAAATTTCGTCGATACCGCTGATCGTGTTGACGGCTTCCTCGATCTTGCGGGTGACGTCGGATTCCACCGATTCCGGCGATGCCCCCGGATACGCCGTCTGGACAACGACCACGGGAAAGGCGATATCCGGAAATTGATCGACCTTCAGGCGCTCGTACGAGAACAGTCCGATCACGAGAAACGCCGCCATCATCATGGCGGCGAATACGGGGTTATTGATGCTGACGCGCGTGAACCACATGGCTTGTGGCTCCGCTATTGAGCAGTGGCCGCAGCCGTAGCTGCAGACCCGGCCGCCGGCACCGCGGCGGCTTGTCCTGCCATGCGCACGGCGCTGCCGACGCGCAACGCGCCGAGGTTATTTTTTACGACCTGCTGGCCTTCCTTGAGCGGTGGATCGACGAGCTGGGTCCAGCTCGCGCCATCGGCTTCGCCCGTTGCGGCCGTGGTGACAGGTACCTCGACGAGCTTGCCGCCGGAGATTGCGTAGACGCTGTGGCTCGGGCCGTCCGTGCGCACTGACGATGCCGGCACCACCAGCGCATTCGGCGTACTGCCTACCGTCAGGCTGCCCGTGCCGAACATGCCGACCCGCAGTGTCGCGGTCGGATTAGGCACCTGGATATAGATCATGATCGAGCGCGAGCCCGGCTGTGCTGCTGGATTGATGCGCGTGACCGCGGCAGTGATGGGCGCATCGACGCCGTCGAAGCGAATGGAAACGGTCTGGCCGATCCGAACGCGGCCGATTTCCCCGACGGGCACCGGGGCTTCGAGTTCGAGCTGGGTCAGGTCGACGACGTCGAATAATTTGCTGTCGACGGCCACCCGTTCGCCGGGTTCAATGCTGCGTGATGCGATCTGGCCGCTGAACGGCGCACGCACGATGGTGTCCGCCACCGACAGATTCGACGACGCCAGCGCCGCTCGCGCCGCGGCGAGATTCGCGGCGGCGATGGCGTACTGGCTTTGGGCAGTATCGAAGGCATTTTTCGAGATGAAGCCTTTTTCGACCAGTACCCGGTTGTTCTCGAGCGTTTGTTTCGCGATATCCAACTGGCCGGCCATCGCGGCCATTTGTCCGCGTGATTGCTCGGCGCGCGCGGTGTAGTCGCGAGCGTCGATGGTCGCGAGTATTTGTCCGGCTTTGACGGTATCGCCTTCACGCGCCCGCACGTCGAGCGCTGAGCCGGCTACTTTCGCTTTGACAGCGGCCTGTGTGACGGCGCGAAGTGATCCAGTGAGCGGCAGCGTTTCAGACAGTGTGTGGCGCGTGAGGTTGGCAAGGTCGCCGGGCGTGAATTCAATGACAGACTCGTCCGTTGAGGACGGAGCCGACGTGGACGCTGATGCCGGGACGGTGACGCTTGCCCGTTTCCTGAGCGTGTGCGCGATGCCGAGCGCCAGCACGATGACCGCAATGATTACCGCGATGAGGATGTTTCGTTTTCTTGATGAATGCATTGCGAGTGAGCGGATCTGGAAGCACGCCGCACGATAGCGCATTTACGGCTGGCGGGCGTCAAAGTTGCGGGAGGCCGTGCAGAGGGCCGCCCCAAGCTTGACGCCCGCGATTAAATCGTCCGCGAAAACCGCTGCTTGGTGTGACCGGCGAGGTTACCGGCAAGGTTGCCGGCCAGATACTGATCGAAGATCATCGCGACGTTGCGCACGAGCAGGCGCCCGGCGGGAAGCACCTCGATTCCGTCGTGTGTCACGTTAACCAGCCCATCGGATTCAAGCGGTTTCAACCGCTCCAGCTCATCCGCGAAAGCCTCGCGGAAACGAATCCCATAAGCCGCTTCCATGGCGTCGAAGCGCAGTGAAAACTGACACATGATTCCGGTGATGATGTCGCGCCGCAGCCGATCGTCGGCGCTCAGCCGGACCCCACGCGCAATAGCCAGCTCCCCACGATCGATCGCAGCGGCATAACCGGCCATGTCCTTGGCGTTCTGCGCGTAGACATCGCCGACTTTGCCGATAGAAGAAACCCCCAACCCGATCAGATCGCAATCCGCCTGCGTGCTGTACCCCTGAAAGTTACGATGAAGCGTCCCGGCCCGCTGCGCAACCGCGAGTTCATCGTGAGGTAGAGCGAAATGATCCATCCCGATGTACACGTAACCCGCCTCGGTCAGTTTCTCGATAACCCGTTCGAGGATCGCCAGACGCACGCCAGGCGAGGGCAACGTGGTTTCGTCGATCTGCCGCTGCATCTTGAAAATGCTCGGCATATGCGCATAGCCGAACACCGAAAGCTGGTCGGGCGCGAGAGTGATAATTGTGTCGAGCGTTCGGCTGAAACTCTCCACACTTTGATGCGGCAAGCCATAGATCAGGTCGACGCTGACCGATTTGAACCCTTCGGTTCGTGCCGCGGACATTACCGTTTGGGTCATCTCGAGCGGTTGCACGCGATTGACCGCTTGCTGCACGCGCAGATCAAAGTCCTGCACGCCGAAGCTCAGCCGGTTGAAACCCAGCTCGCGCAA
>Ga0073928_10003025_pt1 | contig 27342 bp, 18 predicted proteins | sample PaiPotPPA55metaG_FD_76969 | JGI IMG/M metagenome (GOLD analysis project Ga0073928, IMG submission 76969) | Iron sulfur acid spring bacterial and archeal communities from Banff, Canada, to study Microbial Dark Matter (Phase II) - Paint Pots PPA... ...
CGGCGCCGCGCATCATGCAAATCTGCGGTTGGAAGACCATGTCGACGTTCCTCCGCTACGCGATGACGGGACGCAACGTGCTGCGGCCGGAACTAGAGAAGCTCGTCGAGTTTGAACGGAAGCAGAGACAAGGGCAGCAAGAACTGGTAAAACAGAAGGGGATGGAGAACGGTGGGCAAACGCGGGCAATTGACTGGGAAAGATAAGTTATATTTAAGTCATAGTCGGCGCAAAGGCATGCAATCCGTGGCTCCCTCCTCGCCTCCGGCGACTTCCGGTAGGTCACGTAAAACAGGGAAGATAGCTGAGAGCGAGTAAGGTGGATGGGCGCGTAGCTCAGTTGGTAGAGCAATGCCCTTTTAAGGCATGGGTCGCAGGTTCGAGTCCTGCCGCTCACCCGATGTTTAAGTCAGTCAATCATTCCTGGCAGAATGAGGATGGTGAATGCGTACTAGCAATCGACCGCTGAACCCCACGTCAATTGACCATCTTGCGTTCTGAGTCGCAATTCATTGCACAGTGAGCGAAACGGTTACGGTCTTTTCGATGCTGCCGGCGTGAGCGGCCATCGTAATCGGATATGTTCCCGAGGGTGTCGAGCTGCTCGTCGTGACGGTAAACGTAACTGAACCCGAACCCGTCACCGACGCTGCAGACCAACTCCCTTTCGCCCCCGGAACGAAGCCCACACCGTAGGAAGAAAAAATGGTTTTGGCGCTGAAGCCGCCAATCGGGATCAACAACATCGTATACACCGCTGAAGTTCCAGCCGATACAGTCAGAGTTCCGTTGTTCGGATTGACAAACCACAAGTCGGGTCCGTCGGGTGAAACCTGGCAAGGAGCGGTGGGATTACCGGAAGGCGCCGTAAAGGTTGAGTGCGTGTCCTGTCCGGTCGTCGAGAGCCACTTTGCCCAGTTGATCGTCGTGAACTCTGCCGGTTCTGGAACTGTAAAGGGTTGCGGCACCGAGGCGTTCCACCAGTCGTTGTGGTCGGAATCCAATGTGCTCAAAAATTCTGTCCAGGCGCTTCCAGATTGATCGAAGTCGAGAAAGATCTGCTCGTTGGCTCCGCCCGCAATGGTATTGGAGGTCAGGGTCAGATTCGTGGTCAGCAGGTTGTATTGCTGCCCGGTTTCGTAATTAGTGATTGTGATCGGAACTCCGCCGGCAATGCCGGTGATCGGCATCTGGCTGATGAGGTTACTTGCGAACACGTTGCCGGTGAGCGTGACAAAGGTTGATCCCCTTAAAGCCATACCACCATCGTAGTAAAGCGAGAGTGGCGCGTTGAAGCAGACGTGGCTATTGGAAATGGTCACCGGGCCTTCGCTCGCCTCCACAACTACGCCGTTTCGAAGATTGTTGGCAACGATCATCGAGTCCGCGGAATCGTTGGCATCATCGGTGTCCCAGTGGACCCCGTGGGTCATGTTGAAGAACATTTTGGCGCCGTTGACCGTGTTATCGTGCTGAGCAAAAAAGTGGAAGCCGCCGGCGGCCCAGCCATAAATTCCGCCCTGGGCTCCACGCCAGTTGTTGTAATCGGCCTCGTTAGAAGTCCATAGGCCGTTCTTGGCCTCAAAAGAGTTGAATCCCTGCTGGCCGTTATGGTTGGACAGGCTGTCCTGGACTGTAAAATTCGTGGTGATGTTCATATGCAGTCCGCCGGAATTGTTCCAGTTGAACGTATCGGTATCAATCAGGAGGTTGCTGCCGCCGTTGAAGGTCACCGCGTCGTTATCGCGACATGTGTTCGCCTCGGCGAAATTCAGTCCGCGCAATACAATGCCAGTCCTGCTGTAGGCCGTGAATGGAGCGTTTCGGGTTGCGACCTCGATCGTCGCCGTACTGATGTTTGTCTTGGTGGGGGGAAAGATGTAAACGATGGCGTTGGTTTCGTCCACAAAAAAAGTACCCAATCCCAACTGGCTCAGCGTGAGCACCTCGGTGAGCGGGGTCCCATTTACGAAGATCATTTCGCGCCGCAGGTTGATATCCTGTAAGAACGGACCGTCCGAAGGCCGAGGGCAAAGTCCCCATGTGTAAGGCCAGGAGTTCCGGTAAACCCCCGCCTTGCCGGCGTAAGGCTGCCATCCCGTCCACACGTCGCTGCCGGAGACAGTCACTGTTCCCGCTTCTGCGGCTTCGAACGTTATGGGTAAGGACGTGTCACTCGAACTGCTGGGGAGCAGGATTGACTCCCGGTACGTACCTGGATTGATGGTCACGCGCGTCCCGATGCTCTTCCGGTTGTTCGTGACCGCCACCGCGGCTGCATGGCCAATCGTCTTGAAGGGCCGGGATTGCGTTCCCGGATTCGTGTCGGAACCCTTGCTTCCATCCACATAGAGAAAGGCGGTCTCCTTACCCTCGTTGATGTCGGCCTGGGCCTGAGCGACTCCTGAGAACACGATTCCTGAGAAGATGACGGAACACAATAAAAGTCCGCGATTTCGGCTGGTCACCTGGATCTCCTTCCGGACCTACGCAGGTCCATCCCACATCCTTCTGATATTGCCGCACCTTCCCGAGTGAGGGTTCAGCCTTCAGCGCGCCAGGAGTCGCGACACGTTTGGGAACTCCCCGGGAGGGCAGGCAACAAATTGCGAGAGCATTGTACCTCTTAGCGCCGGAGTACTACCAGTTGCGCGAAAATGAGTTGTACAAAGAAGAATAGAGCCCTACGCGCCTGAGGAGAGATGCGCTAACTTTGCGATCAGTTGCAAGAAAGCGCTCGGTGTGTCAAAGATTCCATTTAGCTTTGAAAGCGGGACGCGACGAAGCCTAGAAGCAATCAAATTCTTGCCTTCGGCAGGGAAGGCATTTTGATGGCCGTGTAGTCCTGATTGGTTGCGCCTCAAGGAAAACCGTCTTCCTCGATTCACTCCTCTATAAATTGCATCGAAGACCTGAACCGGGGCGTTTCAGAGCTCGGTTGGATATCGAAGACGAACAGTGTCAGAGAATCGGTGGAGGGTATGAGGCCACGAAAAGTTCAGATTTTTACTGTTTCTCTGAATGGAGCCGACCTACCTGCGCCGGTTCGAGTCCAGCGCCCGGAACTTGTGAAACGCCTCGCTTTGATCTTCGTCGCTTCGGGTGGCCGGTAGGCCGTGAGGCCCGGCGTTACCGGAACTCGTAGCCCGCCTTGAGTTCGCAGCGATAGTTTCTCGATTGGTCCCTTTCGAGTGCAACGTGACAATCTGCCCATCTTAAGAGGAGATCGGGTCCCAAGGGAAACACAATGGCCTCACCCGCAATCTCCGCTTCGATGCTGGGCCCTTCCGCCGCGGGGGGTAGGCTGAAGTTCAAGGCGCGTCCGAAAATTACAGGATAGGTCTCACGCAACAGGTTGCTCGTCATTGGGTGAACAACTTCAGCTTCTACCAGGAACGTGGTTGTGTCCGACCAGTCGCGAGCTGCCACGTTAAGGCGGCGGCCGTCTTGCGAAAACGTCTCCGATTCAATTTTAGTGAACGGGCAGGGTCCAGCGATGCAAGAAACCCTGGCGTTGCGAAACTCATTGCCCTCACCAGCGTCGAGAGACAAAGCACCAACCGAAGCCTTCCACTTGCCGCCGGGAGCGCACGGGGGCTGATTTTGACAGGGCTTGTTTCCCGTATTGACGACATCGAAGGTCCTGACTGCACTCCCGATATCCGCTTCCGTTGTAGCTTTTACGGTGTACCTTATGCGGGGATTCGACACTGCGGCGTCGGAATGAGATTCAGCCATCGTCTCCTGACGAAGCGGAATCATACGCGCGACGTAAATTTTGTCCGATATGAAATCGTCCCAGTCCAACGGCTTGTAATCCTTGCGCCGGAATTGGAGCAGGACTGGCTGACGGCGCCGCAGTCCGCTGGGCAGCGTTAAACTGAAAAAGCCCATAGAATCGGTTTGCGCATGGCCGCTTCCCAGGCTGTTGATCGCGGTGATCTGGACATCCCCCAAAGGCAATTGCTTATTCGGGTCGATATCCTGCCGCAGAACGGCCCCTTTCAACGTGACGGGCTTGCGCCGACTCAGGAGGACAACGGCCAACACAGTCGTCAGAATCCCTAAAGCCACAAGCGTCCAGATCGTGATTTTTTTTCCGTTCGTCATCCAGTTCATTCGGTTAGTATTTTAGGACGTATCTCACGGATCGCAAAATCTGCCGACATATCGGCGAGTGGCCCGATTGAGGCAAAAATCTCTTCCAGCGTCAGTCTTCGCGTGGCGCTCGGGGATGAAAGTATCTGAACCTTTTTTACGAATGGACGAGAAAGAGAGAAATAGCCTGGGAGATCGCGACCTTTCCCGACGAGACCTTTTGTTGAAGCTCGGCGGCTTTGGACTGTGCGGGATCCTCGGCGACGCGAAGATATTACTTCCGGCTGCGGCAGCACAGGAAAAACAGCAGCCCGCACCACAACCTCCCTCCGATGGTGCGACTGTTTCGCCGGACGACGATAAGTTCTTGGATGAACTCGAGAAGCGAAACTTCCAGTTCTTTTGGGAACAAGCCAGTTCGCAAAGCGGGCTCATAAGAGATCGTAGCAACGTACTGGCGAATGACAACTCTGTAGTCGCCAGTATCGCCGCTACGGGGTTTGGATTAACAGCGCTCAGCATCGCAGAAAAGCGTGGATTCATTTCGCCTCCGGAAGCGCGAGACCGGGTTCTGCTCACTCTGCGGTTCTTGTGGAAAAAGATGCCCACCCATCGAGGCTTTTTCTATCATTTCGCCGATATCAATACAGGTGAGCGGGTGTGGGATTCCGAGGTTTCCTCCGTCGATACTGCTATCCTGCTGTGCGGCATTCTCACTTGCCGCCGGCACTTTGAGAAACATTCTGAGATCAGTCTTTTGGCGTATCAGATTTTCAACCGTGTCGATTGGAGTTGGCTCTCCGAAGACACTTCTCTGTTGCCGCATGGATGGACACCTGAGGGTGGCTTTCTGCCCTACCGATGGGATTATTACAGCGAGATGATGATGATCTATCTTCTGGGATTGGGATCGCTCACTCATCCCCTGCCGATGGAGGCTTGGAACGCGTGGAAGCGAACCAAATTTGAGTTCGACGGTAGTCGCTACATCGGCTCGTTCGCTCCTTTGTTTGTGCACCAATATTCGCAGGCCTGGTTTGATTTCCGGAACAAACGCGATGCCTATGCCGATTACTTCCAGAACTCGACCCTTGCGACGGATGCGCACCGCCATTTTTGTTTGGAACTGGCCAGACAGTTCCCCGATTACAGCGATGATCTGTGGGGTATCTCGGCTTCCGATTCGCAGCAAGGTTACGTGATTTGGGGAGGACCGCCAATGATCGGGCCGATCGATGGAACTGTCGTCCCCAGCGCGCCGGCGGGCTCGCTGCCGTTCTTGCCACAAGCCGTGATCCGTGTGCTTAAGAACATCAAGGATCATTACGAAAAAGCGTGGAGCCGCTATGGATTCGTCAATGCCTTCAATCCACTCAAGAACTGGTACGACACCGATGTCGTTGGGATTGACACTGGAATCACTATGCTAATGGCAGAGAACTATCGTAGTAATTTTGTTTGGGATACGTTTATGAAAAATCCCGAAGCGCAGCGTGGTATGGATCGAGCCGGGTTCAAGAAGGAGTAATTGTGTTATCGGCTATTTCAATTCGATCAGCGCCAGGCCATGGCCGGGAAGGGTTATGGTGAGTTCACTCTCCTTGATGCGTTGGACTTCCGGAGGCGGAAGATCTGAAGCATGACGCAGTTCCTCAATCTGTTTCTGAGTAGGATAACGCGGCTCGCCAATCCTCTCGTAGACAGAATGGAAATCTCCGTGTTCGGAATCCATCCGCGAGATGAGCGCCTGCTTCGCATTCGTGCCTTGCAGACGCAAAGTAAATGTTCTCGGGGACCCGGCCTGCTCCGGTGGGGCGTAATTCCACACAGCCAGCACCAGGGTGCCGTTCTTTCTTCGAGTCAGCAACGCGGAATTTGAATCGAGGTCGATCCGATCCTCGCCCAACTCGTGAAGCAGTTTGAAGGCATTGAAGGCGGGCTTGGAAATACCGCCTGCCGCGATCAGCCCATAGCCTCCGTAGAACGGAGTTTTTACCACGCCCTGTTCTTCGAACACATCTGAGAAGGACCAGTAAGACATTGAGTCCACCAAACCATCGCATTGGCGGATCGTGTCAGCGAGCCATGGACCCATGTAGACCGCATCGGTGACGTCGGGTTCGTTCTTGTAGCTGGCGTTGAACTCGCTCCAGATCAGCGGGAGATTCGGCATGGCCGATGTTGTGATCTGGTCGTGAACTTTCTTCACTGCGCGACACACCATCCGATCGCGCGGAATATCCTCTTGCGACTGGAATATGTCTTGGGCAGTGTCGTTCGCGTAGACATGGGTCGAAACGTAATCCAGGGGGATACGTTTTTCGCGGCAGTGGTGGATCATTGCATCGACCCATGCCGCCTGCGCAGTTGCAGGTCCGCCCACGCGCAGTCGCGGGCTGATCTTTTTGATGGCAAGCGCGGTGTGGTCGTAAAGATCCCAATAAGTATCCTGCTTGGGCTGGCCAGCCCAGAAATCCAGGTTGGGCTCATTCCAAACTTCGAAATACCATTGCGAGACTTCGTCGATGCCGTACCGCTCGACGAAATGCTCGACGAACAAAGCGACTAGGGCGTCCCAGCGGCCCCAATCCTTAGGAGGAGAGACATTGGGTTTGTACCAGAAGGGATGCAGGATATGGTTGGCCGCCAACTTGTTTGGCATAAAGCTGAGCTCAACGAACGGGCGCACACCGTTGGCGAGCAAACCATCGTAGATTTGATCGACGTACGAAAAATTATAAAGAGCTTGTCCCTGGCTGTCTTCGTCGTAGACACCAACTTCATCATCGAGAATGGCGTGGAAGCGAACGTAGGAGAAATTGGTAATTTGCTTGACCGAGCGCAGGTCGTTGCGGTAGCTATCACGCAGACTCAGTATCGCGCGCCCTGAACCAAACATTTTTTCCCAATAATGGGGGAAGGGATGTCGAGGCGCAGTGGCATCAATGACCACGACGTCGGACGCTGAAGGCGCCTGAGCGTCCAGTTTGGACAGGCCTGGAAAAATAGCTAACAGAAGCCCAAGACCGAAGATGTACGATTGCCGCATCACGTCGGTTTACGAATACTCTGAGCGAACTACTTTATTGTACTTGCCTTCAGTCGGCACCGTTCACGCGGCTTTCTTGCGTGAACGCGGCGAGCGAGGATGGCCAGCGGGCTTTTCTTGTAGCAGCAGTTCCGTCGCCTGCACGCGCGGATGGCTGTGAAACCAGCGTTGCACAACGTCCTGGTGGAGGAAGTTCGCCATGGAAAGCAGGCTCATGCCTTGATGATGAGCCATCCAACAGCGCACCGGTTCAAAGCGACGAAGCCGGGAGCGGCTGCGCGCGGGGTTAAAGTCTAACGCCTCGTAGAATCCGTAGGTGCCGAGAGCTTTCTTGCGTTGCAGTTTGCGCAAATTGCGCAGCCCAGCCGCGGAATCCACAGGCAGCGCCAGGAACGTAGAATACGGCGAGACCACCGGGCCATCAACGTCGACCTTGTGTATCGCTAACTGGGGCACGCCGAAGGCGTGATACTCGTAGTTGCCCGCCGCATCCAATTTGAAACAAGACGATTCGGAGATGCCCCAGGGAATGCCCTGATCGTCCGCATAGGCCTGCTGCGACCGCACGGCCGCTACGGCCGCCCGTTCCAGAAGCGTATTCGGATAGATGCGCATCCAGAGTGCCGGCATCAGGTATTCAAACATCGTCCCAGTCCAAGAGAGCAATCCGGCCATTCCTTGATCGAGTATTTGGACTCTCCCAAGCTGAAACCAGGTTTCTTGCGGTATGTCATCTTTCGCGATGGCAGCAAAAAAGGCGATACGCGCTTCACTCGCCAACAGGTCGTAACAGGCAGCATGCAGCAGCTGTTTGTCCACATCAAAGCCGATTGATAGCAGCCCCCGGCTCCGGTTCAAAAGAAACTCAAAGTCCATCTCGTCGGCCAATGTGCTCGCCTGGTTTGCAATCTTCTTCAAGTCATCGATCACTCGCAGGACGTGCGATCGCGCGTCCGGCAGGAGTGACAGAAGCTGTCGGTACAGTATGTGGGTTTCTCCCGAAGCCGCGGTGTCGGCCGCCTCCAGCCTGCCGGCAAGACCGTCGATGAACAACGGCATACGCTTCAATGCCGGAAAATCATCGGGCCGGCCTTGGCGATGGATCACGGGGTCGTTTTTAAGCGCGGAGAATTCTGGAAGCAACCAGGGAGCATAGATCTGTACAGCTCGGCTAACTTGGCTGATTCTCTCTTCCGCCTGTTCCTGAAACCACCGGGCTTCTTGGGCATGCTTAGCCTTAAAGGCGGATTGATGGATGTCCTTGAGAGCCGCGTCCGGAATGTCGAGAAGGTACTGCAGCCAATCCTGCCCCTTAAGGGCGCGCTTCATCGCGGAAAATTTTCGGCGCGGCAACGTCCGCAGGCTCGTCAGAACAAAAAGATGATCCAGGAAGCCGTCCGGCAATTCAGGCTGCAGGAGCGGCTGGTCGAGCAATTCGAGGCAGCCGCGCTGCAAAGTCCAGAGTGAAGCCACCAGGTTGCCGCTATCAACGCTTGACACGAAGGCTGGGGTAAGCGGGGCCAGCGTTTGAGTGTCATACCAGTTCAGCAGGTGGCCGCGATGGCGTTGCAACTGTGACACGGTTGCCAAGGTTCGCAAGGTCTGTTGGGAGAACTCAGGTACCGTAAGATATCCGAATTCGCAAGCCGCCTGTCGCGCATTCAGCAGGAAGCCGAGATTCGTGGGGGAAATGCGCGGTGCTACTTTGGTATCTTCCTCGAGCACGTTGTCGGGAATCAACCAGTGGTGCTCTTCGGTGCTGAACTCGGCGAAGTAGCGCCAGGTGCGCAGGGCGCTGAGCCGAAGCAGCCATTGGTTTCTCTGCGATGCCTGTTTGCGTGGAGATCGCGGCGGACGATTCAGCCAAATCGAAATTGGTTTACTGAACGCCCACAATAACAGGATCGGCAACGCGGCAGGCAGAGCTCTGCGATGTACGAGCCATACCAGAAGAAACAACCCCAGCGCCAGCGCGGGAGTGCTGTCCAGGTAAATATCCAGAACCGTGCGTTTGTAACCCGCGAGCTCGGCTTGGGCTGCGGTTTCCCACTGCAACAACCGTTGCCGCGTAATCATGCGCCGAACTATGGTTCGGACCATCGCATCCAGCGATAACAACGCCTGGTGCGCCAGGAAGGTGATCGCCAACCAGTCGGCAATACTGGCGTCCGCGAAGGAATTCAGCCCGTCGAGAACGATTGCGCGTCTCCTAAGTACCGCCGCACGCCCGAAGTCAAATCCAAGCTGAACCACGGCCGGCAGGAACACGATGGCGACGGTTGCCAGAGTCCAGCCTTCAGGTCGTCCCGGCAAGCAGAGCCAACCCAGTACGAACAGCAGAAACAACGCAGGCTCTACCAGGCTGCGACGCAGGTTATCGAAAATCTTCCACCGCGAGACCACCGACAAAGGATTGGGAACCGTTTGCCCCGATTCGTCGGGCACCTGCGGACGCAACCACTCCGCAATTTGCCAATCACCCCTCACCCAACGATGTTTCCGTCGATTGTGTGCGCTGTAGTGGGACGGATAGTCCTCAATGATTTGAATATCGCTGACGAGACCAGCGCGGGCATAGGCTCCTTCGACCAGATCATGACTGAGCAAAGCATTGCGCGGGAAGCGACGGTCCAGGACACGGTGAAGAGTATCGACCTCGTAGATGCCCTTGCCGACAAAGATGCCTTCGCCGTACAGGTCTTGATACACATCAGACGCGGCACTCGTGTAGATGTCGAGTCCGGTCTGACCTGAATAAATGCTTGCCAGCCGGGAACGCGCCGAACTCTGAACGCTTACTCCAACTCGAGGCTGCAAGATGCCGTAACCGGTAACAACAACACCCCGGTCCGGATCGATAATGGCCTGATTCAGGGGATGGGCCAGCGCCCCTACCATCCTGCGGGCTGAGCCTCGCGGCAACTCAGTGTCAGAATCGAGGGTGATGACAAAACGAACACTTGAAAGTATGGAAAGATCGCCAACCTTTACCGGAAAACTGTCAAACTGACCGCGCAGAAGGTTGTTAAGATCCATCAATTTGCCGCGCTTGCGCTCCCATCCCATCCACAGTCGTTCGCGCGGGTTGTAGACGGGGTGGCGATGCAGCATGAAGAAAGACCCGGCTTTCTCTCCTGAATACTTCTCGTTCAATCCACGGATCAGTTCTGCGCAAAGGTCGACCAGCGAGTTGTTTGCCGGAGGCTTCTCCGGCGAATCGGGAAGATCGGTCAGCAACACAAAATGCAGATTAGGATCGTGGTTGCCCAAGAAACGAACCTCAAGGTCGTCCGCAAGTTTATGGACTTGCCTCTCATCCAACAGCAAGGTCGGGATGGCCACAAAGGTTACACAATCGTTGGGCAGGCCTTCGGAGAAATCCAGCTTGGACAAAATCTGCGCGGGTAGCAGAAGGGTGGCCAAGTAGTTCATGATTTGAGCAGCGCTTTGGGAGCTCGGCAACAATACGGCCAGCGTCGAAAGTAAGACCAGCCCCAACGAAGTAGACGCATCCGTCAGCATTAACACGACACCCAAAACAATCAGCAGAGTGAACACTGCAATGCCGGGCAGGTAAAACTCGTCCGGATGGCTGCGCACAAAAGTGGGGATACGGTCGGCAATCGGAGTGCGGAAGTCAATCCTCTGCTGCAGAAGCGGCTTTCCTTCCGCAACCAGGTAGGTGCCAATGTGCGAACGGCGGAGCGTCACCCGCGGATCGTTGTCCGGCTGTCTCTGCGCCTCGCGAGCCAGCGCCAGCGCCGCACCGGCGACTTCCATTTCGCTGCAGTCGGAGTGGTCCGCAAGCTTTACCAGCTTCTGGCGGTAAAGCTCGCGGCTCTCATAATCCATCCTGGGGTACGCCCCGGCGGGATCTTCCCGGAGAACGCGATCGAAACGAATCAGCGGTTCGATCACAACTTTCCATGTGGTCTGCTTGATTTCGCGGAGACTGCGTACCATCTCCTGAACGCCATAAGAACGGACAGGGTCCTGCAGCAAGCGGCGGCCACGCTGGGCAATCTGCTCGAGCAGGGCCAGCTTGAGGGCAGGAACCAGCATCCACAGTTCTGCCAGGTCAAGGACGGTAGTATCCTGGAAGGCCTGGATATAATCGGTGAAGCTCACCGCAGTAAATTGGTACGCGGTGCCTGTCAGATAGTCCTCTGCAATGGTTGCGACTCGGGGAACGATGGCGCCGTCGGGAGTGCGCACCAAAGGAAGCCTGTGCGCGCGCCTGAAAGTTTGATTGCTTTCTTCAAGCTCTGCCTGAATCAGGAGAATGTTTTCGTAGAGCAAACGGAAATCGTCGGAGCCAGTTCTCGCCGGTGGAGTTTGCAGTGCCGCCAGCAACGGCTTGAATGCACGAAACAAAGTTTCGCAGCGGTGGTGCAAAGGGCACTGTTCCACCCGCCCCGGCAACCACGCCAGAGAGCGAGCCAGCTGGGCAGCGCCCGAACTCAGATTGTCCGTATCCGTTGCCATTTCATTTGCAGCCGGGCGCGCACCTTCCGGCTCTGCGCCCACAAGCTCTAAATGACCGCTCGGTATCATTTCGTAGCTTCCTCGATTGCCCGCCTAGCGATAGCTCGATGCCTGCATCTCGAACATTTCGGCGTAACGTCCGCCTAATCTTGCCAGTTGATCATGCGTTCCTTCCTCTGTGATCTTGCCATTTTCGAGGACTAGGATGCGGTCAGCAGAACGAACGGTTGAAAATCGATGCGAAATAAAAAGCGCCATCTTTCCGGCAGTGAGTTCTGAAAACCGGTGAAACACTTCGAACTCGCTGCGCGCGTCGAGTGCGGCGGTTGGCTCGTCGAGAATCAGCAATTGCGCATCGCGCAAATAGGCGCGGGCCAGGGCAACTTTCTGCCATTCGCCGCCGGAAAGATCCACTCCCTGATCGAAGCGGCGGCCAAGCATCTGGTCGTAGCCCAGAGAGAGTCTTCCAATGGTTTGGTCGGCCATGCTTTTTTGTGCCGCATCCTTCAGCAGGTCCAGGTTGTTGATTTCCTCGATGCGGCCCACAGCTATATTTTCGCGGGCTGTCATTTCGTAACGCATGAAATCCTGGAAGATTACGCCAATCTCGTGATGGAGGTCGTCTAGATCGTACTCGCGAAGGTCAATGCCATCCAGCAGGATTTCTCCTTCTGTAGGATCGTAAAGCCGGGTAATCAGCTTTACGATCGTGGTCTTTCCCTGGCCATTTTCGCCAATCAGCGCCAGCCGCTCGTCTGTATGCAGCTTGAAATTAATACGATCGAGAATCAGGCGCGCATTGCCGGGATAGCTGAAACAGACGTTCCGAAATTCGACGCCGCGAGTGATTGGCCGGGGCGCAGGCAGCGCATTGGGCTTGGAACGGATCGTCGGTTCCATCTCAAAGAATGCCAGCAAGTCGGTGAGAAATAACGCCTGGTCGCCGATCGCCGCCACCGTCGAGAAAATCTGCTCGATATTGCTGCTGGCCTGCTGAATGGCACCGGCCAGAAACGTCAATGTGCCGATGGTGAGATCGCCGGAGACGGTCCGCCAGATCACAAAGACATACGCCGAATAGTAGCCAGCGGTGCCGATGGTCGAAAGCAGCGCTCCTGCAACCAGCTTTCGCCGGGACAGGGCAACATTCTCGTCGTAGATCTTATCTGACAAATGCGTGAACCGCTCACGCAGGAAATCTCTCAACCCAAATAACTTCAGCTCTTTAGCGGCTTCTTTGCTTCCGCCCAGCACGCGCAGATAGTCCAACTGCCGGCGCATCGGAGTCTGCCGGAAATTCTTGGCGTATCCGAGAAAAGCAAAGTGGCTCTCGCCAAGAAACGCCGGCACCACACCCGCGACCAGCAACAGCATCAACCAGGGGGAGAACAGCATGATTGAAACGGAAAGGGTAATCGTTGTGATGGCCTGCTGCACCAGTCGTCCAATCGCCTGAATCATCACCAGGCGGTCCGTCGCCTGCACTCGAGCACGCTCCAGACGATCGTAGAAAACGGGATCTTCGTAGGCTTGCAGGTCGAGGCTTGCTGCATGGTTCATGACTCGAATGCTGACATAACGGGTGTATTTGTCAGCCAGCAACGAATCCGAATAGTCGGTTGCGCGAATGAGGATACTGTTCAGGACGGCCAGGGAGAATTCCGCCGCCACCAGCCACCAAAAGCCCGGCTTGACAGGCTGGTGGACAGAGACAGCGTGCACGATGCTGTCGATAATCAGCTTCGTGATCCAAAGAAGTACAACCGGTAGAAGAGACGAAAAGAGGCGCGAGACCAAGCCAAAGATCACGACCCCAGGCCCGGAGTCCCACACAATCTTGAGGACAGCCGGGACGTTACGGAGAGCGGAGATACGCTCTCGCCATCCCCCCCAGTAGCTTTCCCGTTCCGCCATGCTTAGGTCCCTGCCGTCTTGCGGGCTACCATTTCCAGACGGAGAAATGCCCTAAAACGCCTGCGGTCTCCCAGCGTCGCACTCTTAACCAGTCATGAAACGGCCCTACAAAAGATGCAAAAGCTGCCGTCAAGGTTTATCGCGACCTAGGTAAACCCGGTAGTTAATAATAGCTTAGAGACGTTAAAATCGCCTCTGAAATCAGTTTGGTGGAAAAAGACCTCAAAATGGGGAAATTACTGAAGTAACCGACGCCGACGTCATACTTAAGGGCGGCGTGCCTTTTGTTATAGACTGCGATTTTAAGTGCAATATAGCCCTTTCCATATCTAACCCGGAGTGCGCGGTGCGTTCGTTCTTCTGCTTTTTCAGCTTCTTTATTCTGATCGTCGTCCCTTGCCCTGGGGTTACGCCGACCGACTACTACAATCACGTGATCTTCGACAATAGCATCACGCCCGACTACTACTATTACAGCAGCGGCAGATCGATCTTTCCCAGCACGGTTCAGTTGCTATCCGGAGCCCTGCCGGTTGAAAAGAAGAACTTCTTCACTGCTCCGAACGCACTGCGTTTGCAGTGGCGTTCGGTGGCGGGTGGAAGCTGGCAGACGGAAGTCCGAGTGGTCAGCATGCGCAACCGGTTGACGGAGTTCCGGGGTGACACGCTTTATATGTGGTGCTATTCGCCGGAAGAGATTCCTGCGGCTGACTTGCCGTTTATTCAATTGGAAGACGAGGAACACGACTTTACAGAGCCGGTTAAGCTGGATGGTATTACCGGAGATATGCCCGCGAAAAAGTGGGTGCAGATCCGGCTCCCCCTCAGCGAGTTCGCCACCGCGTCGATACACCCTTTTCGGCCACGCGAATTGCACAGTGTCCACTTCGGCCAGAGTGCAGCCGATGACACGCCGCGGACCCTGATCATCGACGAGATCAAAATCGATGACCGGAACGCCGCTTCGCCAGTTGCTCCTGAAGTAAGAAGCGCTCCGCGGCCTCCACAGAACCTTCAGGCCAAAGGATATGATCGGCATATTGATGTGAGCTGGGATCCAGTCGCAGATAGTGATTTGCAAAGCTATGCAATCTATCGCTCGATCGGAAAACAGAAATTCCAGCCCATCGGTATTCAGAGTGCTGATATCAATCGCTACACGGATTTCGTCGGCCGTTCGGGAGTGAATGCTTCGTATCGGGTGAAAGCTGTCGACCGCTCCTACCGCCAATCGGTTTTCTCCGAAGTCGCCAGTGCAGCCACGAGAGAGCTATCCGACGATGAATTGCTCACGATGCTGCAGGAAGCCTGCTTTCGCTACTACTGGGACGGAGCCCACTCGGTGGCGGGCGCAACCCTCGAAAATATTCCCGGCGACGATCGTATTGTCGCTACCGGCGCCACCGGCTTCGGCATCATGGCCCTCATTGTGGGAGTGGACCGAGGCTTCATTACGCGCGAGCAGGGTATCGAACGGCTCAGTCAGATCCTGGACTTCCTGGAGAAGGCTCCGCGCTACCACGGCGCATGGCCCCATTTCTTGAATGGCTATACGGCTCAGGACATGCTGGTGTTTGGGATGTTTGATAACGGCGGCGATCTGGTCGAGACGTCATTTCTGATGGAGGGCCTGCTAAGCGCCCGCCAATACTTCAAGGGGTCCGGCGAAGCGGAACAGAGCGTTTACAAAAGGATCACCAACCTTTGGGAGACCGTGGAGTGGGATTGGTACCGGCACTCTACGAGCGACAACGCGCTTTTGTGGCACTGGTCTCCGCAGTGGTCCTGGTATATCGATCACCGGCTAACCGGATTCAACGAAACCATGATTACCTACCTGTTGGCGATTGCGTCGCCGACGCATGGCGTTCCCGCGGAGCTCTACTACTCAGGTTGGGCGGGCCAATCGCCGGCCGCAATTGCCTACCGCACCGGCTGGTCGGGCTCAAGCGAAGGAGATCGTTACTTGAACGGCCACACCTACTTCGGCATCAAGTTGGATGTGGGCGAGGGCACGGGCGGGCCGTTGTTTTTCACTCAATACTCTTTTATGGGCTTTGACCCCCGCGGTATCCGCGATCGATACACGGACTATTTCGACAACAACCGCAATCTTGCCCTTATCGATTTGGCCTATTGTGAGTCTAACCCAGGTCACTTCCAGGGCTATGGCCCCAACGACTGGGGACTGACGGCCAGCGACGATCAGTTGGGATATTCCGCGCACGCGCCGGATTCGGGGAGCGACAATGGCACCATCACTCCAACCGGGGCACTTTCATCTTTCCCCTACACACCTGAAGCCTCAATGGCTGCACTCAAATTCTTTTACCGGGATCTCGGCGACCGTCTGTGGGGAGTCTATGGTCCGCATGATGCTTTCAATCTGACACACAACTGGTTCTCTCCGGTTTACATGGGCCTGGACCAGGCGCCCATTGTCGTTATGGTCGAGAACTATCGCAGCGGTCTTATCTGGAAAATGTTCATGTCCAACCCGGAGATAGAGCCCATGCTAGACAAGGTGGGCTTCCGGCCAGACAGCTCAGAGAAAGCGTCCACGCACTAATCGGATCATTTTTTGTTCTCGCCTCGAACGAACTCGGGAGTCTGTATTGCTCTCCGCAGGAGTTTCTGAGACTTGTCGATGCCGCGGCAGAGGTCGCCGCGACTGGCCGGTGGGGACGCCATCAATGAAAGAATCAAGAACCTGGCGGCAAGTCCGGGACCTGATAGCGCCTGGCATGCGCACCTCATTGGGCTGTTTGTGTTCGCAGCTGTTTTCCGAGTGCCTCCTTGAACCAAAGCGCGCGTACGGTGATGAAAGCGACAGAGACTCATCTCTCCTTGCGTGGCGTGCACGAAATCTGCTGGAACTTACGGTCTGGTCCCTGTGAAGTGCCAGCAGGTGGTGCCTGCGAAACTACACGCACGCCGGCTTGATTCCCCGCAGCCCGTGAGTGTGAAGTTCTGGCTGCGAACCAGAAATCACAGGCGTAGCGCATCTTCGGAATGGATTTCCAAAGCGCAAATCACTTCGGAGTCCATAAAATCCTGGCGATACTGAGTCGGGCTAACTCTACAGACGTCACGAAAGACCTGTGCAAAGTGCTGCTGGGTCTGAAGCCGCAGGCAACGGCCACGTCCAATACTCGCGCATCGAGAGCACGCAACATCGCTTTAGCACGCTCAAGCCTTTGGCGCAGAACAAATCGATGCGGGGTCTGGCCCGTTGACTTGCGAAACATCCGTGCGAAATGAGCTGTGCTCAATCCTACCGATTGCGCCATCTCGTCCAGACTCACGTCGTCTTCCATCTTCGCATGGACCAACTCTTTAATCCTTCGCAAACGCGCTGCGCCGAGTCCGCCTCGGTACATCTGCACAGGACGGTGCCTTACTGCATGACCATTGACCAGGGTTACGGCCATCGCCTGTTCGATAGAATCCAGAAACAGCCGCCCGCTCGGAAAGCCAGCACCCATCTCCGCATGAACGGCCGCAACCATCGCACTCAGGCGCGGTTCCGCAAACTTGCGTGATGGGCGCAGTTCTACCTCGCCGTAAGCTCCGTCAGAGCAGGCCATCAGTGCCGCGTCGGAGATGCCGAGCTGCAGATGCGATACGTTCATGAGTCCGACCCACTCACCCACATGACGATCGCACAGTGCTAAGTCGCCCGCCGTGTAGTCGAACTTTTCCAGCGCGGACGCTTCGAGCCCCACTCAATTGAGCCGGGCCGCAACATCATTGCGAAAGCCTGATCATGCCGTACCCAATGACGTGGCTCTGTGTCAGAGTCGGGGGAAAAGCGTTCAACTCTCATTCTTTTACTCCAAGCTTCGTGTTATGAATGACACCACACCCACCGAGGCGATTCAATTAGACCTTGGTATCGGTGATGCATTCGCCTTGATCCGGTTGAATTCATTGCGGATCTTCTTCCGCATGCGAGTGGCATCAAATATGATGGCTGTCATGCTTAGTATATGATAACGATCATAGATGGAGGATGCAGAAAAAGTTATGCGCTATCCCGCCAAACAGACCGCTGCGAAACACGAGCGCATTGTGAAGGAGGCTTCCCGCCGGTTCCGCGAACGGGGATTTGAGAATGTAAGCGTGGGCGAAGTGATGAAGGCCGCCGGCCTAACCCACGGGGCGTTCTATGCCCATTTCGGTTCGAAGGAAGAACTGAAGGCGGCCGCCGTTGCCTATGGCCTAAAGGTTTGGCTAGGGCGCGTGCAGCGCAGCAATAGCGGCAAAAGTAAGGAATCGTATTCTGACCGCTACCTGAGCCGGTGGCACCGGGATCATCCAGGCCAGGGCTGCACCGCGGCCGCGCTGGCCCAGGAACTGGCTCGATCGACCCCTGAACTCAAAGCCGCGTTCGAGCGGGGACTTGAGAACCTTCTCTCCGCTAGGCGTGGAGACCGGAAAGAAGCCATATTTCAGGCAGCGGCGATGATCGGCGGCGTAGTACTGGCTCGCGCCGTGCAGGATCACCGTCTGTCCGACGAAATTCTTAAGAGCGTTCGACAAAAGCTCGGCTGATCGTGCCCTCGCGAATCCGAATGTCTGTCGCCGCTCTTGTGATCTGGAAGCAAACCAAGCTCGTGGATGGTCGCCAGACCCTACCTTGGGATTACTTGCCGCTTGCCCGTCACCGGCTCACCATGGTCGGCAAGCGCCAACTTCCCACGAGGCTGGCCTCTCGTTACTAATCCCGTGATGGCGAGACCGAACTGGTTGCGGATTGTGACAACGAGCCCGGTACTGATGACCTGACGCTTTCCACAAATCCGTTTCTGGATGCTTTCGAGTGGCTGACAAACCGAGAATTATCTCGCCCCTCCGGTAGAAGAACCGCTAGTCTGTGGGGAGCCCACTGGTATGATGACGTTTGACTAAAGCCAGAACGTTTTTTTCTGGAATTGAGTCTGAGGCCAACCAAGGATGGCCATCTTTAATCCGGCCAAATGGAGGACGCATTGACTGACTTCAATCGTCGCGAGTTCATCCACGGCGCGCTTGCTGGAGCCGCCTTCGCCGCGTTACCAATCTCTGCTTTCTCTTCAGACGATCCCGGCCTCCAGTCGGTGCTGAGCCGAATACCGAAGATGCATGATGAGAATTTGAAGCGGCTGCAGGACTGGATCGCTTTGCCCTCGATTGCGGCCGAGAACCGCAACTATCCGCAGGGCCCTGAGTATATGGCACAACTTGCTCGCGATGCAGGATTCGCGAACGTTGAAATTGTGCCAACATCGGGCAAGCCCGGAGTCTTCGGCACCCTCGATGCTGGTGCGGCAACCACCGTCGGAATCTATTTTATGTACGACGTGAAACAGTTCGACCCGTCGGAGTGGTCTTCGCCCCCGCTCGAAGGGCGAATCGTGGACAAGGAAGGGTTGGGCAGGATCTGCGTCGGTCGCGGAGCTGTGAACCAGAAGGGTCCTGAAACAGCCTTCCTCGGCGCCCTTCATGCATTCAAGGCAGCGGGAACGAAGCTGCCGGTAAATCTCGTGCTCGTCTGTGAAGGTGAAGAAGAGATTGGCTCGACCCACTTTCCGGAGGTTGTCCACCAACCCAGGATCACTGATGCGTTGAAGAAATGCATGGGTGTGTTCATGCCAGAAGCGGGCCAGGACGCGGATGGGGGCTTACAGATATCACTAGGCGCCAAGGGGGTGGTTGAGCTCGAACTGGTTTCCAGTGGAGAGCGATGGGGACGAGGGCCCAAACACGATGTTCACTCCAGCCTCGAGGCACAGGTGGACAGCCCCGCGTGGCACCTGGTGCAAGCGCTCAACACGCTCATCGAGTCCGATGGACACACGCCTGCCGTGGCGGGCTTTTTTGACAAGGCCAAGCCGCTCACTCCTGCACAAATGAAGATGATTCAGGATGTCGCCGCTCGCCGCAGCGAAGCCACGGTTAGGCAGCAGCTAGGCGTTGAGCATTGGGTGCACGACACAAACTGGCTTGACTCGCTCGTGCTGCTCGAATCCAAGCCCACGATCAACATTGAGGGCTTGGTCGGTGGATACACGGGTCCCGGTGGCAAAACTATTCTGCCGCACCGCGCGGTCGCGAAGATTGACATGCGACTGGTACCGGACATGACGGCCGCCGGCACACTAGCGCTCCTGAAGGATCATCTTGCCAAACACGGCTTCGGCGATATCGAGGTCAATATGAGTGGCGGCTACGATCCGACACAGACCTCGCAGGATTCGAAGCTAATCCAGGCGCAAATTGCGACTTACCGCAAGCTGGGGCTGGATCCCGTGCTGTGGCCTCGATCCGCCGGCTCCTGGCCGGGATACATCTTCACTTCCGAACCTCTCAATCTTCCCGCCGGACATTTTGGAGTGGGGCATGGGACCGGGGCGCATGCTCCGAATGAGTACTATCTGATCGATTCCACGAATGCAAAAGTTGCGGGAATTGATGGGGCAGTACGCTCCTTCGTCGAGTACCTATACGCGTTGGCTTGAAGCAGAGCGAGATGATGATGATCGATTGTCCCTCGTCACAATTCTGTCCTGCGCATTTCCACAGTGGCCCGCTGGAGCCATTCCCCCGGTGAGGAGCGGAGTATACGGTGGTGGTGAGCAGCTTTCGGGGGAGAGCTGATCGACTGGCGTCCCGAACTCAATCGAGTCTGGGCGCTTTCGTTTTTGTGGGCTCGATTCCACATCCGAACAGTCCTTACTTTTCGATGTCGAAGAAAATCTTCGTTGTGGTCCGGTATTTGACTATCTTCTTGCCGTCCAATTCCATTTCTAGTTCCGCCACCCGTGCCCACTTCATACCCCGAACGGTCTTTGCGGCTTCTGCCACCGCGTTTTCAGCAGCCTTCGCGAAGCTCTCTTTGGATGTTCCCACTACATCAATAACCTTTTGAGCCATTTGTGATTCTCCTTGATTTTGATTCAGTTCGAATTGTACTGCTGGGTCTAGCGTTTACTCCCTCTGACAGTCCTTTGTCGCAGCGGTTGTCAAGGACACGGCGTACGTATTGAGCATGTGCCGAGTGAATCCAGAGTACCTTGTTCTTGATCGCTCATTACCCGCCAATATTCTCCTGAAGGAAGAGCCCGAAGACGAAGAGGACGAAGAGGAACACGACGGTGAGAAAGATGACGATGGAGACGAAGGCTACTCGGAGTGATCATGTCACTGTTTTTATCGCCTGCCATTTGGATGAGCGGGACTGACGCACCACATAAGGAAGTACTCACGGAATCCGATATATCAGTTTTGCTCGGCGATGACGTTCTTCACCCTGTCTATTTGCCGGTTTCCGCTAGTACGTTGTCCCGGCATTTCGCAGGCACAAAGCGGCAATGCAAGTGAGCGGAGTTTCATGTCATTTGTTTTCCTATACACGCCTTGGCGGCGGAGCGGCTTAAGCGCGTAACCGTAAGATCATCGCCTTCTCGTGTCATCCCCTATACCACATTCGCGTTCGATCGTCCCGCTTCCTGCTCCGGGATATGGCTGCCGTGGAAGAATGTTCCCTATTGCGGCATTGCCTGACTGACGGGTGGCGGTTTGTCAGCAGGTGCGGACTCGTGCGCGAGATGCTGATAGTTGAGGATGGCGTTGAAGACTAGTGCGTAGGTTCCAACGGTTTCGCCGCGATAGACGGGGTTGCTGCCGAACAGCAGGACGTTTCCCTGGCCTAGGTGCGCATTCACCACTACGGCATGTTCGGCAATCGACGAACCTTTATCGAGTAGGCCATCGAGCAGCAGGCTCTTGCCATCAGAGAAGCGCAGGATGACGTCCGGCCGGCTTTGCACCGGAATCACCAGTGGGTTGTTGCGCGTTTCTTCTTCATCTAACGGCTTCGGCTCCCATGGCTGCTGCTTCACAAGCGGCTCGGGCTCGGTGATTTTTCTGCCCTGCGGCTGGTCGCTGTCGTCGACGCCGCCGCGGCCGGTGGCGCGTTTCGCGTAGGGGTCGAGGGGATCGGTCAAAGGGTCCATCAACGCGCGGCCTGCGGTGCGTCCGAGGATGCTGCTGACGTTGAAGGCCATACCGTTGGCACTGATGACAGGTACGCCGGGCCCGTAACCGAAGGCGACCGGATGGTCGCGGTTGACGAAAACCGTGTTAAGCACTGTGCCGACGACGCGCGCCTCGCCCTGGGGAGCGACGCTTACGCCGGGCGCAAGACCCGTTTCGATGGCGAACTGAGCGGTGTCTTCGCAGGTGATCAGGAGCCCGCCTTGCTCCACAAACTTTCTCAGCTGAGCGAGTCCGTCGTAACCCAGGCCGGGGCGAATGTCGGAGGTGCTGTCGATGGCGCCGAGGTTTGGGGTCAGCTCGGATTTCTGCCACGGCATCGGATTATTCCACAGAGGAATGCCGTTGAGAATTTCGAGCGTAGAAGAACGGCCCACCGGAGCAAAAACGATGACATCGTATTTTGTGCGCAGGTCCGGCTGTTTGGTTACAGTTTGCGTGCTGATGTAATCGAAGGGCACGCCCGCGCTATCGAAGGCATAGCGCCACCAACCTTCTGTCTGAGTGCCAAGCCATGTGTGCATGAACGCGATTCGCGGAGCAGTGACCGCGTGCACCGGCACGGACGGCGCTGCGCCGAGCCGCGATGCATCAAGCGACAAGTCGTGCAGAAACTTGGACACGCCGTCATCGGCAGCGTTGGTGATGAGTAGGGAGCCAGCCGCGAAATGCGTGCCGTCGGCATCGAAAGACTTTTCCGCGACCTGGATGGTTGCGCCTTTGAGTTTGTAGACAAGGGACAGAAGCGAAACCTGGCCGGTGTTGGCCACGGCAATCACCGTGCCGGAGCCGGAGACTTTGCCGGCTAGCGTCGTCGGATCGTCAAGTGGCGTCATATTCGACTTGAGAATCGAGGGATCGAGGACGCGGACAACCTTCAGATTGAAGAGGTGAGAGAAAGACCATCCGGTATCGTCGTAGGGGTGTTTCTGCGGGTCGCCCGCAGCCCAGAACTGGCGATCGAGCAGCGCATCGGCGGCGCGGGAATAGGGCTGATCCATGCGGATGACGATGCTGCCGGCGGGAAAGGTTTCTTCCTTCGGCTTGTCTCCGCGCTTTTCCGCCGGGACGAAGGAAGTGACTGCGTCGGATAGTTGTTCGATCTCGACGTGCTGGCGCTTCAATACACGGAGCAACTCGATCTGGCGATTTGTGTCGGCTGGGTCAGCGGGGATCACATAGGCGGCGGGGCCTTCCAGCGAAGGCTTTTCGATAGCGCGTCTGCTCTTGCCGTAGTAGTTCTCGAGGAAGTGGTGCGTATTGTGCGAGAAGTAAGAGAGAGTGGAGAGCAAAGCACTCTCTTCGTAGTTGTTGTTGTCTCGCTGGGACCAGTTCACCACAGGAAGCGGCGGATTCTGACGGTACCAGGTGCGCGAGTAATCTTCCGGCCTGAGGACGCGCTTTTCAGTATCGGCGCCGCCGTTGCCGAAGGTCTCATAAAGGCGGCTGATGCCGTTGTGCATGCCGGCCAGGAACATCAGATAGCCGGGACTCCAGGTATCGAAGTCGCCGTGAGTGAAAACTCCGGGCATGCCGAAGAGCTGCATCTGGGCGACATTGTTCCAACCCAGTTCCGCCCATTCGTCGGCGAGGGCCGGATCGACCCATGCGTTGTAGGGTCCATCGCCCACCGTGTTGTCGTAAAGAAAAGGAACCGACTCGTGCAAGTCGTGCAGCACCTGCGCATGCCAACCAAGATAAGTGTCGAGAACGTTCCGAGTCAGGTCGAGAGTCATGGCCATGGCGTCGCGGTTGTTGTCGTGGGCGACGTAGTGGCCCCAGTAAAGAAGCCGCGGCCAAACCTCGCCGGGATGAGCCTTGTGCCATCTGTAGACATCGACCATGCGGTCGCGGCCGTCGACTTCGACCACGGGAGTGATCAGCACAATCATGTGGGAGCGGATGTACTTGATGTAGGGGGCATCGTCGACGGCCAGACGATAAGCAAGTTCCATCAGGGCCGTGGGGGCCCCGGTTTCGGGAGAATGGATGGTGCCGGTGATGTAATAGACGGGCCAGGACTGGTCGATGATCGGGCGGGCTTTGGCGTCGTCGAGGCTGATCGTGCGGGGATCCGCAAGCTGGGCGAGTCGCGCGTCATTTTCTTTCGCAGCGGCGAGGAGTTTCGCATCGGCGATAGCGACGGCGATCATCTCTCGTCCTTCCTCGGTGTGGCCGATGGTGAAGACCTTCACCCGCAGACTGCTGGCTTCGAGCAGTCGGAAATATTTGTAGACATCTTCGGCGTAGGGCAGCATGTCGGGAGCTCCGGACACGTCGCCGAGGACTTTGGCCGGTGTGGGCACGGTTTTTGAGGCCGGGAGGTAATCGACCAGCGGAGAGATGAACGAGGGATCGGTGGTGTATTTGTGAATCTGGTCGGTGTAGTGCTGATCGATGGGCTGACCTGGATCGCGGGCAAAGGTCGAATTCAATTCTTGTGAGAAGGACGCCGCGGCGGGCAGCAATGTGGAACAGACAACGATCAGAGCAAGTTTGGCGGAGGGCATTATACCTCGTTCTCGATTCGCTTTCTTGGCGTCCAAGTGTCACACAAAGCGGCTGCGGGGGGAAGACCGAGTCTTGTCCAATACAAGAGACTGGCACAGCGGGCCGCGGAAATTAAGTGGCCGCTTCGCGACCGAGGCTTGCTCTCGGGACAGTGCCCGGTCACGGGCAAACCTTAACTAATCCCAAGGTAAGGTTAGCCGACCAACCGCCAGTAGCTACGTCTTAACCTTTATCTAATCGTGCAACAATTGACAGACCGTAACTCAATGCGGATAATCCGATGCGCGAGTCCACTCCAGTGCAGAAGTCCTTCCGTTCATCCGTTTTAGGCCGATCCTTTCAACGGTCTCTGCCGTTCGTGGTGCAAGGTCGAGGCGGGTACCTGTGGGACTCGGAAGGCAAACAATATCTGGTTTCTGCCGCGGTGCCAACCTTGAATTCGCCCATAGCACCCAGTTCACCACTCCCGTGGCCGAAGAAAGCACGTTGACCAAACCCAGAGTTATGGAGTTTGCACTGCGTTATAGCTTCTAACAGTTTTGGTTATCGACACAGCCTTCAGGTATGTGCGTGAGCAATTTGGACAACTCTTAAGGATGCCTGGCTTGGAAGAATACTGCTCGGATGCGCTCAAGCGAGAATTCAGCGATTCTCCCAGACTCGGCACACACTTCCCCGCCCCCGAAGACGCAAGCTGTTGTGCCGCAGTAGTCCCGGCTCTACTCCGCCAGGATTACACTCACAAACGAATTCAAATTCCACTCGCGTCGCGCCCTGACCGTTCCGTGGTCTACTCTCGTTTTCAGCCCGCCCTCCCACAGAAGGCGATCATCGGCCTCAATCAGCATCAGCCGTGAGCAAGCAACGCTGTTTCGGTGGGTCATGCGTGGATCGGCGACAGCGGGGCTCAGTATCTCCCGGAACTATGGTTTCCGGAGCCTGCTCGGAGGCAACGCCCGAGAGGCAGAAACAAGCCTTCTTCCAACCTTCCCACATTGGGGCTTTCACGGCCGGCAAGTCTCCTTTTAACGTTGACCATCTTGACGTGACATATATAACTCACCTCCGCAAGCTGAACTATACGGTGGAACTCAAGCCATGAGCACGACAACCTTGGTGACTTGAGGCGCTCGTAGCTGGAAGGTAAGCTGCAGCCAGAGTAAGGAGCACCTTCCTGAATAACCCAGCTAAGATTCCCTTGCCGAACACTGGTGTCGCTAAACCAGCGATCCCGGCTGCAGCCTTGCTCTTGGCAATGTTGCGCGCCTCAACACGCGTGAGCGACCTGATTTTCTCGCCGGGCAGCCTGCCGCACATCGAAGTGAGCGGCCAATTGGTACCGGTCAAAATCACGGGGTTACCGCCGCTTGGCCCCGAAGACACCCGCCGTATCGCGGAGGAACTCATCGACGGCAACCAGCAGGCATTGACGGCGTTGCGAGAACAGGGATCGTGCGACATTTCCTACAGCCTGCCCGGTGAATGCCGATTTCGTGTCAACGTATTTATTCAGCGGGGAAGCCACGCCATCGTAATGCGAGTCATCCCCAAAAATATTCCCACTTTTGCGGAATTGAAATTGCCGGAGCAACTGGCCGACATCGCCAATTTGAAGAACGGTATTGTGCTCATCACCGGTCCGACCGGCTCGGGGAAGTCCTCCACCATGGCTGCGGTTCTCGACAGAATCAACGAAACTAAGGCTTATCACATCATCACCATCGAAGATCCGGTAGAGTTCATGCACCGGCATAAGCGATCGATCATTCACCAGCGAGAACTGCACAGTGACACACCCAGCTTTGCCCTGGCGCTGAGGGCCGCGCTGCGCCAGGCACCAAAAGTGATCCTGGTAGGTGAAATGCGGGATAAGGAGACCATTGAGATTGCACTCGAAGCGGCCGAAACTGGGCATCTCGTTCTCTCCACGCTCCATACCATCGACGCCTCGAAGACAGTCGAGCGCGTCGTGGGAGTATTCCCCATGGCAGAGCAACACGTCATTCGAAACCGTCTGGCGAAGAGCTTCCGTTACATCATTTCGCAACGCCTGCTCCCTGCAAAAGACGGCAAAAGCCGCGTGGCCGCATTGGAGATCCTAAAGGCAACGATGCGCACTCGGGAATACCTGGAAAGAGGAGAACAGGAAGGCAAGACGTTGCTGGACGCTATGCGGGATGGCGACACTGAGGGCATGCAGCATTTCGATGGGAACATCGAGCAGTTGATCCGCGCCGGGACCATCGAACTGGAGACCGGTCTTGCCTATGCCACAAATTCCGGTAATTTACGACTGCAGATCGCCGACATCGCTGGAGAACCGGCCGAAGTAGCAAATCCGGCAACTCCGTCCAGTTCGGATCGCGAGCCCGAACTGGTAATTGAATAATAATAAGGTTACTCGGTGTTTTGGTATTTTCACCCAATCCGGTCCCGCGTTTTGGGAGAAGCCATGGTCACAACGTCGCGACCGCGGGCTTTGGATTCATAGAGCTCATTGGTCCGCTATCTTGGGCAGATCGTCCGAGGCTGAAGCATGCTCCGGAAACGCAGCCACACCCGCCGAAAGTGAAAGTGGCCAAGGTTCTGCATCTTGTGCTGCAACCGCAGGCTTTTTACCTCGGAGCGCAACGCATTCGCACGGACAACCGCATCTTGCGCAGATGACTCTGGCAGAATGATGGCGACTGCTCGCCTCCATAGCGGCAGCATATATCGGTGGCGCGAAAGAAAGTTCGAAACAGGTCGGCGAGAGATTGAAGGACCATGTCTTCGGTGTCATGGCCGACCGTATCGTTGAATCGCTGGAAGTGGTCGAGGTCGAGGAAAAGAACAGCTGCAGCCTGCTTCTTGCGGCTCGCTATTTGTAGTTCTCGTTCCAGCGATTCTTCCAGGAATCGCCGATTGAACACGGTGCTGCCGGCAAAATTTCCCTAGAAATTGAAAGTGCGAAGCGCTGCCCTACTAACTGCGTAGAAACCGTTCTGGGTGTCCGAGGGTGCCCGAAATTAACCCCGAAATCCATTAAGTGCTTTGAAATCTTGGTGAGCGCGGCAGGACTCGAACCTGCGACCCATGCCTTAAAAGGGCATTGCTCTACCAACTGAGCTACGCGCCCATCCACCTTACTCGCTCTCAGCTATCTTCCCTGTTTTACGTAACCTACCGGAAGTCGCCGGAGGCGAGGAGGGAGCCACGGATTGCATGCCTTTGCGCCGACTATGACTTAAATATAACTTATCTTTCCC
>Ga0073928_10003026_pt1 | contig 27339 bp, 24 predicted proteins | sample PaiPotPPA55metaG_FD_76969 | JGI IMG/M metagenome (GOLD analysis project Ga0073928, IMG submission 76969) | Iron sulfur acid spring bacterial and archeal communities from Banff, Canada, to study Microbial Dark Matter (Phase II) - Paint Pots PPA... ...
CCCCGACCGGCTGAACACGATCGTCTTTGGTGGGTTCGCCGCAGTTGCTCTGGCCATCGCTATCGTTGGCGTCGCGGGCGTGCTCGCGTTTTCCGTGAGCGCGCGCACACGCGAGTTTGGTATCCGTCTGGCCGTTGGCTCGCAACCAGGGCGCCTCCTAGCTGGTGTCATCGCCGAGGGTGCCGTGATCGCCGGGGCGGGTGTCGTTGCCGGTGCGGCATTGGGGTTTGCGCTGGCTCGCCTGGCGGGCAGTTACATTGCGGACGTGCAGATGCCGAGCGTGCTGCCAGTGGTGCTATCTGCGTTGGTCCTGCTGACTGCGGCGGTGGTGGCGTCGATGCTTCCGGCCGCCAGGGCGGCCCGCGTCGATGTGATACAGGCGCTGCGGACGGAGTGATTCTCGATTTTCGGTGCGTCGTCGGTTTCAGAACGAAGCTGTGGGCGGGAATTAATCCTCTAAATAGGTGGCAGGTAGCGGTAGGAATCGGAGCGCCCGCGCCCGATGACTGCTTGATCCGGTTCAGGGACTCGGACCCGGGCGTTCCGATGGTTCAGAGACTTTGGGAAGGCGTTCTTTTCCCAAAACCCCCAAAATCAACTACATCAAAGCCCGACTGAGACACGATTGAGCGTGGCCCGCAGACGCGCATCGGTGCTTTCCCGACCACTTAGCCTTAGAGCGCGTGGCCGGTCAAAGGAACTAACACTGAAAATAGTATGAACCATTAACCCATCCTGATTCAATGGAATAGGTGTTCACATGAACCATTTCTAGCTTCGGATTACAAGTCGTGGTATGGTCTTGCCCAAGCCTTACGGAGATTGGCGGCTTTGGACTCTCATACCAAGATCGAGTCAGCCGTAATCGTCAAATTCGGCCTATTTGAGGTCGACTTGGCCGGCTCCACGTTGAGTCGCCAAGGTATTCGCGTCAAAATCCAGGAACAACCGTTTCGCATTCTCGCAATGCTCCTCCAGCGGAATGGCGAAATCGTCAAGAGAGAGCAACTCTGCCAAGCCCTGTGGCCGCAGGGTACCCACGTCAACTTTGAGGGAAGCCTCAATGCGGCTCTGAAGAAGCTGCGGGCGGCACTTCAAGACGACGCAGAGAATCCTCGCTTCATCGAGACTGTGCCGAGGCAGGGTTATCGTTTCCTCGCGCCGGTGCATGTCATTCCGGGACCTGTGGGCTCGCCTTCCGCAGGTCAATTCTCCTCGTTAGATAAGGAAGGCTCGATAGAGTTACGGCTGCGGGTGCATCCAGAATTCCGCGAGGAAGGTGCGGCAGAAGCCTATTGGGATCGCCAACGCGCGGAGCGGACTCAGCGCTGGTTCGATACGATGCTTCTTACGATTGCGATATTGTTCGGATCCTGGCTTCTCTTTTTCATTGTTTATCCGGTGCCGCGGCCCAGCGTGCAACGCACTACTCGTATCACAAACGGGGGCCGTATTGACGAATGGGGCGGCATCGTGTCGGATGGAACCCGGATTTTCTTTCTGCAGCGCGATGGCGGGCACTGGAATCTCATGCAGACCTCCGTGGAAGGGGGCAATGCAGAGAAGATGGCTGCGCCATTTGAAAACACGCGCTTGTTTGCGATTTCTCCCGATCACTCGCAGTTTTTGATCGGCCAGTTTGCCCGGCACGACGATGAGATGCCGCTGTGGCTATGGCCCGTGCAGGGGGGCGAACCGCGCCGGCTGGGTCAGGCCACCGGTCACGATCCCGCATGGTCGCCGGATAGCACGCAAATTGTGTTTGTGCGCGGCCGAAGTCTGTACGCGGTTCATCGTGATGGCACGCAGCTTCGTGAGCTTGTTCAAACGAATGGACGTCCTGAAGCACCAGCGTGGTCACCCGACGGGGAAAGGATACGGCTTGCCGTTGACGCAGGCGAATACGGAAGTGAATCTTTGTGGGAGATGTCAGCTGATGGAAGCGGCTTACACACGATACTTGCAAATGGAACGCCCGCCCGCCAAGCGGCGGGAAACTGGACCGCAGACGGGAAATACTTCCTTTTTTCCGGCTGCGAACGATACGACTGTAACCTGTGGGCGATGCGGGATGCTTGGAGCTGGTTTCGGCGTTCCCACCACGGCCCTGTTCCACTGACGAGTGGGCCAGACTCGCTGCATGTGGCCATACCTACAGAAACCGGCTCACGAATTTTTGCTTTCAGCTTTCGTTCCCATCGCGCACTTGAGCAGCTCGAGCCCCGAACTCTTCGTTTCTCCAGCCTTAGCGTCGATGCAAATGCTACGGAGGCGACCGTATCGCCGGACGGCCAAATGGTGGCCTATTGTGACCGCCCGGATGGATCTTTATGGCGCAGCCGCACGGATGGGTCTCAGCGAATACGTCTGACCAATCCCCCGCTCGAAGGCTTGTCCCCGCGATGGTCGCCAAAGGGAGAACAGATTCTTTTTACCGGAGTCCGCGCAGGCCAAGCGCGGCAGATCTATATCGTTTCAGCGGACGGGGGCTCGCTCCGCCCCGTCCTGCCTAAGGGGTGGGAAGGGCTGAATGCCGACTGGTCACCCGATGGATACCGAATTGTGGTCAGCATGCGAAATCAGAAGATTCACCCGCAATATGCGCTGTTCTTACTCGAGCCTACAACCGGCGTTTTAAAGGAGTTGCCTGATTCAAAGGAGCTCAGCGACTCCCGCTGGTCTCCTGACGGCCGCTATATCGTCGCGCAAGATAATTCAAAGCGCGGCCTTGTTCTTTATGACATGCGCAAGGAAGCTTGGTGTCCGATCGCTTCCGGAGGGCTTCTGCAGTCACCTTATTGGTCGTCTGACGGTGAATCCATTTATTTCCAAGATCAGCTCGACGACGAAGAATCTGTATTTCGCGTGGGCGTCGTCACGAAAAAAGTGGAACGGATATCAGGATTTGGAACGATTCTGCGGGGTAGCGCGGCGCAATGTCTATTTAGTGGAGTGGCTCGCGACGGCTCCCTGTACATGATGATCGAACGGGGCGGAACGGAGATTTACGCTCTGGATTTAGACCTACCCTGATTAGGACTATTTGTTGGGCTGATTTTGTACGGCAACACGGCAAATTTATTCCGCGCTATTGAAATGGTTGCGTTTCCGGTAGGCCATGATGGCGATGGCTATGCAGATGAACATCGGGGGCGCGATCAACATCAGGATGCCGCTTCGCAGGGCTTGAATAACACGTTGGCCGGCGCTAGCCGCCTGCGTATAGCACAAGGCGCAATTTTGGGCGAAGAGAAGGCTTGGCACCAGGAGAGCAGCGAAAAGGCTGAGCACGCGGGCTAGTCGGCTCGTTTTAGCTTGGCGATTGAGGCTCATCGGGGATTCCTTCCTGCAAGTATGTCACTTTCTCAGCACACGTCAAGCGGTGCCACTAGTGCGGAAACGGTTTCATATGCAGCAGGCGGAAGCTGTCCGACCAGATCATGTTCATCATCAGCAGAACAAAAATGGTGGCAGGAATAAGCGTCAAGAAGAGGCTGCGGCGCTCTTCCGCAAGGTGCATGAAGTACATGACCGCCAGCGCTCCACCACAAACTGCAAGCGCCAGAAGGATGGCCAGAAGCGAGCCGATGGAAAAATGCTGGTACGCGAGAAAAATCTCCAGGGCGGCGATGCCCAGCAAAACAAAATACACCGGCAGATACTTGGCAATGACGTTTTTTGATGTTGCGGAACCTTTTGATGTTGCAGAACCGGCCATTTCTTGTCTCCGTCGTTACTTCGAAATGTTAAGCAAGTACACCAAGGGCACCACGAACATCCACACTAAATCCACGAAGTGCCAATAGAGCCCGGTCGTCTCAACGTGGCCAGGCGTGAGCCAGCCGCGGGAAAACCCGCGCGAAATAACCGCTAAAGCCACAACACCGGATATAACGTGTAGAAGGTGGAGGCCCGTGATCGCGAAAAACGTAGCCCCAAACAGAGGCGAGCCCCAGGGGTTTTGAAACAGGCGGACACCTTCGTCGATCAGGCCAAACCATTCGCGGATGTGCAGTCCGGCGAAGATGGCGCCGAGGAGAATGGTGGACCAAAGAAAGCGCCTGGTCTTGGCTTTGTTGCCGACTTTAGCGGAGTCCACAGCTCCAAGCATGGTCAAGCTGCTGGTGATCAGCACGACGGTCATGATCATCACATTGAGAATACTGGGATTGAATTTGAAAGGCGTTGGCCAGTCGGTACTAGCCGTTCGCAGATATCCGTAGCCAAAGAGCAGAGCGCCAAATGTAATGGCGTCCGAGATGATAAATAGCCACATGGTGAGCTTACGTGAGGGAATGTGGTAGGGAGAGCCCTCCGCCAACTCGGCGCCGTGGCTGTGCATGGCTAATTCAGTTTCGCTCACGTTTGTTCCCCTTGGACTCAGAGCCTGGTGCTAATCACAAAAAGCAGATAAAGCCAAAGACCACCCATGAAATGCCAGTACACGGCAGTGTTATCGAGCAGGTGGTGACGAAGAGAGGTGTGTCCCCCGATGACTCGCCCCAGCAAATAAACGAGCACTGCAATCCCGCCGAGAAGATGAAGCGCGTGCATTCCGGTGAATACGTAAAGGAAGGAACTGTTGGGATTGGTGGCCAGGTAGAGACCTTGGGCGGCCAAGTGGCGCCAGGCTAAATATTGTCCGGCGACGAAGGACAGACCCAGGAGCAAGGTGATGCCGATCCAACCTGAAACACCGCCGGATCTTGCGAGCGCGCGTCGCGACATTTCCATCGTGAAGCTACTCAGGAGCAACGTAGCGGTATTGGCGTAGAGAATGGATGGGATGACGATGTGCGACCACTCGCCGGACCCTTGACGTACCAACAGGGCACTGGTGAGGGCAGCGAACGACATTATGATCGCAAAAATGCCCACCCAGATTCCGCTGCGAGAGGCCTCAACGCGGTCGGATACACGCGTGGGAGCTGGAATTTGCGATACGGCGGTCGTGACTATGGTTGTGGCGGCCATGATCTTATTGCCTTCTTATCCTGTAATGATTTCCGGCGAATCCTGCATTATGAAATCGCCTTTTTCGCCCTTAACTCCGTACTGATGGGCATCGTGGTAGACCACCGGGTGCTTGCCACCAAAATTGTTCCAGGGCGGCGGCGACGGAATGCTCCATTCAAGCGAAGTTCCATCCCAGGGGTTCTCGGGAGCGGGCTTGCCATAGAACCGGCTATGAATGAGGTTGTATAGAAAAATAAATTGCGCGGCGCCGGTGATTAACGCGGCGATAGTTACAAAGCGGTGCACCGGCATGAGCGCGGGCATGAAGTCATCGATGAAAGAAGCGTAGCGGCGGACGTTGCCCACCAGACCCAAGTAGTGAAACGGCATGAAAATGCAGTACGTGCCGATGAACGTGAACCAGAAATGAAGTTTACCGAGAGTTTCATTCATCATGCGGCCCGTCATTTTGGGAAACCAGAAATACGTGCCCGACAGAATGCCGAAGATGGCGGCCACGCCCATGACCATGTGGAAATGGCCGACGACGAAGTACGTGGCGTGGAGATAGATATCAATAGAGGGCTGCGCCAGGAAAAATCCGCTGACACCACCGCTCACGAACATGGACACGAAGCCTAATGCGAAGAGGGAAGCGGCGGTGATGCGTATGTTGGCGCCGTAGAGACTGCCCAACCAGATCAGCGTCAGGATCGTGGCGGGAATGGTGATCGTCAGGGTAGGGAAGGAGAACAGGAGCGACGAGAACGGATTCATGCCGCTAACAAACATGTGGTGTCCCCAAACCATGTAGCTGAGGAACCCGATCGAAATCATCGAGTAGATGATGACCTTTGCGCTGAGAAGCGGCTTGCGCATGCTGGTGACCAGCACATGCGAGACGATTCCCATGGCGGGGAGAATGGCTATGTAGACTTCGGGATGGCCGAAAAACCAGAAGAGGTGCTGCCAAAGCAAAGGCGAGCCGCCGGCATGATTTTGTAGGCGGTCGCTGATTACCAGGCCGGATGGGATGAAGAAGCTTGTCCCCGCCATTCGGTCGAGAATGAGAAGGAGACACGCGGGAAGCAGCACGGCGAATGCGAGCAAGCCGATGCAAGACGTGATGAACCAGGCCCAAGTGCATATCGGCATGCGCATCAGAGTCATGCCCTTGGTGCGCAGATCGAGCGTGGTGGCGATGAAATTGAGTGAACCGAGTAGCTGGCCGATGCAGAAAAGGCCAATGGAAATCGCCCATAGATTTTGTCCCCAGCCAAGGCCAGGGCCGGCGTCTTTTCCCACTGCGCTTAGAGGAGCGTAAGCCGTCCACCCTGAGATCGGAGGACCGTCAGGAATAAAGAACGCCATGACGAGGACCAAGAAGGCGGCCGCGGTGGTCCAGAAGGACATCATGTTGAACCGCGGAAAGGCCATGTCTTCGGCGCCGATCTGGATGGGCAGGAAGTAGTTGCCGAACCCAGCGAAGGGCGCATTAGTGAGCACGAAGAAAACCATGAGCGTGCCGTGCATGGTGAGGAGGGACAGATAGTATTCGGGAGTGATGACGCCGCCAGGAGCGCCGGTCTTGGAGATCAGGTCGAGCCCGACAATTTTTGCGTTCGGCCACACTAGATGGAAACGCATCAGCCAGGAAAGAATCATGCCGGTGAAGACGGCAATCAAAGCGAGGCCGTAATACTGCTTGCCGATCACTTTATGGTCCAGGCTGAAGACGTACTTCCAGAGGAATCCCTCGGGCGGGGCGTGAACGTGTGCGGGCTGTGGCAGTGTTTGTTCCATTTTCTCACCCCTTGTGAGAAGAAGTTTCGCTTACGTGACACTCCTTAAAGCGGGTGCCACGGGCGGCGGTAAAATTGATTTTGGCCGACGCTACTGCTCCGAAATTTTCTGCTTCATCCATTTATCAAAATCTTCCTGAGACAGCACGTTGAGATAAGCCTTCATGTTGTAATGACCAAGTCCGCAGAGTTGCGTGCAGACAATTTCGTATTTGCCGGTTTGTGTCGGCGTAAAGTGGACGGCAAGGTCCAGACCGGGGACAAAGTCCTGTTGTATGCGCAACTCGCGGACGTAAAAGGAATGTCCGACGTCTTTGGCGTGCATGAGCAACTGAATTTCCCGGTTGACCGGCACATCAAGCTCCGCAGAGACGATGTCGTCGCGAGACTCGACGTCATTCGCTGGATCGAGACCGAAGAAATTCGAATTGCCTTCGTCAATTTTGTCCGGATGCAGCGGTCCAAACTTTCCATCAACGCCGGGGTAGCGGAAATAGAAAGCGAACTGGCCGGCTTGCGCTTGAATCTGCATGGCATCGGGTTTAGGGGGAGTGAAGTAGACATTGGCCCAGGCTTTTTGCCCGAGTACGCCGAGGGCGAGAATTTCCGTCCCGACCAGGATGAAGGCGGCGGCGACCATCAGAGTGGCGCCGCCGGGAATGTTCCAGACTCTGGAGCCGGGCTTGCGCTGAGAGAACCTCCACACAAAAAAGGCGAGGAGTAACTGAGCGGCCAGGAAGGAAAGACCGGCTTCAGCCATGGTGTCGGCGAGTTGCTCGTCGATAGCGTGACCATGCGTGGAGATGTCGACGGGCTGAACGTACCAGTGCTCGACGATAGGATACGCAGAGACGAGCGCGATGATCGCGAGAACGACGCCGAACAGTTTTCCCATGCGTTATGCCTCCAACCACGTTGCGCCCCGATTCGTACGCGGCGCTCTCAGCTAGTACGGCTTAGCTTTGAAGACGAAGCTTATAGTTTTGGTCTCGCTGCCCGAAATGGTCACTTCCTGCGTCTGCTCGCCGTAGGACTCGTGCCACGCAGTAACGGTGTACTTGCCGGCCGGGAGATTGGGCAGACTGAAGCCACCATCCTGTCCGGAAATTGCATGATGCGAATTCTTCAGGACCGCGAATGTGCCGTGCATCCAGGGATGCACATTGCACTTCACGGGAATGAATTCGGGCTTATCGTATTTGTCGATGATGGGCGGCGTGCCAGGAGGCTGCGATTTGTTCCATTCGCGATTTACTTTGGCGAGCGGATGAATGTTGTGCGAGGTCTGGTCGTCGTTGACAACTTTGAGTTGCTGATTCACTTGAAGGGCGAGGACGTGTGGGATGTACTGGCAGCCTTTCTGGTCAAAAGTTGCGGGCTCGCTAGGCGCAGCATCGTCGGGAGCGCCGGCAGAGATGTAAACCACAACATTTTCCAGGCTGTTGCCAGGCCCAGTGACGACCGTCTCCGTCGTGATGGGAGTGGTGTGCTGCTTTGCGCAGCTTGGCTCCTTGGACATGTCTATAGGTTTCGGCTTTGCTGGCGTGCCTTCGTAGGTGATTTTGCCGCTGATAGTTCCACCGCCGGCCCGGGCATGCAGCAGGACAGCGGCAAAAATCAGCGCCAGCGCTGCTGTTATTGAAATTAGTCTCGCTCGCATGAACATTGCTCCTTGATCGAATTCATTCTCATCTGTGACGCTACTGCTTGATACCGGAACCTGTGGGCGTGCCGGAGAGCTTTCTGGAAGCAATTTGTTCTGCGCCTTCCTTAGTGGACTTCCACAATGCAAGCTCCGGGCTCTTGTGACTGACTTGCAGCGTGCGCAGGAAATGCACAAGATCCCACGCCTCATCCGGCTTGATGACGTCGGCGAAAGACGGCATTGGCGTGCCGTCGACACCGGTGATAAAAATCTTGTAGAGGTCTTGGTTGGTTACGCCGCACTTGAAGCGTGAGCCTACCGCGAAATTGAAGGGGCGAATGGGCTGATCGTTGCTATCGGTCAGGGTCGATGCGGAAGGGCCATCGCCGCGCCCTTCGGGACCGTGGCACTTCCAGCATTCGAGCTTCTGGAACAGTTCCTGGCCGTGCTTGATCGATTCGACGGTGAGCTTGGACTCGGCCGGAACGTTAATAGGGTCACCGGGCTTTTCATTCTTGAATCGCGGCGAAAAACTCTTGATGAACGCAACTAGATCTGCGCGATTCTGATCCGTCAGGGTGATCCAAGACGGCATGTTGGACATAACGAAGCCGCGCCCCAGAGAGTTGTAAAGGTCCTGGTCCAGAGGCAAAGTTCCCGTCGGCGTCGACCGGCACTTGAAAACCGCGGCGTCAAAGTTTCGCGGCTGGATATTCAGGTATGGCTCGTTAGGGTAGTTGCCGGTCGGGAGCCAATTTTCGCCCCCGCCATCGCCACGAAAGCCGTGGCATCCCCAGCAGTAGCGAAAGTAGAGCGGTTTGCCAGAATCCGCGTGTCCGGTCAGCTTCCCGATATGCGACTCCATATTCTGCGCCCGCATGGCCGCAGGGAGGAGCGCCATCATCGCAACAGCGAAGAAAACCCGCGTCGATTTCGTATTCATTGTGCGCATGCATGTCACCTTAGAACGCGAAGTCAAAACCAAGCAACAAACTGCTGCTCGTGAGATCAGTGCCACTGAGAGGCGCTGCTCCTCGCTGACGCACAATCGCGTATTCATTGTGAAACGCGAAACCAGCGCGGCTGGAGATAAACGGGTAATACCGGTATCCGAAGACCAGCGAGTCGATATTGCTGAGGTTCGATGGATTCGATGCCAACGGCTGACGCGACATGCGAATCAGTTCGTAGCGATTGATGAGAATGAGCTGCGGATTCAACGTGTAGTGCGTTTCGAACAAGCCGCCGTTCCAAGTCGGGGCCTGGGCCCCCGCCGGCAGTGCGGTGTTTGCTGCCGTGCCCGTCCCAAGGAATGCGCTGTCCCAGCCATGGAAATACATTGAGGTGACGTCCAGCTTGTTGAAGTACCACATGCCGATCAGGCCGGCCCGATAAAAGCTCTTGTTCCCGACCCCTGTTCCCAGCACGGGATTCGTCGTTGTGGAGGTGACATTGTTTCCTGCTACGTCTTGCCCAACAACCGTCACTGCTGTCTGATTGAACTGAAAATACGTCGGAGCTTGCCCGAAGTAGCCAAATGCTCCCACGCGCTGCAATCCTAGCTTCCCGAGCTGGAAGGCTTGGCTGGCGGTGACGAACGTGTTGTATTCGTGGCCTGTTTGCAGACCGGGCTGGCCGTCATTGGAACTAAGCAATGAGATCGAATAACGGGTCCGGTCATCCTTCGAGTGGCCCATCAACTCGATGCCGTCTTGATTGTCTCCGATTCCAAATTTAAAGAGTCCGGTGTTCTCTCCGATCGGTTGGAAATGGTAGTTCTGATACAAACCGCCATTGTTGGAGAGCGTCAGAATGCGCTTTTCCGAAAGCAAGTTGTCCAGCTCAAATTTGCCCAGCTTGAAGTTAAGCCAACTGCTTCCCAGTATGTTGTCGATACGCGCCCAGACGGATTCGAAGTGGAAGGCTCCCGTGTTGTCGGAAGAAGGGAGCACGTAGAACGAAATATTCTTCGCCAACGTACCGGCCGTGTGGAAGTCCAAGCCCGTCCAATCAAACCCATGCGTGGTGACTTGCGCCTCCATCTGGGTTCCGACCGGAGCCGCCGGATTGTCCACGGCTACGCGGTTGATGCTTTCCCGATGCCAGATTGGCGTGATCCGAAACGTGACCGGCCAATACGCAGCTTGCTGGAAAATGGGAGCATCCCGGTCATTCATCATCTGGTAGCCGTTGTCCTTGAACGATTGGCCGAAGGGACTCAACTTTGGCCATGCCTCATGGCATGCGGAGCAAGGCATTCCATATTTGCGGGCAAAGGCGGGCAGAGCGCGCACGTGAACGGAGGGTGGCGGAATTGCGACGGCGGAACGCGTATCGGCAATAACAAGCGCAACTAAGAACGAGCCGAACAGAAACACGGAAAGCAGAGAGGAAATGCCTCGCCTTGTCGATTGCGCTGCCCGCGTGTGCATACCGCCTCCTGTACTGATACTCGACAACTGCTGGCAACTCATTTATCGATTATCGGAACAGGGAGGGCACGGACACACCCACAGCGTTACGCTGCAAGCAGCCCGGCAGAAGCGCGGTGCTCGAAACGCGAAGCAAACAGCACAGCTCGGAGGATTTGCTCTCGTTCTTTCTCAATAAAGACGAGAACAGATATCCCCAAAGTCCCTGAACCGACCCGGAATCTACTCCTACAAAAAAACTAATGCAAGTGTTTTGTTATTTCTCTGCAAAAATTTTTTCAAAACGGCCTTCGGCAAGCATTACTAGGCTCCTGAAACATTTTTGGATTGACACATCTGTCCGCCGCGGGTACGAAAGAACTTCCGCGGAATAGGGAATAAGGGGAAATCCGCGGGGAGCGAATCGTGCATCTATGGCTACTGGTTCGAACGATTTTATGAAGAAACTCGGGCGTCTGCTTGCGGTTCTCTCACTTTTCTCCGCAGCTGGGACGCTGGGGGGGCCCAGAGACCGCGATCTGCCTGGCACCGGGCTGGTTATGGAGCTTCCTGCTTCGTACGATGATGCGCTCCAGGTGTTACAAGAGATCGTGCACGATCAGACGATTCGCGGGACCACTATGTTCGATCGAGACAAAACTCTGACCGAGGCGGTTACGGTGGAGTCTACTCCCCTCTTCGAACAGTGGGACGGCCCTGGCAAGGCCTTCTACAAGGTTCGCACCGAAGTCATTGCCCCGCGCCATTTTCGGGAGAGCGCGGATATGGGCACCGTCGCCGTGCGGTATGTGCTCACAAGCGTCAGCCCTGAACGCACGCGTCTGCGCATTGACGCCATATTTGTGGAGAAAGCCCACCGCGTGGCGCACGCATCAGATGGCACTGTGGAGAGCAGCGAGTACAAAGCGATCGAGGAGCGCCTGCAAGCCATACAGTCCGCGCAACAGGAAGCTGCGGATGCGCAGCGTCACCGCGAGAGCATTGCGCTCGCGCAGCAAAGTTTGCTTCGCCAACGGGAAGACGAGAGTAGCCGCTTGGCAACAGCGCAGAGCTCCGCGCAAGATCTGGAGCATCGCGTGGACGCGCTGCGGCACGAAGTGGAGCGCCGGGTGAAAGCTCCTGGCGCCCGTTTGAAAGCTGCGCCTTTTCTTTCCGCGGCTAACATAGCCGAGCTGACGGCATATACGGAGGTGGTGGTTGTGATTGTAACGCCGCATTGGCTGGGTGTGGAGACGCCGCAATCGCAGCGTGGTTGGTTACCCGTCGACCAGTTGGAACCTCTTCCGTGAAGACATCGGCCTCCGTGAAGATATCGGCTCTGATTTTGCGTGTTCTCGCACCGGGTGCGCTAGCAATACTACTTAGTGTTTGGATTACGGCAACGGTCTCCGCACAGGCGGTGCCCTATGCGCGTACCTTCCCGAAGTCGAAAGAAGAAGTTGAATCGACGCTGAAGGACATGCAGGCATACGCCGGGCAAAAACTGCCAGTCGTGGACGGCTTTGTTGCGCTAGGTGATCAGCCGCTCAGCCGGTACGAGCGAGCTTTTTACCAGTTTTCGATCGACGTTGTGGCAGATACGTCCAACACCACCATCGTTCGCGTGGCGGCGAAAATCACCGCCTGGTATGCAGATCGCGATCCATCCAAATCGGAGTACCAGGTTTTGCCCTCGAATGGCAGGCTGGAATTGGATTTGCTCGACCGGCTTAGTGACAAGCTCGGTGGAAAGCTGATTCGCGTTCCACGGTCGAGCGTGGAAGCTCCCAGGCCGAAACTGGATTTCTCGGGCGGTTCAGTCACAAGCCCCGCGTCTTCTGGGACGAGCGCAACGTCTCCCCCGGGAGTGTCCGGTTCCAGCGAAGACGAGATCGCGCCGCTGCGCATCAAGCGCGAAGCGGAAGAAAAACGCGCGCAACAACTCAATCAAGAACTGCAAAGCTTGCAGGAGATTCAACACAACCAGGCACATCCCGCGAATCTGGTGGTGGTAAGGAAGTCCGGTACGCCAGTTCTCGCCAAAGCCATAGCGGGATCACGCGTTTTGTTTGCCGCCGCGGCGAATGACGAGTTCGAATTTCTCGACGCCGAAGGCGAGTGGATTCACGTGCAGATTTCCGGAGCCTCGCGCGGATACATTCGCAGGAGCGGGTTGGACTTACCGGACGCTATTTCCGCACGGCTCAAATCGCCGAATGAATCTCCATTGAGCGAAAAGGATCAGACCTTTCGCGTCGCACGCGAGGAAACCAGCACTTTTCCCGGAGATTGGGAGCCGCTGCGCGGAAAAACGGTGAGAATCTACACGGTGCAGCCGGCCTCCGCTGAATCAAAGGAAACACCCGCTAAATCCAAGCTCGAATTCGCGGCATCGCTCTTTCGCAAATTTCCTAGCGCATCTTCCACGTCAAACGCTGTTCAGGGCATCGTTGTCATCTTTGATTCGGCGGATGGCGGACTTGTCGCTAGCACCGTATCCAACGCACAGCAGTTTGCAAGCGGCTCGCTTTCGCTCGAAGCTTTCTGGAAAAGCAGTTACGCGGATCTGCCCAGCGTGTCCCCTAGCCCTTCACGCTAAGCACTTCAGTCGAAGGCTCGCCACAAAGGCGAACGTGGCGCTGCGCCGTGAAAGATTGTTCCAACACGGTCGTTGAGTAAGTCTGATTTTGAACACAGCGCAGACGACGCGAAACGGATGCTCGAACGCGCAGTCGCACGCGTATCTAGATTAAAATTTGACGAGTATCGATAAGTCGATACGGTTTTCGATTTTCTTCAGGTCTGGGGCGAAGCCCGGAACAAATGCGCCCGGCGTGCCGCAGATATTCTCGACCAGCGGAGCAGTGGGGCACGATGTCGGCGTGACTCCGCCAGGGCCGCTAAAATACGGTACATTGGCGGCCCGATGATCGAATTCCCAGCGGAATGTAATGTATTGGCTGGGCATGTAATCAAAGGTGCCGGAAGCATCCCACGCTTTGTATTGGTCCCCCGGATTCTCGGTGAAATAAGGTGTACCGGAGGCCGCCGTCGCTCCATTGATCGGCGGCAGCAGCACCAAGTAGCGTCCCGGATTGCTAATTTTGCCGCCGCCTATAGTCAGACCGTAGCGGTCCTTGTGAAACCAAAAGCGATTGTAGAGCATGAAGCCCAGGAAATCCTGCTTCGGCCAAATCACCTTTTGCCCGCCTATGAAATGCACACCGTTGGTGTCGCAACTCACGCCGCCGCCGTGTTCGCATCCGATATCGCCCGTCAGCGAAAAGGCCGCTTTGCTTAGAAACTTTTCCGGTCGATCGAGATATTTGACTTCGATACTGTTGTCACTGTGATAGCGAACGCGTCCAGGATTGTTCAAAACCTCCTCGCCAAGCCCATACTCATTGCCAAGTATCTCTAGCCAACCGTTCGGCCGCCAAAGGATCTGCAGTCCAAACCCGGGCCGATTATTGAAGCGCCCATAGGATTGCCATCCGTTCGTGAACCACGGCTCGATTTTCAGGTGCTCCGTCGGGAAAACCTGGACGCGCACGCCGTTGAAGAACCAAGGAGTGTTCGAGGAGACGTACGACGGTTGATATGCCCAGTTGTCGAATTGGTAGTAGCTGAAGAGTCCGATGTAGGACAAAAAGATTCCCGCATCGACGTTAATTCCGTGCAGTTTATTGAAGTGGTACCCGCCCCAAGCTTCCGAGACATAGCGGTAGGCATTGTCTAATTGCCACTGTCCGCGTGCTGGACTGGCATCATTGCGGGGCGTTGTTTGCGAATACATCCCGAACTGGGTCATCAGGCGTGCACGAACATTGTCATAGTGAAAGTCGCCGCCAACGCCAAGCTGCGTGACTTGCACTTCGCCATGACGAAAAACTTCGCTCGAGCCACCGATTGTGTCGTCCTTCGGGTGATTGAAGCTGTAGATGTACGCAACGTCGGCGCGGATCTCCGGCGTAAAAAATTTCGTGTCCAGCGGGACCTCCTTCGTGCGCGCGTTCCCGTTTAGCCAGGTAAAGTCTGCGAATCCAAACGGTTCGGACGGTTTCTGCTGGCCTGCCTTGCCTTCCTCGGTGGCCTGCGGCCCGACTGAGTTGGCCGGGGCAACCGGAACGCCAGCCGAAGCGGCGCTCAGAGCCTCTGGTGGCGAGACTGTTTCCAGTGGTGAGACTTCTGTCGCAGGCTCCGCAGCCGGCACCGCGGCTACCGGTGTGCCCTTGGCTTCCAGTTCCGCGACGCGCTTTTCCAGTTCCTCAAGGCGGTCTAGAAGCATGCGCTCCCGTGCGGTTATCGGAGCTGGTGCTTCCGTCTTTACCCTTGGGGCCGGTTTCGCGGCAGCTTCGTCCTTGGCGTCAGCGCCGGACGCACCGACGAAAATCGCAGTTCCGCAAAGCACGGCCAATAGGAAAGATGCACTCCCTCCTAGCTTGAAAGTGAGCATACCTGTCTCCTGACTGCCGCGGTACGACATGGGCATAGGTGCCAACGCCCATCCGCTGCTCTCAGGGAGCAGTGATCGTCACGGGCATGTAGTGATAGCGGATGGATGCTTACAACGCGCTTAAAGCTTCGTAGGAATTCAACAGGTCCAGGGCTCCGTGCGGCGAGGCGACCCGCCTAATCACGCAGACAATCCCCAACTCATTCATTTGCATTTACTTGCTAGGGCCTTCGGCGCGTGGGGAACACCAGACGCCTTTGCTGCGTATCCTGGTGAGCAATAGAGCGGGGGGTGTGGCAGATGCGCGACCTGATCGGCAATGTTCGTTATGCGCTGAGGCAATTCCGGTCTTCGCCGGTGTTTACGGTGGCGGCGGTGCTTACGCTGGCGTTGGGTATCGGGGGAACTACCGCGATCTTCACCTTGATCGACGCGGTGATGCTACGGTCGTTGCCGGTTGCCGATCCTGGGCGACTTTACCGCGTGGGCGAAGGCGATGATTGCTGTGTCGAGGGTGGTCCTCAAGACCGGTGGGGAATGTTTTCTTTTCCGCTGTACGAGCGGCTCAAGGCGGAATCTCCTGAGTTTGAAGAGGTTATGGCATTTCAAGCCGGCCGCGGGCAATTGAGCGTGCGCCGCGAAAGAGTCGAGTCGGCTGCGCGGCCGCTGCGTTCGGAGTATGTCACGGGGAACTATTTCTCCATCTTGGGCGTGGGCGCTTTTGGCGGGAGAGTATTTACGGCGAATGACGATAGGCCCTCGGCTCCGCCCGTGGCGGTGCTGAGCCACCGCGCGTGGCAGGGAATCTATGGCGGGGATACGAAGGTGGTTGGAGCAACGTTTGTGGTGGAGGGCCATCCGTTCACGGTAATCGGAGTCGCGCCGCCGGGATTTTTTGGGGAGACGCTGCGCAGTGATCCTCCTGACATCTGGATTCCACTACAGCAAGAACCGATGATTCGTGGCGAAGGCGCGCTTCTGCGTCAATCTGTCTCAGCATGGCTGCGCATGATTGGCCGCCTGCGGCCGGGAGCCTCCATTGCCGGAATGTCGCCTCGGCTGACCGGAATACTGCGGCAGTGGATGATGAACGATTCCGGATACCCCGCGCATTGGATGGAGGAGATACAGCGGGTCCTCCCCAAGCAGATGCTCAATGTTGTGCCCGCGGGCGCGGGCGTTGCAGAGATGAAAGAAGAGTATGGCCGCAGCCTGCAAATTCTGCTTTCCGTCTGCGGCATGGTGCTGCTGATTGCCTGCGCGAACGTCGCGAATTTGCTGCTCGCGAGCGGAGTGGCGCGGCGTGGACAGATCGCTGTGCGTATGGCGGTGGGTGCGACGCGGCGGCAGATTATTACGCAGGCCTTGACCGAGAGCATCTTGCTGGCGGTCGGTGGGGCAATAGCTGGACTGCTCGTGGCAGCGGGCGCTGCGCGACTGTTGCTGGCGCTGGCTTTCCATAGCGCGCATTTTCTTCCGATCAGTACCAGGCCATCGCTGATGGTCTTGGCATTCGCGTTTGGCCTGGCGTTACTGACGGGAATGATATTCGGCGCGGCTCCTGCCTGGTTTGCGACGCGCACCAATCCGGTGGATGCGTTGCGTGGATCGGGCCGCGGCACGAGCGATCGTTCCTCATTCGCGCGAAAGGCGCTGCTGCTAGTGCAAGCTGCGGTTTCCGTTGTGTTGGTTGCGGGCGCGACCATGCTTGGCCGGAGCCTGAACAAGCTGGAGCACCAGGACTTCGGTTATCACGTGCAGGGGCGCGTGTTGGTCGCGCTGCACAATCCGCCGGCGAGCTACACGGAAGCTAAATTGAGGGCGCTCTATCGGCAACTCGAGGACCGGCTCAATCGTTTGCCGGGAGTGCAAGGCGCGGGACTCGCGCTGTACAACCCGCTCACCGATAACTGGGGCGAACTGATTTTGATAGCCGGGCATCCTGCTCCCAAGTTTGCGGAGGAATCGGGCGCATCGTGGGATCGGGTGAGCGCGAACTACTTGCAGAATTTGGGGATGCCTATGGTGCGCGGTCGCTATTTCACGGCCGCGGATAATGAGACGACGGCGCCAGTCGCGATTGTGAACGAATCATTCGTGAAACGCTTTTTTAAGAGTGACGAAGACCCGCTGGAGCAGCATTTCGGGCTCGATCTTCCTGAGAATGTCGGCACACTTCGGATTGTAGGCATCGTGCGCGATGCGAAATTTGCGGGCTTCGCCTTGAACAAGCCCGCGCGCCCCATGTTCTATGTGCCGCTCGCGCAGAGCGTGGATTACAAGAATGAGCTGATGAAGACGCTCGAACTTCGCTCGCATTTCATCGGCGGGATCCTGCTGGTGACCAACGCTTCGCCGGGTAGGCTCGAGCCGCTGCTGACCGAGGCACTGGCGGAAGTGGACCCGAACCTTACGATGACCACCGTGAGAACTCTGCGCGAGGAAGTGGATTTGTCGTTTGATCAGGAACGCGCAGTGGCCAGTCTGGCTGGACTGTTCGGAATCGTAGCGCTGCTGCTGGCCGCGGTCGGACTTTACGGCGTCACCGCGTATACGGTTGCGCAGCGTACCCGAGAAATCGGGATTCGCATGGCGCTTGGTGCGGAACGCACTAAGGTGGTGGGGCTCGTATTAAGCGGGGCGTCGCAACGCGTGCTTGGCGGACTGATATTGGGAGTGCCGCTGGCCATCGGAGCGGGGCGCTTGATCTCCAGTCAGCTCTATGGTGTTTCCAGTTGGGATCCGCTGGCGTTGATGATTGCCGCGGGCGCGCTTGCGGCGTCCGCGTTTGTTGCGGCTCTGATACCGGCGAGCAGAGCGGCATCGATTTCGCCGATGAGCGCGCTGAGGAATGAGTAGCGCGAAGGAGGCGAGCTGCTAGAGGAGATCGCGATGGGTGCGGCTGCGCATCCAGCCTACATAGGGACGGAGATTCAGGTGCGCGGACTTGGCGCGCAGCTCGCGCAGGAATTTGCGCTCGGCTTGCGCTTCGGTGGCGGAACGCGGCGGCATTGCGGAATTGTCTCGCCGCGTGGGCTCTCCCCGCGGCACAAGGCGGATGCCCACGTCAGCGGATTGCACTCTGGCGCGGTCGGGTAGAAGAAAATCACCAAATGCTACGGCATCGGTGACGCGGAAGGATGCTTGGCGATTTTTGTTGTTCTGTTGGACGCGATTTTTTAGCTCGGCCAGAGATTGCTCGACACTCTCGCGGCTGAAACGGGGAGCCTTTGCGCCGGAGACGGTTTCGCCGGCGGGCGTGGTGATCCATTGATCTTTCGCCCCCCGGGCCGCCTGGACGTAGCCTTGAGCTTGCAGCAACGCGAGGGCCTGCCCTGCTTCGCCGCGACCAACCTTCAACGCATCGGCGAGGTCGCGAGTAGTCCAAGTGAGTGCGCCCTTCGTGTCTTTGAGAAAGCTGAGGGCGGCTTCTGCGGCAATGGCGGGAAACGCGTTGGGAGCCTTGTTGTGCTCGCGAGGGGAAGGCATCTGGCCACTCTATCGTAAGGTCTGCGAATAAAACCACGGTACAACCCGCCCAAGATACTTCCGATATCGAAAAAATACCGCAAGACCAAGGGAACCCTTCTGTCGTCATTGCGTATAGGAAAGCAGGGGGTCTGCCCGTTTTGAATAAAGGATTGTGAACAGCCCAATAAACACGGAGGCCGATGGATATGCGCGAGTGGGTGGAGATGGTGGGGCGGGATTTCGGTTACGCGCTGCGCACTCTGCGGCGGAGCCGGGGATTTGCGTTTGTGGCGGCGCTGACCTTGGCGCTCGGAATCGGCGCGAATACGGCGATTTTTACGTTGCTCGATCAGGTGTTACTGCGCTCGATGCCAGTGAAGAATCCGCAGCAATTGGTGCTGCTGACTATGCGCGGCCATCACTACGGAAACAACTGGGGCGGCAACGCGATTTCCTACCCGATGTATCGCGATTTTCAAGACCACAACGAAGTTTTCTCCGGGATGTTGGCGCGATTTCCAGGCCACGTGGCGCTCACCTTCGACGGGAAGGCGGAGCGCGTTCCCGGCGAACTCGTGTCGGGGACCTACTTCGGTGTCCTTGGGGTAGGCACCGCCGTGGGCCGTCCTATTACGCCGGACGATGATCGCGTGCCCCACGGGCATCCGGTAGTAATGCTGAGCTATTCGTATTGGAAGCAGCGATTCGCGGGCGATCCGCAGATCATCGGCAAACACGTCCTGCTCAACAATTACGAGATGACGATTATCGGAGTGGCGCAGCCGGGATTTGATGGCGTCGAGTTGGGATATCAGGCCAAGGTCTTTGTTCCCCTGATGATGGAGCACGAGTTCCGCATGGGGACTAACCGCGACATGTTGAAGGATCGGCGGAGCCGGTGGGTAAACGCCTTCGGGAGACTCAAGCCGGGCATAAGCAAAGAACGCGCCAAGGTGGCTCTGCAACCCTTAATGCACTCGATGCTGGAATCGGAGGTGCGCGAAGCGGCGTTCAACAACGCGTCGGCCTATGACCGCGAACAATTCTTAAAATGTTGGATCGATGCGTTGCCGGGTTCGCAGGGGCGCGCCGAATTGCGTAGCGAGCTTTCGACCCCGCTGTGGGTTCTGATGGCCACAACAGGAATGGTGCTGCTGATTGCGTGCGCGAACATTGCAAATCTACTGCTGGCTCGTGCCACTGGCCGACAAAAAGAGATTGCGGTGCGTTTGGCTATGGGCGCGACGCGTGGACGTATCATCAGCCAACTGTTGATCGAGACTTTGTCGCTTTCTGCCTTCGGCGGAATTCTGGGATTGGCGTTGGCATTTTGGGCGGACAAGGCGCTGATGGCGATTTATCTGCCGTCCGATTCGGGCGAACTGAATATTTCCACCACTCCCGATTTTCGGGTCTTGCTGTTTACGTTGGCGGTCACCGTTGTGACAGGACTGGTTTTCGGTTTGGCGCCGGCGCTGCAATCCACGCGGCCCGATGTTGGGCGAACACTGAAGGATCAAGCGGGCGCGGTGGTGGGCGGGGGACATGGGCGGCTACGCAATGCTTTGGTCGTGACGCAGGTCGCACTCTCGCTGCTGTTGCTGATTGGCGCAGGATTATTTTTGCGCAGCTTGAAGAATCTGAGCAACCTTGGCCCCGGTTTCTCTCCTGAACGCTTGATCGGATTCAACATCGACCCTTCTCTTAACGGCTATAAAGGGGAGCGGTTAAAAACGTTTTATCAGCAGTTCACAGAGAGCCTCAGTTCGATACCAGGCGTGCAGTCGGTGGCATTGGCGGCGGTGCGCATTCTGGAAAATAACGAATGGGATAGCTCCATGACTGTCGAGGGATACACGGCCGCAAAACCAGAAGATCGCGCGCAACCGTATATGAATCAGATCGGACCCGGATATTTCGCGACGATGGGCATCCCGATTCTGTCGGGGCGAGACTTTCGCTTGACGGACAATCGCGAGGTCCAAAGAGAAAGGCGCGGATCCGAAACAGAGGACGAGCGTTGGACACCCACAGCGGTGGTCATCAACGATAAATTCGCTCAGAAATATTTCGCTGGACGCAATCCTATTGGAATGCACGTGGGATTCGGGAGCGATCCGGGAACTCCGACGGAAATGGAGATCATCGGAGTGGTGAAGAATATCAAGTACACGAACTTGCGCGATGAAATCCCCGAGCAGGCATTTATACCGTATATGGGAAGCCATTACGTCAGCGATATGAGCGTTTACTTGCGGACGCTGGGCGAACCGAATCAATTGATGACGTCGATTCGCGCGAAAATAAGAGAAATGGACACGAACCTGCCGATTTATGCGATGCGCACGATGGACGAGCAGATCAGCAACTCGCTGGCGACGGAGCGGATGATTGCGAGCCTGTCGACTGTGTTCGGTTTTGTGGCCACTGTGCTGGCCATTATCGGATTGTACGGCGTGATGTCCTACAGCGTCGCCCAACGCACGCGGGAGATTGGGATTCGCATGGCGCTGGGCGCGGAGCAAGGCAAAGTCATCGGCATGGTGATGCGCGAGGTGCTGACGCTGATCGCGATTGGGGTGGTGGTAGGCGTGCCAGCAGCGCTGTTGCTGACGCGAGTGATCAAGAGCCAGCTTTACGGATTGGAAGCGCATGATCCGTGGACGCTGGGGCTGGCGACGGGTTTGTTGGCCATGGTGGCGTGCGCGGCGGGGTACGTCCCTGCGCTGCGAGCCAGCCGAGTGGACCCAATGAAGGCACTGCGTTACGAGTAGGTTGATGAGTTCGATCCCTGCCGCCCTCACCTTCGGATCGCAACGAACTTGTCCGGTTTGCGCGTTATACGTCCACTGACGAGGTAAATGGAGAGCCCTTACTTCGCAATCAGCTCAAGAGATAGGTTGGTAGTCCTTACGTCCACATCCACTTCCACTTTTCTCGTTAGCCACTTCGATGCGCCATCAGAATCGACTGCCACAAAAGCCCAATACCTACCGGGCAAAACTTGTGGAAAATCAAAGGAACCATTCGGCGCGATGTCTTGTGAATACGCCTGAAGGAAAGATAGCGGGTCAGCGCTCAACAGGATGACCTTCGACTCCGCTGGCAAAGCCGATGTGTTCGATACAAGGACGTTTCCGCTGACCGAGAATGTAGGCTGAGTCGGTACGTTAAACACTACGTGGGAATTGGCCTGACCGCTCTTGACCGCCGTCGGTTCTGCCTCAGATGACTTCGTAACTCCTGGAAAGAACACGAAGCATGTCGGTGAGTCTTCGGCACGATTCATGAAGAGGAGATAGTACTTGCCCGGAATCACGTCGGTAGCGCAAAACGAGCCGTCTCGACCGAGTTCAGCTTCGTCGGACGGAATAGGAGACTTGCTCCCTACTCGGAGAAGGAAAAGTTGACTATCGGCAAAATCAAGACCCGCTCGAACTACGCGACCGCAGAGCTTTCCTGTCGCGATGGGTCTGTTCCTCTCTACACTCTCGGAAACGATTGGCTCTCCCCGCAAATAAGAAAGGTTCGCCTTGCTCTCCTCCAGTAGTGCGGTTCCACTGCAAATCCCCGCCGACAGTTTGCCCGACTCGTCTGCGAAGGCGTAGACGAGATATTGCTCGCCAACCTCAAAGTTAAAACCACAGTCACCACCGCCAACACCGGTTCTAATCCGAATATTTTTCTGCTGCGCGCCCCGGTACGAGCGCGATACATCAAATGAAACTTGCATGGCAGGCGAGTCTTCTTCGATGTCCGCAGGTATGACGGCTCCGAGCTTCGCTTGCATCAGTGTCCACTTCAACTCAACGCTTTCAACTCTTCCCTCGAATATTGTATCGCTTCTGTTGGCAGTCCATTGCGCCAAGTCTTGGGCGGTCTTGATGTCCGGCGGCGGTGAAACGCACTTGCACGCGAGAACAGGTGTGGAACTGAATGTGAGGGCGATAATTGCCGACACCAGAAGATGGAAGCGCACGAGTCCTCCGCAGACTTTGAGTTTAGCGAGGAATAGGTCGGAGATGCAGAAGCAAGACAACTACTGTAGTTAAGGTACTAACAGGGATTCCATTTAGCTGTTCCATCAGCCACCAACCCACGTTTCAGTGCCTGGTTATTCGGTTTGCCGGACACTTGGCGAGAGCAAAAGGACGCGTCACACCTATTTCTCGGTGCTTTCGTGTTAGTTAGCTCCATTGGCTCCAATTCATTTGGCTGGCTGTGGGTAGCACCGTGAAAACGCGGGACTTAATAAAGTTAAATAACAATTCGATCCCTTCCGCTCTTCTTCTCATCTTCGGGATCGCAACGAACATGGGTGGTTTGCGCGATAAGTTTTTGGGGCAGGCGCGTTATCGGGCACTACGTGACAACTTCCGGCTAAACCGGCGTGCTTGAATAACCTGAGGATGCGAGGAGATCATATTCGACGCCGTTCTGCAGTTACTGACAATCAAGCGTCGAGATTTAGTCCATTGGTCTTTCGTCAAAATTCCCAGGCGACGCACCGACCTGACAAGCTCCCTCATCGGAATCCTCATATTCAGCTTGCCGACGCTTGCAGCGAGAAGTCGAATAGGCGAAAAGAATCCGTCAACTCTCCGACGAACTCCTGCCAGTGCTTCTGCATCATGGACGCCCCAGAAATCTGCCATTTGCCTGGTCTTGTAGTTGTAAGCGAATTTTTGACCGCAATCCAAGCAAGTTATGTAGGTTCCTCGGCCAGAGGCAGATCGGCATCCGGGTAGCTTGGATGGGAGTAACTCGCGCGGTGTTATCGGAGGACCTTTATGCCGATGGCGACAGACAAAAACAAGGCGAAGCAGTGTCCCTAGAAAGAGCGGGACCCCGAAGACCATGCTCCACCACGGCTCCGCACGGAGGAGCGATCTTTCCGCTTTGAATTGACTTCTCGCTGCCGAGCGATAGAGAACTATGGACCCCTCGACCCTATAGGCTCGGGCCACTTTTTTCTGCGGTTGAGGTTGCACGTGAGCGCCTCAACAGGATGCTAGACTCGGCGAAGATTTGTGTCTGTTTCGTTGTGGACACTGGCCGTGACCCGGAAGGGTACCGGACATCCGTTGAGGCGTTCTAGCGTTGCAAGGTGGCAGCGGTCCAAGCAGCCCGGGAGGTGACCGTCCCATCGGAATACGCGGCTAAACCTGGGGAAAATGAATCTTCAGCTTATAGCAAATGAAGAGAATCAAGATCGCGCCCAGTGTGGAAAAAATGAGGCCGGCGGGATGATATCGTTCGTTTGTCGGGCGCGAAAACATGTGGGTAAGGGCGCCGCCGATGATCGATCCGATGATGCCGACCACGATCGTCCAGAAGACCGTTATGTGCACGTGCATCACCGATTTCGCGATAACCCCCGAGATTAGCCCAATAAGAACATACCAGATTAAGTGAAACATACTTTTTCCCTCCCTCGATTGCCTTTAGGGCCGTCGTCGAGTATGAGCCAAGGTTGGCATTAACCCGGAATTTCCGATTTGGACTTCTGGTCTCGCGCATCGTACGCCGCTCCTGCCCTGGACACAACGAATTTGCCACACGAGCAAGGCTTGCCGAGATCACAATTCGTCCGGGCCCCTCCCCCCTGTTTTTGCGTAAGTGTTGATTCTAAAGATGGTTAAAGTGGCTTGTTTTCATACACTTTTGCAAGTGTTCATTCTAAAGCGAGTTAGCGGGGCTGTCTTGCTCGTGGGTGTCAGATGTGGTCGAGGCTGGGGTGGGCGCGGGCTCGTCGTCGGCTGGCGGCGATTGGGGGTCGGGCGAGACGTTATCGGCGGACTGTTCGTGCGAGGTGCGGATGGTTTCGCGCCAGTAGTTTGTGCCGAAGGCTTGGATGTATTCATTTTGGGCCAGGTGCAGGGTTTGGACTAAGGTTTGGCCTAGATAGGCTAGGGTGGAGGCGGTTTTAGGCTTAATTTGACCTTGGGCAACTGCGGAGAAGAGGCGTCCCAGGGCGGAGCTGAGATCGCAGGCGGAGACATAGCTGGCTGAGAGGTGATAGGCGATCTCCTGGCCGAGTTCCTGGCCCGCTAGAGCTTGCGCTTCTTTGCGGGCATGGAAGGCACAGAGGTACGGATGGCCGTCGCGGCGTGGCATGCGGCAACGGCGGCCGTCGACAAACGTGAAGGAACACAGGGACGCACGGTCCTTGGAGCGATTGGTGGACATGGAAGTCTCCAGAAAGAAAGATTAGATTGGGATTTTTGGGGAAGTCTCGCGGAGGCGAGGCGTAGTCTTGTACAAAACTAGTGTAACGAAACGATACTTGCCTGTCAATGTAATTTCGAGGAGCTTTGGCGCTAGCTTGGCCGCTGCGCAGTTTGACGCTGTAAAAGCGGCGGCCCTTCGAGGCTCAGAGTAAACAAGACCGCCGCACTCCAAGGGGGAAGAGCTTGAGAGCGGTTTTTCTATTGGCTAAAAGGCGGAGGGGTGGCGCCGGCCGGTTGCGATTAGGTGCTCGATTTCGGGGAGTGGGGCGATGTGGCCGCGAGCGCCGATTCCAGTGCAGTTGAGTGCGGCGGCAGCGCAGGCGAATTCGAGTTGGCGCGGCAGCGGCCAGCCTTGCAGCAATCCGTAGATAAAACCTGCGTGGAAGATGTCGCCGGCACCGGTGGTGTCGACCGTCTCGACGCGAAATGCGGGCGCGTAATGGAGTTGGGCGCCGTCGTAGGCGAGGACGCCTTCGTGGCCGAGAGTGGCGGCTGTAAGGCGTGCGCCGTAGCGGCTGCGTACCGCGGGGAGTGATTTGCGCAAGTCGGATTCGCCCGAGATGCGGCCGGGAATGTCGAGGCTGGTGATTAGGAAATCAACCAGCGGGAGAAGGGCGTCGACTCCGGGATAAAGCTCATCGAGATCGGCGACGACGGGAATGCCTGCGGAGCGCGCCCAAGTGGCGGCGACGGTCGCCGCGGCGGTGTCGTGACCGTCGAGGTGGAGTGCGCGGGCATTGAGAATCCAGTCGCGGCAGAGATCGGTTGGTGCGAGGGCAAGGCGGTCGTCGCGCTTCCAGAGAACGGTGCGTTCGCCGGCGTCGTCTACGAGGATGAAGGCCTGCTGGCTGGGGCAGCCCGGCGCGGTGAGGAGATGCGTTTCGACGCCGAGGCGGGCGAATTCGGCGCGATGCAGCGCGGCGGCGTGATCGTCGCCAACTTTGCCTACGTAGCGAGTGCGAAGTCCCCAGGATTGGCACGCGACCATGGCGGTGGCAACTTGGCCGCCGGGGAGAACGTTGGCGGAGCGGAATTCAACTTTGGAGCCGGCGGCAGGGAACTGGTGAACGGGAATGAGCGTGTCGGTGGCGTTCAGGCCGACACCGGCGACGTCTACTTTTGGAGTGGGCGACATTTGGCGGCGCTAAATGTAAAGGAGTTGGCGGGCGATGCAAAGAGAAATGCAGTAGCGAAATAGTTTCCGATTGCGCGACTTATCGGGACCTAGGGTGCCATTGCGTCAAAATCCTTGGCCCGGGCCGCCGATGGGCGGACCGGAGTAATGAACGTGTACGAGTCGCCAGCCTTTTTCGGGCGTATCTATATAGACTTGGCTTTCGCGCCCCGTAGTGTGAATAGTCTGCCCGTTGGCGCGGAGCGTCGCGACGAAATCCCAATTAAACTCCACGACAGCAGCATTTCCGTACACCTGAATATTCGTGTCTCCGATGACCTTAAGCAATCGTTTCGTGAACATTTCACCCATGGTCTTGACGTAGAAGACGGATGAGATTTGTTCCCAGCCTTGTTCGTTGCCGCGAGGCTCAATGAAGCTCACATCGGGCGTAGGAGACCACACCGTAGCGCCGAGCTTTGCGTCTGCATCGACGATAGATTGCACGTAGACATCGACCATCCTCCGAACCACCGAGGCCGTTTCAGAGACAGGCGTTTTAGCCAGTTGTGCTTTGGTGTTCTGAGTTGCTGCAAATCCGATGGCAAATAGAAAAACGATAGATATCGCGTTTCGCATTAGTCTCCACCTCCGATTTGTCGTTGGCCGACTCAATCCTACAGCGACAAGCCCGAATAACGCGACTTATCAGGAGTTACGCTCGAAGTGACCGAATTACCAAACGCCGCAAACAGAAAGGCTGGTAAGCTATTCCGGCACGGCGAACCACTGCGAAAATGGCACACCCGCAAACTTGGGATCCTGACCGCTACGCCCGCAACGCCCGCTTCGTCGCCGACCTTGGCGCGCCCGTGGTTGATCTGCTCGCGCCGCGCACTTGCGAGCGCATCTTAGACCTCGGCTGCGGCGACGGCGTGCTCACCGCGAAGCTCGCCTCGTTGGGATGCCACGTCATCGGTGTCGATGCGAGCGCTCAGCAAATCGACGCCGCGCGAAAACTCGGCCTGGACGCCCGCGTAATGAACGGTGAAGCTCTCGATTTCGATAGCGAATTCGACGCCGTATTCAGCAACGCGGCGCTGCACTGGATGCGCGATCCCGCCAAGGTCATCGCCGGAGTGAATCGTGCACTCAGACCACACGGACGTTTCGTCGGCGAACTTGGCGGCCACGGTTGCGTCGCCAAAATCAAGAAGGCGTTGGTTGAAGTCCTCAATCGCCGAGGTATGGACG